>Ga0207693_10000675_pt1 | contig 30648 bp, 28 predicted proteins | sample LARL81metaG_FD_184347 | JGI IMG/M metagenome (GOLD analysis project Ga0207693, IMG submission 184347) | Corn, switchgrass and miscanthus rhizosphere microbial communities from Kellogg Biological Station, Michigan, USA - LAR L8-1 metaG... | ecosystem: Host-associated > Plants > Roots >... | reverse complement strand
TGGTGCGCGAGCAAACCGGGCAAGAGTTGCCACCGTGAAACATTTCGACGCCATCATCATCGGTACGGGCCAGGCAGGCCCGTCCCTGACGGCGCGGTTTTCGCACACGCCTCCAGACAGTCGCCATCATCGAACGTCATAAGTTTGGGGAGTAGAATGACCGCCAGAAAGCGGGAGGGCGTATGCGGGATCAATGGCGTCTCTCAAAACCTGCATTTGGGTCCTGGTCCTCAATAGGTGCCGGCCACAGCAACAGCAGCAATGGTGCTGACGGCCGCCAGAGACTCGCTGCGGGAATGTGGGTTCTTGGTTGCGTAGTTTTGAACCTGCTATCGTCGGGTGGATGTGGGAACAAGATTTCGGCGGCGGCCCCGCCTCCTCCAAATGTCCAGGTGGTCGAAGTCATCCAACGGGACGTTCCGGTCTATCACGAATGGATTGCAACCCTGGATGGGTACGTAAACGCGCAAATCCAGCCGCAGGTGTCGGGATATCTCATTCAGCAGAATTACCGGGAAGGGGCACTGGTTCGCAAGAACGATGTGCTCTTCAAGATTGATCCGCGGCCTTTTCAAGCACTGCTTGATCAAGCCAAGGCCCAGCTGGCGCAGGCTGAGGCACAGCTGGGCAAGACGCAGCTGGATGTACAGCGTGATACACCCCTAGCGAAAGAGAAGGCAATCGCGCAGAGCCAGCTCGATAACGACATACAGGCGAACTTAGCCGCCAAAGCGACGGTTCAAGCCGACCAGGCGTTGATCGAGCAGGCACAGCTCAATCTGGAGTTCACAAATGTGCGCTCGCTTATCGATGGGGTGGCCGGAATTGCCACCGGTCAAGTAGGAAATTTGGTCGGCCCGCAAGCCATTCTCACAACTGTCTCCCAACTCGATCCGATCAAGGCGTATTTCGTTGTCAGTGAACAGCAATACCTCGCCTTTGTTCAGCGTAATCCGACGGTGGCGGCACGGGAAAAAACCGAAAGACAGCTCGTTTTGGAACTGGTTCTCTCTGACGGATCCACGTATCCCGAAAAGGGGAAATTCTTCGCTGCAGACCGTCAAGTTGATGTACAGACAGGCGCGATTCGTCTGGCCGGATTGTTTCCGAATCGCGAAAACATCTTGCGGCCTGGTCAATATGGCCGCGTGCGCTTTGTCAGCTACATCAGACCGGCGGCGTTCCTGGTACCGCAGAAGGCGGTCACGGAGCTTCAGGGCTTGTACCAAATCGCCGTGGTCGGAAGCGACAACAAAGTGAACGTGCGCTCAGTCAAGGTGGGGGAGCGGACCGGCTCAATGTGGATTATTGAAGAGGGCCTGCAACCTGGCGAGCGGATTGTGGTGGAGGGCGTGCAGAAGGTTAGGGATGGCATGCCCGTCAAGGCAACGATCGCGGCCGCTCAGCCGACGGGTAATTGAGTCATGTCCAAATTTTTCATCAATCGTCCAATTGTGGCTATGGTGATTGCCATTGTCACTGTGATTGTCGGTGCTGTGACGATCGCCAGTCTCCCCATCGCACAGTTCCCTAACATCGCGCCCCCGGAAGTTCAGGTACTTGCCACCTATGTTGGTGCGGATGCCCAGACCCTAGAGCAATCGGTGGCCACTCCGATCGAGCAACAAATGAGCGGAGTGGACAACATGAACTACATGTACTCGGTGAATGCCACCGGGAACTCACAAACCACCCTGGTGGTGAACTTCGACGTCAAGACCGACCCCAATAACGATCTGATTCTTGCCCAGTCCAGGGAGACGCAAGCTGCATCGCAGCTTCCCACTGACGTTACCAATTACGGAATTACGGTACGAAAGTCGGTCACCGCCCCGCTCATGCTGATTGCGGTGTACTCGCCGCACGGAAGCTACGACGCAAAGTTCCTTGCCAATTACGCATATATCAACCTCGTGGATTCCATTACTCGTTCGCCGGGAATCGGCCAAGTCAATGTATTTGGCGCAGGGCAGTACGCCATGCGGCTCTGGGTGAAGCCGGACGAGCTTGCCAAGCTGGGCATCACCGTCCCGGAGATCGTCACCGCAGTCCAATCGCAGAACACAGTGAATCCGGCTGGAAAAGTAGGTGGAGAACCGATTCCTCCAGGACAACAATTCGCCTATGCGGTTCGCGCTCAAGGGCGATTGGTCTCCCCCGAAGAATTCGGAGAGATCGTGATCCGCGAGTCGCCCGAGGGCGGAGTTGTGCGATTGAGAGATGTCGCCCGCATCGAATTGGGAGCGCAGGACTACTCCGTGGCGGGACGCTTAAATGGCAAGCCGAGTGCCGTGGTAGCCGTCTATCAACTTCCTGGATCCAACGCGGTTGATGCTGCAAACGGCGTTAAGAAACTGATGGCCGAACTGAAGAGCCGCTTTCCCGGCGATATGGACTATGCCGTCGCGCTCGACACCACCCAGTCGGTGGTGCAAGGAATAAGGGAGATCGTCATTACCCTCCTGATTGCCATCGCGTTGGTGATTCTCGTCGTCTATCTCTTTCTTCAAGGATGGAGAGCGACGTTGATTCCTCTGCTGGCGGTGCCGGTGTCGCTGGTCGGCGCCTTCATCTTTTTCCCGCTGTTTGGTTTTTCGATTAATACCCTGTCTCTCTTTGGTTTGGTTTTGGCAATCGGTCTGGTGGTGGACGATGCCATCGTGGTTGTGGAAGCCGTAGAACGGCACATCGAAGAAGGCATGGCTCCGAAAGCCGCGGCGCTGAAGGCCATGGAAGAGATCTCCGGACCAGTTGTGGGGATTGCGCTCGTGCTCTCGGCAGTGTTCGTGCCTACCGGTTTCATACCGGGAATTACGGGCAGGCTATATCAACAGTTCGCGATAACCATCGCCGTCTCCGTGCTTATCTCGGCGTTTAACGCCCTCACCCTTAGCCCAGCCCTCTCCGCACTGCTGCTGCGGCCGAGAGAAAAGCGCGGGGGCTTGTTGAGAAGGTTCTTTGATTGGTTCAATCGCACCTTTGAGCGGGCCACCAATGGCTACGTGAGAATCTGTGGAGCCCTCATTCGTAAAACCGCAGTGACGCTAATCATGCTCGCAATGTTCGGCGTGGGAGCCGCTTTCTTCAGTAACAAAGTCCCATCAAGCTTTCTTCCCGACGAAGATCAGGGATACCTCTATGTCAATTTGCAGCTTCCCAGCGCGGCTTCCCTGGAGCGCACAGACCATGTGACGCAAAAAATTGAAAATATTCTGGCGCACACACCGGGAGTGCAATCCACGACCAGCGTAGTTGGCTTCAGTTTGCTTAGCTTCACCCGCAGCACTTACAACGCATTTCTCTTTGTCACGCTCAAACCGTGGGACGACCGCAAGACACGGGCGGAGCAGTTCCAGGTAATCAAAGCGAACTTGAATCGGGCACTCAGCCAGCTTCCGGAAGGAATTGCTTTCGATTTTTCACCCCCTGCCATCCCCGGCGTCGGTACCTCGGGCGGATTCACTTTCGTTCTCGAGGATCGTGCCGGCAAGGACATCGAATTCCTGACCTCAAACCTGAACGCGTTTATGGCTGCGGCCCGCAAGCGCCCGGAAATAGCCAGCTTGAGCACTACCTTTCTAGGAAGCGTTCCGCAGCAATTTATCGACGTGGATCGCGACAAGGTGATCAAACAGGGAGTGGCCATCGCCGATGTGTACCGCACCATTCAAGCTTTTATGGGGGGATTGTTCATAAACTATTTCAATCGTTTCGGTCGGCAATGGCAGGTCTACGTCGAGGCCGAGGGCGAGTATCGCACCAACGCGGAAAACGTGGGCCAGTTCTATGTCAAGAATCACGGTGGAACCATGGTCCCGCTCTCGGCGCTCACCAGATTTGAATCGCGCCCGGGTCCTGAGTTCACCATGCGCTATAACCTTTTTCGCTGTGCGCAAATCAATGGCAGCGCCGCCCCGGGCTACAGTTCAAATCAGGCGACGGCTGCCCTGGAGCAAGTCTTTGCTCAGACCATGCCGGCGGAGATGGGGTATGACTACCTGGGAATCTCATTTCAGGAAAAGAAGGCGCAGGAGGGAGTGCCGCCGTCAGCCATCTTCGGACTATCGCTGTTGTTCGTTTTCCTGATTCTCGCGGCATTGTACGAGAGTTGGACACTGCCCTTTAGCGTTCTGCTTAGCACACCGGTTGCGGTGTTTGGGGCCTTCGCGGTTTTGTGGATTCGACGCGCGCTGGTCGCTACGTTCTACCCGCCTTACATGGTGCAAATCGAAAGCGACATCTACTCTCAAATTGGGCTGGTAATGCTGATCGGCCTGGCGGCAAAGAATGCCATCCTGATCGTGGAATTCGCCAAGGACGAATTCGAACAAGGCAAGCCTCTCGTTGAGGCCGCCCTCTCAGGAGCCAGGCTTCGTCTCCGGCCAATCTTGATGACCTCCTTTGCCTTCATTTTCGGGTGCATTCCGCTCTGGACTGCTACGGGTGCGGGATCTGTTTCCCGTCAGATCATGGGAACCACCGTGATTGGCGGGATGCTGGCGGCGAGCGCGCTGGGCATTTTCTTCGTCCCAGCTGTGTTTTGTGTGGTGGAGAGGTTCTCCAAGGCTGAGCACAACAATGCATCCCCTACAAACGCGATGCCGACTCCAGGCGAAATTCCGAGAGGAATAGGAGACGACTAGGATGAGGAAGCAGCTTGCTCTTCAAATCCTGGGGTTCGCAATTCTGGCGTTCGCCTGCGGATGCGCAGTCGGACCAAATTACCGGAAACCGACAGTCAACGTTCCTACCGTCTATCGCGGCGCCGCTCCCGAGGCGGCAGCCCAGGGCGAAGCCCGATCACTCGCCGAAGAAAAGTGGTGGGATGTTTTCCGGGATGAACAGCTCAGGGAATTGATCAAGGTCGCCCTGCAACGGAACTACGATGTGCGCATCGCGGCCGCACGAATTTTGCAAGCGCAGGCCCAGTTAGGCGTTACTCGCGCCGACCAGTTTCCAACCATTGCAGGCAGTGCGGCCGCGATCAATGAGCGCAGCTCACAGTCAAAGTTCATACCTGCCTTCGAAACCAGCGCAAATCAGGTGGGGGCGAGCCTCGCCTGGGACTTGGACTTCTGGGGTAAGTACCGCCGCGCAACCGAAGCGGCCCGTGCCGATCTGACGTCCACCGAGTGGGCTCGGCGCGAGATTCTCACGGTCTTGGTTGCCAATGTAGCCAGCGCGTACTTCCAACTTCGCGCCCTAGACTTGCAGCTTGAGATCTCCCAACGGACCCTGGCATCGCGTCGGGACTCATTGCGACTGACCAACCTGTTGGCTCAAGGTGGATCCACCTCCATGCTCGACGTCCGCCAAGCGGAACAGCTGGTTTTTACCGCGGCTTCCGAAGCCCCTAGTCTCGAACAACAGATTGAGCAGGAGGAGAACTTCATTAGTACTCTCCTCGGAGACAACCCTGCACCCGTTCCCCGAGGACGAAAGCTAACGGAGCAGGAACATCCTCCCACGGTGCCTGCTGGGCTACCCTCTTCTTTGCTGGAGCGGCGGGCAGACATACAGCAGGCCGAACAGCAGTTGATCTCCGCCAACGCCCAGATTGGAGTCGCGCGGGCGGCCTACTTCCCCCAGATATCACTCACCGCCACAGCTGGATATCAAAGTTCCGCTTTGACTAGTTTGTTCAGTGGACCGGCCGGATTGTGGAACTTTGGCGGGGCACTCGTCCAACCCATCTTCACTGGCGGAAAGTTGCGATCAAACGTGCGCCTGACCGAAGCTCAGCAGCAGCAATTTCTGCTCCGGTATGAACAGACGATCCAGGGGGCGTTCCGGGAAGTTTCTGATTCCCTAATTGCCTACCGCAAAACACAGGAGTTCCGTCAGCAACAAGAGCTACTGGTGGCGTCTGCACAAGACGCATCGCGGCTGTCGCATATGCGATACAGCGGAGGTGTCGCGAGCTATCTCGAAGTTCTTACCAACGAAACCAACTCTTTCTCTGCAGAACTGGGGCTAGCACAGGCTCAGCTCAACGAATTGTTGGCCCTCGTTGAAGTTTACAAAGCCTTGGGTGGCGGCTGGGAACAATGAGTTTCACTCAGACATGGGCTGGTCGCCGATCTGTAGGCTGAAGGCTCACTTTTGGGCCCGATCATCGCTTTGGCCGGCCTGATGGCAATCCCGGAACAGCTCCAGAGGCGCTCCCTATCAGGTAAGAGCGGTGAGATCCCTGACACATGCTAGTGTCTGGAGAATGCTGTCGATGGGGTTGGGTCCGAGCTTGTTTCGCTCCCCTTGAGGTCCATGCGTTCAATGAGACCGTTCGCGATGGTGTAAACGTGCCACACCTCGCTATCAGAAAGGACATCGCCACCAAGGCTTTTCACGAGTTGATGAACTTTGACGTCGGTAATGCCGCCTTCCTGGTCGATTACCTCAAGTGGTTCCACGTGGGGATCAAACTCCTTCCACTGACGGGTCCAGTAGGACCGGATCTCTTCTTTCCCGATGACACGCCCGCCTTCCGATGCCTTGGGCCAGCTAACGTTCTCACTCATGAGCGCCAGGGCGCTGTCGATATCCCGATGATTGAAGGCAGAGTAGGCCTGAGCTATCAACGTCTGTGTGTTCGGCATGAATCCTCCCGAGTGCATATCTGTACTTTACACATAGAGCAAGATGCGCGCCTGGTGCAGACGCATCGGAACACGATCCTCGAAGAAGAAATTGCGGCGCACGCGAAAATCCGCTGTGACAGTACCGGTGATCCGCCAACTCGGGGAGCGGTTGGAGCTGCTCCGCCTGTCACAACCACAGGCAGGACCTATCTTCCGAAACTCCTTGGGAAATCCGCTCTCGATGAAGAACGTCTTGACGCGGGTGATCCTGCCGGCGCTGAATCGCTGCGCTCATTGCGGCGAGTCGAGAGGCCCGCCGCACGTGAAGGCCGATCACGTGTACCAGCCGGACGCACGCCTTTTCTGTTGTTGAATTCTTTCTTGATGCGTGAACTCACTTCAACCTGATGAGGCGGGGTCGCGGTCCTGTAGCCACGGTCAAAAAGAGTGTGAAGGTCTTGGCGCAGCAGAATGCCGTTCGAAGGAATGTGTGACCCGCCTGAGGAGTACGGTCTGATATGCACTGCTTCCAGCACGTGGCGTACCGGGAAATTCGTAAAGGCACATCGCCTCTCGTATGAATCGGTCACGATAAGTCGGAACGAACCCTGCCCAAGGCGGGGATTGTGGCTCTTCGATTGGCTACGCTCCGTTACGGGGATGCCCTCATCAGCGGTTCGACGCGGTGCCAAATCTCCCGCCCGTCGCCCTCTGAATCGTAAACCTCGACCCTGACGATTTCCCGTTTCCATTCTGGAAGTCGAATCCAGTCCGCGGCACCCGGATTCAGTTCCGCCGAATGGTCGGAGAAATGCCATTTGTCAGCCGTCGATGTGTTGACCGCAGTGAAGGCATTGGGCCGGCTTAGTCCGCCATGTCGCTTAGAAGAGTTCCATTTTCAACTCGCACGGGATGCTGCTCAAGAATGCCATTGAAACAGTACCGCAGCATGTAGTTGCCATCCTCTAGCACAATACCGGGCTTTGAGCTTAGAGTCGTATGGGTCACGACTCGATCCAGAGGCGTCATGCCTTCGTCAAACCGAATTTCTTTTACCGTGAGATCCACCTTAACGTTGTAGGTTTTCCCTTCACCCGCCAGCTGGCCCAAAACTTGGTCAACTGCTGTTTTTTTCATGCCATCTTTGTCAGCTGGGCGTGGCTCAACTTGATAATGGTTAACTGGGGTGGTTTTCATTTTTGAACCTCCACATCGTCTCGTCTTCAATTTGGACGAATTTACTGCTATCCGGAGTTGCGGGCTGTGAGCGAAATCACAGGTTGCGGTGATGCGATGCATATCAGCAGGATTGCTGGCTCGATAATGGATGAAGAGCCAGGCTTCTTGGCGTGATTCTCGAGATTGAAACTCGCTAGGTTCGAGATGAGATCATGGAGTCTACGTGTTTTAATCGGGGCCGTGATGTTTTTCATGGGCACGTCCTGCCTCCGCAAGGGCGACCGAGCGTGGCCGCGACAGCTAAGCCCAGTGTACCGTTTTCGGCTTTACCATATGCATACGAATGAGCGAATCGACAGTGTCTACCCCCGCGGCGATACTTATTTACCCGAGGCAACGGATCGCCTGAACCGATTTCTCCGAGATCATCGCACACCGGCGCCGCCCCCGGCCGGCTTGGATCCGAGATTGATATTATTTGCGGATATCGGACGCCGTGGAGTAGTGAATTTCTGCGACAGAACAGCAGCGGTGTTGCCTTACACAGTCCGCACATGCAAGCCGAGGTTATCGACATCCGTATACCAGGAAGTGCAACCTCGAGATTCCGCGATGTTGCGCTGGCTCTTTCCCGTGGTGGAGTGGGATACTACGCGAAATCGATTTTTGTTCATGTAGATGTGGGTCGGGTTCGCCGCCGAGTAATCACTTTGCATTTGGCCGCGAGAGAGAAGATTCGGCCGGCCCCACGTCGCGGGCCAGATATTCACTTACCCGCGAATGACCTCAACTGAGCAGTCGGCATAGAGCGCAACCGACTCGGACACGCTTCCTAAAACCAGCCGATCAAAGCCATGCCTGCCGTGCGATCCAAGAACAATTAAATCCACGCCCCAGGCTCGGGCCTGGTCCAGGAGGATTTCACGTGCGTCCCCAACCGGCGTACCTGGACCATCGCACATCTTCAGTCCTTTTGAGGGTCAAAACGTGTTGCGCTTGAGCGATGGCTTCGTCGGCACGCTTGCGAGCGCCCTCCAAGATCTCATTGAGAAGGCTATCAGGATAGATCGGGCAAGGTGAAGATGCGCTGGTGGCATTCTCCAGAGTCAGAAGTTCCCGCACAGAAACAATTTTAATCTCGCTGCCGCTCGGCCAGGGGCGGTTGGCGACGGAGCGTAGGGCGATTTCGGAACACTCAGACCCATCAGTAGCGAGGAGGATCTTCATGGCATGAGATGAAGGCGACGAATCTGCGGATCCGGGTCGCACGATTTCTACAGAGCAGGGCGCACAGCGGAGGACCGTCTGTGCGACACTGCCTAGGAAAAATCGGGAAAGCGCACCTAGTCCGCGCGAACCGACCATCACCAAGTCGGCTTTCCATTCCCGAGCAAAATCCGGAATCGCCTTTTTGGGATAACTCAGAAAAAACTTTGATTCCGGGACGATCCAGTTTTTCAGTAGCTGTTTTCACCAGAATTCGAGCGGCGTGTTTCGCATCCTCAATGAGTGTGGGCAGTCCCTCCCAGCGTCCCATGTCTACAATACTGAGGGCATAGATAGCCGTACCTGTCGGCCAGGGGCGGGCCGCCGCCTCGTTCACTACGCGTTGCGAACCACTCGACGGGTCAATTGCTAATAGGACTCTCACACCGTTCTCCTGTCTTTCTAGCTCAGGTCGGCGCAAAACGCATCGACTTGCCTTTCTGAGCCTGCCACTGACTCCGACGGGCCGACGTGAGGGCGATCATGGGTGCTTGTGACACAGATCACTGCGGCTCAAAAGCGCCCGGTTCATTGTGGGAATCGAGAGGTGTCCTAGGGGAAGCATTGAGACCGTCACCAAATCAAATTGAATAGTTTTCTTTACCTGACGGATTTCTCGGAGCCCGCTGAAGCCGCTTTGCCGTTTGTGACCGCGATTGCCGCGCGAGTACGGTTCCGAGATTTGCGCTTGCCACATCCTGCTTCCTCTACGCGTGTATGGCGCCTGAATTTGCCAATGTGGTTTTGCCGGCTTAGAGAAAGAAGCGCAAGCAAAAATGCGGAGGATCGAGTCGCAGCTAAGCGGTCTGCCACCCCAGACTCGGATTGAGCGTGGATTTGAAGTTCGGTCAACTCTCCAAAGGATAGTGGCGGAAAACAACATAGATCTAGTGGTATTGGCCACACACGGTCGCAGAGGTGTTCAAAAGTTTCTACTGGGGCCGGTTGCCGACGAGCTCTGGAGACACGCGAACGTGCCCGTACTCACGATCGGCCCCGGGGTGGACCGCTCTCACTTCGAGAAAGGATTCCATTGTGTGCTTTCATCACCGCGGAATCATTGGAGGGTCTGCCTTATGCGGTATCGATGGCGCGAGAATATCAGGCGCACCTTGTTCTCTTGCACGTTATCCGACAGCTCAAGAAGGAGGAAATCCTGGGAGAGCTATCCGCATCGGATGCGATCTACTATCTGGGGCAACTGGTACCGACGGACGCCGGGCTGTGTCACCGTCCGGAGCTGGAAGTGAAATATGGCGCACCTGCGCAAGACATCATTGATACGTCAGCCGATGCGGCGCCGATTTCAACCCATGTTGGGCGGACAATTGCCCAAGAGGTGGGTGCCCCTGCCAGTTCTGACCGTTCGAGGTTAGAGTCCCGTCTCTGAAGTCGTCATCTCAAGTGCTCATCTGAAATTAGTCATCCCCCAGGCGCAGCATGCGTTTGCCCAACTCGACCAGCGCGAGGTAAGTCACGGTTGAGATGGCTAGAAACACAAAGAATGGGGACGGCAGCGGAACGAATCCGAATAGCCTGGTAAAGGGAGAATACGGAAGGGCGATGCCGGTGGCTACGATCATGATAGTCGTGATTGCCAGGGGCACGCTGGGTCGGCTCTTCAGTGGATTTGCCGCCGTGCGGATCACAAAGATCACAAGCGTCTGCGTAGCCAGGGACTCGACAAACCATCCGGTGTGAAATTCCGGCTGGCTGGCATGGAAAAAATGCAGCAGTACGTAAAAGGTCAGAAAGTCATAGATCGAGCTGATCGGGCCGATAGTGAGCATGAAATTACGAACCTTCTTCATGTTCCACGGGTGTGGACGCCGCATGTATTCGTCGTCAACGTTGTCGGAAGGGATCGTAAGCTGTGATGCGTCATAGAGAAAATTGTTCAGAAGTATTTGGGTGGGAAGCATCGGTAGAAACGGCAGGAACACTGAGGCCGCTGCCATGCTGAACATGTTGCCGAAATTAGAACTGGTGCCCATCAACAGATACTTGAGCACATTGGCCGAGGCTCGGCGACCTTCAATGATGCCGCTGTGGAGAACCCCCAGACCCGGCTTCAGCAGAATGATGTCCGCCGCGTCGCGAGCGACGTCAACTGCGGAGGCCACGGAGATACCGACATCGGCGGCATGCAGAGATGGGGCGTCATTGATCCCGTCTCCCATATAGCCCACAACGTGGCCGCGCCGTTTGAGGGCGTGAATGATGCGGTGTTTCTGCATCGGCGAGACGCGCGCGAATATCGTCGTCTCTTCCGCTCGGTGCTCGAGCGCGATATCGGTGGTCGATTCGAGCTGCTCACCCAGCATGACCCCGGGATTCTGGATGCCGACCTGTTCGCAAACGTGACGTGCCACTAGTTCGTTGTCGCCGGTCAGGATCTTGACGTCAACGCCATCGCGCTTCATGGCCGCGACTGAGGCTGCGGCATCCGAACTCGGTGGATCTGCAAATGCGAGGTAGCCGGCCAACACAAGAGAATGTTCATCCGCGGCTGAAAATCTGCCACTAGGGTCCACGTCGCGATAGGCGACGGCCAGGAGTCGGAATCCTTGGCTGCTGAGGTCATCGAATGTCTGGCGGCAGCGATTTCTCAGATTCATGTCGAGGAGAGCGATGTGCCCGTCACTCTCGTAAAAACTCGAGAGTTCGAGAATTCCTTCCGGGGCCCCTTTCACGATCAACAATCCCGCGCTGTTGTTGGTTGTATTCGTCTCTTTGACGACGATCGAGAGCCGCCGGCGTTCGAAATCGAAAGGAACTTCATCACACTTCAAATAAGCATCTGCATCCCGCCGTTCACTTTTAAGAATCGCGAATTCGAGGGGACTGCGGATACCGGTCTCGAACTTGCTGTTGATATAGGCCAGGGCCAGCGGGCGATCGGAAGGGTGGCCCAGGTAATCGACTGAGGACTCGAGGATCATTTCTCCGGTCGTCAGGGTGCCAGTCTTGTCGCTGCAAAACACATCGATGGTGCCGAAATTCTGAATCGCCGGGAGATGCTTGACGATGACATGGTTCCGCGCCATCCGGATGGCGCCGCGGCCCAGGGTGACGGAAGTGATCATGGGAAGGAATTCCGGCGTCAGGCCCACAGCCAAGGCAACGGCAAAAACGAAGGACTCGAATGCGTCCTTGTGCATGGCGATGCGTACCACAAGGATGAACAGCACGAGAAAAAAAACGGTTCGCGTAATAAGTAAACCAAACCGCCGGAGGCCGCGCTGGAATTCCGTTTCCGCCGGCCGGTCGGCTAGTCGCGCCGCGATAGCTCCGAATGCGGTGTGAGGGCCAGTCGCGACTATACGAGCCACGCCGGTTCCGCTGACCACCGAGGTGCCCAAAAAGACCAGATCGCGTGCCAGCGGGGATTTCTCTTCCACTTGCCCTCCGGCCCGCACCTCCTTTTCCGCCGGCATGGATTCGCCGGTAAGGGCAGCCTGCTGCACGTAAAGATCCCGTGCTTCGAGGAGTTGGCCGTCGGCCGGGACCAGGTCGCCGGCCGATAGCCGGACGATGTCACCGGGCACTATCTCGTACCGCTTGATTTCTTGCCACCGGCCATCGCGCAATGCGGTCGCGGTCAAGCTCACGTGTTCTTGCAGCCGCTGAATGGCGCGCTCCGAACGATAAGTTTGAACGAAATCGATGGTGACGCTGAATACGACGATGACAAAGATGAGCTCTGCCTCAATCTTCTGGCCCAGAAAGGCGGAAATTATGCTGGCGACGAGAAGGATGATGACCAGAGGATTCAGGAACAAGTGCAACAATTCAAATGCGAAGGCACCGCGGCGGTTGGAAGCGGGATCGTTGGGACCAAACTTGGAGAGGCGGGCCTCAGCTTCTTGCGCTGTCAGGCCCGCCAGATTGACTGAAGGACTAGAAACATCTTGAGCGGAAGCTGAGGGTACGGAACTCATAGAGCTCTAGCTCAGGCCCTACTTTTGCTGGATGCTGATCAGATATTCCGTCACGTTCTGCAGCCGGACGTATCCCAGGTCTTGATCATTTTCAATTTGGTGGAAGACCGGGCCCCAGACTGGCATTTCTCGTGAACCGTGGGCGGCGTGATTCTCGTCCCCGGCGATGATGCGGCGCACCCGGGCAGTGGGAAACATACCGTGATTTCGTCGCGCAAGAGTAGTAAGCGGTGGAACTTTGGTCTTTAAGGCTGGCGCGACTGGGCCGTCTCCGCTTCCGTTTACCCCATGGCAGGAGGCACAATAGTTCCGGAAAATCCTCGCTCCGTCCAGCGGAAGAATTGTGCCTTGATCCGGAGTCCGGGCTGGCGGAGAGTTTTGGTGTGCCGACGCTCGCGGGTTAGCTGCGAACCACAGCAGTGCGGTGGCGCCAAGAGCAAAGCTGGAAACGAAGAACCGGGCTGTGGGCATATGCGTTGCTATCCCTTCGGTCTATGTGGCGTCCCGATTCTACACGGCATCACACGGAGAGGAACCACCGGGCCGAACCTGTCCCTTCCGGTGGCTTCTCTTTGCTCTCCTCTTCGTCTTTTTGCGGCGTACGTTCTCTTACATCAAGGCTTGATCGCGACTTTGATGACACCCTCGCAACGCTCACCAAAGAGCTGATAGGCCTCCGTAATCCGGTTGAGTGAGAACGTATGGGTCAAGAGCGGAGTCAAATCCAGCCGTCCCTGCCGGACCAGTTCCATCAATCTGCGCATGCGCTCTTTTCCGCCGGGACAGAGAGTGGTGACGATCTTGTGGTCGCCTAGCCCGGCGGCGAAAGCTTCATTCGGAAGGGAAAGCTTCCCCGAGTAAACGCCCAGACTCGAGAGAGTCCCTCCCGGCCGCAGCACTCGCAATGCGCTCTCAAAAGTCCCCTGAGTGCCGAGTGCCTCGATCGCGACATCCACACCGCGTCCGCCAGTGAGGCGTTTGATCTCCTCGACCACGTCCTGTTGTTTGAAGTCAAACACTGCATCGGCGCCCATTTGCCTCGACATCTTTATGCGAACGGGATCCGATTCAACGGCAATGATCAGGCTTGCGCCCTGGAGCTTCGCTCCGGCTGTGGCGCACAGACCGATCGGCCCTTGGGCGAAAACGGCGACCGTATCCCCGATCTGCAGATCGGCCCTTTCCGCTGCCGAGATGCCAGTGGAAGCGATATCCGCGAGCAGCACCACTTGCTCATCGGTCAACTCGTCCGGGATTTGGGCCAGGTTGGCTTGCGCGTAGGGAACCCGTAAATACTCTGCTTGGGCGCCGTCGATGGTGTTGCCAAACTTCCAGCCTCCGATTGCGCCACCGCACTGCGACCAGTTTCCGCTTAAGCAGATGTTGCATTGTCCGCACGGCGTGATAGCGCCGACCAGCACTCGATCACCAACTTCATATCCGGTCACTCCATCGCCGATCTCGTGAATGACTCCCACGGGTTCGTGACCGATGATCAGGCCCGGCTTTACCGGGTATTCGCCTTTCAGGATGTGGAGATCTGTCCCGCAGATAGTGGTGAGGGTAACGCGAATGACCACTTCACCCGCTCGGGCTTTCGGGATAGGCACGGTTTCCAAACTGATGTTTCCTTGTCCATGAAACACCAGGGCCTTCATGGTCGCGGTGTCATGATCCTGTTCCATGAGTGCGTAAGAGCTGTGTGACATGGGATTTCTCCTTCACCCCACTTTAGTTGTTGATGCGGGAAAAGCCTATGATGGCGGTTACCTGAGATTGTGATCGAAGTCACACCCACCCTGGTAGGTTTAGAGGTCGAGGACGGCTCGCATAGAAGTTGGATTCCGTATAGCCGATGTGCGGAAGCCAAGGCGCTTGGCGATTTTCTTCATCGACAGATTGTCGGGCAAGATTTCCGCGTCAACATGGTCCAGTTTTTCGTCGCGCGCCACCTGGATCACACGCCTGAATAATTCTGTCCCCAGACCCTGATTCTGGCACGCATCCGATATCAACACAGCGACTTCTCCTTCGTTCTTGGCATGGGACTTCACCAGCCTGCCGACTCCCAGGATGCGATGTTCCCCGGTCGCGTCGCGGTGATCTGCGACGATTGCCATCTCGCGGTCGTAGTCGACAAAGCAAATGCGCACCAGGCGATCATGTGACACCCGCGAACTCAAGCTTAGCGAGTAAAAGTAGCGCAAATACACACTGCGGTCCGAAAGTGTCCGGTGAAATTTCACCATCAGAGGTTCATCTTCGGGGCGAATGGGTCGCAACAATACGCTGGTGCCGTTCTTCATCACCCACGAAGAAACATACTGCGAAGGGTAAGGCCGAACCGCCGGCCGGGGAAGAGAATCAGGATCGGTCCCGGGCGGGTGCAATACCATGCGGGCGTCAAGTGCGAGGAATTGCCCGGGTGAAGCAAGCAGAGGGTTGATATCGATTTCCGAAATCCAGGGCTGTTCGATCACGAGTTGGCTGAAGCGGACGAGGAGACTCTCCAAAGCCGGCAAGTCGACCGGCTTGCGCCCGCGCACGCCCTTGAGGGCTGTGAAAATTCGCGTTTGCTCCATCATCCTCTGGGCAAGCGTGCTGTTCAGGGGCGGCAGCGCCAGGGCACGATCGCGATACACCTCAACGAGCGGACCACCGGAACCAAACAGGATTACGGGACCAAACTGGGGGTCAACGCTGCTGCCGAGAATCAACTCGTAGCCTTCAAGGCGCACCATGGGCTGCACGGTAACGCCGGAGAAAAGATCAGGTCCGACTTTCTTTGCCACAGAGGACTTGATCGCCTGAAACGCGGAGCGGATAGATGGTTCATCTTCCAGGTTCAGCTTCACCCCGCCCACATCGGTCTTGTGCGTGATCGTCTCAGAAAAGATCTTCAGTACCACCGGGTAGCCAAGGTGACGCGCGCACAATACCGCTTGATCTTCAGTGGCAGCAATTCGAGTTTCAACCGTCGGGATGCCGTAGTGCGACAGAACTTGTTTGGATTCGAATTCGTTCAGCAAAACACGGCCCTGGCTGCGGGCGGTCTCGATGATATGGTCCGCATGATGTCGAGAATCTGGGTCGAGCTCTTCGCCTTCCGCCAGCGCCGGGGTCTCGTAGAGGCCGCGCAGGTTGTAGCTGTAACGCCACATGTAGGTGAAGGCCCGGGCCGCCGTGTCGGGAAAGGGGAATGTGGGAATACCGGCGGCATTAAGGATGGTCTCGCCTGGGGCGATACTGGCCCCTCCCATCCAACTGGTGAGCACGGGTTTTCCGGACGATTGGGCGTATGGCTTCAAGCTCTCGGCCACGGCTGCTGGATCGGTCATGCCTTGCGGCGCGAGGATAACCAGCAGGCCGTCGCTATTTGGATCCTGGGAGGCGATTTCAATCGCTTTGGCATAGCGTTCCGAGTCCGCGTCGCCCAGAATGTCAATCGGATTATTGTGGCTCCAGTGCGGCGGCAGAAAGCCATCGAGGGCTTGTTCGGTCTTTTCGGAAAGAAGGGCTAGTTCTCCGCCATTTGCGACGAGAGCATCTGTAGCCAGAACTGCGGGCCCGCCTGCATTAGTCAGAATCGTAAGCCGTGGGCCCTTCGGGCGTGGTTGCTTGCTCAACACTTCCGCCATGTAAAACAGGTCCGCGATGGCGCTGACCCGCAACACGCCCGAGCGACGAAAGGCGGCATCAAGAACTTCATCACTTCCGGTTAACGCACCGGTGTGAGAGGCGGCAGCCCGGGAGGCAGCTTCCGAACGTCCCGCCTTAATAATGATGATAGGTTTTTGCAGCGCTACTTCGCGTGCCGCCGAAAGAAACGACCTGGCGTCGCCGACCGACTCCATATAAATGAGAATGCTGTGGGTGTTCGGATCGTCGCCAAAGTGGTAAATCAGGTCCCCCCAGCCCACATCCAGCATGGAGCCAGTCGAAACAATCGTGCTAAGTCCCACCTGTTCGAGCTGGCCCCAATCCAGAATCGCGGTGAGCAGAGCTCCGCTCTGGCTAAGGAAGGCGACGTTGCCGGGGCGAGGCGCATCCTTGGCGAAGGTGGCGTTCAGGCCAATCGTCGGATTCATGACGCCTAGACAGTTGGGACCAATCAGGCGCATGGCTCCGCGCCGCAGTTGCTCCTGAATCTGCCGTTCCAGTTCGATGCCTTCCGCTCCTCTTTCGCGAAACCCGGCGGAGATAACAACTGCCGACTTAACGCCGGCGTCCACACATTGTCCGATGATGCCTGGGACCGTGGGAGCAGGCGTAGCCACGACAGCCAAATCTACTTTCTCAGGGATGTCGCCGATACTCGGGTAGGCCTTGCGTCCGCAGATTTCCGAATGCCGCGAATTAACGGCGAACACCTTTCTTCGAAAGGAAGGATGCAAAAGGTTCTCGAGAACGGTTCGTCCAACGGAGCCCGTACGCTCCGTCGCCCCGATCACGGCGACGGAATCCGGCAGAAATAACGCATCGAGGCCGGTTCTGATCCCTGCCTCTGCGACACTCACCATTGTTCTCCTCCCGCACGAGCCCTACACGTTGGCGACAGACTATCAGTGATCGCGCCTAAGCATGAGTTGTATGCGATCCACCCTGCCGGTCCGGTGATTCTGATCACAGCGTTGAGTGACTGATGCCGCTGCCAAGAGGGTCCTGTCTTAGTAAGAATCGACCCTACATATTGAAAACGAGTGCACCGAGGGGACTAACCTTGTTTCTACGTATGAAGTGATTCACGAATCCGGCCGGGCGCAAGGTATCCATCGGGCGGAAACGGAAAGATACTTCCAGCGATGACACAGTTGACTCTCGATAAGCCAACGATTCTTCGGGATTGGTCGATTTTGACCAGACTCTCGCGCCGTCCAAACGAGACACTTTCATCGGCCATGTCTTAATACCTGTGTGCAGGAGGCAGTCAGATGCTCAAGCGCCATCAGATAACCATACTTCTCTTCTCAATCGTGATGTTGGTCCTGTTCGCCAGCATGCCAACTCCGGTTGCCGGAGGAGCAAATCTTGGCCGCCCAATTTATGCGATTCCTGCATTCTCGCGCCAATACGGCACGTCTTGCAGCACATGCCATGTGGACTTTCCGAAGCTCAACGATTTCGGCAAGGCCTTCAAGGACGCCGGATTCAAGTTTCCCAAAGATGACGAGACCTTCATCAAAATTCCGCCGGTGATGTTGGGGTCTCCGGCGCAGAAAGAACTGTGGCCTCACACCATATGGCCCGGGACCATCCCAGGATTGCCGCCCATCGGATTGCGCTTCAACACGTTCTTCCAGGTGGTCGGCAGGAACCGGAACAACTTTAATCTGCAGACTCCGGGTGATCCCACAGCTCCCTTTATTCCTCGCACTGACTTTCAGTCTGGGCTATTCAGCATCTTCATGGCGGGAAATTTTGGCGATGACATCGCCTTCTGGGTAGACGACGACATCAGTGTCGGTGGCGCCAGCGCAGGTGGTCTAGGGGATGGCTATCTGAAGTTCGTAAACATTGGCCGCCACCTGAAGCTGCCCACCGATTCTCTCAGCCTGCGAATCGGACAATTCGAGCTGGACCTGCCCTTCAGCCAGGCCCGCAGCTGGAATCTTAGCGGTTGGGATATTTATGACCAAGGCAACGTTTCTTCGGTGAACTCGATCCTAGGCCTGCCCACTGTCAGCAACTCGTTCTCGATGTCGAATGCGGCCCAGGGAGTAGAGTTCAGCGGCGGCCACAGTTACCGCGGCTATCATTATTCGCTGGCGATTGTGAATCAGAACACCAGCGGAGGCACGGCAGCGACTGGAAACAACGTTCCACCGGAAGTCGCTTACACGTCAGACTCCAATTTCAAGGACATTTACGCTCGCCTTTCCTACCGCTTTAACTTGGAGCGTGATCCGGCCAGCCGCAACGAAGTCCAGGCGGCAGGAGCCGCCGGACCACGCGATCACACCTATCTCAACGTCGGAACACTCTATTTCTACGGACGTTCCGTGCAGAGGTTTCAAGGTCAGAACAACACCGGCCTGTTGACTGTGTTGACGGCGCGTGAGCCGTTCTATCGCGTCGGTGGAGACTTCAGCTTCAACTATCACGCCCTCAACCTGTTCGGACAGTACCTGTACGGCCGTGACCAGAACCTGCTGCCGCTGCTGCCCGTCGGCTTTCTGCCGCCCCCCACCGGCCTTCTAAGGGGAAGTCCGGCCAGCTTCAGTGGCGGCTTCCTCGAGGCAGACTATCTGGCGCTCCCCTGGCTAATGACCATCATGCGCTGGGACGCAGTGCACTCCACTGCCGATCTAATCAACGGCATCGGAGCCACGCCCGACAGCGATATCGGATCGTTCGTGTCGCCCTTCCGCGCCACACGAAATCGCTTTACGCCGGGCGTGCAGTTTCTGATTCACGCCAACATTAAGGCGTCCTTCGAATACCAGATCCGGCCGCAGCAGATTGTCTACGACCCGACTACCGGTACGGCACTCACTGGTGCTTTTCGTACCAATTCGGCGATTGCAGGTTTGGAATTCGTTTATTAGACCGGGAGGCTATACCTTCTTTACTTAGACAAGGAGAAATATGAAGAACAACGTTCTGACTCTAGTGATCGTAATTGGATTTGCTCTGGCGGCCAGCGCTGGCACCATCAGCGGACAAGTCTCCGGCGTTGCAGGACCCTCGGTGGTGTATGTGGACACGATTTCCGGTAAGACCTTTCCCGCGTCTACTCAGCATCCCGTGATAGACCAGAAAGGTCTGCTCTTCCAGCCACACGTGACGGTGGTCCAGGTTGGCACCACCGTGGATTTCCTCAATAGCGACAGTGTCGCCCACAACGTCTTTTGGACTTCCATCGGCGGCAACAAGAAGCTGGGCCACAACCTCGGCACCTGGCCGAAGGGCGAAAGGAAGTCGTTCAAGTTCGACACGCCAGGAGCGGTGCCGATACTTTGCAACGTTCACCCTGAGATGTCAGCTTACCTCATGGTGGTGCCGACTCCCTACTTTGCTACCTCGGATCAGACGGGGAACTACAAGATCGAAAATGTTCCGGACGGAAGCTACACCTTTACAGCTTGGCACGAAGGAGCCAAGAACCAGTCCAAGCCGGTGGCCGTGTCCGGTGACGCCAAGGCGGATTTCACTTTGAGCAAGTGAAGTGATGGAAGTTCGGAGCAAAGGCTGACTGAGCCTGCACTCCCCCAAGGAAAGACTGAATGAAAAGCTCGTCAAGCATAGCGATGAAATGCCTGGTGGCAATTTTCGCCCTGCTCTCACCGCTGTTCGCTCAAACGGTAGATCAGGAGACAACAGTCACGGCCGTAAAAGGTGAAAGCTGGATCAGCCATCTGCACAAGAGATTTAGCGACACCAGCATGGGAAAGACCTGGCATTCCGGCCCGGTCACGCCCATGCCAGGAGAGCAATCGACTGGCGGTCAAGAAAAACTGTCACTTGATTTTGCCGCCCGCCCTATGGCTTTCCACGGCGCCGACATCTACCGCCTGAATTGCCGGGGATGCCACGCAGAGTCCGGCCACGGTGCGCCTCCGGAAATCAATTCTGTTATCGATCCGGTCAGGGCGACTTCTGTCGAAGTCATTGTGGCAAGAATGAAAAAGGCTGGTATGAACATGAGTCGGGCAAACGCGACGTTGCTCGCGAAGCAATCCAATACCGCGTTGCTCGACCGCTTCCACAAAGGCGGTCAGGATATGCCACCGTTCCCACAACTAAGCGAACCGGAGATTAGATCTCTGCTTGCTTACCTGAGACAACTAGCGGGCGTGCCAGGAGCAGAAAAGCAACAAGTTGCGATCCACGAGCCGCCATCCCGTGCGGGCGAGCAAATCGTCAAGTCCACCTGCCACATCTGCCACAACGCGACAGGGCCCAACCCCAATCCTCAGGAAATTCTGGAAGGAGCAATACCGCCGCTGAGCACTCTCACCACGCGAACCAGCCTGCCTGAGTTTGTTCGAAAAGTCACCGCCGGCTCGCCAATCAACATGGGCGTGATGCCGATACCATTCCGAGGAAGAATGCCAGTGTTTGACTACTTGAGCAAAGACGAAGTGGCGAACGCGTACCTGTACCTTACTCTCTTCCCTCCACAGGAATAGGAGATCTTCGTGAGCAATGCGTTCTATGTTCAGAGTGCGATTAGAGCGAAAACCAGTTACATTCCAGGAATATTTATGTGCAATATTAAACTGCTCGCGCTGATCCTTGTTGTGGTTCTAGGTCGTGCTTCCGCACAAGTTCTCACGCCCGCTGAGATCAAGGATCCAGATCTGCGCTCGTTGCAGCAACAATACATTAATGATTTGAAGGTTGTGGGTCAGGATATTCAAGCACTTCCGCTCAAGTATCACTTCTATCTGAACCGCAGTTTGGATCTTGACGAATCGCAACAGCAGCATGCCGATCAACGTTCCATTCGCTTTGATCGGTACAACGGCCAGACCGTACTGGCAGTCACTGGCAACTACTACGCTGCCTACCCTGAAAAGATTGCGGCGGATCAGCGGGCGCGCAACACTTTTATGAATGTGGTCATGCCGATTCTGAAGTCGGAAGTGCCGCGCTTCCAGGGAAATCATGAGGTACAAGGCTATGCTCTAGAGATCTCCCATCACGTACTCGGAAAGGTCATGGGAGTAATGGTGGAAAGACCGGAAAACCTCATGGTGTTTTTGCCCCAGACCGGTGCTCTCCAACTTCTGGGTTCTCGGGACGAGAATGTCCAGCAAGCAGGGTTGATGCAGGGTCAGGTTTTTCTTAACGCACAGCCCGTCAATATTTGGCTCAACGGAGAAGGGCCGCAGCCGGTACCGGGCTCCGACCCGAATTTGAGCTCCACTGACCGCTCCCAGTCGCCCGCTGGAATTCAAGTCTCTCAAACCGGTGAGAGGAACGGGGGACTGGCAGCGGTGAGCACCACGGCCCCTCCAGCCGTAAAGCCGAACGACGTTTTCGTCACGCCGGTGCGGGATGCATCTCCGCAGGCGCTGGCCGCGCTGCAAGCGTCTAGTCAGGAAGTTCTCGCCAAGCTTGTGAAGGAGTTGGATCCTCAAGCGCGCTTTGTCGCCTACGCGTCGCCGAGCTTTGTGGCTTTCCGCCAGGACATTTACCTTGAGCTCTCTCTGAACACCACTCTACCCGACTCCGCGGCGGGATCGCGATACAAAGTTGCCGCGGTGGCATTTGATGACCACGTGGCGCATCTGATCCGTCCGACGCTCGCTTATTTCAAGGAAGAGCCAAAGTTTGATGGGATCAGTTTCAGCACCACGGTACACTTGGCTAGCCGATCCTCTGGGGTCGGCAAAGCCGAGGCCGTGGAATTCTTTTTTCCTTTCACCGTCCTCCGTTGCTACGAGAAATACGACTGCACAGGCCAGCAACTCATTGATACTGGAGTGGTGCTAATCAACGGAGAACGCGTCGCTCTGGACCTCCAGGTGGCCGAAGGTGGCGCTGGCCGCTGATGGAACTAAAGGAGACCCAGGCCGGAATCGCACGCTGCTATTCTTCTAGAAAATCTGCACTCCGGCTCAATATGAAACTCGTCGTGGAGCAACAGTGCGTTCCTGAGGGCAGGGGTCATCTATTTCGAAGTTGCCTCCCCAGCCGCGACGAGCGAATAGAGATACACAACGATCCCCGCAGCACAAAGCAGGCCGCCGCCGCAAACCAGAAGAATGAAAGCCAGGGGTCGCGCCCAAAGCAGACAGATGGCCTCCACCAGCAGGCCGACAATGAGCAGCATGCCCGCAAGGCGCAGTCGTCTTTCGAGTCCACCTATCGACGCTTTCACCTGGCTCCTTTCCAGAACTTCACGTTGCTTAGTTGTCCGACATTGTGTACGACGTCATGGCAACCGCTGGAGACACACGAGATCTTGTTAGCCTTCACGGCTGGAAGTAGATCGGGATCGGCGGTGTGCACTGCACCGTCCTCGAACGATCGGGCGCCCAGATGGCAATGCAGGCATTCCCGATTGTTGTAGGGTTCGTAGAGACGAATGGGATTGTGAGGCTTACCAAAATACTGCACGTATACATGGTGCAACCCGTTAAATTTGGCCCGGAAACCTCCAAACATCGCGTAGTTCGTGTGACAGGTATAGCAGGCTTGATCGGCGGGGATGCGGTGATTCTGAAAGTGTGCCGCGGCCAGGTAGGTGGGATCGTCAACATACAGGCTTTGACCGTGAGACTCCATCACGTGGCAGGATAGGCAGAACTGAGTGCTCGTGGAGCGTTCGAGTTCAGACGCAACGCCCATTGTCATACACACCGACGGCAGCAGAAATAGGACGAGGAAAGCCAGGATCTTTCCGCCCTGGCTCGCTGTCACAGCGGGCCGAGTGACAAAAACTCCAATCATCACCGCGCTGAGAACGATGAGCGAGAGCAACAGTATCATTGGAAAGTGCATTGTCAGTTCTTAATGTAGGCGCGAGCGTCCTCGCTCGTGCGGGGCTCAATCATGCGTCAGGAAATCTGAAGATGTAGGAGGCGCGGCCGCACGAGCGAGGACGCTCGCGCCCATGCCCTCCTTCATTTCTTGGCCAATGAACGGACGAACCCCACGAGGTCCTTGACCTGGTCCGGCTTCAGGCTTTTCTTGTAGCTCGGCATTTTGTCCTTGCCGTCTGCATAGAGGATGAAGGTCTGAACTGTATCTGCAATCGTGCTTACAGGTTTTCCAGCGAGTATCGTGGCATGGAGGGCATGTTGCAGAAGGAAGAAAAGCAGTATCAAATCACCCACCAACAGGCCGACAAAACCGTATAGGAGTCGTTTGGCGGGATTGATGCGAGGAATCTTTGTGTTCTTCATGGTCCTGCCTCAGTCATTGCCGCCGTTAACAACTCAACGTGCCGGTTTGTCGGCCGCCGGGTTCTTCTTCGCCAGTGATCGGACATAGTTCACCAGGTCCCAGAGCTCATCAGTTTTCACGCGAGCGCCTTCGGGCGGCATATCGCCCTTTCCGAACTTGATAATGTAAAAGAGTTCTCCGTCGGTTCTTTCTTTGAGGGTTGCAGGGTCGGTGAAGTCGCTGACTTTCAACTTCATGTCCGCCCCAACCTCGCCCTTGCCGTCGCCGTCCTTCCCGTGGCACATGGCGCAGTCATAGCCATACCACTTCTTGCCGTGAGCGATCGACTCAGGAGTGGCCTTGACTGGATTGGCCTGATGGACCACCTCTTCAGGAATCGTGTAAGGTGCAACCGGCTCCTTCGGAGGTTGTTTAGTCTGTTGTGCCTGGACACAAAAGGCAACCGCAAGTAAGAGAGGAACAATCAGCAAGAATTTCACCTGGCAACCTCCTGGAATTCGTGCTATGACTACCGGCCAAGCGCCTGTAGTTCTTCCGACTCAGCTATCTTCGCGCCGTCTCCCCGTCGCAGAATCGCGGATACCGCTTGCTGATCATTGCCTATCCGTGCCACGAGTGAGAGGCCCTCCTCGCTGGCCGTAACTTTCTGGGCCGCCTCAAGTGCGCGGCAATACAGTCCATTTGCCACCACGTAGTCATAGAGGTCACGATGGCGGTTAGCCAGCAAGTACAGATTGTCGGCAAAAGCCAGCCACTGTTTCCGGTGGAGTTCACCTAACCCGTTTGAGCTGGCGGTCGGTGGATCCGCCTTGGAGGCCTGCTCGCGCTGTTCTTCGATTTGGCTGATTTGATCTTGGAGCCAGCCAGCGAGCGCTTCTTCCAACTCCAGTTGGGTCCCGCAGCGATAGAAATAATCGGCGGTCTCACCCTTCGGAGTCAGAGGAATGAACCGGCACGGCGAAACCTGGTCTTTCAGCTCTGCAGGGACAAACTCCATCAACAGACATTCGCTGCACGGAAGAGTGTGGGCAGGGTCGCCAAAGTTAACGCAGGTGAGCGAGTCCTCGAACACAAGGGGACTGCGCCACGGCGTGTGTGGAGAACGACCGTAGCCTCCATCTTCCAGGAATTTCAGCTCGAACTTGAGAAGATCCAGCAGGTCACCCTTGTCTTTTGCCATAAGGCACCTCGCAGGATCAGAATCGCACGAAGGCCACCTGCTTGCGATGGCGTGGGTCACAGGTCATCGTGATTGAAATCACAGGGATTGCTGTCGCTGATCGAACCCAACAGAGAAAATCGGGAGTTGCCCCGACTCCACCCAATCTTGTTTTGACAGTTTTCAAATCCACGAGGCTAGAAATCACGGCTGTCCGTGATTTGGCTCACCCGCTTGGAACCACCGGCCACACTAAGTTTGGTGGGGTTAGCAATGGCGCATCAGGAGCTCCGAAATGCGAGCAGGCGGTAAGGGCTGGCTCACTAGCCCTTTTTCCGATAACTTCGATTCATTAGAAGTCTAACGCGATTTGGATCGAGGAGAGAAGCCATCATGCGAATCGTAGCAATATCCCAACAAGAATGCGGTGAGCTGTTGCAACGCGTGTCTATTGGAAGGCTGGCGTGTTCATTGAACGATCAGCCTTATGTAGTGCCGGTTGCCTTTTCGTATGAGCCCGATTGCATTTACATTTTCTCAACGGTCGGCAAAAAGATTGAGTGGATGCGCCAGAATCCCAAGGTTTGTCTGCAAGCGGATGAAATGGGACACGGGTCGAGTTGGGCTAGCGTAGTCGTGACTGGATGGTACCTGGAACTGAATGAGATGCAAAACCCAGCGCTGCGGGAACATGCAATGGAGCAACTCGCAAAGTATGCTGAATGGTGGAGAAACCCACTGGCGGAAAGGCGCGAAAAGGTCAGCGACCTGGCGATTGAGACTGTGTTCTTTCGCATCGACATTACGTCGATGAACGGTCTGCGTGCTATCCCGGAAGCCGAGTAAGAAAAGTTGGAAGGTCTTTCCCTCACTCACTCGCGGTTGGCTTGATGTATCCGTCGTCTTTTAAGACGGTCCTGTAGACGGTGCCTGACTACGCCGTATCCGGCCTTCGGCCTTCTTTTTCACCAGCCGGAGAGATACCCACCGAATCACTTCGACCCCCGGTGAAACCAACGACCAGTACTGCCGGAAGGCGTTGCGAGCGGCCTGGTCGGTAGTCGCGACGCGGGTTTCAGTGCGGGCGACAGATTCCGTCGCGTTGATCGGATCGGCGCGCAAGCTCCACACGATCTTCGCGAAACCGGGTTCGCGAAAGCCGGCAAACTCCTGGCGCGGTAGGGGAAGGAATACGGGGTTGGCGTCCCAAGGACGTGTGACAGCACCAAGGACGACCTCGCGGTCAGGAATCTCCGCGAGCACAGCCCATCCTAACTCCTTCGCCCAGGCCAGTAGCGTCCGCGGGCTGCGCAGCTCGTCGGGCTGGGCGCCGAGGATCAGCTCCCGGCCTCTGAAGATGCCGCGGTTGATTGCCGATTGCGCGAGATCCATGTCGCAAGCCGCCGCTAGGGCAATTGCGGCCGGCGCGGCCACACCCACGTGATGACGTTCTACCACTTCATAAACGGGAATGAACTCGTCGAGCAATCGGTCGGTTTCGTCCAGGTTCGGGTTTGGAGGATGTCCGTACTGCAACCAGGTGAAACCGACGCGAGTGACATACAAGGCGGTGGCGAGTCCGGCGCCGGCCGCCAGCCACCGGAGGGCCGGCGAGCTATGGTGGATGGGTTTCACGACCAGCGTTCCTTTCGCCGAGCTAGACTCGCCACGGTAAATGGCAGTTAGCGGACCTTACTAACCGCGAACTGTCAGCACCGGGCATTGGGCTTGCGCAACTACCTGGGAGGCGATCGGCCAAGGCAGACGCTCGGGCGCAGCGCTGTCTCCCGATTTTCTCACCCCCATCACGATCAATTTCACATTCCGTTCCTTGGCGAAGGCCAGAATGCCCTCAGCGGGGAACTCGAAGCGGGCCACGAACTCAGGTTTACACCAGTCCTCGGCATCTAAAGGCACCATGAGCCGCATCGCTTCCCGGGCGCTGGCCTCGTCAGATTCCCGATACTGGGTGGGAGCCATGGGCATCAGCTGTAAGAAAATCAAATTGGCCTGATTTTCTTCCGCCAGAGACAAGGCGTACGGAAGAGCTTTCAGTGAGGTCTCAGAGCCGTCGGTGGGGAAGAGGATGGTCTCGAGCTTCCAGTTGGTGTCGTTCGCTGGAGTGACCCGGGGGCCTACGGTCAGGACGGGGCAAGTTGCTTTCCTGTAGATCTTCTCCGCCTCTGATCCCAGCACCAGCTTCTTCAGCCCCTGGCGCCCATGCGTACCAGTAACCACGAGGTCGATCTTGTTCTTCTGAATGATGTCCGAGATCACGTCCCAAACTTCCCCACGCTCCAAGAGCATCTCCGCGGGTCTTACTCCCAGGGAATTACCGAGTGCAAATTCCGCGAGCTTTCCCTGCGCGTCTAGGAAAGCCGGATCGGCATCTTTCGGCAGTGGGTCTACAGGCACACTGAGATGCGGCTCGGGGCTAAGCGCGTGCGCCATAATAATCTTTGCCTCGTATTGCCGGGCCAGAGCCGCCGCAAACGGCAGAGCATTTTTTGAAGCCTTCGAAAAATCGGTCGTTACCAGGATGTTGCTGAGCGATATGCGCGTGTTCGTCTGAAGTGCTTCCATGGTGTTGTCTCCTATAAGCATGGGGGTACTCTTAAACCGGCTCTATTTATAGGCATCTCGGACAATCCCGCAGTGACGGTGATCACTTCCCCCAGTGAGCCCAACCACTGTAGTTCCGTCCCGCGCCCGGTAAAAATGATTGTCGATGAGGGCGTTGGGAGAAGAGACATGACCGAAAACATAGCCATTCTGGACGGAAACGAAGCTGCCGCCTCGGTAGCGTATCGGCTCAATGAAGTGATTGCCATCTACCCCATCACGCCCGCTTCGCCGATGGGGGAGTGGGCGGACCAGTGGAAAGAGGAAGGACGCAAGAACATCTGGGGCGCAGTCCCCACGGTCATCGAAATGCAAAGTGAAGGAGGCGCGGCAGGTACTTTGCATGGCGCGCTTCAGGCAGGAGCGCTCGGAACAACGTTCACGGCGTCCCAGGGGCTCCTCCTCATGATTCCCAACATGTACAAAATCGCGGGTGAGCTGACGCCAACGGTGATTCACGTGGCCGCCCGTGCTCTGGCGACGCATGCACTCTCGATTTTCGGCGACCACAGCGACGTGATGGCCGCGCGCGGAACCGGCTTTGCGTTGCTCTGCTCGAATTCCGTGCTGGAAGCCGGAGATTTTGCGCTGATTGCCCAGGCAGCCGCGCTGGGATCGCGTATCCCTTTCCTGCATTTCTTTGACGGTTTCCGTACTTCCCATGAGGTTAATAAGATCGCGCAGCTGGATGATAGCGATCTGCGTGAACTGATGGATGACAACTTGGTTCGGCAGCATCGGCAGCGGGCATTGTCGCCCGATCATCCTCTGCTGCGGGGCACGGCGCAAAATCCCGACGTATTCTTTCAAGCCCGTGAAGCAATAAATCCTTACTACCGGGCGTGTCCGACAATTGTGCAGGATGTAATGGATCGCTTTGCGCAGCGTACCGGCAGAAGCTATCGCCTGTTCGACTACGTCGGAGCTCCCGATGCCGAACGGGTGATCGTCATGATGGGTTCGGGCGCTGGGGCGGTTGAAGAGACCATAGAACATCTGTTGCAACGGGGCGAAAAAGTTGGGCTTTTGAAGGTGCGGCTCTATCGGCCCTTCGCAGCCGAAGCCTTTGTTTCGGCGCTTCCGAAAACCGTGCGCAGTATTGCGGTGCTGGATCGCACCAAAGAACCGGGTAGCCTGGGCGAGCCGCTCTACCTGGATGTGGTAACCGCGCTGAGCGAATCGAGGCTAAATGGCACGGCCTCGCAGGCTTTCCCGCGGATCATCGGAGGCCGTTACGGTCTCGCATCCAAGGAATTCACTCCAGCGATGGCGAAGGCTGTCTTCGATGAGATCAAGAAATCCGAACCCAAGAATCACTTCACGGTCGGAATCCACGACGATGTTACGCATACCAGCCTGGATTACGATCCCAACTTCTCCAGGGAGGATCCCTCCACGGTTCGCGCTCTTTTCTATGGCCTTGGTTCTGATGGAACGGTCGGAGCCAACAAAAACTCGATCAAGATTATTGGAAAGAATACGAATAACTATGCCCAGGGCTACTTCGTGTATGACTCGAAGAAGGCGGGGTCGGTCACGGTTTCACATCTGCGTTTCGGTCCTCGTCCGATTCGTTCGTCCTACTTGATCTCCAAGGCCAGTTTTGTTGCCTGTCACCAGTTCCAATTCATCGAGCGGACCAACGTTTTGGATTCTGCCGAACCAGGCGCCACGTTTCTGTTGAATGCGCCTTTTGGGGCGGATGAGATATGGGATCACCTGCCGCAGTCGGTACAGGAAACCATCATCCAGAAGAAACTCAAGTTCTACCTGATTGATGCGTACAAGGTGGCGCGCGAGACGGAAATGGGCAGCCGCATCAATACCATCATGCAGACTTGCTTCTTCGCCATCAGCGGGGTGCTGCCGCGCGAACAGGCCATTGAAGCAATAAAAAACGCCGTTCATGAGACCTATGGAAAACGCGGTGAGGCCGTGGTAGCCAAGAACTTTGTCGCCGTAGACCGGACGCTGAGTCATCTTTATGAGGTAACCGTCCCTGCCGCAGCCACCAGCAGCCTAAGAGTTTTGCCTTCTGTCCCCGAGCGTGCACCGGGATTCGTGCGAGATGTGATCGGCCCCATGATCGCTGGTCTCGGAGACAATCTTCCGGTAAGTGCGATGCCTGTCGACGGTACATTCCCAACGGGCACGGCGATGTGGGAAAAGCGAAATATCGCGCAACAAATTCCGGTGTGGGATGAGCAGCTTTGCATTCAGTGTGGAAAATGTGTGTTGGTTTGCCCGCACGCGGTCATTCGGGCGAAGGTCTATGACTCTTTACTATTGAGGGATGCGCCGGCAGGGTTCAAGTCACAAAGGCCGCGCTGGCTCGAATTCAAGAATCTGCGTTACACGCTCCAGGTTTCTCCAGAAGACTGCACCGGGTGCGAGCTCTGCGTCGAAGTCTGCCCGGTGAAAAGTAAGAGCGAGGCTAAGCACCGGGCCATCAATATGCAGCCCCAGGCCCCGCTTCGCGAGGCCGAGAGCGCCAATTGGGATTTCTTCACCAAACTTCCAGATGCGGACAGAGGCCAGCTTTCCCATGGTCAAGTAAAGGACGTCCAGCTTCTGGAACCGCTCTTCGAGTTTTCCGGGGCATGCGCGGGCTGCGGCGAAACTCCTTACATCAAGTTGCTCACTCAGCTCTTCGGCGATCGCTTGATGATCGCCAATGCAACTGGCTGCTCATCGATCTACGGCGGCAATCTGCCTACCACCCCATATACAACCAATTCTCTGGGACGAGGACCCGCCTGGTCCAATTCGCTTTTCGAAGACAATGCTGAGTTTGGTCTGGGCATGCGGTTGGCCGTGGACAAGCAGGCAGACTGTGCACGCCAACTCGTCACGCAGCTGGCCGGAGCGGTTGGCGACTCTCTGCTGGAGGGGCTTCTCAATGCGGATCAATCGAGTGAGGTCGGAATCGAAGCGCAGCGGAAGCGCGTAGCCGAGTTAAGAAAGAAGTTAGTTTCTCTCAACTTGTCGGCGGCGCGCGATCTGTCGGTGATTGCCGACGCGTTGGTGCGTAAGAGTGTCTGGCTGGTTG
>Ga0207693_10000673_pt1 | contig 30672 bp, 32 predicted proteins | sample LARL81metaG_FD_184347 | JGI IMG/M metagenome (GOLD analysis project Ga0207693, IMG submission 184347) | Corn, switchgrass and miscanthus rhizosphere microbial communities from Kellogg Biological Station, Michigan, USA - LAR L8-1 metaG... | ecosystem: Host-associated > Plants > Roots >... | reverse complement strand
GTGCCGCTGCGCGTGCAGCTGTCTCCGGATTTTCAGTTCATCCGCCGCCCGGGCTACAACGACGATCGCGGTCCGGTGCGCTTCTACGGGCTGCGCGTGCATCTGGAGTATTGAAAGGGGGGGGTTGACATTAATGTAAGTGTTGGCTTACGGTAAGTAATGGCTTACGCAAACGCGCTGCACTGCCTCAGTGATGCCACGCGCCGCCGGGTATTCGAGCGGCTGCGATCGGGCCCGAAGTCCGTCGGCGTGCTCGCCAAAGGACTGCCCGTCAGCCGGCCGGCGGTCTCCCAGCACCTGCGGGCATTGAAGGAGGCCGGGCTGGTGCTCGAGCGCCCGGAGGGCAATCGCCGCATTTACTGCATCGATCCTGCGGGACTCGGCGAGCTGCGGCGCTGGCTGGATCGGTTTTGGGAAGACGCACTGGCCGCCTTCAAGAAAGAACTCGAATCCGAACCCCCAACAGATACGAGGAAACCTCCGTGAACGCCACCATCAAGATCGCACCGGTGCGTAAATCCATCGTGGTCGCGGCGACGCCGCTGCGGGCGTTCGAGGTGTTCACCAGCGGCATGGACCGCTGGTGGCCCAAGACCCACAGCATCGGCAGCTCACCGCTCAAGAGCAGCCTGATCGAGCCTTTCGTCGGCGGCCGCTGGTACAACCGATGCGAGGACGGCTCGGAGGTTACCGTCGGACACGTGCGGGTGTGGCAGCCGGGCGAGCGCCTGGTGGTCAGCTGGGAGATCAGCGCGCAGTGGAAGCCCGAGCCGCGCGTGCAACTCGCCTCGGAGGTGGAGATCCGGTTCGTGCCCGATGGCGAGGCGCGCACCCGGGTCGAGATCGAACACCGCGACTTCGAACGCATGGGTGCGCAGCCGGGTGAGACGATGCGCAACGCGGTGGACGGCGGGTGGCCCGGCCTGCTGGAGCTGTTCGCCCAAGAGCTCGCGCGGCCGGGCCGCTCGCGCTAGGCCGCCGCATGCAAACGCGCGCGCCCCTGTGGCTGAGGCTCGCCGCCCTCATCGCGGCGCTGTACGCGGCGGGCCACACCGCGGGCAGGCCCTGGACGCCGAGCCATGAGCTGCCTGCCCAGGCGGTGGTGGCGCAGATGCAGGGCGTGCACTTCAGCGCCGCGGGCAGCAACCGCAGCTATTGGGATTTCTACGAGGGTTTCGGTCTTGCCGTCAGCGCGCTGCTCACGGTGCAGGCGGTGCTGCTGTGGCAGCTGGCCGGGGTGGCGCGCGACACCGGGCGCTACCGGGGGATGGCCGTGACCCACCTGGCCGGATTCCTGCTTCTCGGGGCGATCGCGGCGCGCTATATCTTCGCGCTGCCGCTGTGGCTCGCGGCGGGGATCGGCGCGTGCCTCGTGATCGCGCTGCTGCGTCCCCCGCTGCGCACGCTGCCGGCCGTCTGATCCGCCACGCGTTGCGGCCCAGTTGAGGAGTGCTCCGCAGCGGCGCGCCCATGCGCGCACCGGCCCGTCGCGGTACGATCGGGCGGATGACGATCCGGGAATACTTCAGGGCACGCTCACGGCGCGCGCGCGCGTTCGTGGCCGGAGGTGGCCTCGTGGTGGCCGTGGCGGGCGCGATCCTCGCCGCGGCCGACTCGCTCGGCCGTGGCGCTTCATACGCCGTGACAGCCGCGGCGGTGCTGGGCGTCGTTATCCTCTTCGGGGCGCTGCTGTATCTTGACGTCACCAAATGCCCGCAGTGCTTCGCTCGGCTCGGAATCCAGATCGCCAATCAGTACCGCTTTGGGCGCCGGGTGGATTTCTGCCCGTTCTGCGGCGTGGGTTTTGATAAGTGTGAGATGCGCAGCCCCTGAAGCGCGCCCCGAGCCGCGCGCGCTGCGGCATCGGGCACGCTCCGCCTCTTTGATTACCGCCATCGGTCGCCGGCGAGTCGCGGAGTAGCGACGAGTAGCCCGCGGTCCTGAATTCGCCCACAATCACCTCTAGGCGGCGGCCGTTTCGGGCAGAGCCGCACGGCGTTGCTGGTTTTCATATGGTGCCCGGGGCCGGACTCGAACCGGCATGAGGTAACCCCCGAGGGATTTTAAGTCCCTTGCGTCTACCAGTTTCGCCACCCGGGCAGGCGGTGGAGGGGGAGATTCTACAGAAGTCCCCGTCGGCGACGCGCACCAGCGACATTCATGCTGTAGCGCTAACCCAATGAATTTGCGAGACTTGCGCGCCGTGGTTCAGTAACCCCTATCGCCAGCAAGCTGACAGCGAGCGCGATGCCAGTAAGATCCCTTGAGGCTGAGAACCTGCACTTGTGGCGGGGCGAGCGCCATGTGCTGCGCGGCGTGGCCTTTGCGCTGGGCGCGGGGGAGTGTCTGGCGGTCACGGGGGCCAACGGCGCCGGCAAGACCACCCTGCTGCGCACGCTCGCCGGACTCATGTACCCGGAAGGAGGGCACGTGCGCTGGGCGGGCGCTGACGTGCGCGCGGACCTGCGCGCTTACCAGGGATCACTTGCGTATCTGGGGCACGAGCCGCCGCTGAAGGCGGATCTGACGGCACGCGAGAACCTGCACTACTGGATCGGAGTGCGCCGCCGCGTAAGCCCCGCGGCGCTCGGCGCCGCACTGGCGCGCGTGGGCGTGGAAGCCCTCGCGGAGCGCCTGGTGCGGACGCTTTCGGCGGGCCAGCGGCGCCGGGTGGCGCTCGCGGCCCTGGCCCTGTGCGTCGTGCCGCTGTGGCTTCTGGATGAACCCGCCACCAACCTCGATGCGGACGGACAGCGCCTGGTCGGCGGCCTCATCGCCGAGCAGCTGGCGCGCGGCGGTCTCGCCGTGGCGGCCATACATCACTCGCTCGCCCTGCCGGCGGGGCAGGTGCGGCAGCTGGAGCTCGCGGCATGAACTCAGCGCCCGCCGTCATTGACCCGTTCGCGGTGGGCGCGCCCGAGGCGGAGGTCGGTGCGTTGGCGGCCGCAGCCCTGGCACTGGCGCGTGATCTGAAGCTGGCCTTTCGCCGTCCGGCGCAGCTGCTGCAGCCGCTGGCGTTCTTCGCACTCGTGACCATGTTGTTTCCGCTGTCGATCTCTCCGGAACTGTCGCAGCTGCGCCTCGTGGCCCCCGGCGCGCTGTGGGCGGCGGCACTGTTGGCCTCACTGCTCGCACTGGAGTTCCTGTTCCGTGATGACGCTCAGGACGGCACGCTTGAGCAGTACGCGCTCTCGGGTCAGTCCCTCACGGCGCTGCTGTTCGCCAAGACCGCGGCACACTGGCTGCTCACCGGGCTGCCGCTCGCGCTCATGGCACCCATCGCCGCGCTGGCACTGGGTGCGCCGACGAGCGCGCTGCCGGGCATCATCGCGGCGGTGGGCCTGGGCAGCGTGACACTGAGCCTGATCGGCGCGATCGGCGCGGCGCTCACCCTCGGCATCCGCCGCAGCGGCGTGCTGCTGTCCCTGCTCACCCTGCCGCTGTCGCTGCCGGTGCTCATCTTCGGGGCGCGTGCGACGCAGGTGGCGATCAGCGGCGGCGCGATCATCGCGCCGCTGGAACTGCTGGCAGCGATGGCCGTGTTCGGCGTGACGCTCGCCCCGCTCGCCGCCGCGGCCGCGGTTCGCATCAGTCTTGAGTAGGCGGCGCACGTGAGGTTCACCTGGTTTCATCGTCTGGGATCGCCGCCGTACATCTACGGCCTCGCGCGCCGTCTGACGCCCTGGTTTGCCTGGAGTGCGGCGCTGCTGATCGCCGGCGGCGTGTGGGGTGGGCTGGTGCTCGCGCCGCCGGATTACCAGCAGGGGGACGGCTTTCGCATCATCTACGTACACGCCCCGAGTGCGTGGCTGTCCCTCATGGTGTATACGAGCATGGCGGTGGCCGCCGCGGTGGGTCTCATCTGGCGGATCAAAGTCGCCCACGCACTGGCCGCCAGCTGCGCGCCCATCGGCGCTTCCTTCACCGTGGCTGCGCTTGTGACCGGGTCGCTCTGGGGACAGCCGATGTGGGGAACATACTGGCAGTGGGACCCCAGGCTCACTTCGGAACTTGTGCTGCTCTTTCTTTATCTGGGATACATGGGACTGCGTGCAGGCATTGAAGACACTCAGCGGGCGGATCGCGCCAGTGCCGTGCTGGCGGTGGTCGGGGTTGTGAACGTGCCGATCATTCACTACTCGGTCACCTGGTGGAACTCGCTGCACCAGGCTCCCTCCGTGATGCGGCTCGCCAAGCCGACCATGGCAGCCTCAATGCTCGTGCCGCTGCTCGTGATGTTCCTTGGCTTCACGCTGCTGTTCCTGGCGTTAGTGCTGGTGCGCCTGCGCGCGGAGATCCTCGCCCGCGAGCGCAGCAGCAGCTGGATCCGGGAGGCCCTGGGCGCATGAGCGAGTTTCTGGACATGGGCGGCTATGCTGCATATGTGTGGCCCTCGTATGCGGTCACCTTCATCGTCATCGCGCTGAACATCTTCTGGGCGCGGCGCGCACTCGCGCGGGCGCGCGTGGCGGCGCGCCACCGCCTCGCCGCGCGCGGTGAGCCCGCGTGACGCCGACGCGTAAACGCCGCCTGCTGCTGGTGACGGGGATCGTCGCCGGTGTGAGCATTGCCGGGGCGCTGGCGCTCAACGCGTTCCGCCGCAACGTCACCTTCTTCTTCGACCCGACGCAGGTCGCCCAGGGTGAGGTGGCCCCCGGGCAGGCGTTCCGCCTCGGCGGCATGGTGACCCAGGGCAGCCTCGCGCGCGCCCCGGGCAGCCTCGAGGTGCGCTTCATCGTGACCGACTTCAGTCACCAGGTGCCGGTGAGTTACACCGGCGTGCTCCCGGACCTGTTCCGTGAAGGCGCCGGGGTCGTCGCGCACGGGCGCCTGAATGCCTCGGGCACCTTCGTCGCCGACGAGGTGCTCGCCAAGCACGACGAGAAATACATGCCCCCGGAAGTGGAGCGCTCATTGAAGCGCCGCCACGGCGAGTCGCGGGCCAATTCCACCACCGGCGCCGCGGACGCAACCCCCGCGGTCCCGGCGCCGACAACCCAGACAGGCTCCTAAACCATGCTGCCCGAGTTAGGTCATTTCGCGCTCATCCTGGCGCTGCTCTTGGCGGCGCTGCAGGCGGTCTTCGGCATCGCAGGTCCCATGCTCGGACGTGAACGCTGGATCCGCGCGGTGTCCCCCGCGCTCGCCGGACAAGCGGTCATGGTGGCGACCGCGGTGCTGTGCCTGGCGAATGCGTTCATCGGCAACGACTTCTCGGTGGCGTACGTGGCGCAGAATTCCAATTCCGCGCTGCCGCTGTTCTATCGCGTAGCGGCATTGTGGGGGGCGCACGAGGGCTCGCTGCTGCTGTGGATCCTGCTGCTGTCACTGTGGAGCGTGGCGGTCGCGATTCGCTCGGGCAGCCTGCCGCCGAAGTTCGCGGCGCGGGTGCTCGGGGTGCTGGGGCTCGTAAGCTTCGGCTTTCTGCTCTTCACCCTGGCGACCTCCAATCCCTTCATGCGCCTGGATCCGCCGGCCCCGGACGGGCGGGACCTGAACCCCATCCTCCAGGACCCCGGCCTGGCGGTGCATCCGCCCATCCTCTACACCGGCTACGTCGGTTTCGCGGTCGCCTTCGCCTTCGCGTGCGCGGCGATGCTCGAAGGGCGCCTGGACCAGGCGTGGGCGCGCTGGACACGCCCGTGGACGACCTCGGCGTGGGCATTTCTGACCTGCGGCATCGCCCTCGGCAGCTTCTGGGCCTACTACGAACTGGGCTGGGGTGGCTTCTGGTTCTGGGACCCGGTGGAGAACGCCTCTTTCATGCCCTGGCTGGTCGGTACCGCGCTCGTGCACTCCCTGGCCGTCACCGACAAACGCGGGCTGTTCAAGAGCTGGACGCTGCTGCTGGCGATCCTCGCCTTCTCCCTGAGCATGCTCGGCACGTTCCTGGTGCGCTCCGGGGTGCTGGTGTCGGTGCACTCGTTCGCGGCCGATCCCAGCCGCGGCATGTTCATCCTGGTGTTCCTCATCATCATGATCGGCGGGGCGCTGTCGCTGTACGCCTGGCGGGCGCCGCTGCTGAAGTCGGATGCCGGGTTTGAGCTCGGGGCGCGCGAATCCTTCCTGCTGTTCAACAACGTGCTGCTGGTCACCGCCGCGGCGACGGTGTTCGCCGGCACGCTCGCGCCGCTGATCTCGGACGCACTGCACCTGGGCACCGTGTCGGTGGGTCCGCCGTACTTCAATCCGACCTTCATGCTCTCGATGCTGCCACTGGCAGCATTGCTGTCGGTGGGGATCCACTCCGGCTGGAAGCGCGGTCGCCTGAAGGACAAGGAGCGCATGCTGCTGTTCACCTTCGTCGCCGCCGCGGTGCTCGCCTGCGGGCTGGTGTTCGGGATCTATCGGCACGGCCAGGTGCTCTCGCCCGTGGCGGCCACCGTGGGCATCTGGATTCTCATCGCCTCGCTGGTGGATCCACTGGATCGCTGGCGCCGCGGCCTGACGCTCTCGCGCGGCGTACTTGGCATGACGATCGCGCACATGGGCCTCGGGATCGCCGTGGTCGCTCTCACCACGGTGCAGTCCTTTACCCTCGAGCGCGACCTGGCCGTCTCCCCCGGCGAGGTGGCGCAGGTTGGAGCGTATGAGCTGCGCTTCCAGGGCGTGAAACCGGTCGAGGGCCCGAACTTCGATGGCGTCGGGGGCACCTTCGTGGTGACGCGCGCCGGCAAGCCGGTTGCGACCCTGACACCACAGAAGCGCCAGTTCTGGGTGCAGCACCAGGTCACCTCCGAGACCGCGATCACGGTGAACCACGGCAACAATCTGCTGCTCGCACTGGGCGATGACCTCGGTGGCGGCCGCTGGAGCGTGCGGGTGCAGGTGCGCCCGCTCGTGAGCCTCGTGTGGCTCGCCGCGCTCATCATGGCGATCGGCGGCGGGCTCGCCGCCTCCGACCGGCGCTACCGCAACGTGCGGGTCACGGCCGGCGCGGCCGCCAACGCGGTGCCCGGGAAGGCGTAAGTGAACCGTTTCCTGGTGCCGCTCGGGGTGTTCGTGGCGCTCGCCGTGGTCCTGGGCATCGGCATCCGCCATTCCCCGGACAAGGGGATCATCGCCTCGCCGCTGATCGGCAAGGCAGCCCCGCAGTTCTCCCTGCCCGCGCTGGCGCAGCCGGAACGCACGGTGAGCACGCAGGACCTCAAGGGCCGCTGGTACCTGCTGAACGTGTGGGGCACCTGGTGCGGGGAGTGCCGCGCCGAGCACGACATGCTGCTCAAGGTGCACGCCGCGGCCATCGTGCCGCTGATCGGACTGGACTGGAAGGACGACGACGCGCAGGCCCAGGCGTGGCTCGCACAGCTCGGCAACCCGTACGAGAGTGTCGCGGTGGATCGCTCGGGCCGGGCCGCCATCGACTGGGGGGTGTACGGGGCGCCGGAGACCTTCCTCGTCAACCCCCAGGGCATCGTCGTCTACAAGCACGTCGGGGCACTGGATGAGAACACCTGGACGCGCGAGATCCTGCCGCGGGTCCAGGGAACGCCGGGCAAATCATGACGGTGCGCAGCGCGAGGCGCCGGTGGCTGCCGCTGTGGCTGCTGCTCATGAGCGCCGGCTGCTGGGCGCTGGATACCACGGTGCTGCCCGATCCGGTCCTGCAGGCGCGCTACCTGGGGCTGACGCACGAGTTGCGCTGCATGCAGTGCCAGAACGAGTCGATCGCCGATTCCCCCGTGGACCTGGCAGCCGACCTGCGTGCCCAGGTGCGCGAGCAGCTGCTGGCGGGCAAATCGGACGACGAAGTGCGTGCCTGGATGGCCGCACGCTACGGGGATTTCATCCTGTTCCGGCCCCGCTACTCGTGGCGCAACGCCTGGCTGTGGGGCGCGCCGGCGGCCCTGCTGTTGCTCGGCGCCTTGGTGAGCTGGCGCATCGTGAGCCGCCGCACGCGGCTGCTCGCCCAGGACCAGGAAGCGCTCGATGAAGACCTGCGCGCCTAGATGATCACCTTTGTACTGCTCGCGGCCACCTTCACGGTGGCGGGTGTCATCGCCGTGGCGGTGCCGTTGCTGCGCCGCGGTGCGCTGGCGCCGGCGTCCTGGGCGGCCCTCGGCGCGGGCGCCGTGCTGGTCCTGGGCTCCGCGCTGCTCTACGTCACCTGGAGCAACTGGAGTTGGCGCGCTTCGGCGCCCGGTGACACCCCGCAGACCATGGTTGCGCACCTGGCGCGCCAGCTCGAGCAGGACCCGAAGAACCTCGATGGCTGGCTCATGCTGGCGCGCTCCTACCTGGTGCTGCAGGAGTATCCGCTCGCACTGCGGGCCTTCGAGCGCGCCGACCGCCTCAGCGGCGGCATGAACGCGGAGGCCCTCATGGGTGAGGCGGAGGCGCTGGCACTCACCGATGAATCCGAACTCGAGGGCCGCGCGGGGAAGTTGATCGAGCGGGCGCTGGTGCTCGCCCCCGACTCGGGCAAGGCGCTGTTCTTCGGGGCCACGACGGCGGCCCGCCGGGGCGATCTGCCGCTGGCCCGACAGCGCTTCGCGCGGATCCTGGAGCTCAATCCACCTGACAACGTGCGTCCCCTGATCGAGGGGCAGATCCGTGCACTCGATGAGAGGCTTGCCGTGCAGGCCGCCCCGGCTGCCGTGCCGCAACCGGGCGCCATCGCGGCGGATGCGGCGGTGCGCGTCAATATCACCTTGTCACCCGCGGTGAGCGGAGGGACGACCGCGCCGCTGTTCGTCTTCGTGCGCCGCACGGGCGAGGGCGGTCCGCCGCTCGCCGCCAAGCGCCTCGAGGCTCGGTTCCCCCAGGCAGTGACCCTCACGCCCGCGGACTCGATGATCCCCGGGCGCTCCTTTGCTGCCGGCCAGAGCGTGCAGGTGGTCGCGCGGGTCGCCCGCTCCGGCAGCCCCGTGGGCGCTAGCGGGGATCCGTTCGGCGAGGTGACCTACAGGGTCGGGCAGGATGGCCTGCTGAATCTCGTTATAGATCGCATAACCCCCTGACAGACAGGTGTCTGTCGGAGGGCTGTCAGATATCGCTTATTTGCCCCGTCACCATCGAGGGGTATGCTCGTCCGGGAAGAGGGCTTTTTACCCCACGATCACGCCATGAGTGCCCGCGCATCGACTCGGGTCTTAAGGCGGTTTAAGGAGCACGAGCGATGGCACAAGGAACTGTTGATGAAGGGCGCACCTCCCACCGGGGCTTTGCCTCGATGAACGCAGAGCGTCAGCGGCAGATTGCGAGCATGGGTGGCAAGGCAGTACCGGATGAGAAGCGCAGCTTCTCGCAGAACCGGCGCCTCGCGGCAGAGGCGGGACGCAAGGGCGGACAGAGTGTCCCGGGCGCCAAGCGCAGCTTCTCCCAGGATCGCAATCTGGCGGCGGTCGCCGGGCGTAAGGGCGGACAGAGCGTGCCGGATGAGAAGCGCAGCTTCTCGCAGCACCCCGAGCTGGCCGCTGAGGCCGGGCGTAAGGGCGGACAGGCAAGTCACGGTGGTGGCAGCCGTCCGGCGTAAGTAAGGGGCAGGCTCCCGCCCGGTGGGGGCCGTTCCATCAGACATCGCGTGCGCGGCCGGCGACGGCCGCGCATGGCATGTCAGGCCTCAGGCCTTCAGTGTCACGAACCAGGCGCCGGCGGCGATCATGCCGATCCCGAGCCAGTTCACCGGCGCGAGCTTCTCACCGAGGAAGCTGACCCCGAACAGCGCCACCAGGACCACGCTGAGCTTATCCAGCGGTGCCACGCGCGCCGCGTCCCCGACGCTTAACGCGCGGAAGTAGCACCACCACGAGGCTCCCGTGGCGAGGCCCGAGAGCACCAGATAGAAATAGCTGCGCGCGGAAGTCTTTGCGACATCCGGAAACTGCCGCGTCGCCCCCACCAGGGCTGCGAGCGCCAGCAGCACTACGACGGTGCGGATGAGTGTGGCGACGTCGGGGCTGACGTGCTCGACGCCGATCTTGGCGAAGATTGCCGTGAGCGCGGCGAACACCGCGGAGCTGAGGGCCCAGATCTGCCACGCTGCCATCGCCGAGCACCTCAAAGCGCAAGAGCCTCGCCTGCGAGTGTCCCACGGCGCGCCGCTGCCGGTCACTCGCCATTGACCGCAGCGCTCAGGCGTACTACTTTCCCCACCGAGCTAGGGGAGCCCCGGCAGGGGGCTGAGAGGCCAGCGGGCGCTTTGAGGTAGCGCGGCATGGCGACCCTCCGAACCTGATCCAGTTCATGCTGGCGTAGGAAAGTGTCACGGTGATCGCGTGCTCCGGTTGCAGAGGCACGCGCGTTTTCCGCTCCTCCCCCGCAGGCATTCACTGGATCTTCGACTTTAACGTTGAGGAGCCTTTTCCATGAATGCGCAACTGCTGCACGTGGTGTCCGAATCCTTCCCCGCCTCCCGCAAGGTGTACCACGGCGGCACCCTGCACCCGGGCATTCGCGTGCCGATGCGCGAAATTGACCTGCACCCGTCCGCCCAGGAGCCGCCGCTGACGGTGTACGACCCCTCCGGTCCCTACACCGACCCGCAGGTCAGCATCGACATCGAGCGCGGGCTCGCGCGCACGCGCGCCGCCTGGATCAGCGCGCGGGACGACGTGGAGGCGTACCCGGGACGCAAGGTGCAGCTTCTCGACAACGGGCTCAACGCCGGTGGCAAGGCGGCGCCGGAATTTCCACTGCGCCGCGCACCGTTGCGCGCGCGCACCGGCCGCGCGGTCACCCAGCTCGCCTACGCGCGCGCCGGGCTCATCACCCCGGAGATGGAGTACATCGCCATCCGGGAGAACCTCGGGCGCGCGCAGCGCGCCCCGGGCGCACGCGACGGCAACGACTGGGGCGCCGCGATTCCCGAGTTCGTCACCGCCGAGTTCGTGCGCGCCGAGGTTGCCAGCGGACGCGCCATCATCCCGGCGAACATCAACCACCCGGAATCCGAGCCCATGATCATCGGGCGCAACTTCCTGGTGAAGATCAACGCCAACATCGGCAACTCCGCCGTCACTTCCTCCACCGCCGAGGAAGTCGACAAGCTCGTGTGGGCGATCCGCTGGGGCGCCGACACGGTCATGGACCTGTCCACCGGGCGCAACATCCACACCATCCGCGAATGGATCCTGCGCAACTCGCCCGTGCCGATCGGCACGGTACCCATCTACCAGGCGCTGGAGAAGGTCGGGGGCGTGGCCGAGGATCTGACCTGGGAGGTGTTCCGCGACACGCTCATCGAGCAGGCGGAGCAGGGCGTGGACTACTTCACCATCCATGCGGGCGTGCGCCTGGCGTACATCCCGCTCACGATCAACCGCGTCACCGGCATCGTCTCGCGCGGCGGTTCGATCATGGCGAAGTGGTGTCTCGCGCACCACCGCGAGAGCTTCCTCTACGAGCACTTCGAGGAGATCTGCCAGATCAGCCGTGCCTACGATGTCGCCTTCTCCCTGGGAGACGGGCTGCGCCCGGGCTCGATCGCGGATGCCAACGACGCGGCGCAGTTTGCCGAGCTGGAAACGCTGGGCGAGCTCACCCAGGTGGCCTGGCGGCACGACTGCCAGGTGATGATCGAGGGCCCAGGCCACGTGCCGATGCACAAGATCAAGGCCAACATGGACAAGCAGCTCGCCACCTGCGGCGAGGCGCCGTTCTACACCCTGGGGCCCCTCACCACCGACATCGCCCCTGGCTACGATCACATCACCTCCGCCATCGGCGCGGCGATGATCGGCTGGTTTGGCACTGCGATGCTGTGTTACGTGACGCCCAAGGAGCACCTCGGGCTGCCGGACCGCAACGACGTCAAGACCGGCGTCATCACCTACAAGATTGCGGCCCACGCGGCCGATCTTGCCAAGGGTCATCCGGGGGCGCAGGAGCGCGACAACGCGCTGTCGCGCGCGCGCTTTGATTTTCGCTGGCAGGACCAGTTCAACCTGTCCCTCGACCCGGATACCGCGTGCGCCTTTCACGATGCCACGCTGCCCAAGGAGGGCCACAAGGTGGCGCATTTCTGCTCCATGTGCGGGCCGAAATTCTGCTCCATGCGCATCTCGCACGAGGTGCGCGCCGAGGCACGCGCTGCCGGCATGCAGGACATGGCGGCCAAGTTCCGCGCCGGCGGCGGCGAGCTGTACGTGCCGGCGGCCAAGGCGGACTGAAGCGCATGCGCGTGAGCGTCATCGGCGCTGGCGTCGCAGGTCTTACCTGCGCGCTGGAACTTGCCCGCCGCGGCGCCACCGTGGAGGTGCTGGAACAATCCGCAGCACCCGCTGCGCGCGGCTGCTCCTGGTATGCCGGCGGCATGCTCGCCCCCTGGTGCGAGCAGGAGAACTCCGGCGCCCTGATCGCGCAGCTGGGCCTGGAGAGCATCCCCTGGTGGCAGCAGCACTTCCCGCCGACGCGGGTTGAGGGCACGCTGGTGCTCGCGCATGCGCGCGATGGCGCCGAGCTTGGCCAGTTCGCGCGGCGTACGCACTCGTTTGAGCCGCTGAACGCGGAGGCGATTGCGGCGCTGGAGCCGGAACTCGCCGGACGTTTTGCCCACGGGCTCTACTTTAGTGCCGAGGGTCACCTGGACCCGCGCGCGGCGCTCGGCGAGCTGGCGGCGCGGCTTGAGCAGCTCAACGTGCCGCTGCGCTTTGCAACCGCGGCGAGCGCCCGGCGTCTCGCCGGCCGCAGCGTGATCGACTGCCGCGGGCTGGCCGCGCGTGAGGAGCTGCCGGAGCTGCGCGGCGTAAAGGGCGAGATGCTGCTGCTGCGGCTGCCGGAGCTGTCGCTGCGCCGGCCGGTGCGGGTGCTGCATCCGCGCGTTCCGGTGTACATCGTGCCGCGCGGTGCGGGGCTGTACATGGTGGGGGCGACCATGATCGAGAGCGACGAGGCGGCACGCGTGAGCGCGCGCTCGGTCCTGGAACTGCTCTCGGCAGCCTACGCGCTGCATCCGGCCTTCGGCGAGGCGCAGATCCTGGAGCTCGGCACCGGCGTGCGCGCCGCGTTTCCTGACAACCTGCCGCGGCTGCAGCGCCGCGGGGCAACCTTGTACGTGAACGGGCTTTACCGCCACGGCTTTCTCATTGCCCCGGCGCTCGCGCGCCGTGCGGCCGAGGTGGTGCTCGAGGGCCGGCATTTCCCCGAGGTGATGGATGAGGATTCAGGTCAACGGCGTCTGGCGTGAGACCGCGGTGGCGCAACTGGCCGCGGCGCTGATGGAGCTGGGCTATGGGGACAGCATCGTGAGCACGGCGCTCAACGGTGAGTTCGTGGCCGTGGGCGAGCGCGCCGCAACGCCCCTTGCCGAAGGCGACCAGCTCGAGGTGCTGGCGCCGATGCAGGGGGGCTGATGCTCGAGCTCTATCAGCGGGCGTTGCGTTCGCGGCTGTTCCTTGGCAGCGCGCGCTATCCCTCCCCGGCGGTGCTGGCCGAGGCGGTGCGCGCGGCCCGCGTGGAGGTTGTCACCGTCTCGCTGCGGCGCGAGTCGAGCGGGGAGCGTGCCGGCCAGGGCTTCTGGGCCCTGATCCGCGACCTTGGCGTGCAGGTGCTCCCGAATACGGCCGGGTGCCATTCGGTGAAGGAGGCGGTGACCACGGCGCACATGGCGCGCGAGGTGTTCGCCACCCCGTGGATCAAACTGGAGGTGATCGGCGAGGACGATACGCTGCAGCCGGACGTGTTCGGCCTCACGGAAGCCGCCCGCATCCTGTGCGCGGAGGGATTCCAGGTGTTCCCCTACACCACCGAGGACCTCGTGGTCGCCGAGCGGCTGCTGCAGGCGGGCTGCCGGGTGCTGATGCCGTGGGGCGCGCCCATCGGCTCCGGGCGCGGCCTGAACAATCTCTTTGGCCTGAAGGCGCTGCGGGCGCACTTTCCCGAGGTGCCGCTGATCATCGATGCGGGCATCGGCGTGCCCTCGCACGCGGCCCAGGCGCTCGAGCTCGGCTTCGACGCGGTCCTCATCAACACCGCCGTCGCGCAGGCGCGCGACCCGGTGGCGATGGCGGGCGCCTTCGCTCTGGCGGTCGAGGCCGGCTATGCCGCGCGCACCGCGGGCCCCATCGAGGCGCGCGACCTGGCGCAGCCATCGACGCCGGTTCTGGGCAGCGCATTTCGCGCATGAACCTGCCACGCGTCTACCCGATCGTCGACAGCGCTGACTGGGTGCGGCGTCTCGCGCCGCTCGGGGTGCGCCTGGTGCAGCTGCGGATCAAGGAGCGGCCCGAGGCCTGGGTCGCCGAGCAGATTCAGCTGGCGCAGGCCTGCTGCCGCCGCCACGCCATGCAGCTCATCGTCAACGACTACTGGCGCCTGGCGCTCGCGGCCGGCTGCGACTTCGTGCACCTGGGTCAGACAGACCTGGAGGGCGCTGACCTTAAGGCACTGCGCCGCGCGGGCGTGCGCGTGGGCGTCAGCACCCACGACGAGGCTGAGCTGGAGCGCGCCCTGGGGCTGGCGCCGGATTACGTGGCGCTCGGGCCCATCTACCACACGACGCTCAAGGTGATGCCGTGGGCGCCGCAGGGCCTGCAGCGCATCGGGGTGTGGAAGCGGCGCATCGGCGCGCTGCCGCTGGTCGCCATCGGCGGCGTGTCGCTCGAGCGACTGCCCGAGGTGCTGGCCGCGGGCGCGGACGTGGCGGCGGTGGTGTCGGACATCGTGCGTGCCGCCGATCCGGAGACGCGCGCGCGGCAATGGCTGGCGGCGGCGGCTTGAAGGGCAGCATGAACGATCGTTATCAGCGTCAGTCGGTGCTGCCGGAGGTTGGGGCTGCCGGCCAGCAGCGGCTCGGCGACGCCACGGTTCTCGTGGTGGGCGTCGGCGGACTGGGCTGCGCGCTGTTGCCCTACCTCGCGGCTGCCGGCGTCGGTCACCTGATCCTCATCGATCACGACCGCGTGGAGGAATCGAACCTGCACCGGCAACCGCTGTTTCGGATGGGCGATGTGGGCCGACTCAAGGTCGAGGCCGCGCGCGATGCGTTGCTGGCCACGAATCCCCAGGTGCGCATCGAGGTGCATCCCGAGCGGCTCACTGCCGCCAACGCGGCCGCGCTCATCAGCGGCGTGGCGGTCGCCATCGACGCGGCGGACAGTCTCGCGGCCACCTACGTACTGAGCGACGCCTGCCAGCGCTCAGGCACCGCCCTGGTGAGCGCCTCGGTCCTCGGGCTTGCCGGCTACGTCGGCGCCTTCTGTGGCGGTGCGCCCAGCTACCGCGCAGTGTTTCCCGACATGCCGCGCGCCGCCGGCTCCTGCGCGCAGGCAGGCGTGCTCGGTACCGCGGTCGCCGTGATCGGCGCGCTGCAGGCCCACCTGACTCTGGCGCTGTTGCTTAAGTGGCAGCCGAGCCCGCTAGGACGCCTGGTCTCGGTCGACTTCAAGACGCTGCGCGTCGGGGGCTTCGGCTTTGAGGGGGCGCGTGAGCCGGAAGGCGCGCCGCTCGCCTTCATCGCGCCCGCCGAGGTGGATGCGGCGGATGTCGTGATTGACCTGCGCAGCACTTCCGAGGCAGCGGTCTCGCCGTTTCCCGCAGCGCTGCGCATCGGTGTCGAGGAGCTGGAGCAGACGCAGCTGCACTGGCCCGGGCAGCCGCGCGTCGTGCTGTGCTGTCGCAGCGGCGTGCGTGCCTGGCGTGCGGCACGTGCCCTGCAACGCCACGGTCATACCAACCTCGCGCTCCTTGCTCTAGGGGAATGACGGCGGTTCTGGTCATCGGCGGCTGCGACTCCAGCGGCGGAGCGGGACTCGTGGCCGACATTCGCACGCTCTCGCGACTGGGCGTCGGCGCGCTGTGTGCCGTGACCGCGGTGACGGCGCAGACTCATCAGGCGCTGCTCGCTGCGAGCGTACTGCCGCCCGAGCTGGTGCGCTCGCAGATCGAGAGTGCCTTTGCTTCGGCCGCGATCGGCGCGGTGAAGATCGGGATGCTCGCCACCGCAGCCACCGTGCACGCGGTCGCGGCGGCCCTGGGCCGGCATCGCGAAGTGCCGGTGGTGCTCGATCCGGTCCTGGCAACTTCCTCCGGGGGCGAGCTACTGGATGCGCCGGGACGCGCCGCCCTGGTATCCGCGCTGCTGCCTCTCGCCACGCTGCTGACTCCCAACCTGCCGGAAGCCGCCACGTTGCTGGGGCTGCCCGAGGCGCGCGATGAACAGCAGATGCAGCACCATGCTCAAGCGCTACTGGCACTCGGCCCGCGCGCGGTGTTGGTGAAGGGCGGTCACGCGAGCCTGGCGCACGCCGTGGACATCCTCGCCCTGCAGGATGGCCGCAGCCAGCGCTTCGCCGCGCCGCGGGCGGCGGCGAGCCGCCGCGGCACCGGCTGCGCACTTGCCTCCGCGATCGCGGCCCACCTGGCCGGCGGTGCGGCGCTGCCGGCGGCCTGCGCCGCCGCCAAGCGTTGCGTCACCGAGCTCTTCGAGCGCAGCGACTGAACAAGACCAGGCAGGCTCCCTCGTTGCGAAGGAGGGGTGCGCGATGCTTCGTGACGCCCTGCTGGGTTGTGCGGCGCGGCCGGCACGATTCGCGGCTATCATCGTGCGATGCCACAAGAGAACTCGAACGGCGGGGTACTGAAGAGCATCGCGCGCCGTGCGATGCTTGACAACGGTCTTGACCCGGACTTCGCGCCCGCAGTCGCGGAGCAACTACGCGGGGTTGACAAGCCGGCGCGCGATGCCGGCGCTCAGATCCGCGACCTGCGCACACTGTTGTGGTGTTCGATCGACAACGACGATTCACGTGACCTGGATCAGTTGTCAGTCGCCGCGGGGCTGGCAAACGGCGCCACGAGGATCCTGGTGGCGATCGCGGACGTGGACGCGCTCGTCGCTGCCGGCTCCCCCATCGATGAGCACGCCCGGCACAACACCACTTCGGTCTACACGGCGGCACAGATCTTCCCCATGCTGCCGGAGAAGCTGTCTACGGATCTGACTTCACTCGCCGAGGATCAGGAGCGCCTGGCGGTGGTGATCGACATGAGCATTGACGCGCAAGGCGGGATCGTCGCCTCCGATATCTACCGCGCGTGCGTGGTCAATCACGCCAAGCTTGCCTACAACTCCGTGGCCGCCTGGCTCGATGGCAAGGCGCCCGCGCCCTCACGGGTCGGCTCCGTCGGGGGCCTGCCGGCGCAGCTGCGGCTGCAGGACGCGGTGGCGCAGGTGCTGAAGGGCGTGCGCCAGCGCCAGGGCGCGCTCGGGCTTACGACCCTGGAGGCACAGGCGGTGTACGAGGGCAGTGCGCTTGCCGATCTGAAGCCCGACGAGGACAACCGCGCCAAGGAGCTGATCGAGTACTTCATGATAGCCGCCAACGGTGTGGTCGCAGGCTACCTGGAGGCCCGCGGTTCGGCCTCGCTGCGGCGCGTGTTGCGGCAGCCGCAGCGCTGGCCGCGCATCGTGCAGCTGGCGCGGGCACTCGGGCAGACACTGCCCGCACTGCCGGATGCCCAGGCACTGAGCGAATTTCTCGTCCAGCGCCAGGCGGCCGCGCCGCTGCAGTTCCCCGACCTGTCGCTGGCGGTCGTGAAGCTGCTCGGCGCCGGGGAGTACGTGTTGAAACGCCCCGGGCAGCCCGCCGAGGGGCACTTCGGGCTGGCGGTCACCGACTACACGCACGCGACGGCGCCCAACCGGCGCTTCCCGGATGTGCTCACCCAGCGCTTGCTGAAGGCGGCGCTCAGTGGCCGCCCGGCGCCCTACAGCGAGGATGAGTTGCGCGCGCTCGCGGCCCACTGCAGCGAGCAGGAGCGCCATGCCGACAAGGTGGAGCGCTCGGTGCGCAAGTCCGCCGCCGCGATGCTGCTGACGGCGCACCTCGGCCAGCAGTTCGATGCCATCGTGACGGGTGCCTCGGAGAAGGGGACCTGGGTGCGCATCAAGAGCCCGCTGGCCGAGGGACGCGTGGTGAAGGGCTTCGAGGGCCTGGACGTCGGCGACACGGCGCGCGTGCAACTGCTGCACACGGACGTGCAACGCGGCTTCATCGACTTTGCACGCGTACACAGCTAATGCCTTTGAGTCGCGGCGATACCGCGGCGGGAACCCCTGGGAGCCGTGATTCCGTGGCCGTTGCCGCCACGGCTGGCGTTGCTGTCAGACCACTCCGACCGGCGCGCGACGCCAATCGCCGACAGCTTGCCGCCTCACGCGTGCTGGTCTTAGATAGCGTAAGGGTTCAGACCGAACTTCCCGCCGGGAGCCGCTGTACAGGGACGTTTGCGGCTCCCGTGCGGTGAAGTCTTGCGCGCCAGCGCGCGCTGACCGTCCCCCGGAGCAAGGGCGGTCGCGGACGCGCGCCGCGGACGAGCGCGACACAAATGGAGGTGTGTGATGAAGGGCATGACGCAAGTGATGATCGCGGCGGTTTCGCTGGGTATGGCGGGGTGGGCGTACGGCCACGCGGCCGATCCTGAGGTCGCACAGAACAACGCGGTGTCGCAGCCGGCCGATCCGACGCCTGCCGCACCCACTGATCCGAATATGAGCGCACCGCCGGCCCACACGACCTCGCCAGGGACGACCCCCGGCACCGGCTCCTCCTACGGCATGGCACCCAACCCGAAGTCGGATCCGAATCCGCGCCTCGCCGCGATCGTACCCGCGGGGATGTCCTCGACGGAGGCCTGCAGCGGCTTCAACAGCATCAACTTCTGTGCCGCGACGTTGCACGCGGCGCAGAACCTCAAGGTGCCATTCACGGACCTGAAGACCAAGGTGACCAGCGGTGCGCGGCTGAATGTCGCGATCCACGCGCTCAGGCCGGACGTGGACGCCACAGCGGAAGAGCATCGGGCCGAGCAGCAGGCCCTGAGCGACCTGCAGGCGCCGCGCGGCTAGGACCGGGGCGCTCACCGGGGCGCTCGGCCCCCTGGTGACGGTGGTCCTAGGCCTTCTTCGTCATGGCGTTCTTGATGACGCCGACGATGAGCATTATCACGACGCTGCCTACGCCCGAAGAGGCGATATTGCCCGCGACGCTGCCGCCACCAACGCCTGCACCTGTCAGGGCATTGAGGATCTCGGCGCCGACGCCGCCCCCCACCACGCCGGCGAGGGTGTTGCCGAGCGGTCCGAGCGTCAGATTCTTGAAAATAGCGCCCGCCACATTCCCGCCGATCGCGCCCGTGATCAGACTGATGATCCATTCCATTGCATTCCCCTGAGTTGTTCTTGTGTTGAAGCCCCCAAGGCAATGGCCGTCCCCGGGCCCCTTGGGAGTGGCAGATCCTAGCCAGTCCCGTTTGCCGGCGCCATTGTTGGGTTGGTGAGCGGGGCGTGCTCGAACGCCACACGATCGGCACGCAGGCCGACCGAAGGCCCACGGCCAGCAAGAGCACGGCGAGATACGCGCGCTGCCGCTTGTGCTGCGGTGCCGCTGGGGCGTTGCCGCGGTTGCTGATGCCGCGACGGGGAGCGGGCAGGGCGCTGCCGAGAGGGGCGGATTAGGTCTATCATTGCCACAAGCAGTCGGCCGGTTCCGGTGCAGGCCCTGGCAGGTTTGCTTTGCGGGCCGGTGCGTCTGTCATCGGGTGAACCGGGCACCGTGGTCAAGGCACCACGGATAAGAACACTAACTGACGGGGAGACGCTATGCCGCTTTCCAAACGCTTGGCTGCAGAGTTCTTGGGCACATTCTGGCTGGTCCTCGGCGGATGCGGCAGTGCAGTGCTGGCCGCCGCCTTTCCCAACGTCGGGATCGGCCTGCTGGGGGTAGCCCTGGCCTTCGGGCTCACCGTGCTCACCATGGCTTTCGCGATCGGGCACATATCCGGCTGCCACCTGAATCCGGCGGTGTCTTTCGGCCTGGTCGTGGGCGGGCGCTTCAAGGCCGCCGAGCTGCTGCCTTACATCATCGTGCAGGTGCTCGGCGCGATACTGGCCGCGGCACTGCTTTATTTCATCGCGAGCGGCAAGGCGGGTTTCGATCTGAGCGGCGGGCTGGCCTCCAACGGCTATGCTGAGCATTCCCCTGGCGGCTATTCGCTGGCCTCGGCGCTGGTCACGGAAGTCGTCATGACGTTCATGTTCCTCATCGTCATTCTCGGTGCCACCGACGCGCGCGCCCCCCAGGGGTTCGCGCCGCTGGCGATTGGTCTGTGTCTGACCCTCATACACCTGATCAGCATCCCCGTGACCAACACCTCGGTGAACCCGGCACGCAGCACCGGGCCGGCACTCATCGTCGGCGGCTGGGCGATCGCGCAGCTGTGGCTGTTCTGGGTGGCACCCCTGATCGGTGCAGGTCTTGCCGGCGTTGTGTACCGGTGGCTGGCCGGGGACGGTACGCGGGCCTGAGGCGGCGCGGCGCGCCCTAAGCGCCTGGCGGTTGGCTGGGCGGGGGGTTCTTCCAGTCCCCGCCCAGCGCCTTCACCAGGAGGACCGTCGCGCTGGCGCGCCGGATCTCGATATCCATCGCCGTCAGGCGGGCGGCGAGGGCGGCGTTCTCGGTCGCCACCACCTCAAGGTAGGTCACGATGCCGCCCTTGTAGCGCAGGTTGGCCTGATCGAGCGCGCCCTGCGTCGCGGTCACCGCTGCCGCCTGGCTGACACTCTCGAGCTGCAGCTGCCGCAGTGCGGCAAGGTTGTCCTCAACGTCCTGGAAGGCCACCAGGACCGAGCCGCGGTAGTTGGCGACCTGCTCGTCGTAGGCGGCGTGCGCCGCGGCGGACTGTGCCGCGTGCAGGCCACCGGCAAAGAGCGTGAGCACGGCCTGCGGTCCGAGCGACCAGAACTCGCTCGGGGCGCTGATCCAGTTGGACGTGCTGCTGCTCTGCACGCCGCCGCTACCCACCAGACTGAAGACCGGAAAGTAGGCGGCCCGCGCCACGCCGATGCCAGCATTGGCCGCCGCGACGCGCCGCTCGGCGGCCGCGACGTCGGGGCGTCGCTCCAGCAGCTGCGAGGGCAGGCCCGCATCGACCGTCGGCAGCGGCGGCATCTTCTCGGACGCCCGCACGGGGATCGAGAAGTCGGAGGCTTCGCGCCCGACCAGGACGGCGATGGCGTGCTCGGTCTGTGCCCGTCGCAGGCGCGTGTCCTCGGCCTGGGTACGGGCGGTTTCCAGCTGCGCCTGGGCCTGCTGCACGTCGGCGATTGCCACCGCGCCGCCCTGATAGAGATTCTGGGTCAGCGCGAGCGCCCGCGCATAGTCGGCGACCGTGTGATCGAGCAGCCGCTGCTCGACGTCCAGGCCCCGCAGCGTGAAGTAGTCGGTGGCGAGTTCGGCGTGCACCGACAGATCCAGCGCTGCCGTGTCTCCTGCGGTGGCCTGCTCGGTGTAACGCGCACCGGCGACGGTGTTGCGCACGCGGCCAAAAAGATCGATCTCGTAGGAGAGGTCGGCGCCGAGGGTAAAGAGGTCCCCGGTGCTGGCCCTGCCGGGCACATAAGTGGGGACGTTGAGCGAGGTGCGTTCGCGGGTGGCACTGGCGTTCGCAGTCAGGGTCGGGAACCAGCCGGAGCGCGCGGCGCGCGTCTGCGCACGCGCCTGCTCGAGACGCGCCAGGGCGGCCTTGAGGTTCTGGTTGGAGTCACTCACCTGTGACTCCAGCGCATCAAGATCGCCGTCACCGAACACCGTCCACCACGCGCCGCGCGGCGCGGCGTCCGCCGGCACGGCCAGCTTCCAGTCACCGGCTTCCTTGAACGCCGGTGGCGGCTCCGGCATGGCCGGCCGCTCGTAGTGCGGCGCCAGCGAGCAACCGCCGAGCAGCACCAGAACCGCGGCCGCCGGTAGCGCAAGCCGGCGCATCAGGAATGTCCCGCCGCCTGCGCCGGTGGGCCGGCGTTCTGCGGCGGCGCCAGACGTACCTGCGCGCCGTCGGCGAGTGAGTCGGGGGGATTTGCCACCAGCACGTCATCTGCCGTGACGCCGCTGAGGACTTCGATCTCGGTGCCGAAGTCGCGCCCCTGGGTGATGGTGGTGAGGTGCACGCGGTGCTGCGCGTCGAGCACCGCAACCTGCAGCCCGTCGGTACGGAACAGCACGGTGTTCACCGGCACGCGCAGCGTATTGTCCGCGCCCGTCAGGGTGAAATAGACCTGGGCGTACGAACCGGGCAGCAATTCGCCCTGGGCGTTGTCGATCTGCAGCTCGACCTGCAAGGTACGCGAGGCGGCATCGAGCGCGTGCGCGGTGTTGGCCACCTGCGCCTCGTAGCGCTTGCCCGGATGGTCGGCGAACACCAGCGCGGCGGTCAGACCGTCATGCACCGCGGAGGCGTACGGCTGCGGCACCGAGACGTAGATGCGCAGCCGATGGGTGTCCGCCACGCGAAACAGCGCGTTGCCCGCGCTTTGCCCGGCGTTGATGAGCGCGCCGACGTCGGTGTTGCGCTGCGTCACGGTGCCGTCAAAGGGGGCCAGCACGCGCTTGAACGATTCCAGCTCCTGCAGGCGTGCGACATTGGCAGCCGCTGACAGGCGCGCCGCCGCCTTGGCGGCGGCGTCACCGGCGCGCTGATCCGCGTCCTGCTGCGAGACCGACTCGGTCGACAAGAGTCCCTTCCAGCGCTCATTGGTCGTGCGTGCCAGGTCGTAGTTCGCCTGCGCGGTTGCCAGGTCCGCCTGCGCCTGCCGCAGCTCCTGATCCACTTCGGGGGTCTCGATCTCCGCCAGCAGTGCACCCTTCTTCACCGGCGTGCCGATGTCGGTATGCCAGATCTTCAGATAGCCGTTGGTGCGCGCATAGATGGGCGCTTCATAGAAGGCCTGCACGCTGCCTGGCAGCACCAGTGTGTCCGAGCCCGGGCCCTTGCGCGGCTGTGCCGTCGTCACAGTGGCAACTGCCGCGGTCGCGGCGCGCTTTTCCAGCGCGGTGCGCGCGCTGATGCGACTCACGATGCCCCAGATGGCGACGATGAGCGCGATGCCGACGAGGATCAGCACGTAGCGCCGGGCGCCCGCGTCTCGTGTGACGGTGGCAGCAGGGGATGAAGGCTGGTCGGGCATCACTTGCTGCTCCGCCGCTTGTGGATCATGGTGAACACCGTCGGCACGAAGAAGAGGGTGGCGATCGTGGCGAAGATCAATCCGCCGATCACCGCGCGCCCGAGCGGCGCATTCTGCTCACCGCCTTCGCCGAGTCCCAGGGCCATCGGCACCATGCCGATGATCATGGCTAGCGCGGTCATGAGCACCGGGCGGAAGCGGGTGGTGCCGGCCTGCAGCGCTGCATGCAGGGCATCATCGCCCGCGGTCATGCGATCACGCGCGAAGCTCACGACCAGCACGCTGTTGGCGGTAGCGACGCCCATGCACATGATCGCGCCGGTGAGCGCCGGCACGCTGACGGGCGTAGCCGTCAGGAACAGCATCCACACGATGCCGCCGAGCGCCGCCGGCAGCGCCGTGACGATGATGAAGGGGTCCAGCCATGACTGGAAATTCACCACTATCAGCAGGTAGACGAGAATGATCGCACCGGCAAGGCCTATGAGCAGGCCGGTGAAGGAATCACCCATGGTCTTGATCTGGCCGCGCACCTTGACCTGCGAGCCGCGCGGCAGTGAGTGCTTGCTGTCGGCGACCAGCCTGTTGATCTGGGAGGAGATGTAGCCGAGATCCGCGCCGTCGGCAGTGCCGTATATGTCGATGACCGGAGTGGCGTCGTAGTGGCTCACGACGGCGGGCGTCATGCTGCGCCGGAAGGTGGACAGGTTCGCCAGCAGCTGCGCGGTGCGGCTGCCGGGCCCGGTGACCGGTGTCGTGGTGAGATCGGTGAGCGAGGCCAGGCGAAACTGGGGCGTCTGGGCGACGACCGGGTACTGGGTGCCGGTCTTCGGATCGATCCAGAAGGACAGCACCGTCTGGGAGCTGCCCGACAGCGACACCAGCAGGTCCGAGGCGACGTCGGTCTCGGTCAGCCCCAGCAGCGCCGCCTTGCTGCGATCCACGTCGACATTGAGCGTCGGATAGTCGAAGGCCTGCTGGATGCGCAGGTCCGCGATGCCCGGGATCTGGTGCAGGCGGGCGAACAGAGTGTTGGCGTAGGCGCGGTTGCCATCAACGTTGAAGCCGGCCACCTGCACGTCCAGCGGCGCCGGCAGGCCGAAATTGAGGATCTGGCTCACGATGTCCGCCGGGAGAAAGGCGAAGCTCGTGGACGGGAACTGCGCGTTCAGCCGCTCGCGCAGCTGGTGCACGTACTGAATCGTGGGACGATGCTTCTCGCTAAGGTTTACAAAGATGTCCGCATCCCCCGGTCCCACGGGCGCGGAGCTCGAGTAAGCAAGGTTGATGCCGCTGTAGGGTATGCCGAGGTTGTCGACGATCGTGGTGACCTCGCGCGCCGGGATGACCTCCCGGATGACGGCTTCCACGCGGTCGCACAGCGTCGCGGTCTCATCGATGCGCGCGCCGGTCGGCGCGCGCACGTGCAGCTTGATCTGCCCGGCGTCGACGGCGGGAAAGAAGTCCTGGCCGAGCCCGGGCAGATAGCGGCTGAACGGGAACGCCAAGAGCGCGGTGAGCGCCATGGCAGCAAGGAACGGCGTGGCGAAGCGCCCGCCGGCGTTGAGGGCGCGCTCCAACAGCGCACTGTAGCGCTCGCGCACGCGCGCGAAGCCGCGCTCAAACCCCAGTTGCAGTTGCTGCAGCCGACCGCGTGCCGTCAGGTGGGCGTGCGGGTCGTGCTTCTGCAGCCAGTACTTCGCCAGAGTTGGCACCAGGGTGCGCGACAGCACGTACGAGGCCAACATCGCGAACACCACCGCTTCGGCCAGCGGCACGAACAGGTAGCGCGCGATGCCGACGAGCATGAACATCGGGATGAACACGATGCAGATCGCGAGCGTCGAGACGAACGCCGGGACCGCGATCTCGTGGGCGCCGTTGAGGATCGCCTCCTCGACGTCCTCGCCGTGCTCCAGGTGATAGTTGATGTTTTCGATCGTGACGGTGGCGTCATCGACGAGGATGCCGACCGCGAGTGCAAGACCACCGAGGGTCATGATGTTGATGGTCTCGCCCAGCGCTGCGAGACAGATAATTGAGGCCAGGATCGACAGCGGGATCGAGATGGCGATGATCAGGGTGCTGCGCCAGCTGCCGAGGAACAGCAGGATCATGAGCGCGGTGAGCAGCGCCGCGATCACCGCTTCGCGTACCACTCCGTTGATGGCGCCACGCACGAAGACCGACTGATCCCCGACCAGGTCGATATTGAAGCCGGCCGGCAGCTGTCCCTTGATGAGCGGCAGGCGCTCCTTGATGCTGCTGATGATGTCGAGCGTGGAGGCGCTGCCGGTCTTCAGCACGCTCATGAGCACGCCGCGATGGCCGTCGCGGCGCACCATGTTGGTCTGCGGCGGGTAGCCGTCGCGCACGTGGGCGACGTCACGGACATAGATGACCGTGCCGTTACGCGTGGTGACCGGCAGGTCGTTCAGTTCCGGCACCGTGCGCGGGTTCGAATTGACCGAAACGAAGTACTCACGCTCGCCGATCTTCTGCGTGCCGGCCGGCAGGATGGAGTTCTGCGAGCTGATGGCGGCCGTGACGTCATTACCCGACAGCCCCTGCGCGCGCAGCGCATCGGGGTTCAGGTCCACCTGCACCTGGCGCTGCAGCCCGCCGTAGGGATAGGGCATGGAGGCGCCCTGCACGGTCGCAAGGCCGGTGCGCACGATGCTGTTGGCGAGGTCAAACAGCTGCGCTTCGGAAAGCGTGTCGCTCGAGAAGGCCAGCTGCAGGATCGGGACCGAGGAGGCGTTATAGGCCAGGATGAAGGGCGGGGTGGTGCCGGGGGGCGCCTGGCGCAGCCCGGTCTGAGAGACGCCGGTTATCTGCGCAAACGAGAGCTCCTCGTTGACGTTAGGGTGAAAGAAGTACTTGACGACAGAGGTGCCGCTGAGTGACTGCGACTCGGTGTGCTCGACGTCATTGACGGTGGTCTGGGCGGTGCGCTCGCTCGAGAGCACCAGCCGCGTCGCCATCTCATCGGGCGACAGCCCGGTGTACCTCCAGATGGCGGCGACCACCGGAATCTTGATGTCGGGGAAGATGTCGGTGGGCGTGCGAATGATCGAGAACACGCCCAGCAGCGTGATCAGGATGGCGAGCACCAGAAAGGTATACGGGCGCCGCAGCGCCAGTTTGACGATCCACATTTGACCGTCAAAGGTAGTCCCGCCGTGGAAAGCGACGATTACGCGCGCGTCTCACCGTGTTACAGGTGAAATGTAACCCGCAAGCAGCCCGCGACACGGGGGGTAGAGATTGCTGTTCCGGATCACAGCGGACAGGCCGCGCCCTCCGGAGGGCACGCGCGGGGGGTTTACGGTGACAGACGGGCGATCAATACACAGCTTCGACGGCGACTGCGAGACGGTAGCCCACGCCACGCTCGGTCAGAATGATCTTGGGCTCGGTCGGCTGCGCCTCGATCTTGCGCCGCAACCGCAGGATCTGCACGTCGATGGCGCGGTCGTAGACCTCATTGTCGTAGCGGCGACTCATCTCGATCAGCTGGTCGCGGCTGACGACGCGGTTGCCGCTGGCCAGCAGCGCCGCGAGCAGGTTGAACTCGCCGTTGCTCAGTGCCACCTCGGTTCCGTCACTCGCCGTGAGGCGCCGCGTGCGCAGATTCAGCTCCCATCCCGGAATGCGGTAGGCGCGGCACACTCGTGCGCCTTGCCCGCCGGGAACGCTGTGCGTGCGACGCAGGACCGTGCGGATGCGCGCCAGCAGCTCCCGGGGACTGAACGGTTTGGTCAGATAGTCATCAGCTCCGAGCTCCAGCCCCATGACGCGATCGGCCTCTTCGGCCCGACCGGTGAGGATGATGACCGGAATCTGCGACTCGGCGCGCAGCTGTCGCAGCAGCTGCATGCCGTCCTCGCCGCGCAGCCGCAAATCCAGGAGCACCAGATCCACCACACCGGCACGGAAGGCGTCCATGAGCTGCGTGCCGGTCGCGCAACCGGTCACGCGGAAGTCGTTGTGCCCGAGGTATTCCTGCACCAGCTCGCGCACTGCCGCATCGTCATCGACCACCAGGAGGTGTGGTACCGGCAGGCTACTCATGTGGAGGTCCCGCTGTGAAGCGTGTGCTCGTGGTCGAGCGTGATAGTCTTCACCGCGGCCTTATCGGCGAATGGCTGGAGGAGGGCGGCGCGCAGGCGGTATATGCCGAGGGCACCGCGGGGGCAGTGGCCGATATTGACGCAGTACTCATCGACGTGTCGTGTCAGCAGCAGGCTCATGAGACTCTTGATATCTGGCGGCGCGCCTACCCGCGCGCGGCGCTGGTGCTCGCTTCCGGACGCTTTACCGCGGGCGACATGGCGAATGATGCCATGGCGGCCCGTTTTGGAGTGACGCGTGTTCTTGCCAAGCCCTTTTCCCGCGCAAACCTATGGTCAGCCCTGGACCTGCCGCTCCCCCGGCTGATAAGCCGTCCTTCACCGCGCTGAGCGAAGCCCGCGACAGCGGCCGCGTACGCGCGCTGCGCCTGCGGCTTATCCTGGTCGTGGTTGCGGTGTGCGCTGCGGTGTGGCTGTCGGCATTGTTCGACGCCCTGCATGATCGTTCGGCAACGCTCGCCGAGGCGCAGCGACAGTACGACAACATCGCCGGTGCGCTCGCCGAACAGGCGGCACGCGCGCTGCAGGCGACGGATCTGATCCTGCAACAGGCGGCGCTGCTGGATCCGGACGCCCCCGATGCCACGAGCGAGCGCGCGATGGTTCCTGACCTGCTGCGGCGGCATATGAGCGGCGTGCCGCAAGTGCGCAACCTCTTTCTGTTCGATCCGCAGCGCCAGCTGCGCCTGAGCTCGGCGAGCTCGGCCGGTTCCAACCCCGATCTGAGCGACCGCACTTACTACATCGCGCAGCGTGACAACCCGGACCTGGGTCTCTTCATGAGCGAGCCCTTCATCAGTCGCGTGACCGGGGATCCGACGTTCGTCCTCAGCCGCCGCCTGCCCGGCGGCGGCGACTTCCGCGGCATCGCCGGGGCGGCGGTGGATGTCGGCTACATCCGCCGCTTTTATCAAGCACTGGAGCTTGGCGATGGCAGCAACGTGGCGTTGCTGCGCTCCGACGGCCGGGTACTCGTGAGCCGTGAACGCGCGGGTCTGGAGGCGGGGTCGTCCCCATGGCTTGAGGCGCTACGCATTATGGGCACAGCCGATGCCCTGCACATGACGCTCGATGCGCCGCAGGCCGGCCCCATGCGCGTCAGCCTGCGGCGCGTCGCCGGCTACCCGGCGGTGGTCGTGGTGGGTCGCAGTGATCACGCCATTCTCAAGGAGTGGCGCGAGAAGACCTGGACCAATGTGTTGCGGACATTCGTAATCACCGCGCTCGCCGCCGTGCTGCTCATCGCGTTCTTGCGCCAGCTGGCGCGTCATGAGCGCGTCACGGCGCAGCTGCACCAGTCGCAGAAGCTCGAGGCGCTCGGCACGCTGGCCGGCGGTATCGCGCATGATTTCAACAATGTGCTCGGCGCCATTCTCGGCTACGGAGAGCTCGCGATCGAGCACACCGCCGCTGGCAGCAGCCAGCGCCGCTACCTCGACAATATCGTGGTGGCCGCCAACCGCGCGCGCGAGCTGGTCGCGCGCATTTTGGCCTTCAGCCGTCCGGGTGTCGGCAGCGCCACCCCGCTCGTGCTGCAGCAGCTGCTCACCGAGGTACGCAACCTGAGCGCCGCCTCATTGCCGGCGCGGGTGTCGGTCGAAGTGCAGGCGCCGCCGCGCCCGCTGGTCGTGGCCGGCGATCCGGGCCAGCTGCACCAGATGTTCGCCAACCTCGTCACCAACGCGCTACAGGCCGTGGGCGCCTCGGGCCGGGTCGAGATCCGCGCGTCGCAAGTCGACGTGGAAACCGAGCGCCTGTGCACGGTGGGGCGCTTGCGGCGCGGCGCCTATGCACGCGTGGACGTGATCGACACCGGCGTCGGTATGACGAGTGCCCAGGTCGAGCGGATCTTTGATCCATTCTTCACCACCAAGCCCGTGGGAGAGGGCACGGGACTGGGACTATCGCTCGTGCACGGCATCATCCTGGACCACGCGGCGGCGCTCGAGGTGGACAGCCGCCGTGGTACCGGCACGCGGTTCAGTGTTTTCCTGCCGATGGCGACCGGCGAACCGGCGCCGCAGCCGGCGCCGCTGCCCGCGCCGACGGGCAACGGCGAGACGATTCTGATCGTGGACGATGAGGAGAGCCTCGTGCAGCTTGCCGAGGAGGTGCTCGCTGGCCTGGGTTACGAGCCGGTGGGATGCGTTGGGGCAACGCAGGCGCTGCAGGTGTTCCGGGCGGCTCCCGAACGCTTCGACGCGGTCGTGAGCGATGCCATCATGCCCGACATGCCCGGCACTGAGCTGCTGGCGGAGATCCGGCGCCTGCGGCCGGACATCCCAGCCATTCTCGTCAGTGGCTATGGCGGCCCGGATCTGCAGGCACAGGCGGCGGGCGCGGGCGTACACATGATTCTGGCGAAGCCGCTGCGTGCGGCCGAACTCGGGGAGAGCCTCGCGGCCGTGCTGGCGGGGCGAGGGCAGCGCGCCAGGTCGGCCTCAGTGGCAGAAGACGCAGCGGCCCCTGCCGTGAGCTCCAACGAAGGAATCTCGTAAGCACGGGGGCGTAGTTGTCTGCTCGCCCGCTGCGGAGCGGGTTCTCGCGATTGCGCTGACCCGCCAGGCTCGCGGTGCTTCTGGCTTCCTGTCGGCGGCGGTTTGCGATCGCGCTTGCGACCGGGGGTGGCCGTCAGAACTGCCGTCTTGCGCTAGTTCCGACCGGCAGGCCAGTACATCCTAAACGGCGGCCATCCCGGGTGCCTGCGCAACCGCAGGCACCCGGTGGCTTGTGAGGCTACTGCCCAGGCTCAGTCGTCGTGAGAGTGACGCGTCGCGGCGTCCGAGTTCACGAGACCAAAGCCGGTGAAGTTGTTGAATTGCAGCTTCGGGAAGGCGAACACCTGACCCTTGAAGGTCTGTCCGTTGTCGAGGGTCACGGTGATCTTCATGTCACGGAAGCGGTCCGGGTCTTCCTGGGTTGATCCCTGAGCGGGCGCGAACACTGACATGCCCCAGTCAAAGGAGTCGCCGCCCGTGAACGTCCCAGGCGCGAACGTGATGGTGAACTGCGTCTGGTCAGGGCTCGGGGCCCAGGTCATGTCCGTGATGGCCACGCCCTGAGCATTGCTGACGCTGAAGCGATTGTGATTGGCACTCCAGATCAGGCCCGGCTTGGTCGTATCGAAGGTGATTGACGCGATCGACCGGCCTCGCGGCAGAAAGCGATCCGCCGCCAGACTGAAGTTGTGCGTGAAGCGCACCCAATCGGTTTGGGCGGAGAACGCCACCGGCCCGGCGAAGCCACCCGCGATCCAGCGGATGTTTGGCACCGGCAGCGGCGTCGCCGTTTTTTGCAGCTTCGCGTACAGCTTGCGCGGCGCGAGGCTGCCCGGACCACCGGCTGCCTGCAGGGCCAGGGCGGCGGTGGCGGCGGCATCGGGCGCCGCGGCGCTCGTGCCGAAGAAGTTCGGCAGACCGTTGCCATCGGCGTCAAAGCCGAAGAAGGTCGTGTCGACGCCGTCCGCCGCAGTCAGTTGCGGCGCCTGGCGCACTTCGGGATGCTGCAGGCGGTTGCCGTTTGCATCGAAGTAGATGGTGACCGGACCCGGGGAGCTGTAATCCTCCGGGAAGTTCGGGATGGCGTAGTAGGTCGCCGCCACTCCCTGTCCGCCCGTGGCTGCTGCATGTCCCCAGGTCG
>Ga0207693_10000672_pt1 | contig 30694 bp, 25 predicted proteins | sample LARL81metaG_FD_184347 | JGI IMG/M metagenome (GOLD analysis project Ga0207693, IMG submission 184347) | Corn, switchgrass and miscanthus rhizosphere microbial communities from Kellogg Biological Station, Michigan, USA - LAR L8-1 metaG... | ecosystem: Host-associated > Plants > Roots >... | reverse complement strand
TTGCTGCTGCCAACTGAGTTCGTCGGACATCGGGGCAAATTATGCCGCTGTTTTTCAATGAAATGGAGCAGACACCAGCCTTCAACCGGACCCTGACAAGCTACTTATCTGCGGGAGTGCTCGGACCTAGAATTTCTGCGGGAGAATAACGATGACGATTTTTGATCCGGCTCGCGGCAGGGTGATTGATGGAGGCGGGGGTGGCGGCGCGTTGCTTCGCCTGATTGGTTTGGGGATCGCGGCGTTCTTGCTCGTGATCCTGTTGTTCAGTGCCGTGACGAAAGTTGGCACTGGACACGTGGGCGTGCTTACGCTGTTTGGCAAGGTGCAATCGGGGGAGACCTTGGGCGAAGGGATCCACCTGATCAATCCGCTGAAGACCAACAACGAGCTTTCGATCCAGACGCAGACGCTCAAGGAATCAGCCAGCGTGCCTTCGAGCGAAGGGCTGATGATGAGCCTGGATACATCGCTGATTTATCACCTCAATCCCGACCGCGCCGCCGAAGTGTTCCAAAAGATCGGCGCCGACTATGAAAACGTCGTCGTCGAACCAACTCTGCGTTCGGCGATTCGAGAAGCTACGGCCTCGCATACGGCTAACGCTCTCTACACGGGCGAGAGGGAGATGGTGGCGAAACAGATTTACGATCAGGTCAGCTCACAACTCAAAGAGCGCGGCCTAACCGTGGAGAACGTCCTGCTGCGCGATATTCAACTGCCGGCTACGCTCAAGTCTGCCATTGAAGCCAAGCAACAGGCCGAACAGGAATCGCTGGCCATGAACTTCCGGCTGCAGAAGGAGACGCAGGAGGCACAGCGCAAGCGCATCGAAGCCGCAGGCGTGCGTGACTTCCAGCAGATTGTAGCGCAGGGCATTACGCCGTCGCTGCTCGAGTGGAAGGGTATTGAGGCGACGGAGAACCTGGCGAAGAGTCCGAACTCGAAGGTGGTCGTGATTGGGAATAATAAGAATGGACTGCCGTTGATCCTCGGGCAGTAGAGGGTTATGTGGGGACAGCCGCCTCGGCTGTCCGTCGCCCGAAGGGCGACTGTTTTTTGTCGCGCTGCTAACATGAATCTGTGTCGCCACTGCTCGAAGTTCGCCAACTGAATATCGAATTTCCAACGCAACAGGCAAACCTCGCTGCCTTGCGGGCAGCGGGACAGGCTCGGGGAGCTGTCCCCACAAAAAGCTCTGCCCTTTTTGCGGTCCGCGATTTGAGCTTTTCGATTGCTCCTGGGGAAGTGCTGGGGCTGGTGGGGGAATCGGGGTCGGGCAAATCCATCACTTCGCTGGCCATCATGCGGCTGTTGCCGGTACAGGCGCGAGTCTCGGGGGAGATTCGCTTTACACAGAACGGGAGCGGGACCCGCAACCTGCCAGCTCTGAATGACGACGAGATGCGGCGGTTGCGTGGGTCTGGCATCGGAATGATTTTTCAGGAGCCGATGACCGCGCTCAATCCGGTGATGCGCGTGGGAGAGCAGATTGCCGAGGCGGTTGCCGCGCACAACTCCATCTCAAGAAAGGATGCGTGGCAGCGGGCGGTCGATGCCATGAACGATGTAGCGATACCGGAGGCGGAGCAGCGGGCACGCGACTATCCGCACCAGCTTTCCGGCGGAATGCGGCAGCGCATCATGATTGCTATGGCGATCGTCAACCGGCCTCAGCTGCTGATTGCCGACGAACCGACGACCGCGCTCGACGTCACGATCCAGGCGCAGATTCTTGAGTTGCTGGGGGAACTGCGCGCGAAGTTCGGGCTGGCGATGCTTTTCATCTCGCATGATCTCGCGGTGGTTTCGCAAGTCGCCGATCGTGTCGCGGTGATGTACTCGGGCAGCCTAGTGGAACTGGGTGCGAGGCAGGACATCTTCAAGGCGCCAGCGCATCCTTATACAAGGGGGCTGCTACACGCTGTGCCCGATCTCAAGACGGATCGCGGCCGGCCGCTGCGGACGATTGAAGGGACTGTGCCGGCGCTGCATGCAATGCCACCCGGATGCAGTTTCGAACCGCGGTGCGAGTTCCGTCTTCCCGAGTGCGCGCGAGAATTGCCGGCACTGATCGAGGTTGGCGTGGGGCATTGGGCGCGGTGTCCCGTGGTCAATTCACCGGGCAGGTAGCCCATATTTCATCCATCCGGTCTATAATCGGCAGTTTGTCCGGTGATTCGTGCGCATACTGGTTTTAAGCGACATCCACGCCAACCTCGAAGCTCTCGACGCAACCCTTGCTGCCGCACCTCCGTTCGATGCGGTGGTCAACCTGGGGGATATTGTCGGCTATGGCGCCAGTCCCAATGAAGTGGCGGAGCGGTCGCGGAAGCTGGGCACGATCTTTGTGCGGGGAAATCATGACAAGGCCGCGACCGGGGTAATGGACCTTGACGATTTCAATCCCATGGCAGCGGCGGCAGCGATCTGGACTCGTAATGAGCTGACGGGGGAGAACCTTGACTGGCTTCGCGGTTTGCCGCATGGGCCAGTTGCATTGCCAGATTTTCCCGAAGTGCAGTTGGTGCACGGATCTCCGAATGATGAGGATGAGTATGTGGTGTCGCTCGGAGATGCGCTGGCGCCACTGATCACGCTGACCAATCCTTTGACATTCTTTGGGCACACGCACTTGCAGGGGGGATTTTTCGCCAACGGATCCTCCGCCGACGGCTTTCGTCCGGAGTACAAAACCGTGGGTCAGCCGGAATCGGTGATGCTGCAACTGAAGCCGTCTACCCGGTACTTGATCAATCCGGGATCGGTCGGCCAGCCGCGCGATGGAGATTGGCGCGCGGCGTTTGGGCTTTTCGATACGGAAGCCCAAGTCATCCACTTTCATCGCACGCCATATAACCTGAAGGCGGCGCAGGACCGGATCTTTGAGGCGAAGCTTCCGCCACGGCTGGCGACGCGACTGGCTGCCGGACGGTGAAAAGATCGGTCTTGGGTCTTCGGTCTGGGGTCTTCGGCCTTGGGTGTCCGTGTTGGCCCTGGCACTCAGATCCTCTTGTAAACTCAAGCTATGTATTCGCCGCGCACTGGTAGCAAGCCTCTGTTCGAATCCCGTGAGAATCCTCCCGAACATTATTTGATTGCGCACAGCGATGGCGGTGCGCGGGGCAATCCTGGGCCGGCGGGTTACGGTGTAGTAATTAAGGATGAGACGGGACGCAAGGTCGCGGCATTGAGTGAATATCTTGGACATCAGACCAACAATTTCGCTGAATATCAGGGATTGATCGCGGCGCTTGAGTACGCACTCGAGCATGGTCCGAAGGCGCTGAAGTTGATCAGCGATTCGGAATTGCTGGTGCGGCAGATCAAGGGCATCTACAAGGTAAAGAATGCGACACTGCAGGAGTTGCATGGACGCGCGAAAGAGTTGATTGCGCAGATGGACTGGTTCTCCATCGGGCACGCGTTCCGGGAGCAAAATCAAGAAGCCGATCAGTTGGCGAACGACGCGATGGACAAGGGCATGGGGAGAAGCGTGGCGAGGGCGGCCGCGCCGGCGATCCCAACGGAGTTCGAAGGGGTTGTGCGGAATGGGCTGGTGCAACTTTCAAACGGAAGTTTGCCGGAGGGAACGCGGGTGCAGGTGCGCGTGAAGAAATGAAAGTCTTTAGGATCCGAGTTTGAAACATCGGGCTCATTAGGCGTGCACGTGAAAGTCTCTTCTTTCGCCCGCTCCGGGGCTTGTTCATTTTCCACTCAACGTATCCCACGCCTTACGGCGTGGGCTGCATTCTTGCGCCGCTTCGCGGCTAGAGCCTAGACCTTCTTTCAAACCTAATAGAGGTTACCCGTCACCACTTCTTGAAGATTACTGCTACTGCGGCGACGATTAGGGCGAAGCCGGCTAAGTAGTTCCAGCGCAGTGGCTGCTTCAAATAGATCACGGAGAAGGCGGCGAAGACCGTCAGAGTGATGACTTCCTGGATAGTTTTGAGTTGGGCCGCGGTGAATTCGTAGGAGCCGATGCGGTTGGCCGGGACCTGGAAGCAGTATTCGAAGAAGGCGATCAGCCAGCTGACTACGATCACTTTGTAAAGGGGGACCTCGCGGTACTTCAAGTGTCCGTACCAGGCGAACGTCATGAAGATGTTAGAGATGGTAAGCAGCGCGATCGTCCTCATAGGGGCGACGGAGTCCTTTCTGTGGTTTCGTGGATTGGAGTGGAGCGCGTCATCAGGGTCTCGTGAAGCAGAAAGTCCCCTCAGCGACTGAATCCCGATTTTTCGGGATCTTACGGCACGACTTAAAGCCGTGCCCTTTCCGGTCGGTTGAGAACCATCCCACGGAGGCACTGACGCTAAGGCAGATGCTCTTTCCCGGGTTAACGTTTACAATTTGTTTCCGGCAACTGGCCATCGAGAATTTCTCCTGCCAACGCAAAATCCGATTTCCGTCGCCGTGGTGGGCGTGGGCGTTTTCGGGCGCAATCACGCCCGAGTGTACAAGGAACTCGAACAGCAAGGCGAGGCAGTGCGGCTGCTGGGTGTGGTCGACCCCGATACCAGCCGCGCGGATGCGGTGGCGCGCGAATTCGGATGCAAGGCATTCGGCTCGGTGCATCAGATGTTGACCACGCACAGTGAGCTGCAAGCGGCTTCGGTGGCGGCTCCGACGGTGCAGCACTTGAGCGTGGCCAGCGAATGCATGAAGGCGGGGGTCGATGTGCTGATCGAGAAGCCGCTGGCGACCACGCTGGCCGAGGCGGAACAACTGGTTGCCCTTGCGACCCAGCACAAGCGGATTGCGCAGGTCGGGCATCTGGAGCGCTTCAATCCGGCGGTGCGGGCGACCGTTCCGTTGCTAACGCAGCCGATGTTTTTTGAGGTGCATCGACTTAGCGTGTTTACGCCACGATCTCTGGATGTGGATGTTGTGCTGGATCTGATGATCCATGATCTCGATATCGTGCTGGCGTTTGCCAAGTCTCCGATAAAGGAAGTGCGGGCCGTGGGGCTGCCGATTCTGTCGGGTAAGGTGGACATCGCGAATGTGCGGTTGGAATTGGAGTCGGGCTGCATCGCGAACTTCACGGCCAGCCGGGTCTCGACGGAGCGGGTCCGCAAGCTTCGGTTCTTCCAGCCTCGACAATATGTTTCTCTCGACTACGGACGGCAGGAAGTGCTGGTGTTTACCGTGGGCCAGGACGGCGGGCAAGCAATGCCTTCGGTGAATCCGCAGATCGGGGTGACAAAGCCTCCGGTAGCTTCGGAGGAGCCGTTGCATGCGGAGTTGAAGTCGTTTTTGCAGGCGGTGCGGGAGCGGTCCACGCCGGTGGTTCCGCTGGAGGATGGACGGCGCGCGCTCGCGCTGGCGCTGGAGATCGTGGCGGCGGTTCGCGAGCACGGGAAGAAGGTTGATCTCGCGGGCATTGTGGGCTCGAAACACTAAGAGTCGCCGGGCGCGCCCGGGCGGACAGTCGAGGGCGGCTGTCCCCACATGAACCTCATAAATCGCTCCCGCTGTCCTTCCCGTACGCCTCTTATTTACATATGTTTACACACCTAAGTCGCGGCGCATTTGCTGGTGGGCAGAATCGTGCGAAAGATGCGAAAATAGACGTATCTTAGTTGTAGAGCACGCGCGCACCTTGCATTACTTCCTTAGAAGGCCGGATGCAACGCCGCGAGTCGATTGAGTGTCTAACGACAGGCGGACACAGCTAAGCTTTTACAGTTCAGCCAGCGCATGCCGATCACGCAAATTCCATTCCAAGATCCGGTCGCCCCGCCTGAAAAGCCGCAACCGGAGCAGCTGGGGCTTTACGATAAGCAGGACTGGGAGACTGCGTACCGGGATTTGGATGCGCATGTGCCGCACCTGCTGATCCAGTTGCAGGATGATTTACAGAGATCGCGAAAGCGGGAAGCGGCGTGGATCTCGATCATCGTCCATCTGCTGGTGTTTATCATTTTGATTTACCTGCCGTGGATCCAGAAGAATGTTTGGCACCGCGGGGTCGTCATTGCGGTCGATCAAAACAAAGACAAGAATCTGACCTACCTGGCATTGCCGCCGGATTTACAGAAGCCCACGCGGCGGCCCAATACCAACATTGCGTCGGACAAAGATCGCATCGCGACTTCGCGTCATCCTGAACTTGATCCCAAGGAATTGCGGAAGATTCTGGCGACGCCACCTCCGGGAGCGCCGGGGCAGACAGGGCCGCGTGCGCCGCAGCCCGCAGCGCCACAAGCAATGGCGCAAAATCAGCCGCCTACGCCGGATCAGCAGAATCCCGCGCAGCAGCAGACGACGCGGCCGCAATTCCAGACAAACCAGACGGCACAGTTGCAGATTCCGGCGCGTCCTAATAATTCGTTCAGCAAGTATGGAACGGGGATGACTGCGGGGTCGGCGATTCAAGAGGCCACCCAAGCAGCTGCCGCGCACCGCGGAGGCGGAGGGCAGGAAGGCGACTTCGGCCTGGGAACGGGAGCGCACGGGCGACAGCTGGGAAATCTCGAAGTCCTCAGCGACACCCAAGGCGTGGACTTCGGCCCTTATCTACAACGCATTCTGCAGGAAGTGCGCGAGAACTGGTATCGCGCAATTCCGGAATCCGCCGAGATGAAGAAGGGCAAGCTGCAGATTGAGTTTGCCATCACGAAAGATGGGAAGGTTGCCGACATGAAGCTGACGCTTAGTTCCCAGGACGTTGCGCTCGATCGCGCGGCGTGGGCGGGCATTTCGGCGTCGAATCCCTTTCCACCACTCCCCACGGATTTCACCGGACCCTACCTCGCATTGCGCTTTCGCTTCTATTACAACCCCGACAAAGCTGACCTGCAATAGCGGGCGTTTCCTGCCGGGAATCTTTTCTCTCTCACACGCAATCGAATAACCAGCAGGGGCGAAGGTACGCCGGAATGGTCACTCCGGCGAAAAGAGGCTTCCTTGAAGAAGATGCCAGTCTTGTTTGTCGGCCACGGGTCGCCGATGAATGCAATCGAACACAACGCGTTTACCGAGACGTTGCAGAAGTTGAGTGCGCGTTTGCCGAAGCCGCAAGCGGTCTGCGTCGTTTCGGCACATTGGGTAACGCCGGGATCTCATGTGCTGGCGTCCGCCCATCCCAGGACAATTCACGATTTTTATGGATTTCCGCGTCCTCTGTATGAAGTGCAGTATCCGGCGCCGGGCGCGCCTTCCGAGGCAGAGAGGCTGGCAAGCAATCCGGAGATCGAGCGCGATGAGAAGTGGGGACTCGATCACGGGGCTTGGAGCGTACTGCGGCACATGTATCCGAAGGCTGACGTGCCTGCATTTCAGTTGAGTCTCGACGAGGGACGCGGGTTCAAAGACCATCTTGAACTGGGACGCGAGATACGGTCGTTGCGCGAGCGTGGGGTTCTGATTCTGGGCAGCGGGAACATTGTGCATAACCTGCGCCGCCTCGATTGGGAGAATCCGTCGGGCGCATATGACTGGGCGGTTGAGTTTGATGCCAAGGTGAAGGCCGCAGTCGATGCACACGACGTGCACGCGCTGGCTGGGCCGCAGAAGTGGGGCGAGACTCTGCTGGCGACGGCGCATCCGACGGTGGAGCACTATCTGCCTCTGCTGTATTGCATGGGCAGTGCCGATGATAGCGACGCAATATCGTATCCATATGAGGGATTCGACTTCGGAAGCATCTCGATGCGGATGGTCTTGTTCGGCAACGATCGCCCCGCATCGTCCGGACTATAATCGAGCAACCTAGCAGGGCTTCCAATCTGCAATAGGTTTTGACACCGTGTCGCAATCCGCAACGCGCATCGTGCTTGCTCCTCCAACCGCAGAGGCCTTCGACACCTATATTCGGGAGGCGGAAGCGACCATGGAAACCACGTTGAACGACGGCTTCCTGTGGTCAGATCTAGATGCGGAGAGAGCCAAACGCGTCCGGGAAGGTCAAATCGTGGCGCAATTCTGGGCGGGGCAAGGGCCGGTCCGGGTGGCGAATGGATTGGTCCATGACTGGATCGGCGCGGCGTTGATTCCTGGCACGACTGTCGAAGAGACATTACGTCTGATTCAGGATTACGACAACCACAAGACCATCTACAAGCCTGAGGTGATTGATTCGAAGCTGAGGAGTCGTAAGGGTAACGATTTCCAAATCTATTTGCGACTTCTGAAGAAGAAAATAATTACCGTTGTCCTCGATACCGATCATGACGTTCGTTATCGTTGCATTGATCGAACCCGCTGGATCTGTCACTCGCGAACGACCCGGATTGCGGAAGTGGAAAATGCGGACAGCGCAAAGCAAACAGTGTTGCCGCCGGATACCGGACACGGATTTCTGTGGCGCCTGTACAGCTACTGGCGGTTCGAAGAGCGGGAGAGTGATGTGTATGTCGAGTGTCGAGCAATATCGTTGACGCGGGATGTCCCATTTGGCATGGGATGGATGATCGAACCGATCATCCAAAAGCTACCCAAGGAGTCGCTCATCAAGACGCTGGAGGCTACCCGCCAAGCGCTGGCGAGATGAGTCACAGCGGACTCCTCACACATTTCCTCGCGCCTAGTCTTCCTGCTACATTTTGAGGCGTGGTTCCCTCCGTAGAGTACGAGCAGCGACTCAAAGACCGTCAGTCGCGAGTTGCGCAATTCGAAAAAGTTCATATTCGGCTGGGAAACGTTCGGCTGCTGCTGGCGATCGTCGCGGTGATCCTGGCGTGGGCTTCGATCTGGGCGCATATCCTCTCGCCATGGTGGCTGGTCTCGCCAGTAGCGGCGTTCATCGGTGTCGCCTCCTATCATTCGCGGATTCTTCGGGATCGCGAGTTGGCAGAGCGGGCAGTCGTGTTCTATGAGCGAGGACTGGCGCGCGTGGAAGATCGCTGGGCCGAGTTGGGAGAGACCGGCGAGCGCTTCGACGATCCGCATCATGTGTACACGGACGACCTCGACTTATTCGGCAAGGGAAGTTTGTTTCAGCTTCTGTCGACGGCGCGCACCCGAATGGGGGAAGACACCCTGGCACAGTGGTTGCTGGCACCTGCTCCAGTGAAGCAAATCCGCGAACGCCATGTTGCTGTGGAAGAACTGCGCGAGCAACTGGATTTGCGCGAGGATCTGGCGGTGCTCGGAGAAGACGTGGGCGTTGGTGTGCATCCCGAGGCCCTGCTGAAGTGGGCGGAATCGCCGAACCAGATGAAGCCGGCGTGGATTCGCTGGTTGGCTTTGTTGCTAGCGATACTGGCGGTGTCGGCGGCGATTGTGTGGGCAGTGTGGGATGTCGCGACTCCGTTTGTGCTGATAGTGGTGATTGAAGCGGTCCTCACTTATGCATTGAAGAAGCCACTGGAAGAAGTGGTGAATGGGACGGAGCATGCATTCCGCAACGTGGATTTGCTTTCGGGCGTGCTGGCGCGAATCGAGGCCCATAGTTTTCAGGCGCCGCAGCTGCAGAGGCTGCGGGCGGAGCTTTTATCGAGTGGCGTGCCGAGTTCGCAGGCAATTGCGCGGCTTCGAACTTTAGTGGACCGGATCAATTCCCGGCACAATGTGTTTGTGAGAATTATCGACGCGCCACTTATGTATTCCGTACAGGTGGCCTTTGCGGCGGAACGATGGCGCGCGGCTCACGGCGCATCGCTCCGGTTGTGGGTGGACGCGATTGCCCAGATGGAAGCGCTCCTTGCGCTGGCCGGTTACAGCTTCGAACATCCTGCGGATCCGTTCCCTGAATTCGCGGAAGGCCCAGCATCGTTCGAGGCGGAGGAACTCGGGCATCCACTGGTGGCGTCGGAACTCTGTGTCCGCAACGATGTGAGTATTACAGGGGAGACGCGGGTGCTGCTGGTCAGCGGCTCGAACATGTCGGGCAAGAGCACGCTGCTGAGGGCCGTCGGATTGAATGTTGTGCTGGCCATGGCAGGGGCGCCGGTGCGAGCTCGGGGGTTGCGACTGACTCCGCTGCACGTGGGAGCCAGCATTCGCGTGAATGATTCGCTGCAGGAGGGTAGTTCGCGGTTCTATGCCGAGATTACGCGCCTGCGGCAGATCTTCGATTTCGCTGGCGGCGATCCGCCGTTATTGTTTTTGCTGGATGAACTACTGCAAGGCACAAACTCGAAAGACCGGCGCATCGGTGCCGAGGGCATTGTGCGCGCGTTGGTGAATCGCGGCGCGATCGGGTTGGTGAGCACGCATGACCTGGCGCTCACCGACATTGGGGGGACGCTCGAAGGCCATCTGCACAACGTCCACTTCCAGGACGAACTGGAAGACGGGAAGATGATCTTCGATTACAAGCTGCGCGAAGGCGTGGTCACGAAGAGCAACGGGCTCGAATTGATGCGATCGATCGGTCTGGACGTGTAGACAGCCGTCGAGCGATCACTGCCGCTTCGCCGCGGTCGTGGCACCGTTTCCCCGACCACCCTGAAAATTCGGATCGCCTAACTGCCAAAGCAAAAACGAAAACTGATCCGTGAGAAGAGCGGTGTGCTGGGAACGGGTGGCGCCAATGCCACCGTGTCCGGCGTCGTAGTCCACTCGGAGGAGGACCGGCTTGCCGCTGGAGGTGGCCGCTTGCAGGCGAGCGGTCATCTTGTTCATCTGCCAGGGATCGACGCGCGGATCATTGATCCCCGTGGTGAGCAGCACCGCGGGATAAGCGGTTTGATCTTTGATGCGATGGTAGGCGCTGATCGCCAGCAGGTGATGAAAGTCCTCTTCGTTCTTGACGGTGCCGAATTCCGGGATGTTGGCCGGGCCGTTGATTTGAAGTTCGGCACGCAGATCGTCAGACATGCCGACATTGTCGAGGGCGGCGCCAAACATGTCGGGGCGCTCGGTGATGGCCCCGCCAATGGTGATGCCTCCTGCGCTGGTGCCTTCGCCAGCGAGATGGCTGGGCGAGGTGTATTTGTGATCGATCAGATATTGCGCGCAGGCGATGAAGTCGGTGATCGTATTTTCCTTCGTGGCTTTGCGCCCGGCGTTGTGCCAGTCTTCGCCGTACTCTCCACCGCCTCGGATGTGAGCCACCGCAATCACGCCGCCGCGCTCGAGCCACGCCAGTGACGAGGGATCGAAGCCGGGGTCGTAGGTGATGCCGTATGAGCCGTACCCATGAAGGAGCGTCGGATGGGAGCCGTCAAGCTTAAGGCTGCGTTGGTGGACGATGGACAGCGGAACCATAGTGCCGTCGGGGGCCTTGGCTTTGACCTCCTCCGATTCAATCGCGGAAAAATCAACCGGCGAGGGAGGAACAATCTTCGTATCGACAATCGTCTTGGTCTTGGGATCGTAATGCAGAAAGACAGAGGACTTCGTCCACGAATCAGCGGCGACGTAGACACCCGCTTCGGCCGGATTGGTGAACATTTCCTGAATGGAGCCGTCGAAGGGCAACTTGATCTCGCTTGCCGCCCCGCCTTCGAACGGCAGGCGCCAGAGTCGGCCAAGTCCGCCATCGAGTTTCTGAATGTACACGGCATCGGCGGCCACTCCGAGAGCGGTCACTACAGCCTCGGACGGCGCCACGACAACGCCGGCGCTGCTGATGTTTCCATCGGGTAGCGTGAGTCGCAGAACCTTGAATCGCGACGCATTGTGATGGGAGACGAGATAGAGGTTGTCGCCGTGGATGTCGAAACTGGTGACCTCGTCGGCGACATCGAGCAGCTTGCGCCACGGAACGCTGGCATCGTGAACCTCGGAGAGTTTCGCAAAGTAAAGCGTGGTTTCATTCTGGACGCCATGCACCACGATTCCGAGAGCGTAGCTGGAGCCCAAAGGCACCGAGACGATGGGGAAATCGGTTTCGGTCATGGAAACTGAAGGCGAAAGTCCATTGCCAAATACCGGTGTGTCTTTGTCGGGATCGTCGCCTAAATGGTGGAGGTAGGTACGGCTGTTCAGGTAATACGAAGTGCGAGGCTCGTCGGGTGCGAGCTTGCGCAAACGGTTGTAGAAGAAGGAATGATTGTCAGGCAGCCAGGAAACAGCGCCGAATTGCGTGCGTTCGATGTGCTCCCCGAGTTCCTTGCCCGTCGCGGTATCCAGAACATGCATGACGCTGTTCTCGGAGCCGCCAGGTGAAATGCCGACCGCGACCAGTTTCCCGTCGAGCGAGGGCTGATAGTAGTCGATGGAGTAGTGAACGTTATTCGCAGTGAGCGTTTCAGGATCGAGCAAGAGGCGTTCGGAGGCGCTCGTGCCCTCTCGCGTGTAGAGCTTGCGATTGTCTTCTCCGGGCGTGCGTTTCAAATAGAACACGTGTCCGCCGTAGGACTGAAATCTGGCGACGCGAATTCCGGTGTCGTCGAGCTCCGCAATTCGGGAGCGCAATTTGTCGCGACCCGGAATTTGGTCGAGGACGGATCGGGTGTAATCGTTCTGCGCTTTCATCCAGCCGGAAACTTCGGAGCTCTTGAGGTCCTCGAGCCACCGGTAAGAATCGACGATCTTGTTTCCGAAATAGTCGTCCGTGACTTCTCGCTTGGGTGTGACCGGAGACGCCAGAGGCGCCGTTGAGATGGGCGTTTGCGCGCTTAGCGCGATGCTGGCGAGAAGAAGAACGACGATGCGAGAAGTCATATCGAAAACCTCCCCTAATTCAGATTCTTGAGTCTCTTGTCACCAAACCCTGCAACGATTCTGATTCACCATGGGCGAGCCGGCCTTGCAGTGAAACGCTTCCTGAAACTCTGGCATGTTTGAGACGACGCCGTTGGTGCGGTACTTCTCCGGAGAATGCGGGTCGATGGTCGCGCGCAGGCGCTTGGTCTCATCGCGGCTCTGGCCGCACCAACTCTGCCCGTAGCCTACAAAGAAACGCTGATCGGGTGTGAGACCTTCGATCGGCTCAAGAGACTGACCCTTAGTGTCGTCCTTCCACGCGAGGTAGGCGAGAAGCAATCCGCCGAGGTCGGCAACATCTTCGCCCAGCGTGAGCTTGCCATTGATCTTGACGTCGTCGACGACTGTGTATGTCGAATACTGGTCTGAGATGCAACTGGCGCGCTTCACGAATTCTTTTCCGTCGTCCTCGGTCCACCAGTCGCGCAGATTGCCCTGGGCATCGAACTGGCGACCTTCATCGTCGAAGCCGTGAGTCAGTTCGTGACCGACGGTGCCACCGGTATCGCCGTAGTTGGGAGCAGCGTCAGACTTTGGATCGAAGGCTGGAGGCTGTAGTACGCCAGCGGGAAAGTTGATGTCGTTCATCTGCGGATCGTAATATGCGTTGACGGTGGGCGGAGTCATGCCCCATTCGCCGTGATCGACAGGTTTACCGATCTTCGCGAGTTGGCGGTCGAACTCGAATTTTCGGGCCCGATCGACATTGCCCAGTTCGTCCCCACGGATAATTTCCAGCTTGCTGTAGTCTCGCCACTTGTCGGGATAGCCAATCTTGTTGGCCATGCCGTGAAGCTTGGCCAGTGCCTGTTGCTTGGTGGCGGCCGACATCCAGGGCAAACTGTTGATGTCCTGCTCCATCTGGGCCTGAATCTCTTTTACGATCTTCAACGCCTGCTGTTTGGCTTCGGGACTGAAATATTTCTGCACGTAGGCTTGGCCGAGGGCCTCGCCAAGATAATCGTCGACATACTCGGTGCAGCGCTTCCATCGCGGCTTGAGTTCTTCCTGGCCCTGCAGCGTCTTGCCGTAAAACGCGAAGTTCTCATTGAGGAAGGCGGAAGAGAGATGGGCTGCATTGGCGTGCAGCAGATGCCAGCGGAGGTACGTCTTCCAGTCGGCCAGGCTCTCCTTTTCGATCGTCTCGTTCATCGTCTTGATGAAGGTGGGCACCGATACGTTCAAAGATCCGATGGAGGGCATGCCAACCTTGGTGAAATAGACCTGCCAGTGGAACGCAGGAGAAAGTTTTTCCAGTTCGGCGATCGTCATTTTGTGATCGAGAGCCTTGGGGTCGCGCCGTTCGACCCGCGTCATGGAACCATTGGCCAAAGAGGTTTCGATGCGAAGCACGGTCTTTGCTTCGGCGGCCGCGAGTTCGGGCTTGTCGCCGAGGAGTTCGAACATTTTCTGCACGTGCACGAGATAGCCGTTGCGCAACTCGACCGACTTGGCATCGGTTTTCAGGTAATAATCGCGGTCGGGAAGCCCAAGTCCGCCTTGATCGGTGTTGGCGATCTCTTGATTGGCATCGTGCGGATCCTGAATGGATTCGAAGCGGAACAGAACATTGTTGGTGACCATATCGGCGGCGATGTCGGCGATCTGTTCCTTGGAATTGATATTAGCAATTTGCTGCAGCCTTGGTTCGAGCGGCTTCGCTCCGTTGGCTTCGATCGTCTTCTCGTCGGTGCAGGAAGCATAGTAGTCGCCAATTTTCTGGTCGACGGCACTGCGGTTCGGACCAGGCACGGCCGCAGCCTCCAGAATTCCGCGCAAGCGGGTCAGATTCTCATCCTGCATTTTGGAATACGTATCCCACGAGGATTGGTCGGGAGGAATGGGATTGTTCTTGATCCAGCCGCCGCAGGAGTAGGCGAAGAAATCAACGCAAGGATCGATGCTGCGGTCCATGCTCGTGACATCGAGGGCAGGAGTGTATTTTTCTGGGGCCGGTTGCTGGGCCTGGGCTATGGAAAGAAGACAGATTACTGCGAGCGTAAGCGTACTCACGCGCAGGAGTGCCATGGAGTGAACCTCTCCTAACGAGAAATCAAAACAATGCGACCTCAAAGTATAAGCCTGCGCACGCGCTAGATTGTCAGGATTGAGGTCCTCACACGGGCTCAGCTCTTCCGCAAACGAATCGATCCATCTCCTGTGTGGATCGTCAACGAGTTGCCGCCGCCGTTGAGCTTGCCGTGAACTTCGTTCTCGCGAATCTTGCCTTCGGTCGTGATGGGCATGTCGAGATCGATGTGCCCGTCGCTGGTGTGCAGGCTGACGTCGGCCGAGAGGTCGGGAGGGATTTCCAGCGTGACGCTGCCGTCGCCGGTTTCGAGGCGCCACCCCGCCGCCAGCGTAGAGCCTTGTGTGGCGCGCACATCAACGTGCCCATCGCCCGTCTTGAGCTCCAGTTCATCGAAGCGCCCATTGGCGGTGATGTGGCCGTCACCAGTGGAGGCATGCAGCTTGCCGTCGACGCCCTCCAGGTTCTCAGAACCATCGCCGGTGCGCAGATCCATATCGCCCTTGAGTCCGGTGAGATCGATCTTGCCGTCGCCAGTCCGCAGGTTGACACGGCCCTCACGCGGCATTTGGACGATGACGTCGACGCGGTGCTGTCCCCACTCGAAGTTGAAGTTGTGATGAGGAAAGTGAACTTCGATTTCGACGGAATCGCCGGTCTGGCGCTCGTCGACGCGGATGCCGCCCTCGCCGATCTTGTAACGCGAAGTTTCGACCTTCGCTTCGATCGTGTTCTGGTCCCAGGTCGTGACCCGGATGTTGGCGTCGGAAGTCTCAATTCGCAAGGTCGGCTTGCCGCTGACGGAGTAGGTCTTGGACCATTGGTCGGCGTACGCGGGAAGCACGGAAACGGCGGCAATTGCCAGGACGGACAGGGCGAGGCGCTTCAGGGCAGTAAGTCTCATAGGATCCTCCGGCCAGGCACACCATGGCCCAGCCTCTTAGACGTGGTTACGGGCGATCGGTGAGATTAGTTCCAGGAAATTCCCAAGCGTTGGTTATCAGTGTCTTGGAACGGCCCAAGAACCGATGTATGCCATGCGGATCAGCGTTCGCTCGGAAAAGGGTAGATAGAGGAGCGCGGCGCATACGGCAAAGGCTGCGCCTAGGCCAATTTCCTGGATCAACAAGAATGGAGCGATTGCCCACAGCTGGTCGAGCGCAAGGATGACGGGGAACATCTGTCGGAATTTATCACCGAGTCGCTGGTAATCGAAGCCGACCGCCGACAGCAAGTAGCAGCGCAAGGGAATGCCCACTCCGGCGGTCACCATGACGGTGACGGTCAGAACTGTCGCGCCCCACAGGGGAAGGAAAGTATCGGCTACGAGTTGCACATCGTGCAGGCGGAACAGGGCGACGAGGTAGAAGACCAAATACATGACTTGGATCAGCGCGAAGAGGCCGCGGGTGAGAGCACGGCGCGGGATCGGGACGTCGAGTTCAGGATGCATTGCGACCTGCGGGGAGGACATGTTCGAGATTAGGGAATTCCTCGCGCTGTTCGCGATCGCTTTTTCTTGCGGTAGAGCATCTTTCGCCGCGTCCGCTTGAACTGGTGCGATGAAACGGTATCCGCGGCGCGCCAGCGTTTCGACATAGCGGGGGTTGGAGGCGGAGTCTCCTAAGGCTTCGCGAACCTTGTTAATGGCGGTATTCAGGCTGTGGTCGAAGTCAACGAAGGTGTCGGAGGGCCATAGTTTCTGCTGCAGTTCCTCGCGGGTAACTACTTCACCGGCGCGTTCCAGTAGTAGAGCAAGAACTTGGAAGGGCTGGCCCTGCAGACGCATTTTCACGCCGCTTTTACGCAGTTCGCCGGCGCTCAGGTCGAGCTCGAATACTCCGAAGCGCGCGATCCTGCTGTGGTTTTGCGGCACGACGCCGTAGTGTAGCAGGAAGATCTTGGGTCGTGGGTATAGGGCCTCAGGTTCACGAATCGTGAGATCAAAAGCAACGATCAGGGCTCCGGCGGGACTACAATATCCGCGTGCCTGGTACTACTCCACACGACGATCACAAGCATCACCGCCACGCAATGTACGCGTCGGAGACTACCGGGTTGCTGCTGATCGCCCTGATGCTTCTGATTCTCACTCTGGTCCGCTACTGGCACGACATTCATTGGAGCCTGCGCTGAACGTGGGTGCGGATCATCATGGGATCGCACCGCTTGAGCCGCTGCTCGGGGTCATCCTTGGGCCAACGGCCAGCGGGAAGACGGCGCTGTCTCTGGCGCTGGCGCAGAAGTTCGACGGTGAGATCGTCAACTGCGACTCGGTCGCCATGTATCGCGAGTTCGATATAGGAACGGCCAAGCCCAGTGCCGCGGAACGAACTTCGGCGCCCCACCATCTCTTCGATTTCGTCGAGCCTACCGAGTTCATGACGGCAGGCGAGTACGCACGGCGGGCACGGCAAGTGCTGACGGAGATCAGCCAGCGAGGTCACTTGCCTATTGTGGTTGGAGGAACGGGACTGTATTTGCGGGCGCTGCTGGAAGGACTCTTTCCGGGACCGCAACGTTCCGAGGAATTACGCGAACGCTTGCGGGAACGAGTCGCGAGCCACGGGTCGGAACATCTTCATCGCATTCTTCGGCGTCTGGACCGTGCGGCGTCCGAGAAAGTTCATACCAACGATATTCCGAAGTTGATTCGCGCCATCGAGGTGTGTCTGGCCTCGCGGCAGAAGATGTCTGATCTTTGGCAGCAGGGGCGCGATCCGCTGCGAGGCTTCCGAATATTGCGGCTCGGCCTTGATCCGGATCGTGGTGCACTCTACGAGCGCATCAACGCCCGGGCGCGCCAGATGTTTGAAAACGGGCTGGTTGAAGAAACGAAAGATTTACTCCAAAGATACGGTGAAGGTTCACGTCCGCTGACTTCTCTCGGCTATAAACAAGCCGTGCAACTACTGAACGAAGAGCTCACCCACGACCAGGCCGTGCAAGCCGCACAACAAGCCCACCGCAACTATGCCAAGAGGCAGATGACGTGGTTCCGTGGCGAGCCCGAGGTGCGATGGTTGAAAGGCTTTGGTGACGATCCACGAATTCAGCAAGAGGCTTCGCGTTGGGTCGATGCTCTTCGCCATGGATCTTCTCGGTCTGCAGTCGACGGCCAACATTGAGGCCCCCTAACACCGAAGACCCAAGACCCGCCCTTCTGCTATCGTTCCGTCTATGTCCCGAATCATCCTTGCGCTTCTTTTTAGTCTGGCCTTTTCCCTGTCCGCGTTTGCCAAGAAACCGCCACATCCGGCGCCTGTCAACGTGTCGCACGGCGACAAGTGGGCGGAGAAGACGTTGCACGGCCTTTCTGTGGAAGAGAAGGTTGGCCAAGTTTTCATGATCTGGTGCCGCGCCAGTTTTCTTAACGTGGAGAGTGCGGAATACCTGCAATTTCTCGAGGACATGAAGAAGTATCACGTGGGCTCGTTTGCCATGTCGGTGCACGTGGATGGTCCGTTTTTGTTGCGCACTGAGCCCTACGAAGCTGCGGAGCTGCTGAACCGGCTGCAGAAGGCCTCGAAACTGCCACTGCTGTTTGCGGCCGATTTTGAGCGCGGGGTCTCCATACGGCTGATGGGCAGCACGAACTTTCCACACGCCATGGCCTTCGGCGCCGATGGGAATCTCGAAGACGCGCAAAATTTCGGACGGATTACAGCGCAGGAAGCACGAGCGGTCGGGGTTCACTGGAATTTCTTCCCGGATGCGGATGTGAACTCGAATCCCGCCAATCCCATCATCAACACGCGATCGTTCGGGGAGGATCCCAAGCAAGTCGGCGATCTGGCGACCGCCTACATTAAGGGAGCGCGCGACGGCGGGATGCTGACTACCGTCAAGCATTTCCCGGGTCACGGGGACACTGCGACGGACTCCCATCTGGGAGTCGCCAGCGTAGGTGGCGACCGCGCGCATCTGGATGCAATCGAACTTCCTCCGTTTCGGCAGGCGATCGCCGCCGGCGTGGACTCGGTGATGGTGGCGCACGTCACCGTCCCGGCGCTCGATTCCGATCCCAACCACGTGGCCTCGATTTCGCCTGCGGTTGTATCGGAGCTGCTCGAAAAGCAACTGGGGTTCAAGGGCGTGATCGTGACGGATGCGCTCGACATGGCTGGCCTGACGCACCTTTTTGCCAATAACATTGGGCGCGCCGCGGTTGAGGCGTTCAAGGCGGGGAACGACCTATTGATCATCCCGGCGGATCTGGGCGCTTCCTACGTTTCGATGCTGAATGCCGTCCGGCTGGGGGAAATCTCGAAGGAGCGGCTCGACCATTCCGTCCTCAAGATCTTGAAACTAAAGGGTGCTCTCAACCTTGATAAGTCCCGTACGGTGGACCTGAATGCCATTTCCACCGCGGTCGGCAAGCCGGAGAACATCGCTTTTGGCCAGCACGTCGCCGACTCGGCCATCACTCTGGTAAGGGATAACGGCAAGGTGATCCCTCTGAAATCCAAGGGAACCGCCAAGGGCGGCCTTCCGTATATGACCAAAGAGGAGACCCATAACCAGACTCTTGCGGTCATCTTTTCGGATGATGTGCGCACGGAGTCTGGCCGCGCTTTCGGACGGGAGTTTCGCGCCCGCATTCCGGATGCGCGGGTCATTTATGTGGATCCTCGCTTCGCCGCGGGCATGAGCGACGAGGTGCTGAAGGCGGTTGACGACGCGGAAACTGTGGTCGGCGCGGTTTATGTGATTCCGAACGCCGGCAAGGTGGGGAACTCGGTGGCCATGGCGGATGCGACCGGTACGCTATTGCAACAGATGCTCGACCATGGGGCGGGAAAGACGGCGATTGTTGCGATGGGAAATCCGTATTTGGCTAGCGATTTTCCCAAGATCGAAAATTACATGTGCACTTTCTCCAATGCGACCGTTTCGGAAGTGGCCGCCATCAAAGCGCTCTTTGGAGAGATTCCGATTCGTGGCCATCTACCCGTAACGATCCCGAATATCGCGCAGCGCGGCGCCGGGCTGGAGCGTCCGGCGCAAGTGGCGGAGGGAGGAATTCATCATGCGCAGAACTAATTTGCAGATGGTGCGAGTGCTCGCCCTGGGGCTTGGGACTCTCAGCTTTGCGCTGCTGGCTGCGTGCAGCGTCAACGTGAAGAAGCAGAAGGACGGCGAGGACAAGCAGGTCGACATCAATACCCCGGTCGGCGGCATTCACGTGAGCAAGGACGCGAATGTGGGGGACGTCGGCATCGCCGTATATCCGGGCTCCCATCTGAAGCAAAAAGATTCCGAAGGCAACGACAAAAGCGCCAACGTGAATATTTCCAGCTTCGGGTTTGGGTTGAAAGTTGTCGCGCTTGAATATGAGTCCGACGACTCCCCTGCAAAACTGATTGCGTACTACAGAGATGAACTCAAGAAGTATGGCAAGGTGCTGGAGTGCCACACCAAGGATTTCGATGTAGACCCGGACATCGACTCGGATCACAAATCCCAGGAACTGACTTGCGAGGGATCCAGCGGCAACAACGTTGAACTGAAAGTCGGCACCAAGGCGAACCAGCACATCGTAGCAGTGAAGCCTGAGGGCAAAGGGTCAAGCTTCTCTCTGGTGTACGTGCGCACCCACGGCAAGGAAGCGGATATTTAGGAACCGCCCGAACAGACGTCGCGAGCTACGTCCGGGCATCAACCAAGGAGGACTATCCATGATTCGTCATGTGGCACTTGCATTCGCACTCACCGCAGCTCTGGCCTCGTCCGGCTTTGCACAACAAGACGATTCGCAGGACAAACCCTTCGACGTTCGCAGCTCGGTTGGCGACATGCACGTCGGCAAGGATGCCGACGCCCAGAAGCAAGGGCTGCCGTTGTATCCAGGCGCCCGTCCGAAACACGAAAAGGACAATGACCCTCTCAACTTCGGCATCGTGACTGAGAGCTTTGGCATGAAACTGCTCGTCGCAAAATACGAGTCGGATGATCCCCCGGCCAAGGTGATCGACTACTATCGCGACAAGCTCAAAAAGTACGGCAAGGTTCTCGAGTGCCACTCCCAAAAGCATGGCGGCGATGTCGAGGTAAATGATAGCGACAAGGACTCGAAAGACAGCAAGGAATTAAAGTGCGAAGAAAATTCGGGTCCGGTCACGGAGTTGAAAGTCGGGACCGAGGATAACCAGCACGTCGTGGCCATCGAACCCCGCGACGCAAGCAAGGGATCGACCTTCGCGCTGGTCTACGTGCATACGCGCGGCAAGCGCGGAGACATCTAGGCAGCTGTCGGCTGTCCATCGACAAGCGGAAATCCGCGATCAAACCTCCGAGGAACTGCGAGGCTGCGCCTCGCTGCCGCTCCGTGCGATACTCTCAGGGAAAGCCCTTCTCATTCTCCGATGGAACAGTCTTGTTACAAGTGCGGGCAAACGGTGGAAGAAGGAATCCCTTTTTGTCCGCACTGTTCGGCACCGCAGATTCGGGTGGTGATTGCTGAGCCTGCGCCGTTGCCGCTGGCGTACGCTGGAGCCACAACGACGCAGGAGGCAGTATCGCTGCCCGCATCGCAAACCGTTCCGGTGCTGGCCCTTCCCATGCAGTGGTCGCAGGCGTTTCGGCCATGCGCGCTGGCGGCGGTTGTAGCGTCGCTGCTGATGGCGCTCGGGCTGAACCCGTTCGTGGCGATGTTCAGTGTCGGATTCCTGGCGGTCGTATTTTATCGCCAGAGCCGGCGAGAGATTTTGATGAGACCCGCAATCGGCGCCGGGTTGGGAGCATTGGCCGGGTTGCTCTGGTTCGCGATGTCGTCCATTCTCGAAGCGCTGGTGATAATCCTCTTTCACAAGGGTCCCGAGCTGAGCAGTGAGCTCGCCAAGAGAATCCAGCAAGCGTCATCCCAAACCAGTGACCCGCAGGTGTTGGCTGTGTTCGACCGACTCAAGAGCCCTGGCGGGCTCGAAGTGCTGATGTTGATCGGACTGATTTTCGCCTTTCTCGCTTCGCTTGTTCTCGGAGGCCTGGGTGGGCTGCTGGGTGGGGCCATTCTGGGTCGGCGAGGCAAAGGGTAACCTCGAATCGTCGGTCTTCCGGTCAGAATGACTTCCTAAGAGATAAAGGAAACATGGCCCACGCTTGCAGATGCCCGGCCTGCCGCGTATGATGCACGGTTTGCAGTTTTTCAGATGAATATGCCCGCACGCGGTTCGCTGCTCGGAATCGAACACCTCGACGCGAAAGAAATCCTAGGCCTGCTCAAGCTGGCCCGCCGTATGAATCCGCTCAAGCCGCGGCCGCTGCTGCGCGGCAAGCGCATCGTCCTTCTGTTTTACGAACCGTCGACCCGCACCCGCACTTCGTTCGAGATTGCAGCCAAGTCTCTGGGAGCAATCACAACGTTGGTGCTGTCGTCGGGATCGAGCATCGAAAAAGGCGAGTCTGTACTTGATACGGGATATACCTTGCGGGCGGTCGGGGCGGATTGCATCGTGATGCGCCATCCGTCGGCAGGAGCTCCGCACCTGATGGCGCGACATCTCGACATTCCCGTGGTCAATGCCGGGGATGGGATGCACGAGCATCCTTCGCAGGCGCTGCTCGACGCTTTCACGATCCTGAAGCATAAGAAGTCGTTCAAGGGACTGCAAGTGACGATTCTCGGCGACATTCTTCACAGCCGCGTCGCCCGCAGCACCTGCCACTTGCTAACCAAGTTTGGGGTGAAGATCACCATGTGCGGGCCGCCTGAGTTCGTGCCCGACGTTGCCGCCACGCTCGCCCCCGGATTGCGCGTCACGCGCCACATCGAAGATGCTTTGCGCGGCACCGATGTGGTGATGCTGTTGCGGGTGCAGAAAGAACGACTGGCAGGACAGAAGATTTCTCTGGAGGAATACATTGCGCGGTACCAGATGACGAGTGCGCGCCTGAAGCTCGCCAAGCGGGACGCGATCGTCATGCATCCCGGGCCCATCATTCGAGGCCTTGAGTTGACAGCGGAAGTTGCCGACTGTCCTCAGTCTGCAATCGTGGACGAAGTGCACAATGGAGTGCCGACGCGCATGGCGATCTTGGCAAGAGCGCTGGGGAAGGCAAGATGAGGTCCGTCCTTCGACAACGCAGGTCGCCTTGTCATCCTGAGCGAAGCGAAGGACCTATGCAGTTTTCTAGCGACCAGCAACGATACACAGGTCCTTCGCGCCAAGAACGCGTTCAGGATGACAAATCGAGTTCGGGTGAATCCGTGGAGAAGAAGTTGCTTGGGAGTTGCCGATGAACCGCCCGGAAACCAAAAGCCTGCTGATCAAGGGTGGCCACGTGATTGATCCGGCGGCGAAGGTCAACGCGCCAATGGATATCATCCTGCGCGATGGACGCGTGGCCGAAGTTGCCCTGCCTAACAAGACGCGCGGCGGCGCCGAGGAAAAGATCGACGCTCGCGGACTCATCGTGGCGCCGGGCTTCATCGATTTGCACGTCCACTTACGAGAGCCGGGTCAGAGCTACAAAGAGACGATCGCCTCTGGTACCGCTGCCGCAGCGGCCGGGGGCTTCACTTCGGTCTGCACCATGCCAAACACGGCGCCGGTGGTCGATACCGCGGAGTGGGTGCAGTGGCTGCGAAAACCGGAGCGCGCGGCCGTGGTCAACGTGTTTCCCATCGCGGCTGCTACCGTCGGCAGCAAGGGAGGAACCTTGACCGACTTCAGTGCTCTGCAGCGCGCGGGGGCGGTCGCGGTCACTGACGATGGCAAGCCGATTCTCGAAGACGACGTCATGCGGATGGCGCTGCGTCTCGGCGCCGAACTCAACTTTCCGGTTGTGCAGCATGCTGAGGATACGCGTCTCACGGAGAACTGCTCGATGCATGCGGGGCCCACGAGCTTCCGCCTGGGATTGCGGGGAATGCCGGCCAGCGCCGAGGCAGGCATTGTGGAGCGCGACGTCACACTCGCACAGCAGGTTCGCGAATCGCGGCTCCATGTAGCGCATCTTTCAACCTCAGATGCGCTCAAGGCCGTCCGCCGCGGCAAACGAGCCAAAGCACGCGTCACCTGCGAGGTCACGCCGCACCACTTCACGCTGATTGACGAGAACGTTGGCGAGTATGGCACCAACTTCAAGATGAACCCTCCACTGCGCACCGCAGCCGATCTCGAGGCCATTGTCGTAGCGCTCGCCGATGGCACCGTGGACGCAATTGCCACCGACCACGCCCCACATGCTGCTCACGAAAAGCAAGTTGAATTCGAGAAAGCTTCGTTCGGCATCACCGGCCTGGAGACAGCACTGGCACTGGCGATCACCACGCTTCATCGTGAGCACAAAATATCTCTTACGCGTATCGTTGAACTGTTTACCGCCGGACCAAGCCGCGTCTTCGACCTTTCGGGACGCGGAACGTTGGCGCGCGGCAGCTTCGCCGATGTGACGATCTTCGATCCCAAAAAGCGTTGGACATTCGAGTCCGCCAAATCGCGATCGCTGTCGCACAACACGCCGTTCGAAGGGTGGCAGTTCACGGGTAAAGTGATGGCTACCATCGTGGGCGGCAAAGTGGTCTACCGCGTGAACTAAAATTCACGAGCGAGAAGGAGCATCTTGTGTCTCGCAAAACGCGATTGGGGCTTCTGTTTCTTCTCTTGCTCAGCTTGATGACCTGGCTCGCATCGGCACGGGCGGGACAAGCACCAGCCGGGACCACTTCGATGCCCGTTACCACTTCGGCGCAAGCGGCACCATCGTTCGACGTAAATGAGGCGGTCGAAGCCTATTTCGCCAAGATGCCTGCCGCGCGCAGAGCCAGCTCCAATGCGTATTTCGAAGGCGGCTATTGGCTGCTCCTGTGGGATTTTCTTTCGACCGTGTTTGTGATGTGGATGCTGTTGCGCTTTCGCTGGTCCGCCGGCATGCGCAACCTGGCCGAGCGTATCACCCGCTTCAAGCCGTTGCAGACCGCGTTGTATTGGGTGCAGTTCATTGTTGTGGTCTCGACGCTCACCTTTCCACTTACGGTGTACGAAGGGTATTTCCGCGAACACACATATGGACTGCTGAATCAGACTTTCGGTCCGTGGATGCGCGATCAACTGGTTGGACTGGCGGTTGGCATCGTGCTGGGAGCGATCCTTGTGGTGCCACTGTTTGGGTTGGTGCGACGACTGGGGAACTCCTGGTGGGTGTGGGGCGCAATTGTGGCGCTGGCGTTCATTGCGTTCGTGAGCCTGATCGCCCCGGTGTACATCGCTCCCCTGTTTAATCAGTACAAGAAGTTAGAGGATGCGCGAGTCAGGGACCCGATCTTGAGCATGGCGCGGGCCAATGGAATTCCCGCGACCGACGTCTACGAGTTCGACGCATCACGGCAGTCAAATCGCGTGAGTGCTAACGTCAGCGGCTTCGCCAGCACGCTGCGAATTTCGCTGAATGACAATTTGCTGAAGCGCTGCACGCTGCCCGAGATCGAGACGACCATGGGGCACGAGATGGGACATTACGTTCTTAATCATGCCTATAAGGGCCTGGCGCTGAATGGGATTGTGATCGTGATTGGCTTCGCATTCTTGCATTGGGGGGTTAGTTTTTCGCTGGCGCGCTGGGGTGAGAAATGGGGGATTCGCGGCATTACAGATGTCGCGGTGTTGCCGCTGGCAATGATCGTGCTCACTCTCTTCTTTTTTGTGATGACGCCAGTGAACAACACGATCACCCGCACTATGGAATATGAAGCGGACATATTCGGATTGAACGCCGCGATGCAGCCCGATGGAGAGGCGAACGTCGACCTGATGTTGGGAGAGTATCGCAAACTGGATCCTGGTCCGATCGAGGAATTCATCTTCTTCGACCATCCCAGCGGACGGACTCGCATCACGGCGGCCATGCGATGGAAGGCCGAGCATCCGGAGTCGGCGAATCTTGAGGAAGTGGCCAGACCGGTTTTTGGCACGAACTGAACCCCAGGCTGTCGACAAGTCTTGAATCGAAGCCCCTTCCCTGCCATCTAAAGGTAGATCGCTCGCGCATCGTTACGCTGACACTATGAGACTTCTCTACCGCTATTCCAAACAGTACTGGCCGCTTTTCGTGGTTGCGCTTTTGCTGGCCGCGACCAACCAGATCTTTTCGCTGCTCGACCCACTTATCTTCCGGTACGTGATCGACGGATATGCCACCAAGTACCACCAGTACACGCAGGCACAATTTATTCGCGGGGCGGGATTGTTGTTGCTGGCAGCAGTTGGAGTGGCGTTTGTCTCGCGGGTGGCAAAGAATTTCCAGGACTACTTCACCAACGTCATCGTGCAGCGGTTAGGCGCGAAGATGTATTCCGACGGCATTCGCCACTCGCTGGATCTTCCGTATCAGGTCTTCGAAGACCAGCGTAGCGGAGAGACGCTGGGCAAGCTCCAGAAGGTGCGCAGCGATGTGGAGAAGTTCATTACCGCTGCCATCAATGTAATTTTTATTTCGCTGATCGGCATCGTGTTCGTGATGATCTACGCCTTCCGGGTGCACTGGTCGATCGCGCCGGCGTTTCTTATCACCGTTCCGATGCTAGGAATTATCAGTTCCGTGCTCAGCCGCCGAATCAAGAAGATGCAGAAGACCATCGTTGCTGAGACCACGGCTCTGGCTGGGTCGACGACCGAGTCTCTACGGAATATCGAACTGGTAAAGAGTCTGGGGCTGGCGCAGCAGGAAGTCGGGCGGTTGAACGGGATTACAGATAAAATCCTCAGTCTTGAACTGAAAAAAGTGAAGTACCTGCGGAGCTTGAGCTTCATTCAAGGGACGTCGGTAAATGCGCTGCGGACGAGCATTTTATTTCTGATGCTGTATCTGATCTTCCGGCAGGAGATCACCATCGGGCAGTTTTTCTCGCTGATGATTTATTCATTCTACATCTTCACCCCGCTGCAGGAGTTGGGCAACGTCATCAACACTTACCGCGAGACGGAGGTGTCGCTGCAAAACTTCCAGGACATTCTCGATACTCCGCGCGATCCGAAACCCGCCGACCCTGAACCTGTGAATGAATTGCTGACCTTGCAGTTTGAGGGCGTCAGCTTTCAGCATCAGAGTTCGTCGGTCCTTGCGCTGGATCAGATCAGCTTCAGCGCCGCGCAGGGAGACACCGTCGCATTTGTGGGCCCGTCGGGTGCAGGCAAGTCGACGCTGGTGAAACTCCTGGTCGGCCTGTACTCGCCGAAAGCAGGGTCGATCCTGTACAACGGGATCCCGTCGAATCGCGTGGATCTCGATGTGCTTCGCGAAAAGATCGGCTTCGTCACGCAGGATACCCAACTTTTCTCCGGTACGATTCGCGAGAACCTGCTGTTTGTGAATCCGAGCGCAACGGATGAAGAGTGCATGAAGGTGCTGAACCAGGCGGCTGCGCATAGTCTGCTGGCGCGCGCCGATCGAGGCCTGGATACATTGATCGGCGAAGGCGGCGTGAAGGTTTCAGGCGGCGAGAAGCAGCGGCTTTCGATTGCCCGTGCGCTGCTGCGGCACCCGCAACTGCTCGTCTTCGACGAGGCGACTTCTTCGCTGGACTCCCTGACTGAGGAGGAAATCAGCCGGACGATTCGCGAGGTGGCGACAAATCAGGAAGCCATCACCATTCTGATTGCCCACCGGCTTTCGACGGTGATGCATTCGGACCGGATCTACGTGCTCGAGCGCGGACGGATCGTGGAGTCGGGCCGCCACTCAGACCTGCTGGAACAGAAGGGCTTGTACTACGCAATGTGGCGACAACAGGTGGGCGAGCGGGCGCTCGCCGGTGCTCGGTAACACTCCGATTAACGAAACATTTCAGCGGTTTTAGGGGCTTTCTGTGGCTCGGTGTGCCACGGTCACAGGCCCCTATGATTTAAATCACATACCCTCCCGGCCAGCGGACCTCAGAATCGGAAGACTACTCCACGAAGGAGTCTACCATGGCCTCCACTGCTGCCCCCACCTCGGCGGACCTGATGCAGACGCTTCCCTCGGACGCTGCACGCCAGATCCAATGGCGCTTTGCCGACCGCTATGACCTGCAAATGCTGGTGCAGTCGACACGATCGGTGGCTCGAGGGCCGGTGGCACGGTTAGTGGCAGGCGGTGGCCGCAATTCGCATGACTGGACACCGGCCAAGGCTGAATTGCTCGACGCATTCGACAAGGCCGGGATCACGGCCGTCTTCATGGAGCCCGAGCAGGGTGGATTCATCGCCGGACCAAAAAATCTCGCACTGGCACTCGTAGCGTTTGAACTCGCGTGGGTCGATGGAGGGGCCGCAACCGCAAGCCTGGCAGGCTGTCTGGCCCTGGCGCCGATTCACGAGCGGGGCACTCCCGAGCAGCAGACCAAATACATGCAGTTGGCCGCTCCGCCTCAGCCTGGCGAAGACCGCAAGCCATGGCGAGGCGCGTTCTGTCTGACCGAGCCCATTCCTTATGTCGGAGTAGATACGGGGATGCTCAATGGAAAACTCAGCATCGCCGCGTGGAAGGACGGCGAAGAGCCGATGCTGCAGGTGGAGAAGCGCGGCCGGTTTATCACCAACATTGCGTTTGCCAATTTTGTGACCGCCGCGGTGGATTCCGGCGATGACCGAATCAAGGGAAGTTGCATGGTGATCCTGGAAGAAGGAGATCCGGGAACCTTCGATCGCGGGACACCCACGCGGAAGCTGGTGCATCAGCTGTCTTCCACGGGCGACCCGATCTTCAGTCTGCGCATTCCGGCAAGCCGGATTGTTGGCGGATACGACGTGAAGGATGGCGTGATCATTCCGCGCTACAAGCACAACGAAGTGATTGAAGCGGTGTTCCGGCGGACGCGTGTGACCGTGGGCGTCATGACATCAGCGAAGTTGTTGTCGGCGGTTGAGCCGATCATTCGGTACCAGCGCGGGCGATTCCGTGGAGGTGAGACAGCGGCACCGGGATCGGTGCGTTACGAGCTTGGACTGCAGGCGCGACAGGATTCTCTGCACCGTTTGGTCGACATTTGGGCAACAGGTGAGGCGAGTGCCTCTCTGGGATTCGCGGCGGCGCGGGCCTTTGACGAACTCGATCCACTGGAGCGCGAAGCGGATAGCTTGCTGGCCGCACAAGGAGTAAGCGAGGGCAGAGCGCGGATGAAGGCGTTGCGCGAGGTCTCAGAGCGCGCGGCTGAGTCGCTTCTCTTACCGAAACAGGATCCGAATCGTGCGCAGGTCGAATCAGATTCCCTTCTGCGTTTCGTCTTGCTGGATTCGCGCGCCGACGTTCTTTGCCCTGCAACCAAGCTATGGAACACAGGCTGGGGCGCGCAGATGATGCGCGAGGCCGTCAGCTTAATGGGCGGATATGGCATCACGGAGGACTGCCCGGGATTTCTCGGTAACAAGTGGATGGATGCCCAACTGGAAGCCACGTACGAAGGACCGGAAGCGGTGCAGCGGCGCCAGCTCTCCGTGACGATGGCGAATCCGCTCTTCCTGGCGCAGTTCAAAGCCTGGATCAAAGAGATGCGCGAGCTTGCTTCTGATCGTCCTGGAACTGGCGCATGCTTGTTGGCTACCGCGATGGGGATGTGGCTGTGGACGCTCGATCGATTGCAGCGCTCAACCGATGCCGATGGCGACCGGCTGTACCAGAGTGCGCGTCAAGGTGTGACGTTTCCACTGGCCGACGCGCTTTGCTGGCTGCTTGCCGCCCGTTGCCAGATTCTCGATGTCATTGAACTGGAGCAGCGCGGGGCTGGCGATCCGGCCGTTGCAGAGGGACTTCCCGGGCTGGTGAATTTCATGACCGATTTGTGCCACGTGCAATCGGCGCGGGCCAGTGGCGAAGTCTCGCGCATCTGCGCTGAGTTAGTCTTTGGCTACAATCGGCATTCCGCGTGGGACGAGGCCGGAACTCGCGGCTGCTTTCATCAGGACGAACTGGATTCGCTGGAAGATGTAATGCCGGGCATCGGCTCCTATGGCCTGGACGTGATCGCGAGTGATGGTTCGCATCCCAAGAAAGCCGGGCCGTGCGCCAAGTGCCACGGGGCCGAGGAATTTCTTACATTTCAAACCAAGCTCGCGACCTGTCTGACAGGTTGCCGGTTGTCGAAGGATCGAGCAGCCGAGACGATTTCGATGATCATGATTCCCGAGGCGCTGGATTATCCCGCATGAGCGCCTCTTCCCCACAACCCTGCGCCGCGGTGGAACGGCCTCAGATGAACGTTGACATAGCCTGCGTTGGGTTTGGTCCGGCGATGGGCGGATTCCTGACCACGCTGAGCCGCAGCTTGCTGAATCCGGATGGTTCCGTGCGGCTGGAGAGTGCAACCTCACCGGGCTTGCCGCTGCAGGTGATTTGTTGCGAGCGCGCCGACGGATTGGGGTTCGGAGTGTCGGGAGCAGTCACGCGGGCTCGCGGAATACGCAGCAGTTTTCCCGGTGTAGATCTCACACAGATTCCGATGGCTGCGGCCGTCAAGAAGGAAAAACTCGTCTACCTGTTGGATCCGTTGCGGGCCAGTCGTCGTTCTTTCGCGTTCAAGGCCGCCGACCGCATGCTTCGCTCGCTAGGATTCCTGTTCGGCGTGAAGCACGACGCTTACGAGTTGCCGTATACGCCGGGGTTCATGAAGAAGCATGACGGACTCATCTTCTCGCTTGGTCAATTCAATCAGTGGGTCAGCGATCAAGTGGCCGCGACCGGAGTGGTGCAGATCTGGCCGGGGATGCCGGTCGCCGAGCCGTTGATCGAAAAAGATTCAGTTGCTGGCGTGCGGCTGGCCGATCAAGGAACGGATCTTCAGGGACATCCGGAAGCAGGTTTAACGCCCGGGATGGACTTGCGTGCTGCGCTCACGGTTGTTGGCGACGGCCCGGTCGGAGCCGTCGGACGACAAATCGACGAAATGATTGGCATGCCGAAGGGTCACAAATCCCGCGAGTGGGCGCTAGGCATGAAGATGGTGATCGAGCTGCGCAAAGATAGCGGACTCGAACCGGGTACGGTGCTTCATACGATCGGCTTCCCGGAACCGGAGATCTTTGGATTTCTATACGTTCATCCCGACCGGATGGCGTCGGTTGGCATCTTTGTTCCATCGTGGTTGCG
>Ga0207693_10000670_pt1 | contig 30783 bp, 30 predicted proteins | sample LARL81metaG_FD_184347 | JGI IMG/M metagenome (GOLD analysis project Ga0207693, IMG submission 184347) | Corn, switchgrass and miscanthus rhizosphere microbial communities from Kellogg Biological Station, Michigan, USA - LAR L8-1 metaG... | ecosystem: Host-associated > Plants > Roots >... | reverse complement strand
CCTGTGCCCCCGGCAGGATTCGAACCTGCGACACCGGCTTTAGGAGAGCCGTGCTCTATCCCCTGAGCTACGAGGGCGTGACCCGCTCGGAGCTTACCGTGAGTGGATCGTCGCGCCCGCATAGCGCAACCAGGGCGATGTGCCGGTGCGGCGGTCGATCACCGGCGCACGTCCTCGGCAGCGATTCAGCGCAGTTCCGCGATCACCTTCGCGAACACTTCCGCATGCGGCGCCTGAACGATGATGTAACTGACCCCGTAGGTGTCCCGGTAGCCCCGGATCCGGTCAGCCATGTCGCGCGTCGACCCGGACAGCACGCCGGGGTGGCGGAGCAGGTCCTCATCGGTCAGGTCGGGCAGGAAGCGACGGGGAATCTTCAGGTCCGGCATCCCGGAGCCGTCGATCGGCATCGCGGTGATCGCGACGTTCAGCTCGAGTGAGTCGAACCGATCTGGCGCGGCGTTACGGACGAACTCGATTCGTTCGGCCAGCGGATCGACGGCGCCCGGCGCGCGGTCGCCTCCCGTGAGGCCGATGATGTCGGCCTGCCTGGCCGCGATGGTAAGCACTCGGTCGCCGTTGCCCGCGATCAGGATCGGCACGTCCGGCAGGTGCTCTTGGATGTACTCGGTCACGTGCTGCATGTGGTCGATCCGCTCGCGCGCGCGGGGGTAGCGCAGCTCGGCGGCCTCGAACTCCGCACGCATGTACCCGGTGCCCAGTCCCAGCTCGAAGCGCCCTTCGGTGAGATCGCGCACGGCGCCGACGTCACGGGCGAGCAGCGCCGGCTTGTAGAAGCCGGCATTGAGCACGAACGTCCCCAGCCGGAGTGTGCTCGTTGCCGCGGCCGCGGACATCAGGACCGGGAAGGGTGCCGGTGCCCCGAGGTGGTCGGGTACGTGCAGCACGTCGAAACCCAATTCCTCCGCCCGTCGCGCGGTGTCCTGAACCTTCGCCCGCGACCGCGCGTCGTGTAGACCCAACCCGAACCGGAAGTCCTTGACCATAGGCAGCCAATCTAGATGTTTGACGGTCGCCACGAGTGGGCAACCCTGACCCGCCGACTTCGAGCCCCGAGGTCCACAACAGAAAGACTTACCCGCCCGGATCCGGCCCGTCGTGAGACATTCGACGGGCCGGATCAATGCTTCACCATGGCCAGCCATCCCACTCTTGGCGTTGAGGAAGAGTTCCTTCTCGTCGACCCGACGACCGGCGAACCGGTCGCCGTGAACAAGCCTGTGGCCCGCCACGCCGCTCAGCACGGCGTCAAGCTCCAGCTCGAGCTGACCAGCTGTCAGATCGAAACCACCAGCGAGGTGGTGAGCGGCAGCGGCGAACTCCGACAGCAGCTCACCCGGCTGCGTCGGATAGCCGCCGAAGCCGCTGAGGCCAACGGCGCGCAACTGCTCGCCGCCGCACTGCCCCCGACCCGGCCGCATGAGTTCCCCATCACCGAAACCCCGCGCTACCGCGAGATCGCCGACAAGTTCGGGCGGGTCGCCGAAGAGGGGATCTGCGGTGCCCACGTGCACGTGGCAGTGCCGAGCCGGGAGCTCGCCATCCGGGTGAGCAACCGGCTACGACCCTGGCTGCCGTTGTTCCTCGCGCTGACCGCCAATTCGGCGGTATACAGCGACGCTGACACCGGCTACGCCAGCTGGCGCAGCATCGTGTGGGCACGCTGGCCCAGCGCGGGTCCGCCACCGCATTTCGACTCCGTCGACGAGTACGACGCGATGGTGCGCATGCTGCATCGCGGCGGGGCCGTGCTGGACGACGGCATGGTCTATTGGGACGTCCGCCCGTCGGCCAAGTTCCCGACAATCGAGGTGCGTGTCGCCGACGTGCCTGCGACGGTCGGCGAGACCGTGCTGCTGGCCACGCTGATCCGGGCCAGCGTGATGATGGCACTCGATGATGAACGACGCGGCGCGCCGACGCCGCCGCTGACGCCGCTAGCCCTCAAGGCGGCGTACTGGAAGTCGGCCCGCGACGGTCTCGGCGGCGACGCCATCGATCTACTCGAAACCCATGCGCCGGTGTCCGCGCGAAAGTTGTTGGAGGGCTTGGTCGCACACGTCCAACCAGCGCTCGAAGACGTCGGCGATTGCGACATGGTCAAGGCAGAGCTCGCGCGGCTCGATGATGCAGGCAACGGTGCGATGCGGCAGCGCACGGCGTGGCGCCGGCGGCATGACGTGAAAGACGTCATCGCGGAACTGGCGGCTGCCACGCTGAAGGAGGATTAGTTAGTTAGTGCTTCCCGTGCGTGTCAACGAATGAGGACGGCGCCGGAAAGGAGCGTGCCTTGGACGCTACGTCAGCGCCAGCTTGGCGAAGGGTTCGCTGGTGGGCTGCGCTGAACCGCCGGGCGGTTCGACGGTGAACGCCAGGGTCTGAGAGTCGCCGAGATCGGGCAGCACCGCGGTGGTTGAAGGCGCGACGTTCTTGGCGTCCATCGTCCCGGCCGAATGCGGTCCCTTGGCGTCGATCAACCACATCTGGTAGACGGTTCCCGGCTTGGGCGGCGCGACGTTGTTCATCACCAGCACACCGGCGTTCTTCTCGCGGGAGAACACCACCGTCGCCGTTCCGCCGGTCGGAATCTCGCCCGACACGGTCCGGACGTCGGGGGCCGCGAAGACCTGTTCGGCGGTCGACGGCGTGGGTGTCGGTTGCATTGCTATGCCGATGCCGAGCGCGCCGAGGCCGATTATCACCGCGGCTGCTGCGGCCAGGCCTATGGTCTGCCAGCGCTTGATCCGCCGATGCAACACCCGCACCGGATCGCTACTTATCTCGGTCAGCAGCCGGTCCCGGAGCTGACTGGGCGGCTCGACAGCGGTGGCCGCCGACACCACGGCCATGGTTTCCCGGACCGCCCGAACCTCGTCGGCGAATGCGGCCGCGACGTCCGGGGGAGCGGCGGCGACGCGTCGCTCGATATCGGCGAGCTCGGCTTCTGGCACCGCGTGCAGCGCATACGGTGTCGCGAGGGCGATCAGATCGACGTCATTCGGCTCTGTCATGCGAGCCCCAGGCATCTGCGGAGGCCACGGATGGCGTCGCGCATCCGTGACTTGATCGTCGCAAGATTTGCCGACAATCGTTCCGACACTTGCGCATACGTCAGCCCGTCGTAGTAGGCGAGTTGAATGCATTCGCGCTGTGCGTCGGTCAGCGAATCGAGGCAGTCGGCCACCTGACGCCGTTCATCGCGCAGGATCACCGAATCGGCCACCTGATCAGACGGCGGATCGACGTTGGCGGCGCCGTAGCGCGACTCGCGCTGACTTGCCGCTTGTTCCGAGCGCACCCGATCGACCGCGCGGCGGTGCGCCAATGTGAGCAGCCATGCCAGCGGCGAACCGGCCGACGGGTCGTAGCTGTCCGCGCTGCGCCACACCTGCAGGTAGATGTCCTGCGTGGTTTCCTCGCTGTAGCCGGGATCGCGCAAAACGCGGGTGACCAGGCCGAACACCCTGGCCCGGGTGCGATCGTAGAAGATCGCGAACGCATCGACGTCCCGGCTGGCCACCTGGCGCAGCAAGGCGTCGAGGTCGGTGCTCACGAGCGGTAGCCTAGCCACCGGCGCCAATATCGTCACGGTAATCGCGATTTGGGCGCAGTGGGGACGAAAAATGATGTGCGCGAACGATATTCGGCGATGCCAGGCCGGTTCCGCATGTATTTCTCGGTGAGCTTCGCGCCGGTGGCGTATACCAGGAAGTAGGTCATCAGCACCGGTGAGAGCACCGTCAGCAACGAAACCCACGCGGCGATGCCTGCCAGCCACAGCCCCCACCACACGCAGGCGTCGCCAAAGTAGTTGGGATGCCTCGTCCACGCCCACAGGCCGCGATCCATGATGACGCCCTTGTTCGCCGGGTCGGCCTTGAAGCGGCGCAGTTGGTGGTCCCCGACGGCCTCGAACAGCATACCGACGACCCACAGCAGCACGCCCGCGATGAGCACCGGCAGCAACAGCGGCGGCGTCGGGCCCAACACCGCCGAAACCTGCAGCGGCAGCGCGACAAACCACGTCGCCGCCGCCTGCGCGACGAACACCTTGCGCAGCACGTGCACGGTGGAGAAGTCGCCGCGCAACAAGTCGCGGTAGCGCGGGTCCTCACCCTTACCCGCGGACTTGACGATCATGTGCCAGGACAGCCGGACACCCCACACCGCGACCAAGATCAGCAGCAGCAGTCGTCGGAACGGGTCACCGGTGCCCAATGCCGCGGCGACGGCCGCTACCGCGACGAAGCCGATGCCCCAGGTGACGTCGACGACGTTGTAGCGGCCGATCCTACGGCCGATGAGGAAGGTGGTGCCGTGCACCACCACCAGAATCGCCAGCGACGCTGCGGAGACTCCACCGAAATTGTGGTAGTTCATCGGCCACTTCCCGTGGGTGCGAAGGTCCATTGGTACACATCGAGATATCCGGACTCGAAACCCGCCTCGGAGTATGCCAAATACAGCCACCACATCCGGTGGAAAACCTCGTCGAAACCCAACGCGGCCATCGCATCCCGGCGTTCGGTGAACCGCTCCCGCCACAGCCGCAACGTCTCGGCGTAATGCGGTCGCAGCGAGTACATGTCCACGGTGCGCAACCGCGTGTCGCGCTCGGTGATCGACATGACCGCCTCCGTCGACGGCAACATGCCGCCGGGAAAGATGTACTTCTGGATCCACGTGTAGGTGTTGCGGGTGGCCAGCATTCGGTCGTGCGGCATGGTGATGGCCTGGATCGCGACCCGGCCACCCGGCGTCACCAATCGGTCGAGTGTCTGGAAATACGTCGGCCAGAACCGGTACCCGACGGCCTCGACCATCTCCACGGAGAGCACGGCGTCGTAGCGCCCATCCACGTCGCGGTAGTCGCACAGCTCGATCTCGACCCGATCCGACAGGCCGGCCGTCGCCACCCGCTGCCGGGCCAGCTGCTGCTGCTCGGCCGACAGGGTGATCGAGCGGACGTGAGCGCCCCGCGCCGCGGCGCGCAGGGACAGTTCGCCCCAGCCGGTGCCGATCTCCAACACCCGGCTGCCGGGGCCGACACGCGCGGCGTCCAACAGGCGGTCGATCTTGCGGTGCTGCGCGCCGAGCAGGTCGGACTGGGATGCGGGCAGCGTCTCGAACAGCGCGCTCGAGTACGTCATGGTCTCATCGAGGAACTCCGCGAACAGATCGTTGGAAAGGTCGTAGTGCTCGGCGATGTTGCGGCGCGCCTGCGCCCGGCTGTTGTGCTGGGAACGCGGCGACCGCACCACGGCAAGGGGGCGAAGTCGTTGCAACGCAGGCGGAATCAACTCGCCGACGTACTTGGCGAACTCAGTCAGCAGCCCGACGGGGTTTTCAGAGCTCCATTCGCCGGCCATGTAGGACTCGCCGAACCCGATCAGCCCGTACCGGCCGATCCTGCGGGCGAACGCGTCCGGACGGTGGATCAACATGGTGGGTAGGGTCGCATCGGCAGCGCCGACGACCGTCCCGTCCGGATAGACCAGCCGTACCGGTAGCCGCGCCGCCGCCCGACGGATCAGCCGGTCGGCGATCATGGCGCCGACCAGGCCGCGGGGCACTCGCGCCACATCCGGCCAGCGGTCGGAATCGATTGTCGTGGAACCGGTTTCCGCGATCTCGATCGTCACAGCTGATGGACCCTTTCCTTCTCGGTGGATTCGGGGCGCGGCACGACAGGCACCCGTCGCAGCCACAGCGTTATCCCCTGGACACGTATTCCGATCGCCCCCATCAGTGGGGCCAGCGGTGCGACGAGTTGAAGCTTGAGCAGCTCGCCGATGCCTGCGCTTCGCCTGCTGCCTCGCATGGTGGCGACGAACGCCGGCTGATTCTCTCGGTGCAGCGAAATCCGCACGTCCAGTTCGGCGTCTGGACGCGGGGCGTGCACCAGGTAGTAGCCGTCGACTTGGTTGAACGGCGACACGTAGAGCCTCTTGCGCACCATCGCAGGGCGGTCGCCGTGTGGTGGCAGAAGGTAGGCGTGCCTGCCTCCGTAGGTGTTGTGCACCTCGGCGACGATGTGTCGCACTACGCCGTCGGCGTCGTGGCACCAGTACAACGTCAACGGGTTGAACACGTAGCCCAGCACCCTGGCCTGCATCAGCGCGGTGATCCTGCCACCGGCCAGATCGATTTCGTGCTCGTCCAGGAATGCGTCGACGCGTTGCCGCAGTGAGTCATTCGGCCCGCCGTCAAGATGGTCGCAGGCGTCGAACCTGGCGACTGGCCGCAGCCAGCGGGGCAGCTGTGGAAGATGGTCGATGTCGACATACCAGCTGTAGCCGCTGTGCTCGAAGTAGTGATGGACCGGAGCGCGGCGCAGGTGCGTTATCCGGGTCCTGTACAGCGCCGGGGTCAGCATGGCACCGCCTGGGTTCTGCGCGCGGCCACCGGCCAGTCGGCGCCGAGGCGGCGGGCCGCTCGCAGGCCCGACGCGGCGCCGTCCTCGTGGAAGCCCCAGCCGTGGTACGCGCCTGCGAACACCACGCGGTCATCGTCCAGCGTCGGCAGAAGTTGTTGGGCGGCAACCGACTCCGGGGTGTACATCGGGTGGCTGTAGGTCATCTCGGCAAGCACGGTCGCCGGGTCGACGTGGTCGCGACCGCCGAGTGTCACGAGGAAGCGGCGCGGGCCCTCGAGCCGCATCAGGCGAGTGACGTCGTAGGTGACCAACACGTTGTCCTCATTCGGCGTGACGAGGTAGTTCCACGATGCCCTCGCCCGGCCATGGCGTGGCAGCACCGATTCGTCGGTATGCAGCTGGGCGTGGTTGGTGCAGTATGGAATCGCACCGAGCACCGCCCGTTCGGCGTCGGTGGGTTCCGCCAGCATCAGTAGCGCCTGATCGGGGTGGGTGGCGATGACGGCGGCGTCGAAAACCCTTGTGGCGTCTGTGGTTATCTGAACGCCGCCGGGGACCCGTCGCACCGACGTCACCGGGTCGCCTGCACGCACCTCGTCCACCCGGTTCAGGATGGCTTCGACGTAGTTGGCAGAGCCGCCCGCGACCGTGCGCCACGCCGGCGAGCCGAACACCGAGAGCATGCCGTGGTGCTCGAGGAACACGAACAGATAGCGCGCCGGGTATCGCATCGCCTCTCCCGGCGGCGATGACCACACCGCCGCGACGAGCGGAGTCATGAAGCTTTCGACGAAGTAGCGGGAAAAGCCGTGCCTGTCTAGGAACGCGCCGAGCGTCTGGTCGTCGGCATCCGTCTGCAGCAGCCGGGTCGCCACCGCATGAAAGCGCTTGATCTCGGCGAGCATCAGCAAGTACCGCGGCCGGGCGAGCGACGACAACGACGGGAACAGCCCGCCGATGCCGCGTGCTCCCGCATACTCCAGGCCGCTCGCGTCGTCGCGTACCGACATCGACATGTCGGTTTCCCGGGTAGCAATGCCCAGTTGGGCGAACAGCCGGCACAGCGTCGGGTAGGTGCGGTCGTTGTGTACCAGGAAGGCCGAGTCGACGCCCACGATGTAGCCGTCGCCCCGGTCGACGTAGTGCGTGTGCGCGTGCCCGCCGATGCGGGTGTCGGCTTCGAAAAGGGTCACCCGATCGCGCGCCGACAGCGCGTACGCAGCGACCAAGCCGGACACGCCGCTGCCGATGACGGCGACCGAGCGTTCACAGGGAGAATTCCGTTTCACGTCATGTATTCGGAACCGCGCGGCGCGTAGATGGGTGCGGTACGTTCCCTCGGTGTCTTCGACGTTCTTTTTTGGCGGAACGATCTGGACCGGCGTCAACGGGCAGACCACCGATGCGTTGCTGGTGGTCGACGGAGTAGTGCAGGCCCTTGGCGATGACGCGCACGCGCGGGCAGAGGGCGTCGAAGACGTCGACCTCGCCGGCGGCTTCCTGATGCCGTCGTTCGGCGACGGACATGCCCATCCGCTGCCCGGTGGCCTCGAGGCGGTGGGGCCGCAGGTGCGCAAATGCAACTCGGTCGACGAGATAGTCGCCGAAGTGAAACGATTTGCTGCCGAGCATCCCGACGACGAGTGGATCGTCGGCGCCTCCTACGAGAGCAGCATGGCTCCTGCCGGACTGTTCGACGCGCGTTGGCTCGACGCCGCCGTGCCCGACCGGCCTGTCGTGCTGCGCGCATGGGATTACCACACCGTGTGGTGCAACAGTGTTGCGCTGCAGCGCGCAGGGATCACTTCCGACACCCCCGACCCGGTGCTCGGCGAGATTCCGCGCCGCGACGACGGCTCACCGCTGGGCACGCTTCGTGAGTGGGGCGCCGTCGACCTGGTGCACAAGGTGGTGCCGGAGCGCGATCCGGCGGTCCGCGTCGCAGCGCTCGGCACCGCCGCCCACTACTATCTGTCGCACGGTGTGACGTGGGTGCAGGACGCGTGGGTGGAGCCCGCCGACGTCGACACCTACCTCGACGCCGCCCGGCAGGGTGCGCTCGACATGCGGTTCAACCTCGGCCTCTATGCCGACCCCCGCTACTTCGACACTCAACTCGAGCAATTCGCGGACGCGCGTCGGCGAGTGCAGGACGTGGCGTCGCCGCTGCTGACCGCCAACACCGTCAAGTTCTTCGCCGACGGGGTGATCGAGAACGAGACAGGGGCGCTGCTGGCGCCCTACTGTGGCTCGCTGCACAACCACGGCATGCGGGTGTGGGACAACCTTGCCGACGCGGCGCGTGCAGTGGACGCACTCGGGTTCCAGATTCACATCCACGCGATCGGCGATGCGGCCGCGCGCCAGGCACTGGACGCCATCGAGCATGCCGTCAGCACCAATGGGCCTCGCGACCGGCGGCCGGTGATCGCCCACGCGCAACTGGTCGACGACGCCGACCTGAACCGCTTCGCCGCGCTGGGCGTGATACCCAACATGCAACCGCTGTGGGCGCAACTGGATCCGTTGATGGTCGAGCTGACAATCCCGCGACTCGGCCCCGACCGCAGCGACAAGCAGTACCGCATGCAGAGCCTCTACGAGTCAGGAGCGCCGCTGGCGTTCGGGTCGGACTGGCCGGTGTCGTCGGGCGCGCCGTTGGACGGGATCGCCATCGCGGTGTCGCGTGGCGGTTGGACGCCACACGAGATCCTCCCGGTCGAGCGGGCGCTGAGCGCCTACACCGCGGGCGTGGCGAAGCAGGCCTACGCCGAAGGGCAATGGGGCACAATCACACCCGGCGCGAGCGCCGACATGGTGTGGTTGGCGTCGGATCCGCGTGCAACACCGCCGAACGAGCTTGCGGATGTCCGCGTACAAGCCACATATCTGTCAGGAAGGTCGGTTTACTCGGCCTCGGGTTAGAAGGGATTGCCATGTCGACAGCGCCGTCGGATACCCCCGCCGCCACCCCGCCGCCCACCGGGCATGGCGAAGGCCACCTGCGCCGCGTTCTTGGCGTGCCGTCGCTAGTCCTGTTCGGGCTCGTGTACATCGTGCCGCTGACGGTGTTCACGACATACGGGATCGTCGTGCAGACCTCCGGCGGCCGTCTGACGGTGTCGTACCTGGTGACGTTGGCCGCCATGGTGTTTACCGCTCGGTCGTACGCGCGGATGGCCGCCGCATACCCGGTGGCCGGTTCGACGTACGCATACACGCAACGAACCTTCGGGCCACCGATCGGATTCCTGGCCGGCTGGTCACTCCTGTTGGATTACCTGCTTCTGCCGATGCTGAACTACCTCGTCATCGGGATCTACCTCAATGCCGCAATCCCCGCCGTCCCGGCGTGGGTGTTCGTGCTCATCACGATCGCCATCGTCACCGTGCTCAACATCATCGGCATCGTCTCGGTGGCGCGGGCCAACCTTCTGATCATCGTGATGCAGGCGGTGTTCATCGTGGTGTTCCTCGTGCTGTCGTTCGTGACGTTGTCGCACAGCGGCACAGTCGATCTGATGGCTCCCTTCAACGGCGACGGCACCGCACCCGGGTTGAGCCCGGTGCTTGCGGGTGCGGCGATCCTGTGCCTGTCGTTCCTCGGCTTCGATGCGGTGTCGACGCTGGCCGAAGAGGCCAACGAGCCGACCCGCAGCGTGCCGCGCGCGATCATGATCGCCACGATCACGGCCGGTGTGATCTTCGTGATCCTCTCGTATGTGTCGCAATTGGTGTTCCCGTCCAATCAGTTCGCCGATGTCGACTCCGGCTCCCTGGATGTGATGAAGACGGCCGGCGGGCAGTTCTTGTCGACGTTCTTCACCGCCGCGTACGTCGCCGGTGCGCTCGGCTCGGCGATCACCTCCCAGGCGTCTGTCGCTCGAATCCTGTACGCGATGGGCCGCGACGGCATCCTGTCGCGACGGGTGTTTGGTCATATCCCGCCGCGGTTCACCACCCCGACCTACGCGATCCTGGTGGTGTCGGTGGTGTCGCTTGGCGCGATCTGGTTCCACCTGGATGCGCTCGCCTCCATCGTCAGTTTCGGTGCGCTGGTGGCGTTTTCGGCCGTCAACCTCACCGTGATCAAGCACTATTTCGTCGACGCAGGGGACCGTGGCGCCGGCGGCTTCGTCAACAACCTCGTGCTTCCGCTGATCGGCTTCGGCCTGACCGTGTGGCTGTGGACAAGCCTGTCCGGTTTCGCGCTGGTGGTCGGATTGTGCTGGCTTGCCGCCGGGTTCTTGTGGCTGTTGTGGGTGACGCGCGGGTTCCAACGGCCGACGCCCGTGTTGCACGTCGAGGAGTAGTCGGCGTTCAGCACCTCGAGGTTAGTTGCCACGAGCGGGCGGTCGCGACGAGGCCCTGCACCAGCCTGGATGTCGCGGGGCTCAGGCCGTCGTCGCCGGGCAGCCCGCTTCGGGGGCTGACGCCACGCACCCGCGGTGTCAGTTCGAGCTGGGTGCCGCCGCCGCGAACCCGGTTGACCGGATTGTCGGGATGCATGCCGCGCAGCTCGCGCGGGATCGCGTCCAGGTCCGTCACGACCTGGTAGCCGGGCACGTCGACATGGCGTGCCAGGTGTTCGGCGAGTTCGCGGTTGCGACCGCCTGCCAGCAGGTGGGTGCTGCGCCCGATGCGGCCGTAGCCGTGCAGCGACACCACGACCTCGACATGGTCGAGGAACTCTGCCAGTCGCTCGGATTCCTGCGGGCGGTACAGGGCCGAGGCCAGATGGTGCGGATAGTGATCGGGGTGGCGCAGCACGTACAGCGACGCGCCTGCGGCGTCGGCGGCCCGCTCGGCGATGACGTCGGTCATCTGCTCCAGCCCGCCGCCATGGATCGCCATGAAGCCGAACCGCGAGCGCAGCGTGCTGTCCTCGATGACGCCGGGATCGGTGAGCAGCTCCGAAAGCGAGCGCGGCGCGGACGAACTCGATCTGATCGCGCGCATCGGCCAGTGCGCGGGATCCCAGCGCCGCAGGAACTCGATCCAGCGGTGGGGCAGCCCGTGGTGCATCGCGCCGTCGACGACACGTTCCAGGTACCCAGGCCGCGGCGCGCCGGGATCGACACGGTGATCGATGTAGACCCATGCCTCGAACGGGCCGTCGTCGGTGTGCACGGTCAACCGGTCGCGGCGGTATCGCAGCGGAACGCCCTCGGCGCTGTCCAGCATCGCCAGGTCGCGGTCGGTCACCTGCCACACCACGCCGTGCACTTGGGAGCCGTCGACCGGTTCGACGGTGGCCACGCCGCGCTGGTTGATCAGCCAGTCGTGGTCTGCCAGCGTGGCTGGCCGCGGGTTGACCGCGCCGGGGCACCGCTTCGCCATCTGCCGCGCGCACAGGTTGGACCCGTACGCGAAGTAGCTATGACGTGCTTGCATTACATACATTCTCGCAGATGTGGGGACGACTACTTGTGCCTAACCGGTCACAGTCAGATAGATCAGCATCACATTCAGCAGGCTGATCAGGGCGGCGACGGCCCACCCGAGGGCCGTGGTCACGCGGTGATTCGTGTCGTCGCCCATCAGGTTGCGTTTGCTGGTCAGGTGCACCAGGGGGATCAAGGCGAAGGGAATGCCGAAGGACAGCACGACCTGCGACAACACCAACGCCCGGGTGGGGTCCACGCCGAGCGCCAGGATGGCGAGCGCCGGGATGAGGGTGACGAGCCGGCGCAGCAGCAACGGATATGACCTGCGCAGCAGCCCCTGCATGATCATCGCCCCCGCGTAGGCCCCCACCGACGTCGAGGCCAGCCCCGAGGCCAACAGGCCGACCGCGAAGAGCAGCGCGACCGTCGGTCCGAGGGCGTCTCGAACTGCGGCATGCGCGCCTTCGATGGAGTCGGTGTCGTCGCGGCCCTGCAGGTTGGTCGCGGCCACCAGCACCATCGACAGGTTGACGGTGCCTGCCAGCAACATCGCGAGCCCGACGTCCAACCGCGTGACCCTGAGCAACCAGCGGCGCCGCCTGCCGGGTTCGGGGTGACCGTGCCGGTCGCGGGCCAGGCCGGAATGCAGGTACACCGCGTGCGGCATGACCGTCGCCCCCAGCATGGCGGTGGCCAGCAGCACGCTCTCGGCGCCGTCGAACCGCGGCAGCAGGCCCGCGGCGACTTCGCCCGCGTGGGGGGGTTCGACGAACAGGCTTGTCAGGAATCCGATCGCGATGATCGCCAGCAGCCCGCTGATCACGCGTTCGAACGTGCGTTGGCCGCGCCGGTTCTGGATCGCCAGCAGCAGCAGCGACACCAACCCCGTGATCACGCCACCCACCAGAAGCGGCAGATCGAACAGCAGGTGCAGCGCGATCGCGCCACCGACCACCTCGGCGAGATCCGTTGCCATGGCGACCAATTCGGCCTGCAGCCAGTACGCGATGCGGGTCGGTGTGCGGGTGTGGTCGGCGACCGCCTCCGGCAGGCTCCGGCCGGTGACGAGGCCAAGCTTGGCCGACAGGTATTGCACGAGCCCGGCCATCGCGTTAGCCACGACGATGACCCAGACAAGCATGAAGCCGAACTGTGCGCCGGCGCTGATGTTGGCCGCGACATTGCCGGGATCGACATAGGCGATGGCGGCGACGAACGCAGGCCCAAGCAGAAGCCAGCTGGGCCGCAGCCGTGGCGCGGCGTCCTGAATCAACGAACCCACTCTCTATCCGGGTATGCGAATAGAAAAGTTAGGTTAGACGAAACCTCGAGAAGAGGCCAGCGACGCTACCGGCCCCGGCCGCCGAGGCCGATCACGATGCCGCCGCCCCACCACGGCCAGCCGCCGAACCAGTTGTTCTGCTGGGGTGAGGTGACGATCTGGGTGCTGCCGTTGGTTTGGCACTGCGTGGTGTTCGGCGCGGTGGTCGTGCATTGGGGTGTGGCAGCGGCGACTGGCGCGAGCGCGATCGCCGCGCACACGCCTGCTGCTACTAAATGCGGTGTGAGAGAGCGAATTTTGGTCCGCATGGTTGGCCTCCTTAACGGGCCACGGAAAATCTCGGGTTAGCGGCGACCCCCGCCGCCGCCAATGATCAACGCAGGACCGTAGAACTCGTCATCCCACGGATAGGGGTAGTCCGGTTCGGGCGGCGTGGCGTTGAGTTGAACGTCGCCGGGTGTGGCGCATTCGGTGGTGCCAGCGCCCATTGCTGTTGGGCCGCCGACGTCGGTGCACGACGGCAGCGTGGAGGAGTCGCCGGGATCGGCGAGGGCGACGGGCGCGGAAAGAATTGCCGCTGCGGCGCCTGCTGCGACGATGAGCGGGCCCGAATAGCGCAGGATGCTCCGCATAGGCAAGTCCTTCTTTATCATTGAACCCCCGAGTTATCAGCCAGCGTACAGCCCTTTTCCGGTAATCAGGGGCAAGTCCAACGTCGTCCTGATTCCCGGCTCGGCCTCGACAACGGCGGGGATCGCGTTGACGACACGGGCGGCGGTAGCAACCAATCCGGCGTGGTTGTGATCGCCGTTTCGACTGCTCAAACAGAGGTCCAACACGTAGGACGGCTCGCCCGTCACTTCGACCCGGTAGGAGCCGCCTTCCTGTGCGGGTTGCGGCCAGTCCGGGCGCAGGTCGTCGCGCAAGCGCGTGACGTGTTCGAGCACGACGGCGGGCTTGCCGCCCGTCATTCCACGCACCTCGAACCGCAGCGCGGCGGCGCTGCCCTTGGGGATGTGGCCGGCCGCGATCTCGAAGTCCTCGGGTGCGGGCTCGCGGATGTAGGTCTCGGAGACCTCGTCCAGTTCGATGCCGAGGCCCGCGGCGAGCTGACGCACCACCGATCCCCACGCCAGGCTCAGCACGCCCGGCTGCAGCAGCAGCGGCAGCTCATCGAGTGGCTTGCCGAAGCCCATCACGTCGAACATCACGGTTGCGCTGTCATACGTGGCGTAGTCGACGATCTCCATGCAACGGATCTGTTCGATGCTCTGGCAAGTGCCCGCCAGCGCGAGCGGTAACAAGTCGTTGGCGAAGCCGGGATCGATGCCGTTGACGAACAAGCTCGCGTTGCCCGCCTTGGCGGCGTCCTCGATCGGCGTGACGAGCTCCCCGGGGAGGGTCTGCCACGGGTACTGGAGGAAGACGGCGCTGCTGCCGACGACGTTGACGCCTGCCGCGAGGATCTTGCGGTAGTCCTCCAGCGCGTCGGGCAGGCGGTTGTCGGCCATCTCGGTGTAGACGGCGCACTGGGGGTTCGTCGCCAGCACCTCGTCGAGGTCGGTGGTGGCGGTGATGCCGGTCGAATCATCAAGTCCGGCAAGCTCTGCGGCGTCCTTACCAGCCTTGGAATCGCGTGACACCCACACGCCGGTCAGCTCGAACCGTGGGTCGGTGATGAGTTGGGTGAGTGCGTGCCGGCCGACGTTGCCCGTGCCGATCTGAGCGACCTTGAATGTCATGAGCTCCTCACAGGTCCGGGATGGGTAGGTCGAGGTTTGGGAACGTAATGCCGCCGTCGACCTCGAGGGTCTTGCCGGTCAGATAGCTGCCCGCGGGGGAGGCGAGATACACGGCGGCAGCGGCGATGTCCTCCGGATCGCCGAGCCGACGCATCGGGGTCACCTTCTCCATCGATGCGCGCAACTCGTCGTTGGAGGCGACGATGTCGAGCGCGGAGGTGAGGATCGAGCCGGGCGCGATCGCGTTGACCCGGATGCGGGGGCACAGGTCCAGCGCGGCCAACCGGGTGTAGTGCGCGAGCGCGGCCTTGGCGGTGCCGTACGCGACGAAGCCCCGGCCGGCTAGGCGTCCCATGGTCGACGTGATGTTGATGATGCTGCCTCCGCCGGAGTGTTCGAGCATGAGCGGAACAGCGGCGGCGGTGAGTGCGTGCGCGGTCGAGACGTTGAACGTGAACGCGTCCCTGAGGTCCTTCGTGGAGGTGTTGACCAACGGGGCCGGCATGGTGCCGCCAACGTTGTTCACGACGATGTCTAGTTTCCCGAATGCCTCGACGGCCTTGCCCGCCAATGTGGCGGTGTCCTCGGGATGCGCGAGGTCGGCGACGACGACTTCGGCCTTCCGGCCGACGGCTCTGATCTGTTCGGCGACTTCCTCGAGTTGGGACTGCGTGCGCGACGCAATGACCACGTCTGCACCGGCTTCCGCGAATGCCAGCGCCATTGCTGCGCCCAGCCCGCGGCCCGCTCCGGTCACCACCGCGACCTGGCCGTCCAGCCGAAACCTGTCAAGAATCACTTGTGTTTCCCTTTCCTCGCCGGGCGAACCGTAGCAAGGGTTGACTGCGCGTGTGACGTGTTTTTGAAACACGTTCTAGTTTCTCAGGTTTGTCGGACTGGCGTATGAAATCGAGCCGGCAATCGAAGACACTGCTCGTGCGAGCGCATCCACGTGCCAAGCTGGCGCAGCAGCGATTAGCTCGCCGACGACCGTTCTGCTGTCAGCAGCAGACTCACGGTGTGCTCACCGATGAATGAAGGACGACGGCACGAATCAATCCGGCGGCACAAACCGTCGCGCCCGCTCCGGCACCTCCGCCGACCTTTTGTGCGCATCCAAGACGGAGGCGACTCCGATCAAAACGGTGCCAAGTAGGAGGCCAACAATGGCCAAACCGCCTAACACATTCATCACTGAATAGGTTGCCCGAACACCTCAGACCTCACACCTGGCGTGGAGCCACCTCTTTAGCCTCTCTCATCTGCCGGCAGGCCGCCCAACCGGGAGAACTCTGACGTTTTGACAGCCAGCTCGCGAGGTACACCACCGAAGTCCAGTCGTGGGCGACATCGGCGGGTCCCGCGAAGTAGGAGCAGACACGATGAGCGGTACCGATAAGGCGAAGAACAAGGCCCAAGACCTCGGCGGTAAGGCAAAGGAAAGGGTCGGCACGGTCACCGGGGACAAGAGCACCGAGGACGCTTTTAAGAAGTAAGGCGGAATCGTGGTTACGCTGCATTTCCGCTTCGCAGCCGGCGTCTTTGTCATCGCGGCCGGCCTGTTACTGGGTGGGGGAACGGTCGCTGTCGCCGATCCCTTCGGTTCCGGCCCGAATGGGAATGACGGTAACTCGCCATCGCAGGGCAGCCTGACGCGAAACAGCGCAGTCGGCGATGTTACTGACACTGTGCGGGAGACCGTTCGGGATGTAACGGGCACGGTTGGTTCGGGCGGGCAAACAGGCCACCAGCCTTCCACCGGCCCAACGAGCACGTTTGGCTCGGGCCGCCAACCTTCCCCCGGCCCGACGAGCCCCACGACAGGGGCTGGCGGCACGGATACTGAGGACCAAAAGGAGGACGCGGTCCGCGTCCCTAAAGCTCCCAATCCGGTCGCCGCGGTTCCCAACCTGGTCGCGCCGGTTACTGACGCGGTCGCGCCGGTTCCCAACCTGGTCGCGCCGGTTACTGACGCGGTGGCGCCGGTTACTGACGCGGTGGCGCCGGTTATCGACGCGGTGGCGCCGGTTATCGACGCGGTGGCGCCGGTACCGGATGTTGCCGGTGCGGTCGTCCCGCTTACGCAACTGCCGTTTGACCTTTCCTCCTTCTTGTTGAGCACCGCTGGGGTGGCGCCAGTTGTGGACGGATTTGGAGGCATCGACGGCGACGGGTTGGGGATCGCCGCGGGTGTGTCGGGGGCGTCGCAAGTGCCGCTAGTCCTGCCCCTTGCCGGCACTCCGGGCGCGCCGACGGCCGGCAGCGCAGCAACCGGGGTTGCATCGCTCGATGTGATGGCACTAGGTGGACTGTCATTGCTGTCCGGGATGGCACCGCTAGCGCCGCACGACATTGTCCCGATGGGTGAGCAGTCGTATTTCCAGCGTGCCTGGGAATTCCTGCGCGCCTCAATGTGGGCGCTGGCTGCGGTCGCTCTGCCCGGTGTCGCGGGGCTTGTCATTATTACCGCGGTCGGGGTGCGCGTCGCATACGGGCCACGCACTGGTTCCGCATCGCGGCCAGCGGGCATTGCGCACTTCGCCCGCCGTGGGCCGTTAGGTATCGTCCGTTCGAAGTTGATTCGTCGGTCCGAGGGCACTGCGCGTCGTCGGCATTGAGTGCCGGTTGTCTTCTCGACAAAGTCGCCGAGCAGCTGGCTCACCCGGAACTCGATGGCGGGCGCCGGGGGAGTCGATGGGCGGTCTACGCCCAAGCACAACGGCGGGAGGACGCGTGCTTGGGGTACTTCCCCCACATCCGAGACGACGATCCGCCGCCCTTCTAATGGAATTGGTACTCGCCGAACTCGTGGTCCGCTGACGGTTTCGGGCGCACAATTGAGGTGCATATCCGAAATCTGGGGAGCCGCGATGAGCGAGCAACGGTACGACTTTTTCGGTGAGATCTTCCAGCGGTACTTCAGGCCCGCGATCGGCATGTATCCGCAAATGGGTGGAGCACTCGTCCAGAGGTTGTTCGCGCTCTGCGACGACGTCCCGGATCGATTGGCCCAGACCCGGCGCGCCGCGACGGCATGGGGCAAAGCCGAGACCCCGGACGCCAGGCTTACTTCGGATCTCTTCGTGATCACCCAATATGGGCTGATGTATGCCGCCGCGTTGACCGAGTCGCGCCGGGCGCTGTATTACCTCGCCACGCCGCCCGGGTTGTTCGATCCGTTCGTGGATCAGATCGACATCGCCAACCTTCGTGAGGGCGCGGTTGTCGTGGTGGACAGTGGGTTCGGCCGTGACCTCGCATCGGCTCATCCGATGGACGCCGCGTTGCGCCGAATCCTCGACGAGCACGTGGCGCTGCGCGTGGATTTGCCCGCGTAGCTATTTCTTCGCCGCGGCTTTCTTGGGCTCCGAGAATGCCAGCGCCATTGCTGCGCCCGTTCTGCTGCGGACTCATGGTGAGGTCAGGGGCGTGTCGATGGATTGCACCGGCTCCCACAGCACCTGGGGCAGCATCGTCAGTGCCATGGCCGTCATCGGCCACACCAGGCGGTTGTCCTCGAGGGCGGGCGCCACGCCTTCGAACGGCGCGAGTGCGACCCCCAGCCGATCGTCCCGGCCGGACGCCGCGGTGCCGAAGCCCAGCTCGATCACCGGTTTGCCCTTGTCGTCGATGCGCGCGACGAACCGGAACTGTCCGCCGGCGAACAGGGCCGGCGGGATGATCGCCTGCTGAAGGTCGCCGCTGAGTTCCACGCCGAGTTCGCCGCGCTGGTGATGCCGTTGGGCGCGGCCTGCAGCCGGCCCCGCAGGTCGAATTCGCCGCGGAACTTGCCCATCCCGATGTCCACGCGCGTTCCCGGCGCCTCTGGCAGTCGGAGTCGCATGCTCAGCGCCACTATGAACGAGGGGGTGGGTCCGCTGCCCGCCGACACATCGACGTCGACTTTGAAGCCGAGGTCGACGAAGCGGCCGAGGGCGTCGACGATCTTCTTGAGTTGATCCAGCGCCGTACCGAACAAGACGGTCGGTTTGGCGAAGCCGGCGGCGCGGCCGGCGGCGGCCGTGAACCCGGAGCGGAGCTTGAGAATCTCCCCGAACCCGTCCACCCGCAGCGCGAGCTCGTCGGGCAGCTTGACGTCGAGCCGCCACGGGACGGCGAGTTGGGCTGAGTCGACGGCCAGTTCGACTCGGCGCGGGCCTGCGGTGAACGCACGGTCGATGCTCCAGCCTGCGCCCGTCGCCACGGTCTGCGGATTTGCGGTGAAGGTGAAACCGTTGACGTCGAGACGCCACTTGTCGGCAGCGTCGACGAGGAATTTGCCGAACTCGGCGCACGCCAGCGTTGCGGGCAGCCGCGGGAACTGCCCGGTGGACACCGCCAGCGCTGCCGGGTCGGCGATGAGCGGCGGACCGGTGCCCACCGAGTTGCGGACGAGCGGGTCGACCCGTGGGGCGGGGAACAGCACGCGCGCGGCGGGGCTGGAGAACAACAGCCCGTAGCTGGACGCGTTCGCGGTGAACACGGGGGCTGGTTCGCGGAATTCGAATGCACGGGCGTAGTGGGTACGGATGACGGGCAGCCCTCGTCGGGGATCGACCGGTGCCACGTCGCCGGTCGTGGCGTCGATCGCGACAGCGCTCCACTGGCCCGCACGCGGGAGCAACGGCGCACCCGGGACCGCCAGCAGGAACTGCGGCAACCACGCGTCGGCGCCCGGTGCGAGGGCCACCTCCAGGTTGGTCGCGTGAATCGCGAGTGTTCCGCCCAGTCGCAGGTTGACGTCGATCGGGCCGCCGGTCGGGCGCCCGATGGTGCTCATGAGGGCCACGAAGTTCGCCGGCGTCGGCAGCACATTGGGCGGTTTGAGTTGAACGAAGCCGACGTGATCGCGGATCGGCACGGTGAAGCCTTCGGGTTGGCCGACCGGGTCGGGGATCAGCTGCAGGTCGGCGTCGTAGAGCACTTCCTGCCACGTCCACGATCCGCCCTGCGTGGATACCACCGGTTTGGGGAGGATGCGGATGTTGCGAATGTTGCGATAGCGCTTCACAACTCCGGTGTCGATCGCTGCGTACTTCTGGCAGTCGCCGTCCTCGATGGCCACCCACCCGCTGTCGTAGCGGAAGACGTTCGCGGAGTTGCCGCGTTCGATGATGATCGTGCGCGTCACGCGGGCCTGTGGATGCCACAGCCGGGAGGCCAGTTGGATGAGTTCATACGCGGTGCGGCCGACGACGACGTCGAACCGGGCCTGGGTGACGCCGGTGAGTTCGGACTGGGCAGTCGCGAGGGACTTGCGCCAGTGGCTGAACGCGCTCAGGCCGTACCCGGAGAGGTCGCCGTGGTGCAGCGGGATCTTGTTGTAGAACTCCGAATTGACGCGTCCACCATCTCGGCAGAACGCTGGTCACTCCGAATACCGGCGTCGTCACGTTCGGCGTCTGCTGCATGCTGCCGCTCAGCTCGCGCGACGGATCGGCCGCGCCGAGCGGCGCGCCGGATCCGCTGGCCTGCACGCGTACCTGGGTGGCGGCGACGAACTTCTCGGCGCCGGGAAACACCGGACCGTCCAGCGACACCTTCGTCTTCGGCGGCAGGGGATCGGCCGGCGGCCCCGGCGGCACGTACCGCTCGACGGTGGCCAGTGCCACCAGCCCGAACGGCAGGCTGAATTGGCTAATCCACGGATGCGTGCCGTCCGCGGCGGCCACCACCTCCGTGGCGACCGGCCGGGGCAGAACGGGAATGCGCTTGTCCCGGAACGCCACCAGGAAGGTCGGCGGCCCGTGGTGGTGGAAACGAGTCGCGGATCTTCGTTGTCGAGTCCCATGGCAGCATCCCCCGTACGGCTGTGGGCGATCCGAGTCTGCGGCGCGTCACGTCACCTAAACTCGGCGTGATCCGAGTCTCGCCGTCGGCATCGGCCATCAGTTTGAGTAGTCCGGTACTCGAATTTGGTGGCGCTGTGCACCGGGGCTAGCCGGGCGACGAACCGTACGCGGCGATGGTGATCATGAAACTCCTCCTGGCGCGCGCCGTTACCCAAGTTCCTTATCGGTCACTTCTTGGCCGCGGCTTTCTTGGCAGCCGCCTTCTTTGCCGGTGCCTTTTTCGCAGCGGCTTTCTTGGCCGGTGCTTTCTTGGCGGCGGTCTTCTTGGCAGGTGCCTTCTTGGCCGGCGTGTCGCCATCGGAACCGCCGCCGGCGCGGCGGGCCTTCACACTGGCTTCCAGCTTGGCCAGCAGGTCCGACACGTCCTCGGTCTCGTCGAGCTCCTTCGGCTGCTCCTCGGTGGTAAACGCTTCGCCGCCTTCGAGTTTGGCCTGAACCAGCTCGTGCAGCTGTTCCTGGTAGTCATCGTGGTAGCGGTCCGGCTTGAAGTCGTCGGTCATCGACTCCACCACCTGGCTCGCCATCTTCAGCTCGGCGGGCTTGATCTCGACTTCCTTGTCCAGCACCGGAAAATCCGGATCCCTGATCTCATCCGGCCACAGCAGAGTCTGGATCACCATGACGTCGCGCTTGGAGAAGTCCTGCACCCGCAACGCCGCAAGCCGTGTCTTGTTGCGCAGCGCGAAATGCACGATGGCGACCCGGTCGGTCTCCATCAGCGTCTTAGCCAGCAGCACATAGGATTTGGTCGACTTCCCCTCGGGTTCGAGGAAGTAGCTGCGGTCGTACATCATCGGGTCGATCTCGTTCGCCGGAACGAACTCCAGCACCTCGATCTCGCGGCTGCGCTCCTCGGGTAGGGTGGCGATGTCCTCGTCGGTGATGATCACCGTCTGGCCGTCATCGGATTCGTAGGCCCTGGCGATGTCGCGGTACTCGACGACCTCGCCGCACACCTCACAGACGCGCTTGTACCTGATGCGTCCGTTGTCCTTCGCGTGCACCTGGTGGAACTTGACGTCGTGGTCCTCGGTCGCGCTGTAGACCTTGACCGGGACGTTCACCAGGCCGAAGGCAATCGAACCCTTCCATATGGAACGCATTAGGCCAGGCTAGCCGGGTTGAGACAACAACGGGCCGGACCCGGCCGCCGCGGCGTCGCGGGTCGCGCGATCCGGCAGGTCAGCTCCCGCTCGCGCCACCGTCAACGCCGAGGACAACGCCGCCGTCTGCACCACGGCGGTCAGCGCGTCGACACCGATGCGGGCCAGGTAGGGGCGGCGCTCGGCGCCGAGCAAACCCAGCGACCACAGCGCGTCGATCAGCCCCGTCATGAACGCGTCGCCTGCGCCCACGGTGTCCACGACATTCACCCGCAGCGCGGGCACGCGCACCGTCCCCGCCGCGCACATCGCAAACGCGCCTTGGTCGCCCATCGTCACTGCGACGACCGAAGGGCCCAGACCGAGCCACGTCCTGGCGATCTGTTCCGGCGTGCGGTTCGGGTCGATCCAGCGCATGTCCTCGTCGCTCGCCTTCACCACATCGCATCGTTCGATCCAGCGGTCGATGCGCCCGCGCGCGATGTCGGCGTCCTCGATCAGGGCCGCGCGCACGTTCGGGTCGAAGGTGACGGTCGCCGACGGGCGATACGTGTCGATCAGCGCGGCGGTGGCCCGGCAACCCGGTTCCAGCACCGTCGCGATCGATCCCGTGTGCGCGACGAGCGGTGGGGCCACCTCGGGCGTCCCTGTCAGCTGCCAGTCGATGTCGAACACGTACTGCGCCGAGCCGTTGGCGTCCATCGTCGCCAGCGCCGTGGGTGTCCGCTTGGCGGTCTGGCTGCCCGAAACCAACTGCACCCCAGACTGTTTGACGTAGTCGACGATGCGCCGGCCACGCGGATCGGTGCCGATGTGGGTGAGTAAGTCGACGCTGCGACCCAAGCGGGATAGTCCGACCGCGACGTTCAACGGGCTGCCGCCGACGTGCTCGCCGGTGACCGTTCCGTCCCGCTCGACGATGTCGATCAGCGCCTCGCCGATCACCAGCGCCCGCTGCGGCGCGCCAGGCACGGTCATGGCGTCTCCTTCCGAAGCAGAGTCTCCAGGGTCGCGCGGGCTCCGTCGCGGTGCAGCGAGTCCAACGCCCACAGGTACGCCTCGACGAACCGCGGCTGCGATGCGAGATCTCCGAACACCTCGGTGTTTTCGATGAACGCGGTCGGGTGCTCGCGCTGTGACCGGGCCAGCGGCACCAGCGTGTCGGCGAGCTGGTCCTGGACGTCGATCGGGTTGCCTTCCTCGTCGACGCCTTCGTCGTACCGCGCCCAGCTGGCCACCGTTGCCGCCGACAGCCGCACAGGGCCACCCGCCGCGAGGTTGGCCCTCACCACCGGCAGCAACCATTTCGGGATGCGGTCCGACGAGCCGAAGCACAACCGCGCGACGGTGTCCTTGACACCGGGGTTTGCGAACCGTTCGATCAGCGTCCGCTTGTAGTCGGGAAGGTCGATGCCCGGCACGGGCTTTAGCGTCGGCGTGGCCTCGGAATCCATGTATTCGCGGAGGAATTCGGCGAACAGTGGATCGGCCGCGGCGTCGTGCACTAAGCGGTAGCCAGCCAGATACGCGAAGTAGCACAGGCTCTGATGGCTGGCGTTGAGCAGCCGCAGCTTCATCAACTCGTAGGGCGTCACGTCGTCCACCAACAACACGTCGGCCTTCTCCAGCGGGGGCCGTCCGTCGGAGAAGTCGTCTTCGAGCACCCACGACGTGAACGGCTCGGCCGCCACCGGCCACTGGTCCTCAACGCCGAATTCGTCGCGCAGCACGGCGATCACGTCCGGCGTGGTGACCGGGGTGATGCGGTCGACCATCGAGTTGGGGAAGCGGGTGTGCCCGCTGATCCACTCGCCGAGGCCCGGGTGCACGCGTTCGGCGTAGGTCGTGAACGCCTGCCGGGCGACGTCGCCGTTGCCTTCGATGTTGTCGCACGACACGATCGTGGGCGATGCGACACCGCGGTCGCGCCGTCGCGCCAGCGAATCGGCGACCAGACCGAAGACGTTGACGCCGTTTCCGGCGGCTGAGCCGGCAGTCTCACCGGGGAGGTTGTCGATGTTGTAACCGCCCTCGGTGATGGTCAGCGAGATGATCCTGGTGCTCGGCGCGGCGAGCAGTTCGATCACCGCCTCCGGGTCATCGGGTGCGTAGCGGTAGTCGACGATCGACCCGATCACCCGCGCGTCGTGGCTACCGTCGGGGTTCTCCACCAGCAGCGTGTACAGGCCGTCCTGCGCGACCATCACGTCGGCCATCTTGCGATCGGCGGGCAGCACCCCGACGCCGCAGATGCCCCACTGGGTCGCGAGCCCCATCTCCAGCAGGCGGTCGACGTACATCGCCTGGTGCGCACGGTGAAAGCCCCCGACCCCGAAATGAACTATGCCGATACCGATCTCGTCGCGGTTGTAGCTCGGCTTGTCGATCGAGATCTGCGCCAGCGTCGACTTGTTAAGTTTCATGACACCGTCACCACACTCTTGACGCTACCCGGCGTGCGGTCAGAGTCGAGGGCCCCGGCGGCCTTCTCCAGAGGGAAGTGTGCGGTCACCATCGCGTCCAGGTTCACCCGGCCGGATTCGACGAGCGCGATCGCCGTCGGCCACGTATTCGCATAGCGGAACACCCCGGTGAGGACCAGCTCTCGGTTCTGGATCACCTGCGTCGGCAACTCCATCGACTCGGCGCCCGAGCCGACGAGCACCACCGTGCCTGCCGGCCGCACCGCGCGAATGCCGTCGACGACGGCCGCCGGTGCGCCCGACGCGTCGATGAACGCGTCCACGCCCAACTCGCCGATGGGCTCTGCGATCGGGTCGGCTACCGCGGTCGCGCCGAATTGCCTAGCCTGCTCGCGGCGGGCCTCGTCGGGGTCGCTGACCACGATGTCGGTGGCGCCATAGGCCCGCGCGAGTTGAGCGAGCACGATGCCGATCGGCCCCGCGCCCGTGATCAGCACCCGCGAACCGCCGTCGAGGGCCGCCTTGCGGACGGCGGCGATGCCGACGGACAACGGCTCACACAAGGCCGCGGCATCGTCGGACACCGAATCGGGCACTCGATGGGCGTACCCCGCTCCGATGGTGACGTAATCGCAGAACGCACCGTCGACCGGCGGGGTGCCGTAGAACCGCATGTGCGGGCACAGGTTGTAGTGGCCTCGCCGGGTCTCCTCGCTGTCGGGGTCGGGCCGCTGCGGCTCGATCGACACCCGCTGTCCGATGCGTTTGCGGTCCACGCCCGCGCCGACGTCGACGATCGTGCCCGCCGCCTCGTGGCCGAGCACCAACGGGGCGTCGACGACGAAGCTGCCCACCCTGCCGTGCCGGTAGTAGTGGGTGTCCGACCCGCACACCCCGACCGACGACACCCGGATCAGCACGTCGCCGGGTCCCGGCGTGGGTATCGGCCGCTCCTCCATCTCGATCCGACCTGGCTCCTTGAGTACGGCGGCCCGCATGTGGGTATCCGGCGAAAGTGTTGTGTGCGTCACAATCTCCATGCTAACGTGATGAGCATCTACACGCACCTATGAGCAAATGCTCACGGGCCGGGCAGGGGAAAAGGGGAGGGTCTGGTGGCCATATCGACGTCGAACGGCGAGGTCGCCGGGACGATCGGAGGCCAGACCGTGTCGACGCCGCGGGACCGCACTTCCACCCCCGAAGACCTGCGGCTCGCGTTGCGAGCGGCGACGCTCTACTACCTCGACGGCCTCACCCAGGCCGAGATCGCGTCCCGGCTCGGCGTCTCGCGCCCGACCGCCGGGCGGCTGGTCGCCCGGGCCAAGGCCAGGGGACTGGTCCGCATCGACGTCGTCGTCCCACCCGACATGCGTGACGACCTGCACGCCGACGAGGAGCGCGAGCTCGAGCAGCGCTACGGCCTGACCGAAGCCGTGGTCGCGGGCCACGGTATCGACGTAGGTGCCCCCGGCAGGCCCGCCGCGTACGCCAGCGTGGGCCGTGCCGCCGCCGCGCTGTTGATGCGCCGGCTGTCGCCGAATGATGTCCTCGGATTCACGTGGGGCCCCGAACAAGTCGCGGTGGCCGAGGCCCTGTCGCCCGGCGTCGCGAGCTGCCGCGCGGTGGTCCAACTAGACGGCGCGATGTCGGCCGCCGCATATCAAACCGGCACCGAGTTCATCCTCGGCCGCTGCGCGGATGTGCTGCGTGCCACGACGATCCGGCTGCCAGCGCCCCTGTACGCGGACCCCTCGACCGTGGCGTCGATGCGCAGCGACTCGCTGATCTCCCGCACGCTCGAGGCCGGCAGGCGTGCCGACGTGATGCTCTTCGGCGTCGGCGCAGTGTCGACGTCGACGACGCTGTTCGAAGGCAGCTTCCTTGATACCCGGATGCTGGACGAGCTCATCTCCCTCGGTGCGGTGGGCGAGATCGGCGGCCGGTTCTTCGACGCCGAGGGCACGCCCGTCGATACCGAACTGCAGCAGCGTGCGGTATCGGTTGCGCTGGAAGACATCCGCATTTGCGAGAAGACCATCCTGATCTCCAGCGGCGCATCCAAGCACGACGCCACCCTCGGGGCGCTGCGCGGCAAGCTCGCGCGACTGCTGGTTTGTGACATCGATTGTGCCCGTTGGCTATTGGCGCAGTGAAAGGTGAGGTAATGGTGAGATCGCTACAACGAATCGGAGCGTGTATCGCGGCCGCCGGGCTGGTCGTCACCTCTGGCTGCGCGGGCGCGGGCAGCTTGGGGGCGTCGGCTAACGAGGTGACGATCGCGTTGGTGTCCAACTCACAGATGACGGACGCCCAGAAGTTGTCGTCGGAGTTCGAGAAAGCGAATCCCGGCACGAAGCTGAAGTTCATCTCGCTCTCGGAGAACCAGGCCCGCGCCAAGATCACGATGTCGACCGCAATGGGCGGCAGTCAATTCGACGTCGTGATGATCAGCAACTTCGAGACCCCGCAGTGGGCGAAGGACGGGTGGCTCATGAACCTGTCCGACTACGCGAAGAACACGCCCGGCTACGACGAGAACGACTTCATCCCGTCGCTGCGGAACTCGCTGTCCTACCAGGGCAACATGTACTCGGTTCCGTTCTACGGCGAGTCCTCCTTTCTGATGTACCGCAAGGACATGTTCGAAAAGGCGGGCATCAAGGTCAATCAGGACCCGAACTACCAGCCCAAGTGGGACGAAGTCGCGCAGTGGGCCGAGACCATCAAGGAGAAGAACGGCACGGATGGCATCTGCCTGCGCGGCAAGCCGGGCTGGGGTGAGGTGCTCGCGCCGCTGGACACGGTGATCAACACCTTCGGTGGGCGTTGGTTCGACGATAACTGGAACGCGCAACTCAACAGCCCGGAAGTGAAGAAGGCCGTCAACTTCTACGTCGATCTCGTCAACAAGGCGGGCGAACTCGGCGCCTCTTCAACGGGATTCCAGGAGTGCGCCAACCTGTTCGGTCAGGGACAGACGGCGATGTGGTACGACGCCACCTCTGCGGTCTCGGTCCTCGAGGACCCGAAGACCTACCCGGACCTCGTCGGCAAGATCGGCTATCTGCCCGCACCCATCATGGAGAAGCCCAACTCGGGTTGGCTATACACCTGGGCGCTGGGAATTCCCAAGGGCGCCAAGAACCCCGACGGCGCGTGGAAGTTCATCTCATGGATGACCAGCAAGGACTACATGAGGCTGGTCGGGGAGAAGCTCGGCTGGGCTCGCGTACCACCGGGCAGCCGCACGTCAACGTACACGGATTTGCCTGAATACCAGGCGATCTCGAAGTCCTATGGGCCGTTGACCTTGGAGTCGATCAAGAACGCGACGCCGGACAAGCCCACGGTGCAACCGGTTCCGTACACCGGGGTGCAATTCGTCGGAATTCCGGAGTTCCAGGATCTCGGGACGCGGGTCAGCCAGCAGATCAGCGCGGCAATGGCCGGCCAGAAGTCGGTGGACGCCGCGCTCGACCAAGCACAGGAATACGCCGAAGTCGTCGGCAAGACATATCAGGAGAAGTGATGACTCTTATTGCTGATACTGAGGCGAACGCCAGTGATAAGGCGGTAGCCGAACGGGTTCGCAAGATTCGGGAAGCCCAGGACACCGGCGTCAGCCGGGCGGAAGGGTGGCGGAGGCGGGGACCGCTGCTGCCGGCGTTGATCTTCATGATCGTCGTCACGCAGATCCCGTTCCTGTTCACGCTGTACTACTCGACGTTGTCGTGGAACCTGGTTCGGCCCGGCTCACGGCAGTTCGTCGGGTTGAACAACTACATCGCCGTGGTCAAGGACAGCCAGTTCTGGTCGGTGGCGTTGAACACCGTCATTCTGATCGTGGTCGTCGTGCTCGTCTCGGCGCTGCTCGGCTTGTTGCTCGCGCTGCTGTTGGATCGGGCGTTCCTGGGACGCGGGGTGATACGGACGCTGCTGATCACGCCCTTCCTCATCACACCCGTTGCGGGAGCACTGGTCTGGAAGACCACGATCCTCGATCCCACCAACGGCATCCTGAACTGGGTGCTCTCCCTGGTCGGCATCAGCCCGGTCGACTGGATCGGTCAGTTCCCCCTGACCATGGTGATGGTCGAATTGATCTGGCAGTGGACGCCGTTCATGATGCTGCTGATCCTGGCGGGCCTGACATCCATGCCTCGCGACCAACTCGAGGCGGGCCGGGTCGATGGGGCCGGCGCGTTCCAGCTCTTCCGGGAGCTGACCTTGCCCCACCTGCGGCGCTTCATCGAACTAGGAGTGGTGCTGGGCGCGATCTACCTGGTCAACACGTTCGACGCCATCTTCATGATGACTCAAGGTGGACCGGGCGTCGCCAGTGCGAACCTGCCGTTCTACATCTACCAGCGCGCGTTCCTCGGCTTCGACATGGGCCAGGCGGCGGCCATGGGCGTGGTCGTGGTGATCTTCACGATGATCATCGCCAGCTTTGCGCTTCGGTTGATCTTCAAATCATTCTCCGGCAAGGAAGAGGCGGCCTGATATGACGACCACAGTCGAAAAGGCAACGGCAACAAGTGATGCGGCGCCAGTACGGAAGAAGAAGTCCAAGAAGTTCAGCCCGTGGGGAGTGGTGGCATGGATCGCCGGACTCGGGTTCTTCTTCCCGGTGTTCTGGATGGTCCTGACGTCGTTCAAGCAGGAAAGCGCCGCTGCGACCAGTCCGCCGACGTTGTTCTTCACCCCGACGCTGGATCAGTACAAGGCCGTCTTCGATCAGGGCATCGGGCCTGCGATGCTGAACTCGGTGTTCGCCACCGGCATGTCGACGATTCTGGTGCTGCTCCTGGGCGTGCCCGCCGCGTTCGCGCTGTCGCTGCGACCGGTCCGCAAGACGCAGGACGCTTTGTTCTTCTTCATGAGCACCAAGATGCTGCCCGTCGTGGCGGCGATCCTGCCGCTGTATGTGATCGTGTCCAATATCGGTCTGCTGGACAACATCTGGGCCCTGGTCGTCCTCTACACCTCGATGAACCTGCCGATCGCCATCTGGATGATGCGCTCGTTCTTCCTCGAGGTTCCCGGCGAACTCCTCGAGGCCGCCAGCCTGGACGGCGCCAGCTTGTGGCGGTCGGTGCGAGAGGTGATCCTTCCGTTGGTCTCACCCGGCATCGCGGCCACTGCGCTCATCTGTGTGATCTTCGCCTGGAACGAGTTCTTCCTCGCGGTGAACCTGACCGCGGTGAACGCTCAGACCATGCCCGTTTATCTCGTCGGATTCATCGCCGGTGAGGGTCAGTACTGGGCCGTGCTGTCGGCGGCCGCAACGATGGCCGCGCTTCCCGTGATCCTCTGCGGGTGGTTCGCCCAAAACAAGTTGGTGCGTGGACTTTCGTTCGGCGCGATCAAGTAACTCCCCTCACTCACCTCATTCGAAGGAGAACAACAGATCATGGCTGCAATCACCTACAAAAATGCCTCGTGCATCTACGAGGGTTCGGACAAACTCGCGGTTGACTCGCTCAACCTCGACATCTCCGACGGCGAGTTCGTCGTCCTGGTCGGACCAAGCGGCTCGGGCAAGAGCACCGCACTGCGGATGCTTGCCGGCCTCGAAGACATCGACGAGGGCGCCATCGAGATCGGCGGCAAGGACATGACCGGTGTCCCGTCCAAGGACCGCGACATCGCAATGGTCTTCCAGAACTATGCGCTGTACCCGAACAAGACGGTCGCCGAGAACATGGGATTCGCACTCAAGCTGCGCGGGGTATCGGCCGCGGAACGGCGCAAGAAGGTCGAGGAGGCCGCCAAGGTCCTCGACCTGACCGAGCACCTGGATCGCAAGCCCGCCAAGCTGTCCGGCGGTCAGCGTCAGCGCGTGGCGATGGGCCGTGCCATCGTCCGCGAGCCGCAGGTCTTCTGCATGGACGAGCCACTGTCGAATCTGGACGCGAAACTGCGCGTGCAGACCCGCACCCAGATCGCCGCCCTGCAGCGCCGGCTCGGCACCACCACCGTCTACGTCACCCACGACCAGGTCGAGGCCATGACGATGGGCGACCGGGTGGCCGTGCTGCGCTTCGGGAAGCTGCAGCAGTTCGCCTCGCCCAACGAGTTGTACGACCGCCCGGCCAACGCGTTCGTCGCCGGCTTCATCGGATCGCCTGCGATGAACCTGGTGACCCTGCCGGTCACCGCCGACGGCGTCAAGGTCGGTGACTCGACCCTGGAACTCGAACGCGACAATCTGACCAAGCTCAACGAAGCAGGCCTGTCAGAGGTCACCTTCGGCATCCGGCCCGAGCAACTCGAACTCACCGATTCCGGTGGCGTCGAAGTCGTCGTCGACCTGGTCGAGGACCTCGGCAGCGAGGCGTACGTGTACACGCACGCGGGCTCCGGCGTCGAGTTGGTGGCGCGGTGCAACCCGCGCAAGGCGCCCAAGTTGGCCGAGACGGTGCGGTTGCACCGGCATGCCGAGGGCTCGGTGCACTTGTTCCACCCCGAGACGGGCGAGCGCCTCAACTGAGGCTGCGGACGCGAGAGCAATCTGGCATGCGTGCACCGGAGTTCCGACTCCGGACACCATCTGCGGGACTGCTCGCACTCCCGTGGGACCGACCGTTGTCG
>Ga0207693_10000667_pt1 | contig 30869 bp, 23 predicted proteins | sample LARL81metaG_FD_184347 | JGI IMG/M metagenome (GOLD analysis project Ga0207693, IMG submission 184347) | Corn, switchgrass and miscanthus rhizosphere microbial communities from Kellogg Biological Station, Michigan, USA - LAR L8-1 metaG... | ecosystem: Host-associated > Plants > Roots >... | reverse complement strand
TCCGACGGAAACTTGCTTACGGGCGGAGTGGTATCCGGCATATAGGTGGCCTGATCCTGGGCGAGGCGATTACATGGAACGTGGGAACCTTCGGTGTCGCCATACTTCCATGTGACTGTCTGGAGGCCTTGAATTTTGAAAAGATGCTCGTAAGCACGAGATTGCGGGAGCGATCCCATCTGGGGAGGTACGTGTATGCTTCCCTGCCGGCTACCCACAGCTTGACCGAAGCAGGCAAGTGTGACCTTCCAGTCCTCGGCCTTTGCCTGAACTGAATTGCGTACCTTGGTTGCATAATAGAGCTCAGAAGCATTGCCGAGGTCTATGAAGACGAGAAAACAAGTTGCCACAATCACGCTGATCATATTGTTAGGACTCATCGCCTACGGATTGTTTCGAACTGGCAGATCGATGACGGCATCGCAAGTGACTCGGGGAGGCGAATCGCCACAAGCGGTGCATGGGTCGGCGATCGATCAGAGTTCTCTCTATGACGCGCGGCGGTTGGCGCAAATGCCTACTACTGCCGATGAATTGCCGCTGGCACAAGAGGCCCTGCGCCTCGGTGATCGCGAGATGGATCTCGCGTTCGCCGCGGGAGTGCGGGAGACCCAAGAAAATCCGCCGGTGTTGAGCGCCGCGGCAAAGCAAAGTGAAGCCAGGCTGCAGAAAGCAACGAAAACTCTGGAGACAGACAATGCACGCGTCGAGCAACTTACCTCCGCGTTGTCCAAAGCTACCGGAGTCAAGGCGAACAGTTTGGACGATCAACTGGAAGAGGCGAAAGTCCAGGTCCAGCTTGATCAGGATGAGGTGGATAACGCAAAGCAGGAATTAACCATTGCCGGCGGTGATTCCCAAGGCCGGATTGAACAGTTAATGAAAGAGCACGATGACGCATCCCGTGTGGCCGATACGACGACGGTTAACACTTCCACACCGCCTGATCGAAGCGGGCTGGTTCACCATTACCAGCAATGGTCAGAGCTGCATGACAAAAAGTTGCGATTATGGCAGGCCAAGCAAGACGCAGAATCGTCCGCGGTCGCGTTCACCACAAAACGCGAGGCTCTTGAATCGAACATCAAAACCAAAACACAAGCAGATCCAGGAACAATCGGCGGGGGGCGTACGCAGCCTGCGGGTAAAGATTCTGCTAGCTCTCCCCACGAGGTTTCCGCCGACCTCGTGAGTGCGACAAAACGCCGCTCGGCCACGGTGAAGGCACTCACAAACTTTGAGGAGCGCATTGAGGATCAGAAGAACCTCTCCGAAACCTATAGAAAGTGGCTGGAAGTAATCTCAGCACAACAACGCACCGTGATTCACAGAGGGTTATCCGGCGTTGCTGTCGTTGTAGCTATCTTGTTGATCGGGATCTTCTTTGATAGTTGGCTGAAACGTCTTCTCAACAAAGTAAGATTGGACCCCCGTCAGGCCGAGACTCTCCACGCCGTAATAAGCACTGGTTTGCAAATCATTGCCTTGGGACTGGTCTTGCTGGTAATTTTTGGTCCGCCAAGCCAGTTGGGGACTATCTTGGGACTCGCCGGCGCGGGTCTTACAGTGGCGCTGAAAGATTTTATCGTTAGCTTTATTGGCTGGTTCGTTCTAATGGGAAGAAATGGGATCCGCTTAGGTGATTGGGTGGAAATTAACGGAGTAACCGGGGAAGTCATTGAGCTCGGAATGTTTCATACGGTATTGCTGGAAACTGGTAACTGGACCGACTCTGGCCATCCGACCGGACGGCGTGTTACTTTCACCAACAGTTTCGCCATCGAGGGTCACTACTTCAATTTTTCCACTTCGGGACAGTGGCTTTGGGATGAACTGACGCTGGTCTTGGCCTCTAGCCAAAATCCGTACCCGATCGTTGAAGCCATTCAAAAGACTGTGCTGGAAGCCACCGCAGAGAGCGCCGGTCAAGCGGAAACGGAATGGCAGCTTGCCGCCCATTCCCGGAGTATGCGCGCGCTATCGGCCGCCCCAGCCATCAATGTAAAGCCGGTAAGCGGCGGCGTCGAAATCGCCGTGCGGTATATAACGCGCGCCAACCAGCGTTATCAATTGCGTTCTAAGTTGTATCAGGCCGCCATGGATTTAATTAGCAAGAAGGACTCGCTAGCGCCCCTGTCCATCTCCGAAAAACAAGATCCAAAGCCTGCCTGATGTTCCTCTGAGTTCTTGGCCGTCTCATCAAGCGGAAACTTCAGGGCGACGAATTGGAAGTTAGCCGCAGGTTCGTCGGCAAGATTCTTCCCGAGTCACGGGCAACCCTCCCATAATCCCTAAGCCCCTTCTCTGATTTCGAACTTCTCTAGAGGCCCTAATCTGGTTTGCGTTTCAGCGGCTTGCCAATCGCGAGAAGAAAGATGGCGCTCTTGCCTTTCGCGTGCGGCGAAAAGAAGTTAATCACGTCATCGTCGAAGAAGGTTAGGCCGGTTGCCCCCAGGCGCTGGGCATACGCAGCCAGGTACATCCTCCCGCCGATTGTGCCCGCCTCCAGCTGGACGGCCCGGTAGCCGCGGTTCCCCAACCCTTCCAGGATGCATTTCACATCAGCGAGAAAGAAGATGTCCACACAGGCTTCCGCCGGCAGCTCCTGCTCCAGTCCAAGATGGTGAGCCTGGGCGCGGAATTCCCCTGCCTTCAAAAGCTCCAGGCTGTTGTGCTCACGCCGGAAGAAGTAAGCACCCGGCTTTAGCCCCTGTACCGCATGCACGATCAGGTAAAGATCGTTGAGCTGTGCGCCGAGGGGATCAAGAAAGTCAGCCGGAAGACCTCGCGTGGCGCAATCGAAAATGGTGGAGAGTTGGTCCAGTGTGAGAGATGCAGTCTTATCGAACACTCGGGTAGAGCCGCGGCGCAGAATCACCTGTTCGATCGTGTCCTTGGGTTGTTCTTCTTCCGGCAGTCGCTGGATGCGAACTGCTTCGCCTGCCGGAGCGGAAGGTGGGAAGACCGGTTGCTTCCTGCGCCACTGAGCTACTTCCTCTTCGGACTCAAGCGAAGACGCATCGTGCATCTCAAGCATCGCGGGATACTCGACCTCACGTTCCGAAAGCGGGATCGTCTCCAGGCCGATCGGCGGAGCCTCTCTCAGGGCTGGCAGCGAACTCTCCGATTTGCGCCCGATTGGTATGAGGCACATGGAAACCTCGCGCCGCGTATCGAGATCAAGTAGGCGGTTCACCTCGCCGTCCACGAACCCGAGCACGATCTCAGCCGGCAGCCCCGAAGCCGCAGAAACGGCCAGCAGATTCGCCAGCAGCGTGCCGTTGTCCCATCCGAAATGGCGATAGGTGCGCGCCTGATACTTCCAGGCGTTCCGCCAGTATGTTCCGGTACAGATAATCGTCGCGGGCGCGTGAGCCACCGCGGGTTCCATCGCCGTCGCCTGAGCCAAGTTTCGGCGAAAATCACCTTTTCGCAGAAGTCGCAGCGATACATCTGCCGGATTGAAGTGATACACGCCAGCATCCAGGCCCGCAAGATCGCCAGTCACGACGTACAGCTCGATCTCGTAGAGGGCTCCGGTGCAGGCTGCAGCGCGAAAGTAGATTTCTCCGCCTGGATGTGCGCGCTGCTTGGTAATCCCCGCCGAGAAACAGAGAATGCGCGCCAGATCCTGAAGTTCAGGGACCGAATCGGCCCGCGACCAGGGTACTGGCTCTCGGATCGCGGAGAGCGCTGCCACCCCTGTAGGCGGCACATCCCGCGGCAGCAGAAGCGGCTCTATCTTCGGATAGATTTTAAAAGGCTGCGGCCGGTTCGCCCAGTCCAGGAAGTGAGGATTGTTATGGATACTCCAATGGGAATGCTTCGTACCATCGTGATACTTCCAAGTCGCCCGTATGTCGCGGTTGTTCATCGGTTGCTAGGTCAGAATAGCACCGGATATCGGGCCACGGAGCCCTAGCAGATGCGTGATGAGGCGGAAACCCAAAAGCAGAAACTGAACGAAATAGTTCAGCGGCGGGGCGGGCCGGGTATCACTGAGGAAACCTACGGGATTGAGACGGACGCGGAGGTAGGGGATAGCGGTATCATATATCCATAGCAGATATAGTGAAGATACCGAAATAGACTTTTGCATCCAGGAACATCGTCTCGGACGTCGTGCAGGGCATCATCGTGGTATCTGCCGGGCGCCACTATTCTGGGCGGCAAGTACAAGATGTCGCTGGTCGTCGAAACGCAATGATATCGACTATGAAGCACAAACATCTCATTACATTCGCCTCGGTCATGGTCGTGGCATGGGCGGTGGGCACGTTCCTCTTCATCTACTTTTGGCCACACCTCGTGAACAACACCTTCAAGAGAGCGATCGTCGAGCAAGGCTTCGGCGATGGCCCCGTCCCGATCAATACGCTCTACACGGAGCTCCCAAAACTCTTTGCAGAGCCCCTCGCTGCGCAGTCTGCCTGCAGCTCGAATTTGATGAGTGTTGGCGTGAACCACGACACGCGCCTTACGGTCGGCTGGTTCGACCTCAATAAAGGACCGCAGGTTTTGCCTGTGCCAGACTTCTCCGGGCGCTATTACAGTGTGCAGTTCACCGACCCCTTTGAGGTCGACTTTGCCCATGTCGGCACGCGCACCACCGGCGCGCAAGCGGACGATTACCTCATCAAGAATCCCTGGGCTAAGGAAAATCAGAACCCAAGAGGTCTAGAATTATATCTTCCACCCTTTTCCAAAATCGGGATAGGGATGAGGCAGCCTCGATGGAGTGAGCAAGCGAAAAGGTGGGCCAGCTCCCGACCAGTGTCCTAATATTGCCCGTACCTCCCCTTCACCGACTCAATCAACTTGGCTGAGTCGTAGCCAACCCCATCTTTGAACACGATTTCAACTTTCTCAACATCCTCAATGCGGGCCGCCGGATTACCATTGATGACAACCAGGTCTGCATTCTTGCCCACGGCAATCGATCCAATCTTTGTCTGCTGGCCTAAGTAGGTCGCTCCGTTGAGGGTTGCAATCTTGATCGCCTCCACTGGAGAGAACCCAGCTTCGACGAGGAGCTCCATTTCACGCTGATCGCCAAAGCCCGGGACCACGCCTCCATCTCCAGTCGGATCAGGACCGGCCAGCAGCAGCCCGCCGGCAGCGACAAAGGCGCGTTCCAGTTGCAGGTCACGTTTGTAGAGATTTTCCCCATTGCGTCTGGAAGCTTTGCTAGCTGGACGATTCCGGCGATAGAGATATGCTTCACGCGCCTCTGGCGACATTGCGTCCAGTACCGCTTGGCGTAGCGGCGGCCGGCCCGGTATATCGCTTTCAAATACGGGCAAGGTGGAAGTAATCGCCACATTACGCTGCACGAGCAGGCTGATCAGTTCTTTGGCTTCCGGACCAGCTGGATCCATATGCTCGAGCGTGTAATCTCCCATACTGTCACTGCACAAATCGGGCTTCTTCCCCGGATCAAGCTGAGTGTTCACAAAGAAGCCGTGTTCCAGATCGTCGATCCCCATCTCCGCGGCCTCCTTATAAGTTACCGAACACAAATGCCCGGTAACTTTGATGCCGCGCTTGTGAGCCTCTTCAATCGCCGCCTTCAGTTCCGCGCGCGTGATGTTCATGTATGCCTTGAAAGAAGTCACACCGCGATCAGCCCAGTAATTAACCATCTGACGCGCTTCCTCTGGACTGGAGAGCTCGTGCAATTGAACGGCAAAAGTTCCCGACCCCTCGAGGTACGGCCCGGTTACATCGATATGCGGCCCCGCTAATTTTCCATCATCGATCATGCGTTTCAAATTCAGATCAGCGTAGGTTTCAACGCTGCCTGTCGTACGCATCGTTGTGACCCCACCGGAGAGGTAAAGCCGGGGAGCAGAAAAAATCATTTCCGGAATGAGAATGGGAGGTTCCTCGCTCCAATCCGCTTTGAGGTTCGGATGCGCAATATAGAAGAGATGATTGTGCAGGCCCACGATGCCGGGCATCACCGAATATCCGCGGAGATTCAGCACCGTTGTTGCGGCTATAGAAGCAACATCCGATCCGGGCCGGACGGCGGTGATCTTGCCGTTCTCGATTACGACATTCTGATCTTCAACCGCGGACCTTCCGGTTCCATCCATCACGCGTACATGTTCGAGGATGGTGGTCGGTGTGTTCACCCGGACATATTTCTGGGTGGCCGGGGAAAGTGTGACTTGTTGGGAGCGCGAGAAAAACGGACATAACAGCAGAGAGACCGCTGTCAACAGCAGATTAATGCGCATTCAATCCTCCCTGAGGAGGATCATTCTATCCAAGCCTGGGGGCGGACACACGTATGTCCGGACGAGTGGCCCACTCAAGCCAAACTCAGGCTCAAGTGCCCTCTGGGTGGCCACAAAATCCCCGCAGCTTCCGGGGGGCCTTTCGGGTGGACAGTGTCTCCCCGGGACTACGGTGCGTGCAGCCCAGCGATCACACCAACTACGACTCTTGTACCTCTCCCACCAGGTGGCTCCTACGGCATTGTGAGGTGCCATCGACAATGCTAACCTGCGCTGAGGGCACTAGCATCAGGATTCTGTGGCTTCGCTTCCAGCCGTTCGCCCGACTATTCCTCATGCGCTTGTAAGGCAGCCATCGCTCATCGCGAACGGTTTTGATGTGAGGGAGCGAATCTCTGCGATCACGTCCTTGATCGCTCCCGGCGACAAGCTATGAGCACCGAACGATCCGAGTCTGCCAAAGTTGGAGACCGCTGCCGTCAATTTTTGTAGGATTACAAGCGCGGAGAAAGTCCCCCCTCGTCGTAAATGGCGACTGTGATCGCAGGGGCCATCGATCGCGGTTCCCAGGAGAACCTACGGCGTTCAAAGTCGAACGCAATCTTCGAAAACCGCAGTCCCCTCATGCCTAGGACTCCATCGAAATCGTCGCCTTCATCTTTCCGGTCATCCACCAAAAATGCCATCTGCGCGCCCATCGTCTGTTTGCCTAGATAGAGTTCAGGAATCCGCACCCTCCTACGCTGAAATGTTCCGCCTGCATCCGCGACCGTTTCTGTTCCCAGCGCCTGCAGAGCGATCGACTCCGACACTCGACTTCGGAATAGAGTCAGATCCGGACCACCCGAATCAACTACCATACGCAAGCCTCGATCTTGAAATCCCATTCGAACGGTAACAACGGGAGTATCGGTCTCGAACGGTACGAAGTAAGTCAGATTCTCCGGGGCGCCAAACAGGATTTCCTTCTTCTTATAGTTGATCGTAAAGCTGCTTTTCCTCAGCACGTCCAATCCGACAATCGCGTCCACCTTGAGACCGAGAGCCTTATGCAAGAACGAGAGGTCCTGCGCCAAAACGGGGATCGACTTGACGCGCACCGGGCCCAGGCTTAAGGAAGGTAGGACGACCTGCTTCGCGCGAACACTCTTGTTCCAAAGATTCACTCTTTCGGTTTGTTCAGTCAGCTTCAGGTCGTGCGCGATTTTCTGGTCTACGACGCTTGGAAAAGCGCCCGTATCCACCAAGAAATTCAGCTTGTGGCCGTCGCCGATCGCCCCCTCCACAATGACCAAGTACCCCTGGTACACGCGGACAGGCAGTCTCATCGTGACGCTAGAGGATTTGGCCTCTTGCTTCATGTCATCGTTCTTCAGATCAACGTTGGAAGCGCTCGGCGTTCGCGCCCATCCGGTCTCCACGAGTAAGGTTGCGACGGTGAGCAGCAGGCAACCAGAAAGCACGAACAGAGGTTCTTATCCGGAGTTCCCCCTTTTCTGCAATGCTGACAATTGGTCGGCCTTATGTAAGTGAGCCTGATCCCCGCATACCACCACCAGTCGTGGGAAGTTTTTTGTTAGAAGTCCCCCGCGGGATTAAGTCCCCGGGGGACTACTAATCTATCCATGCGACTGGGCCCGGCTCAATAACTCGCGGTTTGAGGCTTGATCGTCGGCGATCAACACATTGCCGCCGGTTTGCTGATGCGACCCATCGAACATTTTTCACCGCTGCGTTATTGTCGGCAGATTGCGTCTGCACCGTATAAAAAAGGCACGAAGGGGTGTTACTGAGGTCACGAATTCGAGGGTAGATCAGGCGATTAGCCCGGAAATCAAGGAATAATCACTTGGCGGGAAAGGCTTCTGGGGAATAAAAGCGAGGTTTAGCGGACGGAAAAGCGACGGATCTTACGATGTGAGTACTATGCAAAAACAGGCTTGGGGCCGACCCAGGGCGCAAAACAAAACGCCCCAGACTCTATTGAGTCGTGGGACGTTAGTCGAACAGCCCTCCCCCGAAGTCTGCTCACAAACAGACTAACCCGTGATCAATAGTGTGTATATGGCACCGATGGGCGACTGTGGAAAACGAAGGTAACCACCCGAGGGCTATGCCTCAACCTCTGTTCTGAAGACTTCCGAGGAAGCTCCTAGAAGGAAAATGCGACGCCGCCTCGAATGGACCGGGCGGACTGGACAAGATAAACCGTGTGACCGTCCTGACCGAGCAGCGGAACATAACCTTGAGCCAACAGGTTTCGCACGTCAACGACAGCATCCATGTGGCCGGGCAGGAAGCCGGTACCTGGGATGGGCTGCCGGAGGTAAATATTGAGATACGGATCCGATTGCCCTGCCGACGCGTTATACATATCGACCGGCGTAAGCGCCTGCCCGCTGATCCAGCGGTAGGAGGTAATAAATTTGGTTTTGGTGCCGGGAAGGGTACCGCTGAACTTCGCAGCTGCGGTGTGGCGATTCCGTACAAGACTGTCGCGGCGCGCGTCCTGCAGTGCCACCTCGGCGCGATTCGAGTCGCCCTGATTCAGATCGAGTACGCCACCGTAACCGTAATCTACCGTTGCTGTGAAATCGGACGTCAACTGGTGCTGTAGCACCACCCGTATGCCATGTGTGTCCAGGTTATTTCCGCGATAAGTGAAGCTCTCGGAAAACAGGTCAGGCAAAACTTCTCCGCCGTCAGATGAGGCATCGCCGACACCCGTAAGGGCCGGGTCGCTCACACGATCGGAATACATCGCGAGCTGCACATTGGTGGCACCCATGCGATGAGATAACGAGACTTCGTGGTGATGAGCCCGTTCCACCGTGGATCTGAAGGCTGCGAGACTCACGCGCGGGCCCGACTCGCTCAAGTCCGCCGGAGCTGCGTCAAATCCTTTTTCGCCTCGGCGGTCAGGCTGCGAAGTCGCATAGCGATATTCGAGGACGGTGTTGGGGGACACGTGCAAATCCGCCGAGCCAAAAGGACGGAAGGCTGTCACACGTCCCATGAATTGAATCGTCTGTAATTCGCTGCCGAAGCGAAGTTCCAGCACATCTCCGAGACTGAATTGGTCGGATGCCGATAGTGCCAGCGCCTGCAACGCACTGGTGTGCGAATCAATTCCGGGTGCCGCCAGACGGCGCATGGTGACGGCCATCTCTGGCTTCGACCCGTTCGCCATCGTGTGGCTGAAGGAGGCACGAAGGATTGCGTTAGGAGAGCCATTTCCGTAGCCGACGTTTCCCTGAAAAGCCATGGTTCCAGAGGAGAAAACCGATTTTTCCAGGGAGAAGACCGTGCTCATGTCCGACGCGGTGCCGAACCCATCCGAAGCCGAGCCGGCTACGAACGAGAGCGTTCCCTTCAACTCGTGATTTGGGTCTCCGGACTCTGACGCAGCAGCGACAGTACCATCGTCGAGCATTCGTAGAATAGGACGGTTGGAAGCCGAACGCAGCACCCACTTCCAGTCATCATCTTCGCTCGAAGCTGAGCCACGCATGGTAGGGAGCTGAATCGCCTCGAACAGCCCGCTGAGTTTCAGATCGACCAGAACGCTGCTGCCCGGACGCAATCCCACTCGCTCACGAAGCGCGGGCAGGAAGGAGGGAGAATATGCCTTGATGTTGTACACGCCAGGAAGAATTCCGCTGGCGGAGTAGAAACCATTTTCGTCGGTGAAGATCTTCAGCGAGTGGGCGGCCGAACCTAACACTTCCACCATCGCCCCCATTTGGGGGACGCCTGCGGCGTTGCGCACATAGCCGGAAATGGAAGCATAATCGGGATGATCGGCGGCCAGCGCTGGTAACGCCAGTGCAATCCCTAACAACCCGAGCTTCAACCCCAGTTTCCGCAGTTTCACTACAAACACCTCAGGAGACCAAACTTCCAGTTATTCAACGGCGAAAGTAGCCGAAGGATCCACCGTCTGTTTGGAGATGTTGTCGTTCACCTTGATTTGAATGCGGTAAACCCCAGGATCAAGACTGGAGGCCGAGAGAGGTTTTTCCAGGGTCACCTGGTCTCCAATATTGCCCATCTGGTCGGTCGACTCCACGGTATGAATCACCGCTTTATTCGTGGCCGCGTTTATCACATTGTACTCAACTGTTGCCGAAGGTTTATGGGTCTTGTCGTCCATGCCTAGGTTGTAAATCTGCATCCAGAAATACACCTTCTGGTTCCGCTTGAATGATACCGGCTTCCCGTTGGAGGAAGCCACGCGAGGCCTTATTTTTGTATTGCCGATCACGAACATGCCGGTGCCGATTTCCTTAGTGGACACCGGCTGCATGGTGTCTGCGACGATTAGCGACGAAGATGCAAGATGATCATCGTCGTAAGTCGGCACGGGCAAACGGCTGCTCCATGATCCCGAGCGGTCACCGTTAACATCCTTCACCGCAACATCGATGCGGTAAAGATTCGGTCGCAGCGGCAAAGCCTTCCAGTAAACCGAAGAATTCTCCGTCACTTTGGGAAGCAGTTCCGCCGGAACATCGACCTGCACGGTGTCTTCGAAGGTCTGCACGATTTTGCCGGTCAGCGTGGTGACGCGCCCGAAAATATTGACCGTTCCGCGCTGCACTCCATCCTTGTTCACGAAGGTGACATCGCGATTCTTGATCTGCACCGTGATTGGAACCAGTACCGTGTCGCTCGTCACTCGCACAAAATCAGTACGCACATCGAAGGGCATCAGATTGACGCTAATCTTGTGGCTGACCACCTCTTCAAGGTCTTTGAACTTCACCTCGGGTGGTTTCTGCAACTTATAGAACTGTTCCAGCCGGTCAAACTGCTTGGTCTGCTCATTGCTGCTGAAGGGGCCGGTACCGAGCCGCTCAAGGCCGCCGCCGGTAAAGCGGTCTGCCTTGCTGGCCATACCCATCTGTTCGTACAAGGTCAAACCAGCATTAGGCGTGTAGAGCAACGCGTCTTTTTCCGATCGGTCCATGGTCATGTGGTAGTCGCCGCACATGCAGGTGTCCACGAACTCGATGATAACTTCCTGGCCCACGCCTTCCAGGTAGCGATAGCGCCAGTCTTCGAAAGGATAAGTGGAAGTCTCGCCACCACCTTCATCCATCGGCCGTTCGTAAGAACCGCCAGAAGGATGCGAATCAATCTCGTCCGCCGGGCCGTACATAATATAAATTCGGCCGCGATCACTTTTCCAGCCGGGGATGCCGGCAGCGAAGTGTTCATTGGCGTAGGCCATGCGGCGGTAATGCTCTTCTTTGAATTCGTTTTCGATGGTGTCCGGGGTGGGATCGCGGCGTTGCCAAAAAGCCTCAATGAACTGGTCGCGTTCTTCGTCGTTTGAGAGCAGCTTGAAAGCTTTCTGCTCTTCGTCGGTGATGATCCAGCGGACATCCTCGTCGAGCCACTTCTTGTACGTCTTGCTTAGCTCAATCTTTAATGATTTGGAGTTCTGTTTTTTCTGCTTTTCCGTCAATGGTCGCTTGAGGGGATCGGAGGGCGCGGCCGTTTTGTCAGAGCTGTCTTGTGGAGATTGAGAGGCCGCCGGAGGCTGATCGGCAGAGTCCGGCTTTGTGTCCTGCGCCACGGCAACCAACGCCGAAACCAGGATCAAAGACAGAAAAATCGAAAACCTGAAATGGCGATTCAGAAACCTGACCCGGGACATAGACGGGGCACTCCTTACGACGAAAACCCTTGGAACGTCATTCTATGACTTTAGTGCTCCTAAGGCAAGGGTAAGAGTTGACGCAAATCAATTGTAAAGATTGTAAAATCTATGCTTTGGAGCTTGCATTTCGCTGTTTAACGGGGACCATCCGGAGCGCTTAAGAGCCCAACCCAGGGCATTCCGCCAATTGTCCAGGGGCAGCTCCGCAACCCGCATCCCTGCATTGAGATGTGAGCTCACCTAGTCCGGGATGCCAGACCGGATGCGGGGGACCAGGTATGTCACATTCACGGCCTCGACAACACCTGCCACGTTTATAATCGTTTGCACAAACGAAGTGTGTGCCCCGCAGTGGCAGTTGGCCCCACTGGAACTTTTGCATCCGCCATACCGTATCTGATGACGTGTCCCCAGTTGCGCCGAAATCCAGGACCTGTGACCCGTCTATTTCGGGTTAGGCCGGGCGAAGGATTCAGCATCGAGAGACGGTCCGCGGGCGTAACAAGGGAAACATGAGCACTGGAAAGAAAATAGCGATCGGCAGCGGCGTTGCCGTGCTGGTTGTGGCGATCGCTGGTATTGCGGTTCATCAAAGCCGCAAAGGCATTGTCACGGTGCAAACCGGCAAAGCCGAGCCCATGGACCTGGCGTCGATTGTTAGCGCATCGGGAGAGATCAAGCCCAAGACCTATGTGAACATCGGCGCGAATGCTTTCGGCAAGATTACGCGGCTTTATGTAAAGGAAGGCGATCGGGTCAAGAAGGGTCAATTGCTGGCTCAACTGGAAAACGTGCAATCCTCGGCGGACGTGAACGCCACCCAGGCTGGGCTGGAAGCGGCGCGAACGGATGCGATTGCAGCCGATGCCGCGCTGAATACATCCGCAGCCGACCTGAATCGTGCGCAATCCGACTACGAACGCGCACAGCTTGATTGGACTCGCGCTCAGGGGTTGTACCAGAACGCATTGATCGCGAAGTCGGAGTTCGACAGCCAGAAAGCTGCGTGGCAAACCGCCCAAGCTGGATTGGAGCAAGCGAAAGCGCGTGTAGCCCAGGCCAAGGCGCAGAAGGATTCTGCCGATCGCCACATCACGCAGAACGCTGCCAATCTGACGCACGCGGCCGATGTGCTGCAAAAGACCACCTATGCCGCGCCATACGACGGCATGATTACTAACCTGCCGGTTCGCGAGGGCGAGACCGTGGTGATCGGAATACAGAATTCGCCTGGCAGCACGCTGATGACTTTGGCGGATATGTCGGTAATCACCGCTGAGGTCAGGGTGGATGAGACCGATATCGTAAATGTGCGGCTGGGGCAGCCCGCGGAAGTCAGCATCGACGCGATTCCGAAAAAGATCTTCAAGGCGGTGGTGAGCGAAATCGGAGATAACGCAATTGTTCGTTCTACCGGTGTTTCCACATCGCAGCAGACTTCGGCCAGCCAGGAAGCGAAAGACTTTAAAGTAGTGGTGACGGTGCAAGAGACGCCAGAGAACCTACGCCCTGGACTTTCCGCGACGGCGAAAATCACGACGGATACCCGCAAAAAGGTTCTGACAATTCCGATTCAGGCTTTGACTGTTCGCACTCGTGCAGATTTGAAAGCGGCCAGTAGCGAGAAAGGGTCGGTGCAGGCCGCTGCTCCACAGAAAGAAGCATCCAAAAAAACAGACGACGACAAAGGTGAAGTGCAAGGTGTGTTCGTCGTCCGCGAGGGCAAAGCCGAGTTTATTCCTGTGGAAACAGGGATCACCGGCACTACGGACATCGAAGTGTTGAGCGGGTTGAAGCCGGGTGACGAGATCGTTACGGGGAGTTATAAAGTGCTGCGCACCATGCGCCCCGGGGTGAGCGTAAAAATAGATAACACGGCACCGAAGAAGGAAGATGAGAGTTAGGCGTCAGTCTTTCGTCGTAGGTTCTTGAATGACTGAACACTGATGACTGACTAACAACTGCCCTAGTTAAGCGTCCAACCGGCAGCCGACGGATGGCAGAAACAGATGTAGAAAGATCGGAGCGGGCGAGTGTCCGTAGGGGACGAGGAGAGAAAAATGGCAACCGCAGAAGTGATCAACATTAATCAGCCCGTTGTGTCGGCGCCACCCGAATCGTGCATGATCTGCACCGAAGACTTGTGGAAGACCTACGACATGGGATCGGAGCAGCAGGTACACGCCCTGCGGGGTGTGAATATTCGCATCCAGCGCAACGAATACGTCGCGATCATGGGGCCGTCGGGCTCTGGTAAATCCACATTGATGAACCTGATCGGTTGCCTGGATACGCCCAGCAAAGGCGAGTACTGGCTGAACGCCCAGTTGGTCAGCGAACTGGACGACGACGAACTGGCGCGCATTCGAAACAAAGAAATCGGTTTCGTTTTCCAGACCTTTAATTTGCTGGCCCGCGCCACCGCGCTGCACAACGTCGAACTGCCGCTGATTTACGCCGGCGTTCACAGCGAAGAACGGATCGAGCGGGCGAAGGCGGCGCTGGCTTCGGTAGGCATGGAGAAGCGCATGATGCACAAACCGAACGAACTCTCCGGAGGCCAGCGTCAGAGGGTTGCGATTGCGCGTGCGCTGGTAAATCGGCCGTCCATTATCCTGGCTGACGAACCCACCGGTAACCTGGACTCCCAGACCGGAAATGAAATCATGTCCCTGATGGACCGTCTACAAGCCAACGGCAACACCATCGTTCTGGTCACTCACGAACACGATATCGCCGAATTTGCCCATCGCGTGATTTACATCAAGGACGGCGTGGTGGAGAAGGACGAGCGGAAAGCGGGAAGGTAGTCGTCAGTCGTCAACGGCGGGTTTGGCACACCCCGGGAGCCCCTGAAACTATCACCCTCCCATTGAGTTGTGCGATCCAGAATCCCCAGTTCTCGCAACACCAGCGAGACCTGGAGCAGGCTAGTCTCCAACACCGCAGTCGGTGACATCCCTGTTTGTGGCGCTGAAGCCGTTTGTACTTTCCGGCGCAAACGCATCGGAGCGGGCACCCTCACACTATCCGAATGCACTCTAATCCAGCTGCTTTGGCCATCGTCTAAAATGAGCGAGAGGCATCCGATGTGGCCCTTCCCCATCGAATTATCAAAACATGATCCTGCAGTAGCGGCGATCAAGTCCACTGCCCCAAAACGCTTTCGTCTGGAATCGGTCGACGTGGTACGCGGCATCATCATGATTCTGATGGCGCTCGACCACACGCGCGATTTTTTTGGCCGAGCCATCAGCCCGACCGACCTCTCCCAGACAACCATCGCGCTATTTTTCACGCGCTGGGTCACCCACATTTGCGCGCCGGTTTTCTTCTTACTGACTGGCACCGGCGCCTATCTTTCCCGCCGCAACAAGTCCACGGGCGAGCTGTCAAAGTTTCTGTTCACTCGAGGCCTATGGCTGATCTTCCTCGAAGTCACGCTGTTTCGCTGTCTCGGTTTGCAGTTCAACTTCGACTATCATCTGACATTTCTCGATGTGCTGTGGGCCCTGGGCTGGGCGATGATCGTGCTTTCGGCGCTGGTCCATCTGCCCGCGAAATTAGTCACGGCTTTTGGACTCATATTGATCGCGGGGCATAACTTACTGGACCGCATTCAATCGTCGAATCCGGTTTGGACCATTCTGCACTCGCTCAATTTCGTCGTCACCCGTCCGGGGCATGCTGTCTTTGTCGCATACACACTGGTGCCCTGGGTTGGCGTGACGGCGGCGGGATACGGCCTTGGGCAAATTTATAACCGGCCATCCGAGCACCGCCGGAATTCTCTCCTGCGGGCCGGACTTGGTGTCGTGGCCGCCTTCGTGATACTTCGCGGCATTAATGTGTACGGCGATCCGGTGCGCTGGACAACCCAAAAGTCCGCCGCTTTCACCGCGTTATCTTTTTTGAATACCAACAAATATCCGCCCTCGCTCTTGTTCTTGCTGATGACGCTCGGTCCGGCGCTGCTTTTGCTTTGGGCGGTGGACCGGGGCGCACCTCGATTTTTGCGCCCGGCGCTGGTCCTGGGCAAAGTACCGATGTTTTATTACCTGCTGCACTTCCCGCTCATTCACCTGCTGGCAGTGGTGGCGTGCTACGGGCGCTACCGGCAAATACACTGGATGTTTGAGTCGCCTACGATCGATAGATTTCCCTTCACTCCGCCCCCGGGATGGGGATTCTCTTTGCTAGTTATTTATCTGATCTGGGCTGCGGTTGTGGTCGCGCTCTATCCACTTTGCCGCTGGTTTGCCGCTTTGAAACAGCGCCGCAGTGATGCCTGGCTTAGTTATCTATGAACTCACAGCCTGTGGGAGGTGGGACGGTAGCGACTATTGCTTGATTACCGTGCCGTCGCGCTTGCGGATTTCGCCCCAGCCGCCGTTTAGTCCGTTCTCGCTTTGCGCGAAGGGCGCTTTAGCGGCAGCTTTTTCGTCGATTTCGATTCCCCAGCCTGGCTTTTCGCTTACCCAGAGGTACCCATCTTTCATTTCAGGGCAGCCGTGGAAGATTTCCTGGGTGCGGTCGTTGAATGGCGAATATTCTTGGATGCCGAAGTTGTAGCTGACGACGTCCAGCGTCACGTTGGCCATGTGGCCGACCGGCGAGACGTCGCCGGGGCCGTGCCATGCGGTTCTGACCCCGAACTGCTCGGATAGGATTGCGATCTTGCGGGCCGGAGTGAACCCGCCCGTCTGCGAGAGGTGGACGCGAATGTAGTCAATCAGGCGCTCGGTGATAAGCGGCGTCCATTCGTGCGGGCTATTGAAGAGCTCGCCCATGGCAATGGGCGTGGCGCAGTTTTGACGAATTTGACGGAAGTACCCCAGATCTTCGGGGGAGAGCGGGTCTTCCAGAAAGAACATTTTGAATTTTTCGGCATCCTTGCAGAACTGCACTGCTTGATTGGGCAACAGACGCTCGTGCATGTCGTGCAGCAGCTCGACTTCATCGCCTAGCTCCTGGCGGCATATTTCCAAAAGCTTCAATGCGCGGCGAGCATAGTAAGCCGGTTCGAAGAGCGGTTTGTCATGCAACGCTTTGAGCGGGGTGCCGCTGCGGCGGGCGCCGTAGCCGGCCATGCCCGGCACTCCGACCTGAACGCGCACGTGGCGGAATCCCTGCTCCAGGTAGCGCTTCGCCTGGTCGACGACTTCCTGGAACTCGGCGCCATCGGCGTGTGCGTAGGTGTCGGCGGCTTCGCGGCATTTGCCGCCCGTCAGTTGATAGACCGGCATGCCGGCCTGGCGGCCTTTGATGTCCCATAGAGCCTGATCGATGCCGCTGATCGCGTTGTTCAGTACGGGACCGTTCTTCCAGTAAGAGCTGTCGTAGCAAGACTGCCAGATGTCTTCGATGCGCTCAGTGGTTTTGTTAAGCAAGAAAGGCTTCAGATATTTCTCAACGGCGGGCTTCACCAGGTCGGCGCGTTGGGTAAAAGTGGCGCAGCCGTAACCGTAAAGGCCGTCCTGGTCAGTGGTGATCTTGACCACGGTGAGCCGTACGCCCTGAGGCTGGCATTCGATGACGTTGATGTCTTTGATCCGCGGCACGGGCATGGCATGCGTGGCTCGCGTTACTTGTTCTTGGGCATGCAAGCGTCGAGTTGTGGCAGCGAGCGCACTGGCGCCGGCGAGGGATTTCAGGAAATGACGGCGTTGTAGGGACATGTTCGGCCTCGTGCAGCGTAGAAATCCTATCTGAAATGATTGCGTGCGTGTTGGAAGCTTCGGTGCCGCAAGCCGAATGTCATCCTGTCTCTGACGACGGACCTCGGCATGGGGCGGGCTTATGGGTGAGGCTGGGAATGCACAGATGCTTCGGCCCGCAAGAGCGCCGGCCGAAGGATGACAATGGTTTTTGGGTGGTGTAAAGGGTGATAGCTACAGTTAAAACCTACTGCTGCGTGCTGCTCACCGGTTTTGCCTCGGCGGCGTCTGCTGGCAACGTGGGGTGACCCAGGAAGAACGAGTGATCGTAGAGACTGCGATACATGCGTCCGGAAATTTCCGCAGCCTTGGGGCCGAAGGTGGGGCGTCCGCCTTGCAGGAAGACAACCACAACAATGCGTCCAATGTCGGTCTTCGCGTAGGAGGCGAACCAGCCGTAGCGGGTTCCTGCGCGCGAGCAGGTTCCGGTCTTGCCTAAGATTTCTTCTTCGTTGAAATTGACTCGCAGGCTGCGGGCTGTGCCATAGCTGACCGCGCCCGCCATGCCGTCGGAAATCTCTGGAATCAGTGGAGCGATGTCGAGGTGGCGCTTCACCCGTGGTTCAAAGTTGGTGATCTCTTCCGCGGATGTCGGATGCTGAAGGTAATAAAGTGTTCCGCCATTTGCGATCGCAGAGACCATGGCTCCCAGTTGCAGCGGTGTCATCGAGATGCCTTCGCCGAATGAGCACATTTTGCCTACCCCGCCGAGCTTCGACGAAATTTCTTCCTGCGGGTAGGTGCCGAGTTGCTCGCCCTGAATGTTGTAACCGGCGAGTTCGCCCAGCCCGAACTGGTGGGCGTAGAAGCTGACTTTTTCAAATCCCAGGCGGCGTCCGAGGGCCTCGAAGTAGGCGTTATTGGAATGCGCGAGCGCGGTGGTCAGGTTCATACGGCTACGGCCGCCAAGAGCGATCTGCGTATCTTTTGTGATCAGGTCTTCGCTGAGAGCCGCCAGGGCCACTGACAGCTTTATGGTGGAGCAGGGTTGCGCACCGCTCGCCAGGGCTAATTTTTGATTCACCATCGCCAGAACGCGGCCGCTGGTGGGTTCGATCGCGAGCACGGTGCCATTCATGTTGCCCAGAGCGTCTATGGCAGCCTGGCGGACGACTGGGTCTTCTCCGGCGGTGACGTCGCTTTCAAATTTGTCATCCACGAAAGAGCTGGCGGTGAAGCGCGCGTAATAGCGATGACGGCGGGTGCGACCGGTTCGGCTCGTTCTTACTAGCCGTGTGCGGGCGTGACCGCGCGAGAGTTTGGACAGGCGTTTTCGGGCGTGCGGCGTCTCAGTGACTTTTTGGGATTTCTTGCGAGTGGTCAACGAGCGGTTGCTGACAGTGGCAGCCGATCCAGATGGCGGCAGCACTGAAAAAACCAAGGCGAATACCAATCCGAGCAGCGCCGTGCGTTTGCTAAAAGTCACTGATCTTTTCCCATCCAGACTCGTATTACCAGGTTCGGAAACCTGATTTGATGCACGACGCTTGCCAAGTTCGAGCAGGCATCGCCCACCACCCTAATCATTCGATATTAAGGCAGTTATCGAGAGTCGTACATTAAAAAATCAATTTGTTACCACGCTGCGCATCAGATGTGTAACCCTATGATGGTGAATGGGTTAATTTGATTCTTCCTCCTGATTACCGCCCTTTCGTAATGGGAAAGGATTTACCCTGTGACCCCAGCTCTTAGGAAAACTTTTTCTCTTTTCCCATGGGGGGGCCAGGTAGTTGAGGTTTCGGATGAAAAGGAGTGTCGATATTTCGGCGGAGATTGACATCAGACGTCCTAGACCGCGAAGGACGCGGAGGAACTTCCGGAAGATGTTGAGAAAATCCCTGGGTTGCGGCCCTGCTGTTCTGCGGCGTTAGAATCTTTTCGAGCTGAAATTTTAGAGGACTTTCATGACTGCCTGCTTATTCTGCCGCATCGTTGCTGGCGAAATTCCCGCCAAGAAGGTCTATGAAGACGAGCACACTTTGGCGTTCGAGGACATTAATCCTCAGGCGCCGACCCATCTGCTGGTGATTCCCAAAAAGCACATCCGTGGGCTGAAAGAGGCGTCCCTGGAAGATGCGGAGATTGTCGGGAGATGCCATCTCACGGCAGCGCAGTTGGCGAAACAGCGAGGAATCGAAGATGGCTATCGGACGGTATTAAACGTTGGCCCAGGTGCCGGGCAGTCGGTGTTTCATATGCATGTGCACCTGCTGGGCGGACGCGCCCTGAGCTGGCCGCCAGGATAGATTGCGCGGGCGCGAACGTCCCGCTCGCGCCTGCACTTACTTCTTACATAGGGCGGGCTTCTTCGGCTGGTTCCGGGGCGCCGTGGCGGCGTAGCAGCTGCGGCAAATTCTGTGAGAATGCCGAACGTGGCAGCACCATGTCGCAGCCTACTTCGTGAGCCTTCATCTTCAGGTCGCCCTGGACGTGCGACAGGAAGCCGATGATGGACGTTCCCTTTTTCAGTTTTGTCTTGAGTTTGGGAATCAGGGTCAAGGGCTTGGCGTTAGCATTGTTCATGTCGAAGATAATCAACGACGGCTTCTCTTCGCCGTTTTGCTTTATGTGATCGAGCAGGTCTTTCTCGGTTTTGACGAATTCGACCTTCACATTCAGCTTGCGCGCGGTTTCCTGAATCTTTGCCTGGAAAAACAGGTCATCGACAAAGGCGAAGATGCGAGAGCTGCCATTGTCGCCCTGAGGCAAAGGTTCGGGATCGAGCGGCGTATAGGCAGGAGCGAAACCGGGACGCATGCGTCCGGGCCGCGATCCATTGCCATTCATGGCGGCTCGATAGCTGTGATCCATGGGAGCGGAGTAAATGCCTCCGCCTTGCTGTTGCCGGTCGCGGCCCTGGGCTCCGCCACGATTAGGCGGACGCCGGCCACGCCGACGCTTACTTCTCCCTCCTCCACCACCGGAGGGGTGTCCGGGTCCTGCATTCATATTGTTCTCGTTTTTAGCTGCATTCAGTCGGCCCGAAGGGCGACTCGATTTTCTTGCTGGATTAACAAATTCGTTTGATTCCTTCCGCGCACATACACCAAACTGTGCGGAAAACCCAATGCGGCTGGAACTCACGCGTGAATATCTCTATTCGCAGATCTTCAAGACCCTTAGATCTTTTCCGTAAGATCGCTTTTCCGTATGGCGTCTGGAGCCAGGGGGCGCGGAGGGCCAGCTAGAGAGCATGGCCGCTGGAAACAATATGATGGTACCGCTCAGAGAGGAGAAAGCGCAAGTCCCAAGTGACCTGGTTTTGCACAATGGTAACTTTCTACGACAACGGGACGCCGCGGAAGGCCCTAGGTTCGATAATAGGTAAGGGCTCTTTTTACACGCCGCGAATCACTGGGTGCCGCTCATCTGCCGCGCCCATTGCATTGCCTGCCAGTAAGTTTCGGCGACCTCACTCTCTCGCAGGCTGAGTGATTTTGCCAAAGTTCCCACACCCTGCCAGTCGGCGGATTCCTGCGCCAACATCAGTTGGTAGAGCGGACGCAAACGCGTGCCGCGCCCCAGAAGAACTTCTTTCGTTTCCTGGTCGATGGGAACACTGTCCAATACTTCCGCCATGGGAATTTGCAGAATCGAGTCCATCAAAGACAGAAGTCCTAGGAGAAATAGATCGGAATCTTCGTGTTGGACCTTGGGCGAGAGTAACTCGCAGAAGCGGGCTCGAACCAGCGCTGAAGAAACAAGTTCGCTAGACCGGTTCTGCCCGGCGGCCAAAGTGACGACCAGACGAACCCAACGACGAACTTCACGTTCGCCCAAAATCGAGAGAGCGTGCCGCACCGAGTGAATTTCATTGGCGAAGCCGAAAGCGGCCGAGTTCAAGTAACGCAACAGCCGGTAACAAAGCGAAGCCTCACCTTTGATCGCGTTCTCGATTTCACGCGGCTCGAGTTCCGGTTTGGAGACGACTTGCAGCATGCGCACATAGTTAAGACGGTTAGCCGCGATCTCGTGGGCTTTCATCGTTTCGGGGCGGCGAAAGAAGTAGCCTTGAAAATAGAGGAAACCGGCTTTCTTTGCGGCCAGAAATTCTTCGCGAGTTTCAACCTTCTCGGCCAGCAGACGGCATTTCCAGGGGCCATAGCGCTTGACCAAGCCGATGCGTTGTTCGGGAGTTGTGTTGCGTACATCCACTTTGAGGATGTCGGCGAAGTCGGTCAGCGAGTGACGTGGATCGTTCTCTGTAAAATCGTCAAGCGCGATCATGTATCCGGCCGCTTTCAGGCGCTGGCATGCGGCCATCACCAAATCGTCTGGCTCGACGGTTTCCAAAATCTCCGCCACTGCCTGGCTGGAAGGCAGCAGAGTCATGTAGTCCTTCAACAACATGTCGCGGGTACAGTTAATGAACGCACGACGACCATCACTGAGGACATCCAATCCCATAAGCAACGAAGTATCGAGCGTGCTGCGCGAGGCAGCTTCAGGATCGTTCGAGCGGAAGTAATCTTCCACTCCGTCGCGAAAGAGAATCTCGTACCCGAAAACCTTTTCATCCTGAGACAGGATTGGTTGGCGAGCAACAAAACGTGCATTGGGTGGAGGAACTGCTTTGCCTAAAGCGGGAGTAGTCACGCCATTCTTATCGGCAGGGCGGGTTCAAATCTTTAACCCATCAGTCGGACCGTTCCGGCGAGCGAAACTAGTGCGTAACCGGCGTGATCACAACTCTTTTTGCGCCAGCCATTATCATGACCACCATGCTTCCCCAGGTTGACCGCGAGAGCATTACCAGTGCCTATGGCCTGATTCGTCCTCATGTGAGGCGTACTCCGGTAGTTGAGGTAGACGGCGCCGATTTTGGACTGAACGGCATCCGCCTGGTCCTCAAACTGGAGTTGTTGCAACATTCCGGATCCTTCAAGGCGCGAGGCGCTTTCACCAATCTGCTGATGCGCGAGATTCCGCCAGCGGGAGTGGTTGCCGCCTCCGGCGGGAATCACGGGGCTGCGGTGGCTTTTGCTGCTATGAAGCTGAAACGTCCGGCGAAAATTTTTGTTCCGGAAGTAGCCTCGCATGCGAAACAGGAACGAATTCGCGGCTATGGTGCCGACCTGGTCGTGACCGGCCAACGCTATGCGGACGCGCTGGCGGCAAGCGAAGACTGGGTGGCGCAGTCGGGCGCGATGCCGATTCATGCCTATGACCAGGTCGAAACTTTGTTGGGGCAAGGGACGGTAGCTTTGGAATTCGAAAGTCAATATCCGCAACTCGGTTCGTTACTTGTCGCAGTTGGAGGTGGCGGGCTGATTGGTGGAATTGCTGCGTGGTATGGCTCAAAAGTGAAGATCGTAGGAGTGGAACCAGAAGCTTCTCCCACTCTTACACGAGCCAGGCAGGCCGGGCGTCCGGTGGATGCGGAGGCTGGTGGAATCGCCGCCGATTCGCTGGCCCCGAAACGCGTGGGCGAAATGATGTTCCCCATTTCCGAGGCGCATGTGCAAAGTGTGTTGCTGGTTTCCGACGATTCGATCCGGGAGGCGCAAAAGGCGTTATGGAATGTGCTCAGAGTTGTGGCTGAGCCGGGAGGAGCAGCAGCGTTGGCGGCGTTGCTGTCGCGTCGCTACCAGCCAGATCCCGGAGAGCGGGTAGGAGTGCTGGTTTGCGGAGGGAACACTACGGCAGTCGATTTTGCAGGCTAGCCTCGTAATTTAGCGATTCCGGTCCGCCGGTTTTGATTGCACTTTGCCGAGAAATTGCCTCGGTCGTACGCGGCTCACAAAAGCCCAGCCACAAAACGACTTCGCCTGGGCGGGAGCGCCCGCCCGCGCACACCAGTGGTTACTGCACTGTTAGAACAACGCTGGTGGTGTGAGTCATCGTCCCGCTGGTCCCGGTTACGGTCACGGTGTAGGTGCCCGCAGGTGTTCCACCGGTTTGCGTGGAACCGCCGCTGCTACTGCTGCCTCCTCCGCAACCTACGCCAGCGGCGAAAAATACGACCAGCATGAGAGCGAGTCCTGTCGTCCGTCGGCGACGTGAAGGCAGACCGAGAAACACTATTCCCGCAAACAGCGCACCGCTGGTTGCTGCCAGCCATCCGAATTCATGATGGCGGTGTGGGGCCAACGCGCCTGACAAAGAATGCGATGCGTTGGTCTTGATGGTGAGGGTCGACGTGCCGGAGCTGTTCGCGACCGAAGTTGGCGCTACAGCACAGGTTGGTCCAGTAGCAGCCGCTCCTGCCACGGTGCAGGTGAGGGCGACCGTTCCGCTGAATCCGGCAACCGATCCGACCGTAATAATCGAGGTTGCAGATGCGCCCGGGGCAACGCTAGCCGCTGAAATCGCTCCGGCGGAAAGTGTGAAATCGGGAACCGCGGCTGCGGAAACCAAAAGATTTACCTTGGTCGTATGAACTGTTGCTCCCGACGTTCCTGTAACGGTGATCACGGAGCTAGCGATCGGGGTCGTCGAGGTAGTGGTAACGGTCATGGTGGAAGTGCCCGTGGTCAGCGAAGTCGGGCTGAAGCTGCAGGTTGCGCCAGCGGGGGTTCCACTGCAGGTCAAGGCCACCGTTCCGGTAAACCCATTGGTTGGAGAAACTGTGATCGTGGAGGTGCCCGTTTGTCCGGGACCTACGATGGTGATGGGTGTGCCGCCCACCGAGAAATCTGGGGCGGACACGAAGCCAGGCCATGAGGTCGCCAGCACGTTGGCATCGATCGACCCCAGGCCGGTGACCAAGTCATAGCCGGCCCCGGCGCTGTAGCCGATTTGGAGAGGCGCCGTGGTCGGGCAACGCAGGGAAGCGGCTCCGCTCGCGGGCGTGCCGGAAGTGCATGGCACAATGTTATTGCCGCTGGTGATGTCGTGGAAAGCAGTTGGTGTCGAGGCCGCAAGAGCGTAGATCGTCGTGTTCACGTTACCCAAACCCGTTGACTGCGTGGCTTGATTCAGAATTGCGAGTATGCCGGCGAACGCGGGCGCACCTACCGAAGTTCCGCCAACCGCCGCAAGACTGCCATCACTCGCCCGAAATCCAGCGGTACAACTGGTAGGAGTCGGGGAGGCCGCGGCGAAGAAGGCCTGCGAACAGATCAGCAAAGAATCATGATTCGGCGATGCACTCAGAGAAAGGTCAGGAACGTCGCGATGACCGTCGGCTAACGTCAGTGCTGTCTGCCAGGCAGGTTTCGCGAATACGGTGCTGACGCCTCCACCGGTCGCGGAAAGGCCTCCTCCGTTTGAAATAGACAGGGTTGTGTCATTCCAACCCATCTCGGGAATATAGGAGAGAGCAGAACTGATCGTGTCGCTGGTAGTGTCGGTGCCGGCCCAGAAAGTGGTAGCGGCGGCGCTGGTGTTGGGAGCGGTACCAGACACGGTGGCGGCGGCGTCTCCGTTGAACTCAGAGCCACCGATGGCGGTAACTTCTGGAATGCTGCCGGGTGAATCCACCGCCAGCCCGTGGGTGGCAGTCGTCGCTTTTGCACTTTCGCAGTCAGCGGCACCGGCATCACCGGATGCGGCTGTAACCGTCTCGCCTTGGGTGTTCGCTTGCTGGACATCTTGCCGCAGAGTGGTCAGAGCGCCCGCCAGGTTGGCTTCGCAATTACCATAGCTGGTGCTGATGACGGGTGCGAGATTGTTATCGATGGCAAATTCAAGCGAATTGAAGACATTGAGATTCGAGTTGCTGCCAACATAGACAAACAAGATGGTCGCATTCTTTGCCACACCGCCCGACCATTCAACGTCAAGGTCGGCTTCCACTTCGTCACCGTTAGAAAATCCAGTCGAATCATCCACGGAAACAAGTTGAAGGTTGGTAGGCGACAAACCCGCGGCGCTACGAAACGCGTCCACGTCGGAGGTCAGAATCTGAGTTTGTCCGACGACCGCAATGGACTCGCCGGTGCCGTCGAGTCCGGCATCCCACAGAGGTTTAAGGTTGTAGATGGTGGCGAAATCGGCCGGGGCCAGGAAGTGATTGCCTGATACGTGAGAAGTGAAATTCGGCTTCACCGGGACGGCCCTGGGCCGGGGACGGAAGTTATCAAGCCCTCGAACGCCCGCTACTGCGCTGGCGATGGCTCCAGGAAGAGAAGCTTCCAGGGCATTGGCGAAACGGGTTTCGCCGTCAACCAAATAACGGTGGAACTCGGTGTGAAAGGCGTTCTCGATCTGGGACGCGTTTCCGCTGAAGAATATCCGGGTGCGGGCGCGGGAGTAACCATCCACCGCCAAGCCCTGCGATTTGAGCCAACCGGAGACTTTGGCGAGGTCAGTGTCACTCATGCCAAAGCGGGTTGCATACTGCTCCGGCGTCAGCCACTTATGATAGTTGGGAGAGCTTGAGTTCTGCTGATCCGCGAGAAGTCTTTCGAGAGCGGCTTGCTGGTCAGGCGAAAGCTTGAAGACGATGGCCGCATGATTGATTTTCATACCGCCTTCGACGCGACCCTGATCGAATTCCGCCCGAGCCATGGGATGCGCGGGTGAAACCGCGACCGGTTCGGTGTCTCCAAGGTTAGCCGCGATGCGATTACGGGTTTGCGCCGATGCGGTGATGGCCAGAAGCCCAGCTATGATGACGAGCTTATGAATTGAATGCACACGGATCCTTGGCATTACCAGGTCTCCTGTTGATTTTGCTGCTGTTTGATTGGGTGCCTCTGCCGGTGGTAGCGACCGGCTTCGCCATTGGGAATATGGATTCAGATTATCCCAGCAAAGGATGTACGGAAAGTGACCTTGGATTGAAAAGTCAAGAGATATGACTTGATTGGTTACTGCCCTGCTCAAAGAGGGGAAAGACAAAGGTCCGATTACCCACGTTATCGACACTGCTGGTCTTTGGCAGGATTTGATGGGTTGCCCGAGACTTATGGCGTCACGGCTTCTCTGAGTTCTCGCAGAAGGGGGGTATCCGGCGCCAGACAGTTAACCACCGAGCCTTAGTTAGTGACTGGCTCGTAATCGAGGTCGTGCTCGTACGCCTCTGGCGAACTCGATTCCTCGGGGAGAGACTCGCGATACTCGTGGATGCGAACGCCTTCGGAAGCCACGGTTACGTAAGTGGGGGGGAAATCAGCCCAGCTGCCGGAGTTGTAATAGGAGACGCCTTCGCGGTGGATGGTTCCCGCTTTGTGCGTATGTCCGCAGAAAACCCGGTCCACTTCACGGAGCCGGGCGTGCTGAAGGGCGCCGGAGGAGACCTTCGACGAGAGTCTTAACCAGTGGGCGCCTTGACGATCCAAGAAACGGGAAAACGCTTTGCCTTTGAAGTCGAGCTTTTGTAACTGAAGGTGTAAGAAGGTTCCCAATGAGCTCAACAGAAGATTGTTGACGGCAAATCGATCGAACTGGTGGCCGTGAATTGCGAGGTGGCGGTGCCCCTCGAATTCCCACTCGTACTCCTGATAAACCCTCACCCCCACCAGATGGGACATGACCTCGCTCAGTCCGCGATCATGGTTGCCTTCTACCCACACCACTTCAACGCCGCGCTTTGGATTCGAGAGCTTCCGAATGTAACTGAGAAACTTCCAGTGCGGCTTGGTGAGGCGTCCGAAGTTGAGATCGGAAAAGATGTCGCCCAGCAGGATCAGGCGACGGAAGCGATTCTCCCGCAGCATCCGCGTGGCTTGCTCGGCGCGGCTGATCTCCGATCCCAAGTGCAGGTCAGAGAGGATGAGCGTGTCATAGGTGGCGGAACTCATCACAATGGGTTGTAACAAATTAATGTTACGGGGAGATGAAAATTGCACAGAAAATGGGGCAGTGGTTGTTTCGGTAACTCATTGGTGGTTAGTGGTTGGTAGTCAGGGTGATAGTCGTTTTCCGGTCTAGGTTCCGGGTTAGGGCAATAACGGCTTTCACTGTTCAGCGTTCAGTTATGACTGATCAATGTTTCTCAGGTACGTATTCCTTAGGCGGCGCGGCTCCTTCGCCGAAGAAATACTGTTCCATCTGCTTTACGATAGCTTCCTGATCTTCGCGGCGGGCAGGGTTTAGGCGATATTCGTTGAGCAACATCTTGCAGAATTCCGTCCACCCTTTCCAGGCTTCCAGCGAAACATTGTCGTAGACTTTCTGGCCCAGCGGGCTGTCGAATGGCGGCTCTTCGAGGCCGGGAAGTTCTTTTTTCAGTTTTACGCAGAAGACTTTGTGCTCTGCCATGAATGCCTCGCAATCCCAATTGGTCGCAAATCAGCGAAAGAAAATTATCTCACAAGGAAAGGAACAGCGGATTCTCGCAATCGGGGCATAACTGACTGCGATGCGTGCCGGTCGAACCATCATTTCATGGAGGAGCACTGTTAACACAGGCAGTAATGTCTTCCCGGCGGTGCGCTTACGCTTACTAACGGAAGCTAACGAACACTTATTGCGAATGACCGCCTCGTCAACCATCGACCAATTGAACTCGCGCCTTCTCGAAGGGTTGGCCAAGCCTGAGCTGACGTCGATTCTGGCGCCGCGATACCAAAGCGATTCTATGCCAATTCTGTAGTCACAAATCAGGGGCAGCCTGCTGACCGTCTGTTTTTGTTGACGAAAGGCCGGGCGAGATTTTTCTCCGTCACGGAAAAGGGCAAAAAATTCATTCTTCTCTGGCTTCCGCCCGGAGAGATATTCGGAGGCCGTACGCTCTTGCCGGTGCGGTCTTCGTACCTTGCCAGCACAGAAATAGTGAGGGAGAGTTGGGCGTTGATGTGGGATCGCAATACGATCCGAGGCCTTACTTCTCGGTATCCGAGATTACTAGATAATGGGTCGTCAATTGCATCTGAATATCTAGCCGAGCACTTGGAAAGCTACCTAGCGTTGACCCGTCATGACGCTCGGCAACGACTAGTCCATGTTCTGACTACCATTGCGCCTAGTATTGGCCACAGGGTTTCCGATGGCGTTGAACTCGATGTCACGAATGAGGAGTTAGCTAACACGGCGAACGTGACGCTGTTTACCGCAAGTCGTCTCTTGAGCGAGTGGCAACGAAGTGGCGATGTTCTGAAAAGACGGGGCAAGCTCCTGCTCCGCTTTCCAGAACGGCTTCTTAGGCAATCAGCCTGACACATTCCGGTTCCATTGACAGAAGCAGTGAGATTGGCGCTGAACTGTTATTCCTACAACATGCTACTCAACCGCGATCTGCCTTTTTCAGTTAATCGGATCGTGCGTGTTCAAATTGGGCGAATGCCAACGCGCATTGATTATTGGACCTTGATTCTCATGTTCACCGCTCTTGCTGTCGTGCTTTGGTTGTTGAAGGGGCCGAAGGGGCCGAATGCCGCGAACTAAAGAATTTAAAGAATTAGCGAAATCATGCGTGGGTGATGACATGAAGACGTCGGCCCCGCGACGACCCGAATAGACTTTGCGGTAACCAAGCAAAAGGCTCGGGACGAAGGGGGCCGACGTCTTTATGTCATCACCCACACGTGTTTACATCAGTTAAGAATTTCTACCCCGCGTCTTTTCCGGAAATCGAGAGAATCCCGGGTCGCCTTCGCTACTGCGGCAGCCCCGCCTTGCGTACCAGTTCAGCAAACCGTGGGTCGGAGCGTATGGGGTCGAAAAAGAAGTCAGTTTTTAAATTCTTCACCCCCGAATCGCGCTCCTGATAGGCGGTGTTGAGCCACCCGAGAGCTTTATCAATGTCGAAGCTTCTTGTTGACGCCGGCGAGTCTTTCAGTTTGCCCAATTCATCGAGTACATTCTGCCAAGCCTTCGGGTCTTTCTTGGTCGCAAACGACGCCCCGAGATCGGCATAGTATGCGAGTATGTCACTGCGCAACGCGTCGGAAATTGGTTTCCCGCTCACCCTGGCCAGCAAGTTCGCGTAGGCTTCGTCCGTGAACGGGTAGGCCGTCGGTTCAGTCAGTTTTCCCGTGTCAAAGTTGTCGTTGGGCAGTTGGAGGCGGCCCTCCTGTAGGGCAACAAGCATCTCTCGATAATGCCTCAGGGTTTCGTTGAAACTGTGCATGTACAACTGTTCCACGGCTGGTGTGGGCGGATGAAAGGCAAGGGCGCTGAATGGTCCTACTTTCGGCACCAGACGCAAAAAGAACGCCTTGATGCGCGCTGAGATCCCCGGTTTTTCATAGGTTTGTCCCCAATCCTTGCGGTATTCAGAATGTGAAACGTTATAGATGAATTGACTCCGGACCTCATTGGGGTGACTGTTCTGGATCTCATGTCTCTTGATATGCCATGCCACCCTGGTGGTTCTGGGGATGACCGATGAAACCGCGTGGCGATAGCTGCCGATTGCCAGATCAACACTGACGAAGATGCTCGACAGGTCGATACAGTAGGTATCGGCGAACGCTCTTTCCAGAGCGGTCTTGGGTACTTCGAAACCGATGAAGTCATGATAGGCACGCGGCGCGTAGTTTCCTTCAGCGACCTGATCGACATCGAAACCAAATTCAACCTGCGAGTGTGCAGATGGTTTTTCGTCATAGGTGATGATGGGCCCGTACTTCTTCGCAAGTTTGGGGTACATTATGGCAACCGAGGGATTGGTGGCCAAAGGATGTCCGGTAGTATCGGCGGCGTAGTGACAAAGAGCACCCAGCGCGAACGCATATTCGTTCAGATCGTGGGCTGCGACGATGAGCGCGAGAACGAAATCACCGCTCCGAACGTAGTGCGTCAGATCACTAAAAAATCGGCTACTGAAAGGGTAATAGCCCATGTCTTGAATGATGGCGCCTCCATAGGCATAGCCATGGGCCTTCTGCAATTCTTCTGGTGTTGCGCCAGGGAAGCGCTGCAACAGCAGCGGCTTGATCCCATCATTCCAGGCGGCATCGATAATCGCTTCGTGAGTCAGGACAGAGTAGCCTGCACAGCGAGGAACGACGTAGCCCCCGAAGAGGATTGCGAGCATGAAAAGGAAGCACACCGATGGAGAAACACTATTTTGGAATCCGAGCCAGCGATTCTTATTCTTTGCGAGTTTCTCTTTCGTCGGCAGGATCTTCGGCAATTCCTGGCCCAAAGTTTGTGTGACAGCAATAACAAGCATCACGACAGCGCCAGAAAAAACAACGTCAGTACCGCGGCAGGACGAGTCGGCGACAGTTTAGGGGGTTCGGTTCATGCCCCTCACCCACCTTGATCACAAAGGCAACGAGCCTACTTGTTGGCCGAAACATTTTTCGGCGAATGCGCAGTGAGCGTGGAGAGCAGGAGGGAAGCCTCTTCCGGCGTGGGCACTGCACCCTTCACGATGATGTCCTCGGCACTGACCTCTTTTCCGTACAA
>Ga0207693_10000666_pt1 | contig 30910 bp, 30 predicted proteins | sample LARL81metaG_FD_184347 | JGI IMG/M metagenome (GOLD analysis project Ga0207693, IMG submission 184347) | Corn, switchgrass and miscanthus rhizosphere microbial communities from Kellogg Biological Station, Michigan, USA - LAR L8-1 metaG... | ecosystem: Host-associated > Plants > Roots >... | reverse complement strand
CGCGGTCCTGTCGCGTGACGAGCGCCAGGTGGACCTGCTGATCGTCGGCTCACGCGCGGAGGCGCCCGAGGGTCGCGTGATGATCTCCTCGCAGGCACAGGGCGAGATCGAGAACGCCACCTGCCCGGTGCTGGTTCTGCCGCGCGGCGTGCGGATCCACTTCGCCGCGCCGATCTACGTCGCCTGAATCTTTTCGCTGACCGGCCCCGGGGGTCCGCACGCTACTCCCGGGGCCGCGTAGCGACGCGGCTAACGTGAGGTGGCGTGCGAACGCTCGTCATCTCCGACCTGCACCTCGGCGCACGCGTGCGCAACAGCGCACTCACGCGAAGCGAGCCGCTCGAACGGCTGCTCGCCGCGCTGGACGAGGTGGACCGACTCGTGCTGCTCGGGGATGTGGTCGAGCTGCTCGAGGGGCGCACCGCGCATGCGATGGCCGTGGCCCAACCCGTACTCCAGGCGATCGGCGCGCGGCTTGGCAGCGGACGCGAGGCGATCCTGGTACCCGGCAACCACGACCGCCGGCTGGTCTCTTCTTGGGTTCACGCGCAGGGCTCGCGTCTGGCTCCCGACGCGGTGGTCCCGGTCGACGCCACGCCGGCCCTTGCCCGGGTCACGTCCTGGCTCGCGCCGGCTTCAGTGCAGGTGCGCTATCCCGGCGTGTGGCTGCGCGACCGCGTGTGGGCGACGCACGGCCACTACCTCGATCGTCACCTGCTGCCGACCTCCGCATTCGGGGTCGCGCGCGGATTGCTCGGCCGCCTGCCGCGCGAGGAAGCGCTGCCGGTCGACTACGAGCTGGCCGGAGGCCCGTCGGTGACGCGCGTGGAAGCGTGGCTGACGCGCTGGCTGCCACGGCCGCTCGCGACGATGGTGGAGGACTTCGCCGAGCTCGTGCGCGCGGCGACGATGCCCCGCGTTCCGAAGCCCCTGCTGCATCGCCGCTTTGCGCCGTTGCTCGCCGCGGCGCTCGGCATGCAGATGCGGCGAGCGAGCATCCCGGCGCTGGCGCGCGTCGTGTACAGCTTGGGCATCGACGCCGATTGGGTGCTGTTCGGGCACGTGCATCGGCTCGGGCCCCTCGACGGCGACATCGAGTCGCAGTGGCAGGGCATCGCCGGGCGCCCGCGGATCGCCAACACCGGCTCGTGGGTGTACGAGCCGCTGCTGCTGCACCGAGCGGCGCCCGATCACCCCTACTGGCCCGGCGGCGCCGTGCTGCTCGAGGACGGCTCCGACCCGCGGGCCGTCGCGTTGCTGCACGACGTCACCGTTTCAAAGCTGCACTAGTTGTGCACGTGGCCATTCAGGGCAGCACGAGGTGGCTGTCGCCGAACTCGTGCCACAGGTACCCGCACGCCAGCGCCGCGTCATAGGAACGCGCGAGCAGTGGCGGACCCGCGGCCGCCTCGAGCATCTCCAGGTGAGATGCCTCGGGCTCGTGCCAGCCGGTGATCAGGCCGTCGACGAGCCAAAGCCCGCGCTGCGGCGTGACCACCAATGAGGTCCATCCGGCGCCGGCGACAACGCACCCGTCGGGCTGAGCGACGGTCTCGAGCGCTCGCACCACGGTCGTGCCCACCGCGATCACGCGACCGCGCCACTCGCGCACCGCGCGGATCAGCGCCGCGGTCCGCTCGGGGACCTCGAAACGCTCGGGCAGTGGCGCCTCGTGGCGCTCGGGCGATGACACCCCGCAGTGCAGCGTGATCGGCGCAAACAGCACGCCGCCGGCCACGAGCCGCGTGATCAGCTCTGGGGTGAACGGCCTACCCGCGCTTGCCATCTCGGCGCTGCCGGGTGTGGTTGCGTAGACGTTCTGGTAGGCGCTAAGCGGCCACTGATCCGCGACATAGCGATAACGGATCGGCCTGCCGTGGCGCTCCAGGTAGGCCGTCACCGGCCCAGCGCCCTCGAAGCGCGCGAGCAGCAGCCGCGCACCCGATGCGTATGGCGCGACCAGCTCGAGCCCGGCGCCACCCTCGAGCGAGAGCCGCTCGCCGACGGTCGCGCGCAGCGGGCGCCCGCCGTCCGGGGACCGCAGCTCGACCACCCACCAGCCGTCGGCCAGCTGCGGCGCCGGTGTGGCGAAGTGCACGGCCACGCGTGCGCCGTCGGGGCGGCGCGCGGACACCGCGGCCGGAATCGTCGCCGACACGTTGACGACAAGCAGGTCACCGGGCTCAAGCACGCGGTCCAGTTCGGCGAAGCGCCGGTGCGAGACCGAGCCGTCCGAGCGCCGCGCGACGAGCAGCCTGACCCCGTCGCGGCGCAGGCCGCGCTCCTCGGCCGGCTCGCGAGCCTCCAACGCGGCGGGGACGTCGAACGCGTACGCGGTCAAGCGACCACCGCCTTGAGTGGCGCCGGCAAATCCTTGGCCTTGTATCGCCCGCTTGGAAGGCGCCCTTCGATCAGCGCCAACAGGCCCGGAACGCTGTCCTCGGGCGGCGGACGATCGGAGATGTCTTCGCCCGGGAACGCCTCCTGATGCATCCTGGTGCGCATGTCGCCCGGGTCGACGGCGTAGACGCGCAGCGCCGGTTGCTCGGCGGCGAGGATCGCCGAGACCTGCTCGAGCGCGGCCTTGGAAGAGCCGTAACCACCCCAGCCCTCGTAGGGCTCGACGGCGGCGTCGGACGTGACGTTGATGATGCAGCCCCCATCCGGGAGTCGCGGGACGGCCAGCTGCGCGAGCGCGACTGGTGCCAGCACGTTGACGCGGTAGACGCGCTCGAGCTCGTCGAGGGGGTAGCGGGCAAGCGCCGGCTGCGGGCTGGGACCGAGGACGCTCGCGTTGTTGACGAGCAGGTCGATCTCGTCGCCCGCCGCTTCGACGAGCGCGCCGCGGTGCCAGTCGTCGGCCACATCGCCGGGGATCGCGACCACCTCGGTGATCGAGCCCAGCTCCCGAGCAGTTCGCTCGAGCTCGGCGGTTCCGCGTGCGTCGATTATGAGCGCCCAGTCACGCTGGGCGAGTGCGCGTGCGAGCTCGAGTCCGAGTCCCCGTGACGCGCCGGTGATGATCGCAATAGGCATGCCCCGCACCGTAGGCTGGGCGCGGTCCCGGTTACCAGTCTCAATTGGACCTAGGACCTAGGGCTGACGAGGCCCTCCTCGACCGCCATCAGCGCCGCCTGCGTGCGGTCCGACACGCCAAGCTTGGCCAGCAGGTGTCCGACGTGGGTCTTGACCGTCTTCTCCGAGATGCCAAGCTCGAGTGCGATGCGCTTGTTGGATCGGCCGCGCGCGATCAGCTCGAGCACGTCGCGCTCCCGGCGGGTCAATCGCTCGGGCTCCTGCACCCGCGGACGGGCATCGTCGGCGATCGCGTGCACGAGCCGGGCCGCGGCCGTCGGGTCGATGATCGCCTCGCCGGCATGCGCCGCGCGGATCGCGCGGGCGAGCTCTGCGGGCTCGACGTTCTTGAGCAGGTATCCGGCGGCGCCCGCCTGGATCGCCGGCAGCACGCGCTCGTCTTCGAGGAAGCTCGTGAGCACGATCACGCGACTGGTCGGTGACCGCACGCGTAGCTGTCGCATTGCGCCGATGCCGTCGAGCCCCGGCATCACCAGATCCATGAGGATCACGTCGGGCTCCAAGCGCTGCGCCTGCTCGATCGCCTCGTTGCCGTCGCTCGCCTCGCCGACGATCTCCAGGCCGTCCTGGAGCGCCAGGAAGTTGCGCAGGCCCTCGCGCACGACGGCGTGGTCGTCGACCAGCAGTACGCGAATCGCGTCAGCCATCGCACTCCACCAGCAGCACGACTGTGGTGCCCGAGCCGGGCGCCGAGCGGATCTCAAGGCGGCCGCCGAGCTCGCGGGCGCGCTCCTCCATCGAGGTCAGCCCAAGGTGGCGCGAGCGGACCTCGGCGCTGTGCGGATCGAACCCGATCCCGTCATCGCGCACCTCGACGGTGATGACGTCCGGCCGCTGAGCGACACGAACGGTCACGTGCTCGGCGCGGGCGTGACGAACGGCGTTGTTCAGGGCCTCGTGGGCGATCCGCAGGATCGCGAACTCGAGCTCACCGTCGCCATTTGAACCGGCGGCACCGTCGACTTCGAGGGTGATCTCGATCCCGTGGACGTGGGCGAGCATCTCGAGCTCCTTGCGCAGCGCGCCCTCAAGGCCGTCACGCTCGAGCTCGGGAGGCCGCAGGCCGAGGATCAGCGAGCGCAGCTCGTCGAGCGATTCGCGGGCCAGCTCCCGCGTGCGCTCGAGCTGAGCCCGCGCGGCGTCGGGGTCGCGATCGATCTGCGCGGCTGCGGCCTCGGCGGTGAGCATCACGCTGAACAGCTTCTGGCTGACCACATCGTGGAGCTCGAGCGCGAGCCGGTTGCGTTCGGAGATGATCGACAGCTCACGGCTGCGCTCGTACAGCCTCGCGTTGGTGATCGCAATCGCCGCGTGCGAAGCGAGCAGCTCGATCACCGCCTCGTCGTCGGCGTCGAAGGTCGCGCCGCCCTGTTTCTCGGTCAGGTAGAAGGCGCCGATCACGCCCTCGGCGGTCACGATCGGCACGCCCAGGAACGAGCGCATGTCCGGGTGGCGCTTCGGCCACCACCCGCGAAAGCGCGGATCCTCATGGATGTCCTCGGTCCGGTACGGGGCGGCGGCGTCGAGCATCGCGCCGAGCATCCCGTGCGTGCGCGGAAGCGGACCCATCGCCGCGATCAGCTGATCGCTCATCCCCGACACCAGGAACCGCCGAAAGCCGCCCTCGCCGTCAGGGATCCCCAGCGCGGCATACCGCGCATCGGCAAGCTCGCGGGCGCTGTCGACCAGCCGCTGCAGCACCTCCTCGACCGACAGCTTCGAGGCCACGGCGAGCACCGCATCGCTCACCGCCTTCAGTGCGGGGCTCAGCCGTTGCTCGACCATGTGGCTCACAATAGACAGCGATGCCGCGCCTCTGGTACTGGGCCCAAGTTGTGATCGTCGTGTTCGTGGTCGCCGGAATCGTGATCGCGATCACAAAGCTGGTCTGAGCGCCGGGCTACGATCGGACATCGTGTTCAGCTCAATTGTCGTCGGGACAGATGGCTCGGATACGGCGCGGACGGCGCTGCACAAGGCGATTGCGCTCGCGTGTCAGATGGGCGCGCGCCTGCAAATCGTCAGCGCTTACGAGCCGGTGTCCGACCAGCGCCTGCGAAACCAGCAGGTCGAGGTGCCCAAGGACCTCGAGTGGATGGTCAATCCGCGGGGCGACGTGCTCGAGATGCTGGCCGCCGCGCGCGACGAGGCCGGCCGCGCGGGAGTGGAAAAGGTCGAGACGTTCGCGCGCCAGGGAGACGCGGCAGACGCGATCCTCGACATCGCCGAGGAGCAGCGCGCCGACCTGATCGTCGTCGGAAACAAGGGGATGACCGGTGCCAAGCGCTTCCTGCTGGGCTCGGTGCCCAACAAGGTCTCCCATCACGCACCGTGCTCGGTGCTGATCGTGCGAACGACCTAGCGCCGGCGTGTCTCGGCGACCGGGGACGTCGCCGCGCCTGCGTCCACCAGGCCGTATCCGTAGCCGCGGTTGGGCTTTGAGCCGCCCAGCGTGACGGCGGTCTGTTCGAGCCGGGTAAGCACCCGGTCGGGCGACGGGCGGCGGCCGATCACGCCGCTGGCGATGACCAGGGCGGCGGCCGCCGCGACGTGCGGCGCCGCCATCGACGTCCCGTACCAGTCGCGCGGGTAGCCGAAGTTGTCGGGCGCGCTGGGGTTGCGGAACGTCTCCTGGACGATGTTGGGAAGGTTGCGCGTGGGATGGCAGTCGGGATCGTTGGTCAGGTCAGAGTCCTCGCCGCCGCCCGGGGCGACCAGCGCCAGCCGGCTGCCGCCGTTTGAGTAGTCGGCCAGGCAGCGATCCTTGGTGGTGGCGCCGACGGCCACCACATCGGGCGCCCGTGCCGGGTAGGCGATCTGCTCGACGCCCTCGTTGCCCGACGCCGCCACGACCAGAGCCCCGTGGCGGTGGGCGTAGCGGATCGCACTGAGAATGTCGGGGATGTCGCCCGAGCTGACGGTCATATCGAACTCGAGGCTGAGGTTGATGACCTGTGCGCCGTGGTCGGCCGCGTATCGAATTCCCTTGGAGATCGTCGCGGCGTCGCCGGTGCCGTCGGCGTCGAGCACGCGCACCGGCATGATCGACGCGCCGTAGGCGATCCCGGCGAGACCCACGTGGTTGTTGGTCGATTCGCCGACGATCCCGGCGACGAACGTGCCGTGGCCCTCGCGATCGAGCGGGAACGCGTTGTTGGCGATGAAGTCGTAGGGGTGCACGAACTTGGTGTTCGTGAAGTCCGGAGCCTTTCGGAAGTTCTTCCAGTTGCGATAGGCGACGCCGGTATCGAGGATCGCGACCGTGACGCCGTTGCCGCCCGGGTGATGATCGGCCCGCAGGTTCGCCCAGGCGTCCGGCGCGTTGATGCCGCTGCCGGCGAGGAAGTTCCACTGCACCTGCTGCCAGCCGCCCGCGGTTCGGCCCTTCAGGCCGGGATCGTTGGGGATCCACGACCCCGCGGCGTGCGCGATGTAGTTGGGGACGGCGTAGGCGACGCCGGGCTGGGAGCGCAGCGTGGAGGCCTCCTGCTGGACGGACACGCCCTTGGGCACGCTCACGACCTGCTCCCCGGCCGACGGCTCCCAACCCGCCTGGCGCACCCCCATCCGGGTCGTCATGTTCCGCGCGACCTTCGCGGTGGTACCGGACCTGTAGCCGACCACTACCTGCCCCGGCACGTAGTCCGATGCCGCGGGCGAGGGTGCCTTGGACACGGCGGCCCGCGTTTCTGGAGCGGCCGCGCCGGTGGCGAGGACTGCGGCGACGGCCAGCACGGACGCGCCCGCACGGAATAAGGACGAGGTAGAGCTCAAGTGTGCACTTGCGTGGATGACGGCCCCTGTTAAGACATCATCGTCACGCGAGAAGTTGCTCTTCCACAACGGTAGCGCCCCATTTAGGACATTTCACGGTCTGCGGTCAGGTGGCTGCACTCGTCGGCCTCGTAGACTGGCTCCGGCATGGAGCCGTTGTTTGCGCCGCTCGTTGATGCCGCAACCCTGTCCGAGCACCTCGAGAACCCGGCGCTGCGGCTGTTTGACGCCACGGTCCACCTCGCGCGCCCGCCCGGCGGCGGCCCGTACACCGTGCAGAGCGGGCGCGAGACCTACGAGGCCGAGCACATCCCCGGTGCGGCGTTTGCCGACATCCCTGGCGAGCTGTCGGATCCGGTCTCGCCGTATTCGTTCACCTTGCCCAGCGCCGCGAGGTTCTCGGAGGCAGCGGGGAGGCTCGGGATCGGCGAAGGCACCCACGTCGTGGCCTACGCGCAGGATTCGCCGATGTGGGCGACCCGGCTGTGGTGGCAGCTTCGCTTCTTCGGCTTTGAGACCGTCAGCGTGCTCGACGGAGGCCTCCCTGCCTGGCGAGCCGCCGGGCTGGAGACGGAGGCAACACCCCGCGAGTACCCGCCGGCGCTGTTCAGCGGCCGTCCACATCCGGAGTTGCTCGCGACGCGAGCCGACGTCGAGGCGGTTGTCGCGGCCGGCGACGCCGCAGTGTGCCTGGTCAACTCGCTGACACCGGCGGTCTTCAGGGGCGAGGGTCGAACCTCATACAGCCGCCCCGGCCGGATCCCCGGGAGCGTGAACGCGCCGTGGCCGGAGCTGATCGACCCGGACACCAACCGCTTTCGCCCGCTCGCCGAGCTCGAGCAGACGTTGCGCGGCGCGGGAGTGATGGGCGAGGAGCCGGTGATCGTCTACTGCGGGGGCGGAATCTCCGCGACGGTGGACGTCTTCGCGTTGTCGCTGGTGGGTCACGACGGCCTGCGGCTGTACGACGGGTCGTTGACGGAGTGGTCGCGCGATCCGTGGTTGCCGCTCGAGCTGGGCTGAGCGGAGCGGGAGCTCAGCCCAGGGCGCTTGAGATCCGCGTCGGCCGCAGCCGCAGGATCAGCCGCTTGAGATGGGGCCCCTGATAGCGGTCGCCCAGGTACCGCTGCGCGAGCGCGTCGATGTGCTCGCGGGCGCCATCGCGCTGCACCAACTCGAGCTCGCACTCGATGTGCGCGGTACGCAACGTGTCGGCGGGATCGATCACCAGGACAGTCGCCCCTCCAGCGAGCTGCACGCGACGAGGCCACGCGGCCGACTCAAAGCTGTTGAGCCACAGCTGCTGCTCGCGATACTCGAACCACACCGGCGTCAGCGCGATCCTGCCGTCGCGGCGCCGCGTGCCGATCACCGCGACGAGCGGCTCGCTCAGGAACGCCTCGAGCGCTGCGCTGACGTCTCTCATCGCGACTCGGAGATGATCTCGGCCGCGCGCTCGCCGACCATCATGCAGGTCAGACAGGGGTTCACGCTCGGAAGCTCGGGGAAGATCGACGCGTCCGCGACGCGCAGGCGTTGGACGCCGCAGACCCGGAGCTGCGAATCGACGACGGTCGCCTCGTCACCCGGATCGCCCATCCGCGCGGTGCCGGCGGGATGCTGCACGGTGCTCAGCGTGGCACGGATGTAGCGCCCGAGCTCTTCCTCGGAGTCGCAGTCGGCGCCGGGCGCGACCTCCTCCCCGAGCCACGGCGCCAGCGCCGGCGCGGCGGCGATCCGGCGCGCGAGCACAGCGCCCGCGATCAGCGCCGCGAGGTCGTCTTCGCGCGAGAGGTACGCCGGATCGATCAGCGGCGGATCCCCGGGGCGCCCCGATCGCAGGCGCACCGTTCCATGGCTGCGCGGCACCGCGGCATTAGGCGTGATCGAGAGACCGTGATCGGGCAACGGGAACCCGGGCGGAACCACCGGCTTGGTCCCCACGTGCGCCATCACCGGTCCTGAGTCGGTGTCGGCGAACAATGCGACCTCCCAGAACTGGTCGCCTTCGTCGGGCACCTCGCGCGCCGCCGACCAGGTCAGCGTCGTCTCGGGATGGTCGAGCAGGTGGGCGCCGACGCCCGGCAGGTCAACCAGCACCGGCAGCCCGTGCGAAGCCAGCTCCGCAGCGGGTCCGATCCCCGACAGCATCAGCAGCTTGGGCGTCTCGAATGCGCCAGCGCTCAGCACCACCTCGTGCCGCGCTCCGATCCGACCCTTGGAGGTGATGACCCCGACCGCCGCCCCGGCGCCGTCGAGCTCCACCCGCTCTACCGACGTGTCGGTCAGCACAGTCAGGTTCTCGGGCAGGCGTGAGAGCGGGTGCAGGTAGGCCACCGAGCTCGAGCGGCGGCGACCCGCGCGCGCGTTGAGCGGCAGCCAGCCGACGCCGTGTGGGCGCCCGCGTCCCCACGACTCGATCACCGGTAGGCCTGTCTGCGCGCCGGCTTGTACGACTGCCGCCGCCAAGGGGTTGCGGCTCTTGGCGGCGCCAACGCCGACGGTCGCGAACATGCGCTGCCACGCCTGCTCGGTTCCGTCGGGTCCCCAGCCAGGGCCCGCCACCGCAGCCCAGCGCTCGAGATCGGCGTCAGGCGCGCGCAGCGCGATCGCCGCGTTGTGAGAGCTGCACCCGCCCAGCACACGCCCGCGCGTATGCACCAGCGAGGAGTTCGCGTCCGGCCGGGGCTCGATTGAGTACGGCACGCTGATCGCTTCGTCGGCGCCGAGAGTCAGCCACCGAGGCAGCAGCAGGATGTCGTCGCGGCCCTCGTCGCTCGGCCCGGACTCAACGAGCATCACGCTCAGGTCGGGATCGTCGGCCAGCCGCCTCGCCAGCACGGCGCCGCTGGTGCCGCCGCCCACCACCACGACATCGGCGTTCACGGCCGAGCGACTACGCTATTGGCGTGCTCGATCACGTTCGCGTCATGGCCACCGATATCGAGCGAAGCCGCGTGTTCTACCGGCGCGTCCTGGGGTTGCTCGGCTACCGCGTCTGGCACGAAGCGCCTCCAAACCTGGTGGGGCTCGGACCGAGCACGAGAACCGAGGAGCCGCTGGCCACGTTCTGGCTGCGCGAGGGCGACGCCCCCAGCACGGGCACGCTGGTGTCGTTCACCGTGGAGAGCCGCGAGCTCGTTGAGCGCTTTTACGCCAACGCGCTGGAGGCGGGCGGCGCCGACGGCGGCGAACCCGCTATGCGGCCGTTTCACCCCGACTACTACAGCGCCTACGTGATCGATCCCGATGGCGTGACGCTCGAGGTGGTCTGTCATCGCCCCGAGGGCGACGCGTAGTTCCAGCCGGCGTCCCAGAAGTCGAGCTCGTAGTCGCTGCTGGCGAGGAACGCCTGGCGCATTCGCCGCCGCCCATCCTCGCCGGCGTCCGCGGAGGCCTCGTCGCACACGCCTCGGCACCACTCCGCGAGCTCGGCGAAGTCGTCGCTTGCGTACATCTCAATCCAGCGTGCGTAGCGCTCCTCGGCCGGCGCGGGACGTTGCGCGAGCGCCTTGCCGATCTCGCTGTAGGCCCACATGCACGGCAGCAGCGCCGCGACGAGGTCGCCGAAGCCGCCGACCGCGGCGGTGCGCAGAAGGAAGTCCGTATAGGCCCGCGTCGCCAGCGCAGGCCGCTCGGCCTCGAGGTCGTCCCGGCTGATCCCCCAGTCCGCGGCGTAGGAGCGGTGAAGCTCCATTTCGGTTCCGAGCGTCGACTGCGCCAGGTTCGCGAACCCCCCCATCACTTCCAGCCGCGGCGCCTTGGCGGCGGCGATCGCGAAGGTCCGTCCGTAGTCGATCAAGTACAGGTAGTCCTGACGGATGTAGAAGCGAAAGCGGTCGGGATCGAGCGAGCCGTCGGCGATGCCCTCGATGAACGGATGCTCGAGCTGGGCCTGCCAGCAGTCCGCGGCGGCCGTGCGCAGGTCGTCAGTGAAGCGCTTAGTGGTGGTCGACATCTAGCTCCTCGAATCCTAGGTTGCCGTCGCCGTCAAGGGCCGGCGGCGGATCGGTGGCGGTCAGGCGCGCGCCCGACATCGTCAGCGGCAAGCGGACGATCGGAATCTCGCCCGCGACCTCGTGCGTGACGTGCGAGATCGCCCCGAGCGCTGCCACCTGCTCTGAGCGCAACATCTCGGGCAGCGTCTGCACGGGCGCGTGCGGAACGCCCTCGGCGCGCATCCGCTGGACCCAGTGCTCCGTGGAGCCGGTCGTCATCACCCGCTCGACCGCCTCGCGCAGCGCCTCGGCGTTGGCGACGCGGCTGCTGTTGGTCGCAAACCGAGGGTCGTCGGCGAGCTCCGGCAGCTCGAGCGCACGGCAGAACGACTGCCAGCCGCCATCGCCGCCGGTGCCGACCACGACCAGGTGCCCGTCGGCCGTCTCGTATGCCTCATAGGGCGCGAAGAACGGACTGCGCGTTCCCTGCCTGGTCGGCTCGTCGCCACCGCCCAGGTAGCTGACGATGTGCATCGACAGCCACGCCAATGCCGTCTCGAGCAACGACGTCTGCACCCATTGACCGCGGCCGGTCTGCTCGCGCTGGCGCAGCGCCGACAGGATCCCGATCACCCCGTACAGGGCGCTACCGAAGTCCAGGGCTGCGACCGGAACCTTCGCCAGCGCCTGCTCGGGATGCCCGGTCAACGACAGGATCCCCGACAGCGCCTGGATCGAGAGGTCATAGGCGCCCTCGGTCGCCAGCGGGCCCTGCTGTCCGAAGCCCGAAATCGAGCAGTACACGAGCGCCGGATACTCGGCCGAAAGCGCTTCGTAGTCCAGCCCGTAGCGCGCGAGCGTGCCCGGCTTGTAGTTCTCGACGAGCACGTCGGCCTGCGCCGCCAGCGCTCGCACGCGGTCGCGGCCGGATTGCTCCCGGATGTTCAGGACGACGCTGCGCTTGCCGCGGTTGAGCGACAGGAAGCTGACGCTCTCGCCGCCGATGAAGACCGGGCCCTGGCTGCGATAGACGTCGCCGCCGCCCGGCCGTTCGACCTTCAGCACGGTGGCACCCAGATCGGCGAATACCTGCGTGCAGTACGGACCCGACACGTATTGGGTCAGGTCGAGGATCCGCACCCCCTCGAGCGGATAATGCATCAGATCGTGCTCACTGGGTGGTATCGCCCGAACACGTCACCGAGCGCGCGCGAGATCTCGCCGACCGTGGCGTAGGCGCGCACCGCCTCGAGGATCGCGGGCATCGTGTTGTCGTCGCCGCGGGCGGCGTCTCGCAGGCGAGCCAACGTTTCGTCGACGGCGCGCTCTTCGCGCGTTTCGCGCACGCGACGCAAACGGTCGAGCTGCCGCTCGAGCACATCACGCCCGACGACGAACGGCCGCACCTCGGCCTCCGAGTGGTCGGAGCGCGCGAAGCGATTGACGCCGACGATCACCCGCTCGCCGGATTCGATCTGGCGCTGCTGCTCATAGGCGGACTCGGCGATGGCATGCTCGAGCGTGCCGTCCTCGATCCCGGCGACGACGCCGCCGTGTTCGTCGATCGAGGCCATCAGCGCGCTCGCCCGCCGGTCGAGTTCGTCGGTCAGCGCCTCCAGGTGGTATGAGCCTCCAAGCGGGTCGGCCGTGCGCGCGACGCCGCTCTCGTGGGCGATGATCTGCTGAGTTCGCAGCGCCAGCAGCACCGACTCCTCCGAGGGCAGGCCGAGCGCCTCATCCCAGGACATCGTGTGCACGGCCTGCGCGCCGCTGAGCACGATCGCCAGCGCCTGGAGCGTGATCCGCATGATGTTGTTGTGCGGCTCGGCGGCCGTCAGCGACGTGCCGTCGCCGCCCGAGTAGAGGCGCAGACGGCAGGAGCGGGGGTCCTGGCTGCCGAAGCGCTCGGAGATCACGCGCGCCCAGATCCGGCGGGCGGCGCGATGCTTGGCGATCTCCTCGAAGAAATCGCGCATCGTCGAGATGTTGAACGAGATCTGCGGCGCGAAGCGGTCGACGTGGATGCCGCGGTCGACGACCGCCTGCACGTAGGCGGCCGCGTTGGAAAGTGCCAATGCGATCTCCTGCACGGCATCGCAACCGGCCTGGCGCATGTGGTAGCCGCACACGCTGATCGGGTTGAGCTTGGGGAGTGTCTGCGTGCAGTACTCGATCACGTCGGCGGCCAGCCGCATCGAGGGCCCCGGCGGATAGATGTAGGTCTTGCGCGCGAGGTACTCCTTGAGGATGTCGTTCTGGATCGTCCCTCGTAGGATCGCCGGGTCGACGCCCTGCTTCTCGCCGACGACCTGATACATCGCCAGCAGGATCGGCGCCGTCGCGTTGATCGTGAACGAGGTGCTGACGCTGTCCAGCGGAATGCCCTCGAAGATCGTCTCCATGTCGGCCAGCGAGGCGACCGCGACCCCGACCTTCCCCACCTCGGGCAGCGCCTCGGGCTCGTCGGAGTCGTAGCCCATCTGCGTGGGCAGGTCCAGCGCCACGCTGAGGCCCGTCTGCCCGTGCTCGAGCAGGTAGCGAAAACGCTCGTTGGTGTCCTCGGCTGTTCCCCAGCCGGAGTAGAGCCGGATCGTCCACGGGCGCCCGCGGTACATCGTCGAGTAGATCCCGCGCGTGAACGGGAACTGGCCCGGCATGCCCTCGCGCGAGCCGTAGTCGGGGTCGTCCACGCCAACGTCCCACGGCGCGTACAGAGGCGCCACCGGGATGCCCGAGTCGGTGCTGGCCGGCGCCAGCGCTGCATCGTCGACCTCGGCCTTCCAGGCGGCGCGCGCCGCGGCGAGATCGGCGGCCAGCGACGGCAGGACGGTCACCGCGCGCCCTCCGCCAGCAGCGCTCGCAGCAGCGCTTTTAGGAACGCCGCGCCCTCGTGCAGCGAGCCGCTGTCGATGCGCTCCTGGAGCGAATGCATGCCGCTTCCCCGACCCACCCCGACGCACAGCGCCGGAATCCCAGCGGCGAGCGCCGCGTTGGCATCGGTCGATCCATCGCCAAGCGTGGTCGGCAAGCCCAGCCGCTCGCGCACGGCAAGCACCTGGCGCAGCAGCGGATCGGCACGATCCAGCCGGCCCGCTGGGCGCCGGCCGACGATCTCGACCTCGACATGCAGCGGCGGCGAAAGCGCGAACGAGGTCAGCGCGTCTGCGAACTCGTCGAGCGGCTCCTGATCGAGCGCGCGCCGCTCCACCAGCATCGACGCGTCGTCGGCGATCGTGTTGACCGAGCGCCCGCCCTCGATCGTCCCGATGTTGACCGGGGCCGCGTCGGTCCCCAGCGACTTGACCCGATCGGCGGCGGCCATCAGGCCGTCGATCGCGCTCGGTGTGCCGCGACCTTCCCACGAGTGTCCGCCGGGGCCGCTCACGCGGACTCCCGCCCGGACGCTCCCGACTGCCTCGACCAGGACCTCGTCGAGTCCATGCCCCTCGAGCGCGATGAAAGCCTCCGGCGCGATCGAGCTGCACACCGCGGTGGCGCCTCGCAGGTTCCCGAGGCCCTCCTCGCCGACCGTGAATGCGACCGCGCCCGGTGCCAGCGCCTCGCCGCCGGTCAGCAAGCTCTCGACGACGTTGACCGCCACCGCCACGGCCGCGGCGTTGTCGCCGATGCCCGGGCCGACCAGGTCGTCGCCATTGCGGCGCACGGTCAAGTCCGTCTCGATTCCGAACACGGTGTCGACGTGCGCGGCCACCACGAGGCGCGGCCGGCCTGACCCCCACGACCAGATCAGGTTGCCGGCGTCGTCGCGGTCGCGGTTACCGGGCACCTCCTGAAGGCGTTGCGCGAGCCAGTCGAGCCGCCGCTCCTCCTCAAACGTCGGCGCCGGGGTCTGCGCGAGCGCGACCAGGTCGTCGATCAGCCCACTCACAGCAATGGCTCACCGTCGAGGCTGAGCGTGCCGGCCAGCAGTACGCAGTCGATGTGCGAGCGGGCGTCGACCGATCCGCCGTAGGGAACGTTGTTGCCGACCGCAACATGCGCGCCTCCCCGGATTCCCTCGAGCTCCAGCGCCGAGCCTCCGGGCCGGGCGTGCGGATTGAGCCCGATCGAGACCTCGGCGAGCGTGCGCATGCGGTCGTCGCCCGAGCGCTCGATCGCATCCAGCAGCCGCCAGGCCTCGGGGCCCAGCGCGTCTGTCAGCAGCCCGTCGCTGAAGCGAAGCTCGATCGGCGCGGGCAGCTGGTCTGGCCCGAGGAACAGAACCGAGCCGTCGACGACGACCTTGCCCGTCGCGGTGCCCTCCACCGGCGCAGCTCCGACCTCGACGTCCGGGGGCGCCGCGTAGCCGCCGGGCTGGTCGGCCACGCCCCACAAAGGTCGCCCCTTGCGCCCCTCGAAGCTGCCGCGCAAGTCTGTCCCCCGCTCGCTGGTCAGCCTGAACTCAGACGCCTCGTCGATCCGCTCCGCCAGGCGTTTCGCCTGCTCGCCGAGTGCCGCGAAATCCGCGGAGAACGGGCCGCCCGGCCGCAGCGTCGTCCAGCTCAATCCAGGCACCGTCAGGTAGCGCCCGCCGCGAGCGCACGCGTCGCGGCGCGCCTGGCTGGAACCCGCGAACACGGAGGTGAGCTCGAAGATCACGTCGGCGTGCGCCATCGCCGCGGCCAGCGCGGCCGGCGGCTCGTCGCCCGGAAGCTCGACTGGCTCGGCGCAGCCGAGCACCACCGACGCGCCCAGCGTGCGCAGCGTCGCAGCCATCGCGTCGACGATCCCGGCGTCTGCGGCGGTGTCGGTCACGATCAGACACGCGTCGCCCTCGCGCACACCTGCGCATACCGTCGCGAGGCGGCGCAGCGCATCGGCGGCCTCCCAGCGACGGGACGCGCTCACGGCCCACCGCCGAGCAGGCGGACGGTCGTGATCGTGTAGATCTCCGCCGCGCGCTCGATGTCGCCCACCGCCAGCGACTCGTTGGGTGTGTACACAGGGTCGTGTCCCGGCCCGAAGATCACCGTCGGGACGAGCTTGCCGAAGCTCGCGGTATCGGCGAGCCACGAGCCCGCCGCGTATCGCGGGGTCACACCGGTCACCTCGCGGACGGAGGCGTCGAGCGCCTGCACCAGCGGATGCTCGCGTTCGATCAGGTAGGAGTCCTTGCGGTCGGCGAGCACCATCTCGTAGCGGGTGTCGGGATGCTGCGCCGCGACCTTTGCGATCGCCGCCTCGAGCGCCTCGCGCACGGGCGCCTCGTCCATCCCGGGATGCGGGCGAGAGTCCACCCGGATCGTGCACTCGTCGGGGATCATCGACGGACCGCCGGGCGGCAGGCCGCCGTAGATCCGCCCCACCGCTGTGTAGAGCTCGCCGCCAACCAGTTCCGCCACCCAGTCGGGCACCTCGGGCGTCAGGCGCAGCGCCTCGATCTCGCCGATCAGCGGCGCCATCCGCGCGATCGCGTTGACCGCCTCATGGCGGTGGCAGGTGTGGGCGGCGCGGCCGTAGGCGGTGATGTCCCAGTACAGACGCCCGCGGTGGCCGAGGTAGATGTCGAGGTCGGTCAGCTCGGCGAGGATGCACAGGTCGGCGGGGTACTCGTCGAAGAACCGGATCGCGCCGATCTGGTCGCCCATGTGGTCGACCACGCACACGACCAAGACCTTGCCCGACCACTGGTCGCGACATCGCGCCAGCGCGGCGCCGGCCGCGACGATCCCGCCGATCCCGGCCTTCATGTCCATCACCGCGTGACCGTGCAGGCGCCCATCCTCGATCCTGCCGGAGTAGGGGTCGTCCTCCCAGCCCACGCACACCGGCTTGGTGTCGATGTGTCCGGTGAGCACCATCGTCGGGCCCGGTCGGCCCGAGTCGACTACGCCGATCACGTTGTGGCGGCCGGGAAGTGCCTCCTGCCGGTGGACCTCGTCGTAGCCCATCCCGCGCATCCGCCCGGCGAGCATCACCGACAGCTGCTCCTCGTCGCCGACGACGCTCGGAACGCGGACGATCTCCTGCGTGAGCAGAACCGCCTCTTCGCCATCGACCACGGCGAGGACGTCGTCGGTAGTCGGTCCGCTCGTCATCTCACAGCTCCCGCGTTGGTGCGGGCGATCTCCGCAAACGTCTCGATCGTCGCGAACCGGTCGGCGCCCAGCGGGAAGATGCTGACCGCGTCGACGCCGCTAGCTCGCAGCCATTCGAGCTTGCGCGCCGCCGTCTCCGGGCTGCCGGCAAACGCCAGCTTGCGCACCAGGTCGTCGTCGATCAGGCTGGCCGCCGCGCCGGCTCGCTGGAACTCACCGCCGGCGTACGCGCCGCGCACGGAGTCGATCAGCTCGTCGCTCATCCCGGCCAGCCGGGCGTATGGCGGGGAGACCTTGGGGAACCAGGCGGCGATCGTGCGAGCCTCCTCCAGCGCGACGGCCTCCTCGTCACGGATCGACCCGTACAGAAAGAACGTGGTCGTGAAAGCGCGGCCGTCGCCGGCAGAGCGCCCGCGATCGAGATGCTCGAGCGCGAACTGCAGCCCTTCGGGGAACAGCCCGGCGAGCACGATCGCTCCGTCGGCGTGCGCTCCGGCCGCCTCGAGCGTCCGCGGTCCGCTGGCCGCGAAGTGCACCGGGATGTCCGGCACCGGCTTGGTCAGCTTCGCGCCTGAATAATGATGGCGTCCGTGCTGCCCGGTCAGGACCTCGCCGTCCCACAGCCGGCGCATCGTCGCGACGGTCTCGACGAGCGTGTCGACCTTCGCCACCTTCATGCCGATCTCCGGCACCGGGCTATCGCCGACGCCGATCCCGCACACGAAGCGATCGGGCGCCAGGCGCGCGAGCGTCGCGGCCGCGTTTGCGGTGATCGCGGGATGGCGGGTGACCGGATTGGTCACGGCTGTGCCCACTCGCAGCCGCGTTGTCGCCTGCAGTGCCAGCGTCGCGTAGACGTAGACCTCTCCGGCGTGCAGGGAGGAGTCGGTGAGCCACAGGTCGTCGTACCCCAGACCCTCGATCCACCGCGCCAGATCGGGGAACGCTGCGGGCTCGTCGACGCCCTGCAGCGTGACCCCGTAGCGCATCAGAAGACCACCACGTTGCGCCCGCGGACGTCGCGCGCGCGCAGGCGCGCCAACGCCGTGTTGACCTCGTCGAGCGGATAGCGAGTGTCGATCGTGACGCTCAGCAGGCCGTCGGCGGCGAGCCGCAGCGCCGTCTCGAGGTCGTGGCGGGCGGCCGCCACGGACGAGACGATCCTGATCTCCGAGAGGATCAGGTCGATCGGGTGGATCCGCAGCTCCTCGGACGTGTAGCCGATCAGGGCGGCCGTGCCGCGACGGGTCAGCGAGCGGATCCCGGCGCGCATCGTCTCCTCGGTGCCGACCAGTTCGAAGTAGTAGTCGGCGCCTTCGCCCGTCAGCTCTCGCACGCGATCGGGCAGGCCCTCGTACCCGGCGCCGCCGTCGAGCACGATCACGTCGGCAGCACCGGCTGCGGTCGCGAGCTGCGCCTTGTCCTGCGAGTCGGCGACGGCGATTGTGCGCACCCCGGCTGCCGCCAGCACCTGGATGACCATCAGGCCAACCCCGCCGACGCCGTTGACGATTCCGGTGCCGCCGATCTCCACGTCCGCCAGGCGCGCGGCGTGCACGGCGGTCATGCCGCTGCAGCTCAGGATCGCGGCGGTCTCGAACGAGACGTGATCGGGCAGCCTGATCAGGTTGCGCACCGGGGCCGCCACGAGCTCCGCAAACCCGCCGTCGGCACTGAACCCGAGCTGCGCTTGCGGCGAAGTGCAGACCGACTCGCGGCCGGTGCGACACCACAGGCAGTCGCCGCAACCGACGAAGTTGTAGACGGCGACCCTGTCTCCCAGCGACAGATCCGAGCCGGGCGGCACCGCTGCCACCACGCCCGCGATCTCGTGCCCGAGCACGAACTGGTCGGACGGCGGCGGAATCATCCCGTCGAGGAAGTGCAGCTCGGTGCCGCACACGCCTGCCGCGCGCACCGACACGACCGCCCATCCCTCGCGCGCGGGATCTGGGATCTCGCGAAGATTGAGTTCGCCGCCGTCCTGCAGGATCGCCGCCCTCATTGCAGCCCCCGCTGCAAGATTTCATATCTCATATCTCAGATCCTACCGCTTTCGGTTCCGGTACTTCAGCGATGGCGCGCATCGAATCGGCCTCGATGCTTCGCAAGTGAGCGCGCGTCGCTTCCGCCGCTGCGTCGGGATCGCGCGCGCGGATCGCCTCGAGGATCGCTCGGTGCTCTTCGATCGAGCGCTCCCGGCGACCGGGAGCGACCTGCGAGACGTTGGCGATCAGCGACAGTACGTTGCGCATCCGCTCCAGGAGGTCCGCGGCGTAACGATTGCCGGAGTGCGCCACGAGCGTGTCGGTGAACGCTCCGATGGCCTCCGCCCAGCGCCGGGTGTCCCGCGCCCGCAGCGCGCGCTCGCTGTCAGCGATTCCGGCCTCGAGCTCGTCGATCAGCTCATCCGATGCGTCGCGCGCCGCCTGCGCAGCGATCTCGCTCTCCACCCATCGTCTCACCTCACAGGCTTGCATCACGTCCTCCGCCGTCGGCGTCGCGACTCGGCTGCGGCGGTGAAGCTCCTGGACCACCAGACCGTCTCGTGCCAAGCGGATCAGGGCCTCGCGAACGGGCGTCTTGGAGATGCCGAGATCCGCCGACAGCTGCGCCTCGACCAGCGGGTCGCCGGGACTGAGGTCTCCGCTGATGATGCTGTCGCGAACTGCCTCGTAGACGCTCTCCTCGAGGCTCTGGTGCCGGACGGGTGTTAGTGGCAAGTCTCTCCCTCAGGTTCGTGTCGCATAGGCCATCTGCCAGAAGCCGTGCTCGAATCGGACCCCGGTCCTGAACGTGACGGCGAGCCGTTCGAGCTGGGCGTCGCCGCTGCCGGCGGCGAGCTCGTCGAGGTCGTGGCGCATGCGCTCCACGACGGCGTCGTATTCGTCGCCGCCGAAGAACCGCAGCCACGGCCCGTACACCGGATGATCGGCGGCGCCGTCTGCGAGCAGTCGCCCGATCGCGCCGTAGCTCCACGTGCAGGGAAGCACCGCGGCCAGGATCTCGACGGGGCCGCCGCTGAACGCCACCGCCAGCAGCCAGCTCGTGTACGCGAGGTTGGCCGGGGCGGCCTCGCGCGCTCCGCCTCGATCCGGCGCGCCGGCTTGCACCACGCGCGCGAGCAGCGCCCTGTTCTCCGGCAGCTCGACGTCGATGACCTGGCGCAGCGCCGCCGCGAACATCGCAAGCTCGCGTTCGTCACGGGACTTGGCGGCGCCGAGCGCCATGACGCGCGCGTACTGGGGCAGGTACAGGAGGTTCTGCTCGATGTAGAAGCGAAACCGCTCCGGTGCCAGCTCGCCGGCGGCGAGCTCGCGGACAAACAGCTCATGAGCAAGCTCGGACCATTCCGGTTCGCTTGAGTCCCGCAGCCAGGCAGAAGGCGACTGCACGTTTGGCATATGACATACGATATCTGGGAGTGGCACCGATTCGCACGACTTTGACTTGGTCGGAGCGCTTCGGCGTGCACGACATGGGCGACTGGGCGATTTACGTGCCGCCGGTGGGACTCGTCGAGCCCGACCTCCACGTCGACAACCCCAAGCGGATCATGCGACTGCGTCGCCTGATCACGAAGGTGGGACTCGAGGAGCGCCTCGACATCGTTGCGCCGCGCCGAGCGACGGTCCAGGAGCTCGAGGCGGTCCATTCGAGCGAGCACGTCGAGCGGATGCGCGCGGTGTCCCAGGACGGCTGGGGCGACGCCGGCGGAGGCTTCACGCCAATGAACGGCGAGTCCTACGACCTCGCGCTGCTCAGCGCGGGCTCGGTCCTCACGTGCGTGGAGCGCGTGCTCGCCGGTGATGCCGACCGCGGCTATGCGATCGGTCGCCGCTCCGGCCACCACGCCTCGCGCGACACCGGCTACGGGTTCTGCATCTTCAACAACGTCGCGGTCGCGGCGGCCGCCGCCCAACGCGCGGGCATGCGGCGGATCGCGATCGTCGACATCGACGCCCACCACGGCAACGGGACCGAGGCGATCTTCTACGACGACCCCTCGGTGCTCACGATCTCCGTGCACGAGGACCGGATGTTCCCGGCCGAGACCGGCGGCTACGAGGCCCGCGGCGGAGCCGACGCCGAAGGCTCGAACGTCAATGTGCCGCTCGCGTCGGGCACCGGCAACGGCGGTTACCTGTACGCGATCGATCGCGTCGTGATCCCGGCACTGGAGGCCTTCGAGCCAGATTTCATGTTGGTCGTCGCGGGCGTCGACGCCAGCATGTACGACCCGCTGTCGACGTTCGCGCTGACGGCCGGCGCGTTTGCTTCGGTCGCCCAACGGCTGGTCGAGGTCGCCGACAAGCACGCCGGCGGCCGGGTGGTGTTCGAGCAAGAGGGCGGCTATAGCCCGGTGTACGCACCGTTCTGCTGGCTCGCCCTGCTCGAGACGCTCGCTGGAGCACCGCGCAGCGAGGATCCGTTCGAGCCGTTCCTGGCCGACGGCGGCTTCGTCGAGCTCGCGCCCCATCAACGCGAGCTCGTGGACCGTCTCGCAGGCGAGCTTGCGCTCGGCTGAGAGCATCAGACCTCGGCCAGCTCGGGCACGACCATCCGCGCCTCGACCTCGCGGAAGGCACGGTTGGCTTCGCGGATCACCTCGTCTTCGTCGACGGTGAGGATCTTGCGGCCTTCCATCACCACCTGGCCGTCGACGATCGTGGTGTCCACGCAGCTGCCGTTGGCGGCGAACACGAGGTGCGAGAAGACGTGGTCGCTGCTGCCCGGCATCAGCGGCGTGAACATCGTCGAGTTGGTGTCGATCAGGATCACGTCGGCCTTGGCGCCCGGCACGAGCTGACCCGTTTCGTGGCCCAGCGCTCGAGCGCCGTTGCGAGTCGCCATCCGCACGACATCGGGCGCCTGCTGCAGCCCGGCGTCGACCCGCAGCGCCCGGTGCAACAGCGACGCGAACTTCATCACCTCGAACATGTCGCGGCTGTTGTTGCACTCGGCCGCGTCGTGCCCGAGGCCGACGTTGAGCCCCGCGGCGAGCATCTCGGGCAGCCGCGCGATGCCGTTGCCGAGCTTGGCGTTGGAGCTGGGATTGTGCGAGATCTGCGTGCCCGTCTCGCGCATCAGCGCGATCTCGGTGTCCGATAGCCATACGCAGTGCGCCGCGATGCAGTCCGGCCCGAGGATGCCGTTCTCGTACGCGACCTCGGTGGGCCTGCGGCCGAACATCTTCTTTGAGATCTCGACCTCGCTGAGGGACTCGTTGAGGTGGATGTGGATGCCGGTGCCGAGCTCGTTCGCCAGCGCGCGGGCGTCACGCAACAGCTCCTCGGAGGCAAGCGGGAGCCACTCGATCCCGACCCGCACCTCAATGCGCCCGCCGGCCGCGCCGTGCTTGGAGTGAAACGCCGCGGCGTTGTCGGCGAGCGTGTCGAGGTCGTGCTCGTCGGTGGCGACGTCGTTTGAGAGCGTCGCCCGGATCCCGATCTTCTCGGCCGCGTCCCCGAGCGCATCGAGCTGCCGGTACATGTCGTTGATCGTCGTGACCCCGCAGCGAATCGACTCCGCGTAGCTGGCCAGCGCCGCCCAGTAGGCACTCTCTGGATCGAGCGCCCGGATCATCGGATACCAACAGGTCTGGAGGTACTCCCACAGCGGCAGGTGGTCGCTCCAGCCCTTGCCCAGCGCGGTGTGGTAGTGCAGATCGATCAGCCCCGGCATCACGATCTTGCCGGTCGCATCGATCGCGCGGCCGGGGTCGACTTGGACGTCCTCCGAGTCGCCTGCGACCGTCGTGATGCGGTCTCCGTCGATCACAACGGTCCCGCCGAAATGGACATCGTCGGCATCGTTGAGCGTCAGCACGATGCCGTTGCGGATGATCATTCGATCGCTCATCGCTCCCCTCTCAAGAGTGTTCGTGACGCGCGTCGGCTCAGCCGGCGGGCAGGTACTTGTCGGTCATCACGTTTTGGACGTTCACCGCCTTTGAGATCAGCTTGTTGGCGAGCATCCAGTTGGCGAAGCTCTGCCACGACTTCTCGCTCATCTGCCCGAAGCCGGCTGGGTTGTTCAGCAGAGGCGCCGTGATGTCGACCATCTGCTTGACCTGGTTGGCCGGGTAGCCCTTGATCACGTCCTTCATCGAGGCGACTCCGACTGCGGGCTGAGCGACTGCCAGGGCGTTGCCCTTCGCCAGGCCTGCGAGGAAGTTGCGGACGAGCTGTTGGTAGGACGGATCGCTCTTGAGCTTGTCGGCGTTGGCGATGATCACGAGCTCGTCGTACGGGGGAACCCCGGCCTGCGTGACCGGAATCACCGTCGGGTTGAGTCCTTGGTCGCGGACCTGAACGGCTTCGACGTTGCGGTAGCCGCCCAGAATCGAGTCGACCTTGCCGGAGACGACCGACGGCAGCAGGTTCGCGCCGACGTTGACCTTCTTGATCGAGTCAAGCGGTATCCCCGCGTGCTGTGTGATCGCCTTCAGGAACGCGTCGTCGGATTCCAGCCCGGACACGCCGACGGACTTGCCCTTCAGCGCCGCCGCCGTCGTGATGCCCGTCTTGCCCGGAGCGATGATCGAGTTCAGCGCGACAGGCACGAGTGCACCGACGGCGACGATCGGGAGATTGGAGGCTCCGGCGATGATCGTGTCGGGCTCGTAGGAGATGCCGATCGGGACGTTGCCGGTGGCGACCAGCTTGGCGACGTCGGTGACGTTGGACGGAGGCTGGAGCTTGACGTTGAGCCCGTTGTTCTTGAAATAGCCGTGCGCCAGGGTGGTGTAGAGGCCGAGGTGATCAGGGTTCGGTACCCAGTCGAGCATCACCGTGACGTTCTGGGTCTGCTTGGGGGCGCTACTCGCCGAAGAGCTGCTCGAGCCGGATGCGGCAGACGAGCTGCTACTGCTGCTGCTCCCGCACGCGGTGATCCCCACCAGGGCTACGGCCATCGCCGCCAGAAGCCCGATCAGGGTCCGTCGCTTCATGTGTTCCTCCTAGGTTCATGCGCCCACGGCGCGGTCAGCCGCTCGCACAGCGTCACGGCGAGTACCAGCAGGACGGCCATCACTGTGAGCAGGAGCACCGCGGCCAGCACGCGCGCGGTCTGCAGCTCCGGTCCCGCCTGCAACATCACGTATCCAAGTCCGTCGTTGGAGCCGGAGAACTCCCCGAACACGGCCCCAACGGGGGCAAACGCGGCGGCCACACGCATGCCCGAAAACAACGACGGCATCGCCGATGGCAGCTCGATGCGCCGGAACGTCAGCCACCGGGTTCCATGCAGCGTGCGCATCATCCGCACGTACTCCGCGTCCACGCCGCGGAAGCCGTCGAGCGTGTTGATCGCGATCGGGAAGAAGCACAACAACGCCACGATGACGAGCTTCGAGCTGATGTTGTAGCCGATGATGATCACCAGGATCGGAGCCAGCACGACGACCGGAATCGCCTGCGACGCGATCAGCAGCGGGTACAGGGCGCGGCGGATCACCTTCGACCAATGCAAGAGCACCGCGATGCCGATGCCCAAGACCACCGCGATCAGGAAGCCCAGGAACATCTCCTGAAAGGTCACCCACGTGGCGCTGCGCAGCACGCTGCCCCAGTCGTTCCACAGCTCGGTGATCACCTGGTCGGGAGCGGGCAGGACATACACGGCGACCAAGCCGTCGCGGCTGATGAACTCCCAGATCCCCAGCAGCAGGAGGAACACCAGGAGCGACAGGCCGTAGGTGGCGATCAGTCGCCCGACCGATACACGCCGCTTGCGCGCGGCCGGCTTTGCGGGGCGTAGCTGCGGGGGGGTGCCCAGCGAGCTCGACGTCACGCCTCCAGCGCCTCCATGGCCCGCTCGCGGAGGCTGACGAACTCCGGCTCGGCGACAATCTCGCGCCGGCTTCCCCGCTTGGGGACCGACACCGTGATCCGATCGACCACGCGACCGGGCCGAGCGGACATGACCACGACCTCGTTGCACACGAGCAGCGCTTCTTCCACGTCGTGGGTGACGAGCACGACCGTGCGGGGCTCGGCGTCGAGCGCCGAGCTCAGCCACGCCTGCATGCTTGCCCGGGTGATCGAGTCAAGCGCGCCGAACGGCTCGTCGAGCAGTAGCACCTCCTTGTCGGAGACCAGCGTCCGCAGAAATGCGACTCGCTGGCGCATGCCGCCCGACAACTCGGCCGGTCGTAGGTAATCGGCGCCTGCGAGCCCGAAGCGCTCGAACAGCGGGGCGACGCGCTCGCGCGCCTTGCGCCGCGACACACCCTTGTTCTCAAGCGCGAGCCCGGCGTTGTCGATCGCCAGGCGCCACGGCATGAGCAGGTCGCGTTGCGGCATCAGCGCGCAGCAGTCCAGGCGGCCCGCGGCGGTGCTCTGGCCCTGCACGACGACCTCGCCCGAGTCGGGCTCGTCGAGTCCACAGATCAGCGACAGCAGCGTCGACTTGCCGCCGCCGCTGGCGCCGACGATCCCGAGGCGGCCATGCAGGTCGACTTCGAGGTCGAGCTCGTCCAGAACGTGGTTGTCGCCGAACCAGCGACTGACGCGCCGGACCGCGATGCAGGTGCCCCCTGACGTCCTTCCGTTCCGCGCAGAAGGCATCTCATACTTCATATATCAAGCGTAACCGGCTCCTGTGATGCCAGGGAAAATTTTGGACATAGGGCCAAACGCGCCGGTCAAGGGAGCCGACGCTACCGTCCCCTGGCAGATGAGCGCAACGCACTTTTTTCCTCGCGATGAGTACTTCATGAGGCTCGCGCTTCGAGAGGCCGCGCGGGCGCTCGAACACGACGACGTTCCGATCGGTGCGCTCGTGGTGCGCGACGGCGAGGTCATCGGCTCCGGCCATAACGAGCGCGAGGTTCGCGCCGATCCCACCGCTCACGCCGAGATGATCGCGCTGCGCGAGGCCGCGCGGGCGATCGGCAGCTGGCGCGTGCTGGACGCCGTGCTCTACGTCACGCTCGAGCCCTGCGCGATGTGCGCAGGGGCGATCGTGTTGGCGCGGGTCCCCCGCGTCGTGTTCGCGGCGACCGATCCCAAGGCCGGCGCGGCGGGCAGCGTGTTCGACATCCTCGCCGAGCCGCGGCTCAACCATCGCCCCCAGGTGGCGGCGGGGCTGCTGGCCGAGGAGTCAGCCGATCTCTTGCGGTCATTCTTTGCGCCGCGGCGGGGGTAGGCGCCGCCGGCCTGTCGCCTCGCGTGAGCCCGGCGGGCAGCGGCGTGTTTGTGTCCCGGACACAGGCGCCGGTCGTCCGGGTCGACGTTGGACGTGAAACCCACGCTGTGGGCGACGTTTCGCATCCCACGTCCCTCTCAGAGCCTTCAGCGCCTGACCGCCCCGACCACGAGTTGTGCCTCGCACACAAATTGTCGCTGCCCTGGCAACAGCCCGCGTCGTGCGGACAACGTCCCACTCGAGCCGCCCGGGGACGTTTGCCGCGCACGGGCCCCCTGGCGCGCCGGTTGCACTAACTTGTGCGGCCAACCGGAGAGGTGGCAGAGCGGTTGAATGCGCCGGTCTCGAAAACCGGTATGGGCGGTTTCGTCCATCGAGGGTTCGAATCCCTCCCTCTCCGTTAGCCGTCAAATCCGGACACTTCTTCCCCACGGCCTACCTGAGGATCGCCCGCCGGCACTGGCGTTTCACGGTCCCACTTCCCCGCGACTTCCCCACGGCCGCCCCATTGTCCATCCCGGGTCGGGCACGGCCTGGCCGCGATCACTGCGCCGGTTTTAAGACCGGCGCATCGCGTCATCATCCGATCGCGACGACGACGAAATACCCCGGTCATTACTGGAAGTCTCCACATGCGCACGAGCGCCGGCCAGGCGCCGCGAGGGTGTTGGGGGGCTCACTTCCCCACAGCTGCCCCCAGCTCCTCCATGTGCGTGACGTACTGGCTCGTCACGCGCAACGAACCAGTCCCCAATACCGGCGCACCGCGAGACACGCCCGAGTTGCCCGTCGAAGGTTGCCGCGAGGGATTCCTACGCCTGTCCGAACAAATTGGCGCGCAGCTCAACGCACAGGTTCTTACCGAGCGAGAGATGCTTCAGGAAGATCGCCGCATCCCGCCCTCGTCGCTGACGCCAACGTCATTCTCTCCTCGCTGAGCGGCGGCCGCGCCCGCTTCGTGATCGCATCCGTCCCCGGGGCCGCTCGCAACACGCGGATTCCGGCGTCGCATGAGCGCCAATGTGCGCGGGGAGCGCGGAGCTCAGACTGACCCTGCCGCGTGGGGATGCAGCCAGGCCGCGCTTTTGGGGCGAATGGGAGGTGCGCGCCGACGCGCGTGCTGAAGACGCCTCTTCACTTCCGCACGGCGGCAGGAGCGCATGGTTGGTTGTGTCCGTCGGCGGGGCGCGCTTCGAGCCGCTGACGTCCTTGTGCGCGCGACTCCGTTCGTGGAAGAGCACTGGTGAGGTCCGGCGAAGCGCAAGCAGCACCTGGTCGCCGGTGCGCTGTCCTGAATGAGCGCGAACCGGAAGACGACGCCGATGGTGGTCCGGTAGCCCTGACTACGTCTTGTGTTGGCGAACGCCAGCGTTCAGCGGCAGGTTGCCTGGACCCTCTGCTGGGCCGGCTCTAGGTCGAACGACGCCGGGTCGAAGCCGCCGGCGTCCTTCAGCTCGGCGTAGCCCCAGGGGCCGCCGCAGTCCTCGGGTGGGCGGGCGCCTTTGCCGGTGAGAAGCACTGGTCGCCCGTCGCCGGCGTCCGGCTCCGTCACATTCTCGAGCACTATGTCGTGCTCCCAGTTGTCGCCGAAGTCGTAGGTATAGCGGACGCGATCCTTTGGGCCGAGCAGCACCTCGTCGAGCGTTGTCTCGGCCTCGTCGGCGCAATCGTTGTCCCACTCGGGGTCCGGGACGCCGATCTGCTCGCCCTCGTACTCGAAGCTGTGCAGGTGCGTGTCGGTCCAGCCGAACGCCGCCTGGATGATCTGGTGGAGCATCGCGAAGGTGGTGTCGGCGCGGACCTGGACGCGGCGCCAGACCGGCGGCTTGCTGATCCGCTTCAGCGTGATCTTCAGCTGGAGGATCTCGTCGGGCTCGATCGCCTGCGGCACCTCGAGGTCGGCGAGGTCCAGCTCGCTGCGCGCGTTCCAGCCCTTGATGAAGGTGCCCAGCGCCTGCTCGTCCTCGAGGTCGACGCCGGCCGCCTTCGCCGCCAGCAGGAACTGCTTGGACGGCCCGCCGACCGAGGGGTCGAGTGCGGCCTCAACCATCTCATTCACCCATTTCCCGATCGATCCTCGGGTCTCGTTGGCGGCCCAGTCCGGGATCCCGCGCCGACGGGCGGCGAAGCGCACCCAGGCGTCGAGCGCGGCAGGCAGGCGGTCGAGCAGCTCGGGCGTCGCGAGGACCTTGCGCGGGATCCAGTCGGTCATGAACAGCTCGACGACCACCGGGCTCCAGCGCAGCGGATCGCCGTCGGTGTAGCCGGCGCAGAAGTCGATCGCCAGCGACGCTACCCAGGCTTCGTCGCCGTCGGGCGCGAACTCCCGCCCTTCGGGCGAGGCGAGGAACTCGTCGCGCAGCCTGTCGCGCTCCTCGCTCGACAGCTCGGCGGGCTCGGGCGGCTCCACGGCGCCCGGCGTTTGGTCGGCGCGCAGGAGCGTCAGCGCTCGCCCGGGCCAGAAGTCGTCGTCGACCGGTGGATCCCAGGTTATGTCCGTCCGGGCAATCGCTGCCCGGATCAGCCCGGCAGCGATGCCGGGGTCGATCTGCTCGAGCTCCAGCTCGGCCTCGTCGCCAGTCGAGTCGCGGCCCATCGCGCCCGCGACCTGCTCGATCGACTCGGCCAGCAGGACGTCCTTGGCCAGCCCGCCGAGGTTGCGGTCAATCAGCACGCCGACCGCCATCGTCTCGCCATCGGGATGGCGGCTCTCGAGCAAGACCGTGCGGGCGTCGTCAAACACCGCCTCGCTCACCACCGCAGCGCCGACGATCTCCGACTCGCCGATCTGCTCGATCCACCGCGGGACGCCGGCCGCCGGCATCGAGTCCGCGAGCAACTCCGCCGCCAAGGCGCCCAGCTTGCCGTCGTCGAGCTTCGCGATCGACGCCAGCGCGACCGTGGCGGCCGGGTCGTCGAGGGTTGCCAGCCGGGTGACTAGCGGCTTGCCGAACAGCAGCGCGGGATCGACCTCGACGGCATCCGGGAACGGCAGTCCACGCCGCTGCTCGCGGAAGGTGCCGAGCAAGTGCGACGCCCACGCCTCGGCATCGAGCGCCGAATCGACCTCTGCCGCCGACCGCGCGATCATCCGCGCGACACGGACCTCCTCGGGGACGGGCCCGTGTCGCGCCTGCTCGCGCTCGTGGCGCTGCGCCACCCGAGCCGGATGGCCGCCGGACCCGCGTCGTCGTGTGCCGCCACTCAAGCCTCGCACGGTAGACCGCGAGCGGCGGTGGCGCGCGGCCGGATCCCGCAACTAGCGCCAATCCGTGCTCCAAGAGCGCCGGCTCGGCTAGGTCCCCGGCCGCAGCAGCAGCAGCAGCGCGATCGGCGCGTTCTCGGGCTACAAACCATGCCGTCGACGCAGAAGACCGGCCACCTACCGCCAGGTCACCGCAACGCCACCGCCTGGCCGCTCATGTCACCTTTGAGCGTCAGGCGCACGAACCGCCGCGATCGAATCGATCAAGAGGGGTCGCGCCGAGGACAGCCGGGGACGTGATCGCTTCGCCACGATAAGGGCCATGCGGAACCACGAGCGCCAGCGCGCGCTCGTGTCCGGGAGCAGCAGCCGCCGTCCGCGGTGGCCACCTCGAAATGGTGGCTGCTTCCCTGGAAGACCGGTAGCGTCGCGCGAGCCGCCAGCGTCGCTGCTTCGGCTGGCGGAGTAGGCGCCCGCGACGGTCGAGCACTCGCATTCCCGCCTGCGTGATCCGCACGCGCATCCCGCTGGTGACACCACGCGTCCTGGTTGGCCCGGAATGTGGTGCGCGCGCCCTCAAGTCTCGCGGGCGCGCTCGCTATCGATCCTGACTCGCCGCGTTCAGGGAGGCGGCGATGTCTTTGATGAGGATCATGAGGTGTCGCCGGTCGGTTGGCGATGCCTCGAGACCGTGCCGGAGGTAGAACGCCGCGGTGTCCTGATCGATGGCGTGAACGAGCATCGCCCGCACGCCGATTGTTTCTGCGGCGGCCAGCGTGCGCGTCATCGCGTCACCGAGCAACCATGCGCCGAGCCCACGACCAGCCACGGAGAGATCCACCGCAAGCCGAGCCAGCAGCACCACCGGGATCGGATATTGCGGCATCCCCTTGACGATCCTGGCGGTTGCCGCCTCGCGTTCGAGCGCGGCAGCCGCCAGCGCGTGGTAGCCAACGACGCGCCCCTGGTGTGCGTCGACAACTACGTACGTCCGTGCAGACCCGACGGCCGCGGCCTGACGGGCATGCCGCATCAACCAAATGTTCAGCGACGTTTGACCGCAATCGAAGCCTTCGACGACGTGATCCGGTCCGAGCGGCTCGGGCTCGGTGAATCGCGGCACTACTCGGGCCGCGGACGGCGGAACAGCTCGACCAGCTCGGGGGTCTCTCGCGGTGGTCGGTCAAGCGCGGCCGTGAACCTCCGCCACTGTGTCGGCGTGAGCACGAACCGTGTCCGGTCCGCCAGCAGCCGCTCGGCGCGCTCGCGGCCGCTCTCCACCAAGAACTCCGACAGCGACTCGTTCACAGCACCGGCCGCGCTTCGGAACAGCTCGTCGTCGCTGGCCGCGACGCGGAGATGCACACGCTGGTCCTTCGTCTCAGCCATCACAAAGCAAGTGTACGCCATCTGTGCGTACAGATCAAGCGTCATCACTTCCCCACGCGCTTCCCCACAGCGACACGATAAACCGGAACCTCCTGCAAATCGCCACCTTTCAAATCGCAGCAGCCCGGTCTCGAAAACCGGTATGGGCGGTTTCGTCCATCGAGGGTTCGAATCCCTCCCTCTCCGCTTTGTGATGTCTCGGGACATAGGTCTCAGGTGTCTCGGCACATAGGTCTCATTTTTGGGAGCTCGGCCAGCGGCCGGGCTCTCGGTTTTGGTTGCGCCAGTAGGCGCGGGTGGGGTCGATCTGGTGGGTTGAG
>Ga0207693_10000665_pt1 | contig 30918 bp, 27 predicted proteins | sample LARL81metaG_FD_184347 | JGI IMG/M metagenome (GOLD analysis project Ga0207693, IMG submission 184347) | Corn, switchgrass and miscanthus rhizosphere microbial communities from Kellogg Biological Station, Michigan, USA - LAR L8-1 metaG... | ecosystem: Host-associated > Plants > Roots >... | reverse complement strand
GCCAGCACTAATTCCTAAAGAAGTAGAAATACAGAGACTGAAAAAGATATACATAATGGTCATTATGCTTGGTTCAATCGCAGCATCAGTAGAAGTAGACAATTTCGTTGATGGATCACTACATCAAACGGCTATTAGAGATAGCGCATTTACACCAGCTCACTGGTGGTTGTACAGTCACTTTATCGCTCTCCCATTAGGATGGGGATTTGTGGCAATGTACGACAGAAGAGTGCCTATTCTAAGAGGGCCAAATAACTCAATGAATACAGGTTTGAAGATAACTATCATAGGTTATCTAGCAACGATGTTTACGATTGGCATAAACGAAATGTGGCACTTCTGGTTTGTTGAAGAGATATTTTCAGTACCCAACCACTGGATGTTTAACATGGGAGTAGTAGTTGCTTTCATGGGAGCTCTTGCATATGTAGTGAGAGTTTACGCACGTTTGGTGGAGTTAGGGGCAGAAACGCCAGCAAGGAACCCATATGTAGCAGAGATGTACAAGCTAGCACTAGAAGGTAAATTATATAGTAGATCCATCCCGTAATACGACGATATTGAGTTCAAACCGACCATAAGTCAAAGTATCCATTCTCCTTTTTTTGAAACTAGGTTTTTAAGTGTTCATAAGTTATTGAAGCTTCTCGTTTAGGCTTTGCAATAGCAGTACTTTTTGTAATAGCAGTACCGGATTTCATATGGATTGATACATCATTGCTGGTCCAGAATCTTGCAGCCAGGAATTCATCCTTTCGCTTTCATATTTTATCTGAACAAGTAATAATAATAATTTAGGACGGCTTCGCTCATAACGCAGCAAACTCAATTGCAATTAATTAAAATCCCCATTGGAACCGTTCGATTATTAATATTTGCCAATCAGACTTGTTGATATTTGTTCTTATATGAGAGCAGAGATCGATATGTGATTGATAAGATGAGTCCTCATTTATTTGGTAATTGCCTTACTTATTTAACACTGGTGCTGCTCAATTCATCAATATTATTGTAGAGATCCAGATATTGTATTCCCTTGGTTGTTGTTTTATAGACTTGATTGATTTCTTCATATTGTAGCAGATCGTTTTGTGACAGTATCAAAAGATATTCCTTAAGTTGGGCAAAGGATAAGAAGGCTTTATACATAATCTTAGTCTTGGTAGATCCACCTTCCTTGTTTGCACTTTCTAAAATCATTGCAATTATATCAGTTCTGCTCCTATATTTCAAGTGGCCAACTATAACTTAGATAATAACTATTTATGATATGCTAACATAATTACCTAGCTTCATTTAAATCTCTATCTTACATATTTATATTAGATAAGATTTCTATTCCATTTACTTAATTGTATTTCTTCTCTATTTGAGTATTTGACTAAAGAATAGGGAAATAACATTAATTGGTTTAGTCAGTTACCAGATTGCTGTCCGTAATACACACTGTATCGTATTGGGTCTAGTGCATATACTGACTAGATCTCTCATTTGTCATTAGTCATGCAGTGGCAAACGGCTGGGTCCTGGACCCGATTACATGAATACTCGGTACCTATTCGAACTAGTATGAATGATATTCCAATTTATGAAGCCGTAGCTGTTTGAGAGTGGCAAATAGTTTACAGCATTTTTCACATTTCCACTGATTTGCTCTAGCCTGCTCGTAACTTGAATAGGTTGCCTCCTTGCTCTCGTACCTCTTCGTTTTAAAATTGTATGTATAATGATTATAATTAACCTTATATTTTAACTTCGTTAAGTCTACCATGCTTTACTTTTATACATAGTACCATCTTAAAAATCAATATGCTACTTCTCTAAATAACATTATGCAGTAACAAACTAATATTCTATTGTTACTTGGTTATCTTTCAATGAGATGAATTTTAATCGCACAAGTATGGTCTTGCTTTCATCCTATAATGAAGGAGAATGGCCAATTAGATGTGAATTCTAATTCTCGCAGCTAAGTTAACCAAATTATAGTCAAACTTACTACTGATATTTAGATCAGTAAACTTTTTTTCAGGCTAGTTAATTTTAACTCAAATTTGAATCTTAGTTTGTAACCATGACACAATAATTGATTCTGTCATGAGGACTAAGACGAGGTAAGTTGTATTTACGATGCCAACTAGGATGCAGATGGCCGTTAGCGTACATCGCAACATTTCGTACTCATTAAACAAAGTTTTATGGTACAGTATACGAATATTTGGCGTCAATTTGTAGATTTTGCGTATATCTAAGCAGTAATATTCATCATACATATAGCTCAATAAGTGCTTTAGGTAAGGTGTGGCGTACTAAGATCAGATATACAGTATTGCAGACATACGATTCAGAGAGGATGAAACAAACGTCATTAACGAACAAGATAAATAAAATAAGATCTTCTTCTGAATCGAAGAATTGCACTAAATATAGTGACATGTAAATGGAATGGGGATGGGGAAAAAGTGGCTCTCGGCGAAATGAGTCAAGAAAGCTTGATCTGGATAATGTAGCTAACGTTACCCTTTTTATCGCCGTGTTTATAGGAATATGGCAAATAGTATTTTTATTGAACGTGTGGCCTAAGGTGGCATTACCTTCTCCTGCAATGGTTTCAAGTTCGTTTGAAGGACTAATACAGGATAGGACTCTCATCGATGGTATAGCAGTTACAATGTATCGGCTTATTATTGGATTCTCGATATCAATCATCGTTGGCATTGTAATTGGATTGGCCATGGTAAAATTCTCAGGTTTCGGAAAAACAATGAGTTCGTTTGCGGTTGGACTACAATCTTTTCCAAGTGTGGCATGGGTGCCATTTGCAATTCTGCTAATTGGGTTAAATGATTTTGGTATATTATTCGTAGTTATAATGAGTTCGGTTTTTTCCGTCATGATGTCTACCTACAGTGGAGTACGCAATATACCGCATATTTACATACGCGCTGCCAGAAATATGGGGGCAAAGGGTTTTTCACTTTTCTGGTATCTTATGATTCCAGCAGCTACTCCTTCTTTGCTCATTGGTTTAAAACAAGCGTGGTCTTTTGCCTGGCATGCATTAATAGGAGCTGAAATACTTATAGCAGCATCTGTGGGCTTAGGGCACGTGCTCTTAGTTGGCAGAGAATTTCAGCTAATGGATCAAATAATTGCTTCAATGATTACGATATTTGTCATCGGATTAATATTTGACCGACTCCTATTTTCCAAATTGGAAGACAGAGTAAGAGAAAAATGGGGATTGAATCAGACTACAGAACATTAACATATGCTTAGAAAGCATTGTAGTCCTATATAAGAATCAAATGACTGTGGATATGATATTTTACCTTCAATGATAGCACATAGCTGATGTTGAAAATTGACTAGGGAAGGAAATTCTTGAAACATAAACTTGTACATTGATTACACAAGAATTCAGAAAGTCTTTTGAATGTTCTAATTATCGTAGCATTAATAAGCTTTTATACAAACAGAATAATAGTCATGCGTCTATTCAATCGAAAGCAGGAAGGTAAGCAAGACCAAGAAACTGAACTTAAAGGTAAACCAGTTAAATGCAAGGAATGCGGCATGCAATTTGAAAGTAAAGAGAGACTCAAGGTACATTCTAAGAAGGCTCATTCAGGAAGGGGAGAAAGGAAGAAAAAAACTGGGGCATAATGCATACTATTAACAAGGTAGGAGATTTGCAGAGTCGAATTAAAATCCTAATCACTATGTTGTGATGAGATCGCTACAGCATGTAGACTTGAACAGCTTGGAGAGGACAGTGGCATAGGGCCAGCAGATATGTTGGCATAGCTGTATTCGTTAATTAGAGTATTAAAAATTTTTTTATGGAATAGACATCATGATGGTATATTTCATTATAGGTTAATACCGCTAATTCGACCCATCGGTCAAACTTTGGCACTCAATACATATGACACAAACAGAACGTAATATGCGATCCAGATCATATTAAATAGTATAACTAGTACAGGAATTCACAACGACCAATCACACTGCCGATATAATCTAGTTCTAGCATTAATTAATTGAGCTATCATTTGGTACTAGTGATAACATTGTCGCTTTTAGCAATAGCACTTATCATTAGCACCGATTAGTTCACAGGACTGATCTACCGACAATGGCAAAAAATGATTAATATAAAATAATGCGATGCTATGTACTTATTCATACCTTTATAGTTCGTTACAGCAGTAAATGCCCCTGGCGGAAAATACTGTGAAACGATCATGGAGAAAAGATATATGTGCAAAGCAATAGATACAACTTATCCTCTTATTGGTACATACGGCAATGGTATTCCCCATGTATCTTTCCACTTAAAGTTGCAGCCATGACAGACAACAACCTGAATTGCATGACCATTTATAACTTGATATCTTTCAAGACTCAAGCACTCGCAATTACATTTTGGGCAAGAGTATGGAGGTTCATCTTGTTCCGTATTCCAATCCTCCATATAGTGACCTGATTCTCTTTTTTCAACCAACACGCAATTCAGTATTATCGATTCAATATATTCACTATTCGAAGCTAAGTTTAATGCGTATCGATAAATAATTAATTCCATAAAATATACTCTTTCTTAACTTACTGTACTATAATGAATTACTTTGTTTAGACATTTCGTCAAGATGTACTAGTTGAAGTTGAAGGCCTCATTTATCAAACAAAAGTCGATAGATCCGTTATTTTAGACAACGTTCACCACGGTAACGATCTTTGATATTCTGAAAAAAATCCATGCTCTGCGATTATACATTTCGATAATGTGACTAGTAAACTGAAGAAAGGACATAGATATATAATTACTCTAACTATATTATCCAATTTCAGGTAGATCGTATGGTGACAACTTTCATCTTTTTCGAATAGCTTTACCCTACATACAATGATCTTTGTGTTATGACATGATATCTTTTGAAGGTCGTGAACCCTTCTTATACCTTTGAAATATAAAATAGTTCAATTAAGTAGTACAATATTTTTACGAAATCTCCCCAGCCTTTAAATATTATCTTCAAGGCGACTGCGCATCTTCAGCTAGAGATTTACTACGGGGGTGAGAAAAAAATATCCAGAATTATTATGACTAAGTGGCAAAAGAAATGTTATATGATCTTGAGAACTCAAATCGCCGATCCCTTGTCTAGAATTCTTTCCTTCTTCTGGAGAATATATTGGATTATAGGGAATTAAGGGTCTTTGGTTACGTGATATTCTTGTTATCTGATTTACTTTTCTTGTCTATCATATCATTCAAAGTAGTATATATATGCAGAAAATGCAGTCCCTTATCTGTTGTTCTATAGGTTTGCCCTTGTTTAGAAAATTGAATCAGTTGCCTATCCAATAGAAGAGAAAGATATTCCTTGAGCTGTTGATGAGAGAGAAATGCACCATACATTATCTTCGTTTTAAGTACAGTACCTTCGCTGGCAACCTCCAGTATCCTTGCAATAATTTCAGTCCTTGTTCGGTACCTCATGCTGAGACTTTTTATCAATTTATTACACTCAATACGATAATAAAAAGTAGCGCATTTTTTCTCTATAAAGTATATTGATAATAGTGTATTTTCTTCGCTCAGTAGAATCATTACTCTGCGTGAGTTTTCAGTTAACCACGCTCTAAAAAGTCTAAAATCCTTGACATAATCTCTCTGAACTGGAATATACTTGAATCGATTCTGGAAAGCATAATCCTTCTTAACCTGTCCGTCTGTGATTTATCTGCATTATAATACACTTTGATCATCCAAACCATCCTATGTACAATGGATGGAAGACTTGGTAACAAAGATGACAAGAGGTTCCAAATATACTACTGAGATGTGATGGCGCCTATTTAGTCAGGCTAATCTAACTACACAGTTTGGCTTCTTTTCGTGATATTTCTATTACTTAGACAAACGGGATATTTTTCGTGATATTTCTATTACTTAGACAAACGGGATATTTTGCAGAGTTTATGAATTTAAGAATGTATTAAATGTGATACTCGAAAAGTGATTATGATCGTGTATGTCATAATCATGAAGCTTCTAATTCGCTTGTCCGAATCCTCAATCTAGGACATTATGCGTCACATGGACTCTATCAAAACTCTGCAGAAAAATAAAATGTGAAGGAGAGCACCTGATCTCAACTCGGACACTTTCTTAATGAGCCATTAATATGTTCTTATCTGCATAGGTCTACTGTGGATTAACTGGAAAGTCGCACATAAACTTGTATAATATAGGTCAAAAATTACCAACAAGGGCCTAATATGCTCTGAACCCCTCCCCCAAGACGTAAGATGCTATCTTAAGTTCCAGAACCTCGTTCGCCCCTTCATAAATAGTAATTGCTCTAGAGTCCAAGAAGTGTCGCGCGACTCGATTGGTCTTTTTATAAGCAAATGATCCGAAAATCTGAACCGCTCTGTTTGATGCGTTAAATGCAGCGTTACTTGCAGAAAACTTCGCTAAGGTAGACAGGTTATCAGCTTCAGCCCTCAATACAGAATATTCTCTATTATTTCTAGTCATTTTTAATTGCCATCGATCATCTCTCATCTTTAAACCTTCGATATAGTTTTGGAGTTTTTGCCTGACAAACGCAGCTCGGTATATTAGCCATCTAGACTTTTCTATATTCAAAATTATTTTCGCAATATGTCTTTGGATTAATTGCTTTTTTGCTAATAGTGAACCATGTTGGACCCTTGTCTTGGCGTGAGACACAGATTCGTTCAGACAGTCTTTCATTACACCTATTGCGCCGGCTGCTACACTAAGCCGTCCATCGATGAGTGCACTGTAGGCGATATTTAGACCCTGACCTTTTTGACCAAGCAAATTTGTTTTTGGAATAATGCAATTATGGAACGAAATTTCGGCATTTTTCACAGTCAACATTCCGACCTTATTTTTCATTTCCCTTATACTGATACCCGTGGAATCAGTGTCAACAAGAAATGCTGATATATTCTTCTCGTTACTGCCGGTTCCTCCGATTTCCCTTGCATAAGTAGTGAGTAAATCCGCAACGCTTCCATTCCCTATCCAGTGTTTTTTTCCGTTTATAACAAAATGATCATCTCTATCTTCAAAACTGGTAGTGATAGAAGATGGATCACTTCCGGCATTAGGCTCTGTAAGTGCAAATGCCATTATGTTTTTGCCCGTAGTAGTATATGGTAGATATCGCTTTTGTTGTTCATGGTCCCCCCATGTCTGAAGAATCATTTCACCAAGTGAGATATGCGCCGAGAAAAAAGTTCTTAATGAATTCCCTTCCTCACCTAATCTTTCTATTGCGAGAAGATAGGTGAGAATGTCATATCCTAGTCCCCCATATTTTCTAGATATAGGGCATCCCAGCATGCCAACTTTGTTAAATTCAGAAATTATTTTCTTGTTAAATGTTTCTTTCAAGTAACATTGTTCTTCAAATGGACGAATTATTTTACATATCTCGTCAACTTCCTTTAAGAAACGTTCTTGTTTCCTTGAGATTTCAAAATTCATAATAGATAAATTGGAATAATTCCTCATTGATTTACTTATCAAGAAGTCTATAAAAGCTTGCTATATCGTTTTAATTCGTTTGATTGGTGTTCATTTTAGTAATTAATCCTAACTTCCATTCGTATCACCTTCTTAGACGCACTTGCACATAGCACCTTCACTCTAGACAGCAATTTAGTAGCACTGTGGCTTCATTTCCATATAAGAATGTCCAGATAGACAGTAGTGGTATAAAAAGTAAATAGTTATTATTATATCGGTGTTATACAAACGGCATAGTGTTTAAATACTTTCGATATGAAACGACATTAAGTGAAATAAGATGCCAGTCGCAATAATTCCAGATATTAGCGAACAACACTGTATAGGCTGTGCGCTCTGCGTTGAGATTTGCACTGCTCTTGGTCCAGACGTTCTTAGAGTGAAACCTGTAGAAGGATGGAAGAGGGGTAAAGCCTTTGTATTTTATCCAGAGAGGTGTATTTCTGATGGTGCCTGCATCGGAGTTTGTCCAACAAAGGCAATATTTTGGATGAGGCCAATGGATTACACACCGGGGCAGCCAATTCCATTGAAGAAGAATGCAGTATTTGTCAAGGGCTGGGAAGAGGGTTAATTAGTTTAGCCTCATTAAAGTCCTAAATCTCTTTTTTTGATGCAAATTCTATAAATTACTTATTAGGTTTATTGTCTAATTAATGGCGCATTTATTGTTATTCTCTAACGCATTAATTCATGCGTTGAACATTAGAGCCGTTTAATCAATATCATTTCAGAAGGTGACAATACAATGCCCCTCATGAATTTTCTGATTACCAATCCTAATGCGGAGGCCAAAATCAGAGTGAAGTCTGAATCTGGAGCCTATAATAATTTGAGCATAAAAGGGAAAGAAAAAGATAAAGACATGTCACTTGCCTGCATGAGTTAGGGTTGATACTTTGAGAGCGTTATTACAACTGGATAGAAAGATATGAAATTTTGGCCAAATTCACGAGTATATAAATACAATAACTATGACAAATTCATAGATCATCTTCGTCATAATTTTGACAAATGATATATGTTTACAATAACTTAATTTACACATATCATAATAACTGTTATAATGCAGCTAATAAAAAAGCTGGAAATAAAGTCAAGGAAGAAAATTATTGAATTTCTCAACGAGCAACCGGTTGGTAGGATAGCTTCTATCGATAAAAATGGTTATCCACAAATTATTCCGATGAATTTTGTGTATTCATCTATAGATGATACCACTAGTGATATGAACAACAAAATAAGTAGAGACGCCGTCTATATGCATTCTCATCGGTCTGGAGAAAAGCTTAACAATATTCGAGTAAACCCTAAAGTAGGGTTCGAAGTTGATCAATATATATGCTTTTTGCCCTCCTATTATTTTCATCCCCACGATGCTTCACAGGCTGACACGCTGTATATCAGTATAGTCATAAAGGGAGAAGCTGAGATTATTAATGACTGCGAAGAGAAGACCGTTGCATTAAATATGTTAATGCAAAAATACCAAAATAGGGACAGATATCAGGAACTTAACCCATCGATGCCATCTGTACGCGAAGTTGCTGTGGTTAAAATATCACCACACGAAATCCACGGAAAATACAAAATAGGTCAACAATGGGCACCCGCTTACAGGCTAAAAATTGCCAAAGCTATTGTTAATAGGGAGGAAAAATACAAGGCAAAAAAGATTTTGGATGTTATGAGGATAGAAAGACTATCCGATGGAAACCTCAAAATAATCGAGGAACCACTAATGTAATACCACCTTATTCCTATACTGTTCAATCAAATCAGTAATAAGTATTATATGTTCATCATTTATGCCCACAGATCTGAAAAGTGAACATGGTGTATCCTACGATTTTTCCGGAACGCCTATAGGGATAAAAATTGTTAGTATCCTTCGGCATAAGCTCACTTTTTAGCTGCAAAGCATCAGATTTAGATACTTTAATCATGGCCAAGCGATCCTCTAATATATCCTTCCAAGGGATTTCAGAAGAGGGATTCTTGACTCTTACAATCATTGCAATTATTCTTGCCGGAAACTCCTCGTCTACTATGACCGAATACTCAAAATCGTCGCTTTCACCAAATGGATCTGGCACAGTGTACGGATCAATCTGTACATATCGTCTCAACTTAGCTCTAATTGAATATGAAAGTGCGGTCATTATGGCAATATCGGTTGTCCCTAACTTCTTAACCTCTTCGATTGTAGGAGGCCTCAAGGGTGTTATTAACACAAAATGTTATATTTATTATCATTATATAATTTGATCTCTGACATAAATTCTGATTATTACGCCACGTATTTTTCTCCCCGCATTGGTTAATGCGTCAGAGTTTCGTTAAATATTTTCAATAATATATCACATTGAAATTATCACAACATAATGCATTCATCTTGCAGTCTAGCATCCGAGTCTCATAATACAATAGTGTTTGCCGTGGGACGTATGTAGTAAGCTTGAATGCAATTTTATTTAGGCAGGTATTGCATTTAATAGGGACAATTTATGATTGAGATCTCTGTAGGGCACACCCCTGATGCAGATGACGCGTTTATGTTTTATGGAATCGTATCAGGTAAAGCTAAAAGTTCAAACTTCAAAATAAAGCATATAGTAAAAGACATAGAGACACTAAATGAGGCAGCATTTAGACATGAACTCCATATCACAGCGATTTCTGCACACGCGTATTACTACTTAAGTGATTATCAAATACTTCGTACTGGTGGGAGCTTTGGATCAAATTATGGACCTATTGTCCTATCCAAAAAGCAACAAACACAAATTCAATTGAGAGATAGTGTTATTGCCATCCCAGGAAAATTGACTACTGCAGCTTTACTCTTGAGACTTGCACTTGGGGATTCATTCACAGAAAAAGAAATGCGTTTTGAACTTATACCAGAAGCAATTCAAAACGGGCTGGTAGATGCAGGGCTTGTAATACATGAAGCTCAGATTGCATATGATAAGTCAAAGTTCGAGAAAGTTCTGGATCTCGGATCTTGGTGGAACACTGAAACTAATGGATTACCTCTTCCTCTTGGAATCAATATAGCCAGTGTTAGGCTGATGAATCAACCCCAGATAGAGGCTTTTCAAGATATGTTGAGGAGTTCAATACTTTACGGTATGAATAATATCGATGAAGCTATAGATTATGCAATGAGTTATAGCCGAGGGGAATCAAAGGATATGATTACGAAATTTGTTAAAATGTACGTAAATGACATAACTATAGATATGGGTAAAAGTGGTAAAAAAGCGCTTACGAGATTATTCGAGAAATCAAGATGTGCAGGACTGTTACAATCAGAGACTAAACTGAATTTTACATGAATAGATGCCGATACATTGTTAGGTATAGTACACTTTTATCAGTGTTGCTAGATGTACATCTGCGCCGAAGATTATAATACTCGCCAACTTGACATTATACTTTAAACAGAGCTAACATCAACCCCCTCTCTATCCAAAGCTGACTTATAGTGCTGGAAGGGACAATAGCACTATTCTAAAAATCGAAAACCGATAATTTATCACTAGGAATTTTTAGATGAAGCTGATGCTCGCTGAAAGAATCAACTTTTGACTTTGGTATCATGTACATGCGTAACTTCACGATACTACCATCAATTACAATCAAGTTGTCTTTATACTCTGCCATAACATTTCCACAAAATGTTTGGTCGCTAGTCTTTACTGGCCTTTTCGTTTGTACTATCTCATCCCAATCCAAAGGTGGCGGTACGATCTCCATTTCTAGAACGATGGGTATATCACTTACTCCTATTTGAACGTAAAAATAGTCTACTATATAAGAAACTATTAGAACTGATTACTATTTCATTAATACAGGAATATTATAGTCTATCTAAACATAGAATATATCGCCTGAGAAATGTTAGAAGTATTCTGCTAAATGTTGCTAATTATCAAATGGACATTTTATCTCTAAAAGCTATATCATTACCTAAAGAAATCATTTGCTCTTCCTTTTCCGATTTTAATACAGTCATTAATTCTGTTTCAAGTATATGAGGTAGCTTTCTGACCTTATTTTCCACAATATCTCTCATCTGCTCCAAATCTTTCGCCCGAATTTTCAGGAGAAGATCGAATCTTCCATGCATCTCATGGATTTCTAAGACTTCATCAATCATTGATAAATCAGAGATTATATTGTCTGCTGACCCGGGTTCAATATTAATTCCCATAAATGCAAGATGATCGTAGCCTAGCAGACCATTGTCCACTGAAATGGTAAATTTATTAATTATTCCTGCTGATATCATCCTCCTGACTCTTATATGTATAGTAGCGTCTGAAACCCCGATCTGTTTGGCTATATTTACAAAGGGAGTCGAAGAGTCCTTATTCAAAATATCAATTATTTTAAGATTAACATCATCGATTAGTCTACGATTACCATCAATGCTATTCAAATCAGCAGCCTGCAAGATAATATCATTTGCAACTATTCAAGGGTGATATAAAATGATTTGGTCTTGCTATTTGTAAATAAAAGTCAATTTTAACAATTTAAGGGAATTTCAGAGTAATTTATCCATTTGGATATTATATATTGGGATCGGAATATTATATACCAAATATAAATTGAAGGTTCAATTTTCGTTTGTTTCTGAAGAATCCGGCTTTTGCACTATCAGCTTTGGATTTTGTCTTTGCGCCTATAAACAAAGATCGGAGCTACTCCCAGTATCTATTTAATGGAAATACAACAGCGGCCATGCTGATAAATTGCATTCATTTGTATGGTCATAGATAACAATCATGGAAACCTTTGTAGATAACATCATCAAAGGTCAACGCAGCGATTGTTTTTGTCGGTCTCGTAAATAGGATAGAGTTTCTAATGTTACCTGTGATGAATTGGAGCAATACCATAGGCCCCTCCCAGGCTTACGAGTATAATATTGATTGATATTTCCACAATTCAGTTATCCATATGTATCCTGATTGATTGATCTGGTAGATGATGCACGTACAAGAAGTGAAGGTCAACCTGCTATGCAAACACAAACCTAAGATCTGTTTTCTGATTTGTATACTCAGATTGACGATGGGTCTAGATTTTGGTTGATTAAAAGCCGCGATTAGAATTGGAGTAATGGAAGAATTTTGTAATTTTGAAATGTATTCCAAAGGCATCTAAAACGTATTTAATAGCGCTAGTGTTCAACTAGTATAGCTAATTATTAATGGATTTTAGAATAAAATTAGGCATATCTGCTGCAATAATAACGGCAGTCATATTAAGTTCTATCCTTTATAGTGCCGGGCCTTCATCGACAACTAATGGCTTAGATAGTGAACCATCAAATATTCTTAGAATTGGTTATTTTCCAAATTTGAACCACGCTCAGGCACTTATAGGGCTTGGGACTGGAAGTTTTCAGAGAGCCATTGGCGAAAATATCAAAATTAATTCAAAAATATTTAGCGCCGGGCCCTCTCTTATTGAAGCTTTGTTTGCGAATCAGATAGACGTAGCCTATATTGGCCCAAATCCCACAATAAATGGCTACTATGTTTCTGATGGAAATGGACTAAAAGTAATTTCTGGGGCTGCGAGTGGAGGAGCGGTATTTGTAGTTAGAAATGACTCAGGAATTAATTCACATAAGGATCTTGGTAATCGAGTTTTCGCGTCTCCGCAACTCGGGAATACTCAAGATGTTGCACTCAGAAAGTATTTAATATATAATGGATTCAAGACAAAAGAAAATGGAGGAAATGTTACAATAGTACAGGCAAGCCCGTCCGACATCCTTACCTTGTTTCTGAAGAAGCAGATCGATGGTGCATGGGTACCTGAACCTTGGGGAGCTAGATTAGTAAAAGAAGCTGGGGGCAAGATTCTAGTAGATGAAAGAAGTTTATGGCCTGATGGTAAGTTTGTAACTGCTAATATTATTGCCAGGACTGACTATCTTAAGAATAACCCAAACATAATCAGAAAATTTTTGACAGCCAACGTTGATGAGACAATCTGGATAAACAAAAATAAAAATATGGGAATAGAATTGTTTAATGAAGCTTTAAAAAACATTACAGGCAAGACTATACGACCAGACGAATTAGCAGACGCCTGGTCCAGGATAGCATTTACCTACGACCCGGTCAAAACTTCCCTATTTCAGTCAGCAAAGAGTGCATATGATCTGGGATTTCTTGCAAGAGGAAAAGAAAGGCCAAATCTTTCCGGGTTATATGACTTGACGATCTTAAATGATATTCTCAATCAAAAGTCACTACAAAAAATAAGATAGCAAGTAACCAATCCTAGACTGGCATTTCTTATGATTTAGGCAAAGACTATTAGAGGTGGATATGGGGTTGAACGTCTGCCTTGTCCGTGATGGGAATTAAAATGGCCCCCCATTCTTGGCATATTGTCGCCAAATATTTTCTCTGCTTGAATTTCATGTCATTATATCCAGGTTAAGCTTCTGGAATGTCAACTGGTAGTGTTACAATAATCCGCCGTAGCCTTTCTGGTTTCCAATCATTAATTGTCTTGACAGTTTCTGGTTTGCAATAATGAGTTGATACATGCGAGCGCAGACTAATCATTTATTCGACTCTAGACGAACCTCGGTCAATAAAGCAATATATCGGCTTCGTAACTAAAAGATGCTTTCATTCAGTATCATTGCTAACAAAGCGGATCTAAGATCCTTGCCATAGGCTGCCTGTTTAAAGTAAATCGCATTAACTGTGTTATCTATGGACTGAGAAATCTCATCCATTCTTGGCATTGGATGCATGATCGACACGTCACTTTTGGCATTTTTGAGAACATCAGTGTCGATCACGTAAGAGCCTTTGACGTTTTCGTATTCCTGCAGATCTGGAAATCTTTCTCTCTGAATTCTAGTAACGTAGATTATATCAAGTTTGGGCAGGATATCCTCTAGGGTAGTATGTTCCTGAATTCTTAATTTGTGTCTAACTTCATAGAGAGATTCCATCCTTATCTTCAAAGATGCTGGAGAAACTAGATGAATTTTCACGTTGTAATAGGTCAGGCCATACAATAATGAATATACTGTTCTACCGTATTTGAGGTCACCTATTACACCAATAGTTAGTCCATCTATTCGCTTTTTTTCCTTAACTATTGTGTATAGATCTAGCATTGCTTGCGTAGGATGCTCTTCACTTCCACTCCCTCCGTTAATAACAGGATTGTTTGATAATTCACAGGCGAATCTGCTTGAACCGTCCAAAGGATGACGTAACACAACGATATCAGAATAGAGGTCCATAATCCGGATTGTATCTGCCAGACTCTCTCCTTTCTCGATCGAAGATGCTTTGGGATCAGATATCCCAAGTGAACTACCACCCAACGAAGCCATCGCGGCTTCGAAGCTCATTCTCGTTCTAGTGCTTGGTTCATAAAAAACTGAACCAAGAACTCGGCCTTTTCCGAGTTCGCTCTTTTCAGTTGGCTTTAAATTACGTAGTTTGTCGGTATATGTAAATATAAGTTCCAGATCCTGTTTATTGATATCCTTAATTGATACTATGTCACGGTTGTAAAAATTGTTTTTAGGCATTGTGTATTTAATTCCTTGAACTCATACCATTTTAAGCATGTCGGAGTTTGTTTTCAAAAAGCATTGTCCATTAAATCTAAGAAAATAGACTAAACAAATTGACAAGGATTTCAGATATGAGAACAATTTTTTGCACACTGATCTCATTTTATGGATTCATACTATGATGTAATACAATCATACTGCCTTGTCATTAGTTGATAGGATGGCATGGTAGTAAGTCGAAGGTACGTTGTATCGTACAGATTTAACTACGCGACTTGATTTAGACATACTTATTGCAATTGAAAACTGAGCGATGAGATTCAATAATGAAAAATTTTTAATAATTCAAGCCAATAAGTTCATATGAACAAGATATTGAAATTTCCTTGATTGGGAATTTACAGATATGATATATATAAAAGCCCAAATATTGGACTATTTGCGAAAATTAACGATCGAATTATGATACTTCCCTTTGGAGTTCCATCTACCAAAACTACCAAGCTCTTAGATTATTTACAGATTGATGAAAAGGTCTTTGGATCGATTGCAGGTACACGGATCATTGGTGCGATGATGGTAATGAATAGTAATGGAATTCTGGTGCCGGCTACTGCTCTTGATGAGGAAATTCAAATACTTAGACAAGCTAGCGGGCTAAGGGTTGAACGTCTGAAAACCAAGTTCACTGCTATCGGAAATTTGATATCTAGCAATGATAAAGGAGCTATAATTTCACCATTATTTGAAAATGAAGTGCTGGAACAGGTTCAGGATGTATTGGGAGTACCTACAAACTCTATGACCGTAGGCGGCTATGTACAGATTGGATCGGCGATCGTTGCCACTAATTTGGGCGCGGCTGTACATCCCAAGGCTACTGATGAGGAAATCAAAAATATATCAGACATACTAAAAGTCCCAGTGGAGCCTGTAACGGTGAATGGTGGGATACCGTTTCTATCCTACGGTATGCTTGCTAATTCAAAATCAGTTATTGTAGGCAGCCCGACAAGCGGACCAGAATTAGTAATGATTAGTAGAATTTTCAAGATATGACCATGAACTGATAGGAAGAATTGGAATCGGACAATCGCCTTTTGATTTGATTTCGAGAAACGGAGTTGCAATAGTTCATTTATAATTATTTTGAATAATTCCTAATTTGGTATTTGTAGTATCTTATAGTTACCTTGGCGATATCGTTGTTTTCCTAATTCTATTCTAATGGAACACTATTTCTGTTCAAAACAGGCAAGTAAGAAAAGAAATGGTTGCACATGAGAGTCAAGGTACTTTCTGATCTACAATAGGGTAGAATGATTTGTAGTAGTAGCATATTTCGGAACCACCTCCTGTTACGCATAATAATCAGCTGCTTTTGAAGTAAAATGCATTAAGGATAGGGAAAGGCCCGCTGCCGCACCTGGCAACAAAGACCAAGATCTTAGCAAGCGAGGTCACTATCCTTTCCAAGTGAATATTGCTGGTTACTATAATATGCAGAGTCACATTTAATAAACTTTCCGATTAAATTTTATTTAATAATTATTTTTTTTTATATAAGCTAGAGATATCTTAATTAATATCCATTTTCTTATAAAATAATGAATTTGAATATATTGATTTTTTGTAAATTATTAGATGTACAAGTGCCATCACATAAAATCTAGCACTCAACATTATAGCTGAAATAATCTTTATGTGTGCTATACTTACCAGTAAATTATGAGTAGGGAAGGAACGAACACTTGTCGCTTTTTGAAGCCTTCTTTTATCGCCAGCTCAAAATTTTGCTGTTGACCCCGCTAGGACGACATATTTAAAAAAATTGATCGTTGTAAAGCAATACTATGCAAAAGGCTATTAAATAATCTATTTTAATAATAAATCAAATTATAATCTATATGTGGACCAACTTGCTTTCCACAGACAATGATAATAACAAATTGAAATCCATCGGTTATAATCAAAGGATTTAAATTTTAAGTACTAGCCCCACATCATAGCAGTTTAATACTTCTATTACGGAATATGATCATGCCCACCGCATACGTTCTTCTAAACTGTGAACTCGGACATGAAAATGAAATCATTAATGAACTGAAGAAACTGCCAGGTGTAGTTGAGGTAGAAGGATCCTACGGCGTCTATGATATGATTGTGAAGATTAGTGCTGATACTATGGATAAGTTAAAGGAAACTATAACATGGCATGTTAGAAAGATTGAAAAAATTAAATCAACGCTTACGTTAATCGTAATCGAGGGTCAAGGAACATAAATATAGAAAGAAAGATAGAATCAGGGTTGAATCTACACTGAATTCGTCCTAGGAAGAAGTTACTGGACAGTACTTAAATGACAAGCAGATATTGTTATTAGTAAGATTTCAATTAGAGGGACATGTTTTTCGCCACATTTTTGGTCTTCTTACTGGATCCGTAGGATGATCCAACATAATAATAAATTTTTGTAATAATTAATCAGTTACATAGGTAGTTTGAATAGCTCTGTTCTAGTGACTGCAAAAACCTGTTCATACTGGGCCATTAATGGCAGCCTTACTTATACTCGATTTTTTGGACATTAGATAGAATCCGTGAGCCGAAATGAGTAACGCGGCAAGGGCCATTTTTGTAGCAAATACAAGATTCCAAGGGGTTTTTGGATTAGGATATGGAACATTGATACTATCTAATTTCATTATACCTCTCATTATATCGACTGTGATAAACGAATTCCAGAGTATAAAATTATAGATAAATTCATAGAGTGCAATAATTGCAATAGCTAATACCACAACTTGAAGTATCGATTTTGTCGATTTAGAAATTCCTTGTACTTTATTAGCTCCAAGCTTAGTTACACAGTACCATCCAACTACCGATACGATCATTAAGTACGTTACAAGTTTTGATAGACCCTTTACTGGAAACTCCGTATCCACGAGCACTTCTCCGATGATTACCTTCCCTGTATGGAGGTATTCATTAACACTTACGTAAACCGCATAAGTAGTAATAGCGGCCATAACAAACGCGCAAGCATAAAATATTCCAAGATATAATTTTCTCGTAATCTTCGCCTCTCCTTCTAAACGTAGATCATGCATTCCCGCGAGGTAGTAATGGTAATAACACATATAAATAACTATTAGGATGCAAATAGAAATTGATTGACTAAAGCTCTTAATTTTAAAGAAGAATAGATTTTTTAAAATTACTCATCAAAAGGATCTAGCAGGCCAATGTTTTAGAAACCAAGGCATTAATTATATGATGCAAGTGTCATTATTTAATGCGGATACAGATAGTGTGATAACGATAATGACCACGGTATAACTAAGGAAATCGATTCGTGATGTAGATGTAATAAACATCGCATCCAATATTTTAGACAATCAGCATAAACTGCTATAGGCAGTCAATTATATACTTGATTGAATCTGGCACCGTGTAGATAATTGAATTTGAATTTCTGGTATGACTCCGATGGGCGTTGCAGCATTAGCAGAAAGAGGAAAGCCTTGTTTGAGAGTGATAATCTACCAGAAGGATTATTAAGTATAAATGTCGAATTGATCCTGATTATACAAGTAGATGAAGGATTCAAATAATTATTCTGAGACTGAAACGCTAAAGTTGAGGGGCAAAACAGCGATTAGTTCTGCCCACGAAAATATATCCATTGAGGATGAGAGGAGAATTACATATAGAATATCAGATATATATAAAGTCACAATAGAGGAAGCTAGTGACATACATGTTAACTATCATCATGACAGAATAAGAAATATGCTCCGCAAGAGGGCAAAAAAACATGGAATGACCGATACGGTGTTCGAGGAAAGTGTACAGCGTTTGGATATTTTAAAATATGCTCTCAGCATCTCTCGTGGAGAGCTGATAGAGATGGCAGCAGGTGACATACTCTTCAAGCAACTTTCAGTTATGCAAAGCGAGAATGAAGATACTTCCGAAGATAGATACTTTAATTTTTACCAATAGTTGGGAAGATACTATCTACGGCTAATAACTTGGCACCCTGATTTTATGCAAATAATACTTTAACATTGTCGATGAAAATCAACCTGATATCATCACCAATGATAACCTGCTGCAGAATAATTATGCAAAATATGAACTAGTTCGTATGAAGATAATAGTGAGAAGATGATAATAATCGCTTAAGTTAGAGTAATGTAGCTGGTTAGGACGGCTATACCCTTCCTTCTTACTTATCCAGTTTATTTAGACAGTGTCATAGTAATAGATGATAAATATGAATAATTTGGAAATAAAAGACGATTCACTGGGCTCTCATCATCTTCTACAACTATCCAATATTAGTAATTGTTAATTAAATAGGCCAGGCGAAAAATTGACAGATAGTTAGTTAGTCAACCAATGCTATGACCGCCCGTGATTATACCGCCAGATGCTCCGTCTACACTACGTCCACCATTTCCGCCAATTGTAATTCCTCCAGGACTATTAGTTCTACTAACACTGTTTGAATTCGGACTGTGTCCTGCCATTACTGTATTCATACTGCCGGCAGTTCCTCCAATTACTGCTAGAGCAATAATTGCAATGGGAATTAATCTTGTTTTACTCATTATTCGTTCCATTTAGATACCCGCTTGTAATACATTTATGTTCTGCTAAATAGTTTTTATGAATATTCTATAGGATTTGTTTAGTTAGTTAGTTAGTTTTCAATGTACAACATCGTGAAATACCAAAGCGTGGTTCATCTACTTTACCAAACAATGTATTAACTTCCTGAAAATGCCCACGTAAATATGGTCAAGAACTGTCTAAGGGACAATAGCCGTACTTCTCCATAATTTTCTTTACATCTTCATCGCTAACTTGTGAAAAGTCTTTATAGAATTGTCCAACTGCATTAAAGATTTCAGGTAAATATAAAATTATTAATTTATCGGCGGCTCGCTCCAGTTCATTGATCGTTTCCTGTGATTGTGGTGCTACTGGGACAGCGATAACAAAATGTTTGCTTTGTCGTTTTTCCTTCAGCCAGCGTGCTGCCGCAATCATAGTTGATCCTGTTGCTATGCCATCATCAACCAAGATAACTATTTTTTCATTTGATTCATCGGGATAATGATCACTGCCTCTAAATTCGATTAATCTTCTACCTATTTCTTTTTTTTGCACTGCAATATTATCATCTATAAATTGCTTAGATATAGCAGGAAAATTGGCCATTACTTTTTCGTTAGAGTAATATGTTCCATCAGGCATGACTGCACCAATTGCAAGCTCAGGGTTCCATGGTGCTCCAACTTTTTTTGACACGATAATATCAAGTCCGCATCCTAAATGCAAAGCAACAATATCTCCAACTATTACACCTCCTCTAGGAATGGCCAGGACTATCGTTGATTCTCCGACAATTTGTCCAAATTTGCTTTGTAACCACTCCTTTATCTTTGACGCAAGCTCCTCAGCGGCCTCTCTTCTGTTCTGGAACATTTTCTACAATTATAACACATTTTCTGAGCCTGCTTATATTTGATAGTGATGAAAGTGGTATAGGGACGTTCTTTTACGGCCTCAATTTTCTAGCACAAGATTATAAATATTCGCTTAACGTTCGTACGTGCATACGCAACAAGCTTAGTTATGTCAAAACATATTGTATTGACGGCAGAACCTAATAATTGCTTTAGTACAATAGTGGCATCATATGTTCATGCTATCATATCTTGTATCAGACCCTTCAACAAACCCTACACGTAAAGATTTCATTCTCTACCAAAAGGACTCAGAAACTAGAATAACTTAGCAGTCTATTCAGGTTTAATATTAACCGCTTGTTAGTTAGTGGGCATCATGTCTATAAAACTGATGAAATTAATTTGATTGCAAACGACCAGCTACGGGCGTTTAGTGCAAATTTCTTGTTAGCAATGACTCCAGAATGGCCTCAAAGCGTTCCCTTGTCAGAGACTCCCTTGATGATCAAGTGGTGTTCTCCTTTTGGTATAAAAAGATTCAATCTTATTGTTTTGCCATCTCTATTTATTGTTGATTTCGAGTCGTAAATCGACGGATAGGGTTTTCCATCAATTGTCACAGATACTGTATGATGGTACGATAACTGCGCAAGTCTAAATGTAAGCGGTCCGCCAGTAGGGTTGTAATGTTCTACGCCAAATTTTATGCTATCGGTACTATTGTCATATCTAAAATCGCTTACTTTTGCAATAGCCTGCAGATCGTAGGCTATAAATTTGCCATTACCCACGACCAGCGTATTAATAGGTTCGTTTAGATCAACTCCCGCACAACTGTAGTAAACCACCTTTGTTTTTATGGCTGCATCTGGAATAGCAGTGAACTTGACTTCTTCTCCTGGCCTAACAATGGAAACAGGCTGACTCTTTACTGAATCTATTTGTTTTCCAGTACCATCGTGCGCAGACGCGTATATACTGACATTATGGAGATCTGCCTGGCCTATATTTTTCGCAGTCCCTGTAAGTAGGCCGTCTGGACGGGACGCCAGATTGGAATAGTTTAGTCTTAACATACTATTGAAGTTAGGAACGGGCTTGAGCGATTGGCTCACCAGAAATGCCTTACCACGTACATCATAGAGATTTGGATCAATCACAAACTTAAACGGAGATCCGCTTTGAGGATATATGATTTTCCCATAAAGAGGCTGAGCCATAGTTGATATTGCAAGATCATTCCTCTTAATTTCGTGTTCAGGATCGCCTTTTTTAGTTACATTTAGGCCAACTCTTACTTGCGAAGGAGTGGTACCAGCGTTGTCGACAACTCCTACTATGTTAAGCATGCCATGCGAATCTATGAAAGAACCCTGCTTTGCAAATGTAAAATTGTTCACAGATAAAATTGATGGGCGGTTATTTAATACCGCAAGTGCATTTTGGTCAAACATTGAATAAGACCAATAGAATGCAATCATGATACTTGCTAAAGACATTATTAGCTTAATTTTTGTTAAATATTCCAATACTGTCCTTACCCTCAAAAGTGAATATAAATTAAACTATTTAATTCGAAGTTACCAATTAATGATGCATAGGAGCGTTCTCTATACATCGATCTGTCAGAATTGGCAGTGAAGGTTGATGATATTCTATTATAAATTCATGCAGGAATACCCATATTTAGGGCCGATATGCAAGGAAATCATAATAGACTAATAAAACGAATACGATAGCCTTGAGCAACATCTGAAGTTGAGGATGATTGCATTTTAGATTTGGCAACACCTATGCTGGATTTTATGGATTAAGTTTGATACAAGCCCCTTATGAGTATCCTGGGAATATGGATAAAATTATGTTGTCATATCAGAAGTCACGGTAAATGACAATTAAACAGCTATTAAATGAAGTTGAAACAGTAAAGATGTAAATGATTCGAATCATTTGGATATATAATAAAAATGATATTAACGAATATCAAATATCAAATAACAAATTTCCAATCTTTCCCGGTGATTATGCATTCATTACTCCAATATCTCAGTTGAACCAGTATATTTAAAGCGCTCATAGTTCAACTTATGGTTTTCTATTAGTTCATTGTCCTGGTTGTTGGTGTGTTGTAATTATGCCTACAGAAAAGTAGCAATCTGACAGATTTTGATTGACTCAGATTTTATCCTGCTATCCAACCCTTTCGATTAATGATGTCCCAGGACGAACGGAAAGAGCGCATTGAAATAAAAAAAAAGAATAGTTTAAGTTACACTAACCTTTCCAACCATTGATGGATGTATAATGCAGTAATAATTAAAACTGCCTGTTTTGTCAAACGTATGACTGAAAGATTGCCCTGGCTGAATATCTCCTGAATTGAATTCTGATGAAGTCGACGTTACTGTATGTCCTTCACGGTGATCATTAGTCCAAGTAACTGTGTCTCCAACTTTAACATCTATCGGATTAGGACTAAAGGAGTTTGAATGTTTTATTCCAACTATTTGGACTTGGTTTCCTGTTTCACTAGGCCCACTGAATTCAGCTGCCTGATTATTTGATGTATTAGGATTATTGTCAGTTGAGGTTGAGTCAGAACCGGAATCCTTGTGTTTTTTTGCAAATAACTGAGTTTCGGGGCCCATCATGGCATAAGCTATGCCAATCGCTATTACAGCCAAGGTTACAGCTGCAATTACTTTGGCTATTTTTAAATTCATATTCTTTGACATTTTAAATACAAAGCGAAGGGGTAAGTACCAAATATTTGAATTTTGGAAAATTAAAACATAGCAAATAGATAGTAATATGTATGGAACAATGTAATATATCCAAATCATACTTTATTTTGATATGTATATAGATAAAACAATTAGATAAATTAAACTTGGATATTTCCGGAATGATTACGGAATATATTGCTTACCTTTGATTGGTCGTTAGGATATTGGTATTGGTATTGGTATTGATAATTTTTTTAAACATTTCCACAGTCTTTACATCATCTGTTTATTCAGCCATTATTTTCTAATGCTGATTTCCATTTATCGATCCTCAGTATCGAAACTTATCATTTGTTCCTCAAATAATGTGTCAGTTAGACCGTCAGGCTTTACGAAGACCCATGTAGTCGTAGAGCCTTCTTTGTTTGGAACTGTTCTTACATATACATTCCATGTCACTCCTCCGTCCACAAAAATGTGGTTTAATATCCCATATTTTTCAACGGAATTGGTATACCTCATCATTGACTTTCCTGCAATTGCGTGATCAAATGTCCACCAACCATTAGACGACTCCTGTAGTGCCCTTATTTCATCTCCTACTTCCAAGCTTTTCATATTTTAAAGAAACTATAAACTTCGTTTACATTTCTCATTAAGATCATTGTTTTCACTATCATCTTTACAGGTTTCATTAATGCTCTATGTCTTTGGTAATTATTAATTATTGACCATTTTATAAGTAAGCAAGGTTACAAAATACAATATCCCCTTGACAGGAGTAATAATCACAAAACTATACTACAGAAAAACTAGGTCGATTTTTCTTGCCAGTAATCTAGAACGCCACGACGTTCTAATGTGACAGGAAAGTACATAATAGCCAGATGTTCTAGTCATAATCGAATTTCTGTTAATAAAGAGAGATTTTGTTATTGTGGTGGCTGAGAAGGCGCAGTAATTGATAGCGAAGTATAGCCTTTTACTATATCTTCCTCAACACTGAAATTAGTCTGTCGATATCATCTTCGTTATTATAGAAATGTGGCGAAACCCTAATACCCTTTCCTCGTGCCGACAAAACTATCTTGTGCTCTCGCTGAAGTTCAGCAACAAGATTAACTGGATTGCGTTTAGGTTTGAATAGTATTATTTGGGATCTGTATTTTCTATCATCTATTGGTGAAAGGATTTGGAGGCCCAAATTTCGCAGCTTCTCAATCAGATAATCTGTCAGATTAAGAAGCCGACGCTCAATTTGATGAATTCCAATCCGTGATATGTATTTTAATGCTGCATTTAATGCAAAAATATTCTGGAAATTTGGAGTACCTACTTCGAACTTGGTTGCGTCAGTTGACATGTCCACTTTCATATTATTACTATAGTCCTCTTTTTTCTTTTGACCAGCTTGACCAAAAAAAACCGGTTCAAAAGTCAACTCTTCTAGATACTTTCTCCTAATGTAAATAGCACCAATTCCAAATGATGAGAGTAGCCATTTGTGTCCTGTTCCGACCATAAAATCAATATCATAATCCTTTATACTAAAATATGATGCTCCTAATGATTGTGTTGTATTTACCACGAGGAATAATTGTTTCTCCTCTGCTATATCGTGAAGTGCTTTTAGATCTTGTTTAAACCCAGTGGAGTACTGGACATGACTAGTAACTAATGTCCTTGCATCACTATTTTCTGAGATCATTTTCAGAATATCTTCCTTTAGTATCTTGTTGCCATTGTTTGCCCTGACAAATTTCACATTGTTTAGGTTAACGTTAACCCACGGCAAATTAGAAGATGGAAATTCCAGTTCATTTGATATTACGCTACCTTTGTCTGACAGCATATGCGCAACTATATTCATGCCCTCGCTGGTTGAATGTGTAAAGGCTATATCTTTTCCACTACTAGCCCCAATAAACTTGGCATAAAGATCCTTAGTATTTTGAATTTTTACAACCCAATCATTCCACAAATGTTCTGAGTGACACATTGCGTCCTGGTAGAATTTTGACACCTCATTGTAAACAGTTACTGGAATAGGCCCGATGGCAGCATTAGCTAGATAGCAGTATTTTCTTGTGACAGGAAAATCTTCTCTCAGCTTATCCCAGTCTGGCATATGAGGCCTGTATTGGGTGCCACATTATAAATATGATTAGAGATTATTTCCCTGTGTTGCGAGATGATCTTTCTTTTCGATATATCAACATCATCAAAGTCTAATTTCAAATATCTGACTGAACCCGCCAGACCAGACAAGACCTCTAATTTACAGATCCGTGTTACAGATATATGACGTCTTGGCCGTCTAAGCGGATTATGGATTTGAAGTATTTTAGGCCACTTCCGATATGCTGAAAAGGAGATTGTTTTTCCTTCTTACATCTATACTCAACTAACCAGATAAGTATCGTTAATGACTTTTCCTGATGGATTGTTGAAGCTGCCTGCTTACCACAGACACGTGACTCATTTCGCCTACAACATTTCTACTAATACAGTATACGATCAATGTGGAATTGCTTTAATCACATATGATGAAAATGGCAAGATATTATTGAGAATTATTAATACCATAAACACAAGGCCATTGCCAATTTTATCTTGTCCTTAAACTATAACTTTTCGCTCCGCGGTTATTCCATGAGAGAATTGGGTCAGCTAGCAACATAGCGCATATTACAAACTGGACTGACAACGAAAGTGGACTCTGACTGAAATTTATTTTTCTTATGAAACCCAAAAAATAAGCTTTTGATAAATAAGATATTATATTAGCTTAAATTCAACTAATAGGAAAAATATGTGATGGTGGTGGCGACGTACTTTAATTATGCTTGTTAATACTCGACTTAATCGAATAAATCTACTTATCGGGCTTGCCATCGCAATAATAATATCAGACTCTATAATCTATTTTTCAGAAGCTGCTAGCAAGGAGTTTTATTCAAATTGGATCATTATCATTAATGCCTCAATCGCTGCTGGACTTGCGATATTGATATTATATAGACACAAACACCATGATGGAATATTTGACAAGTCACACACAGCTCTTGCCGTAGGTTTATGTCTGTGGCTAACTGCCGACATTATCTGGGCAGTATATCAGATCGTGCTGGAAATTGTTCCGCCGGTACCATCAATGGCCGATTTTGTATGGTTTTCTGCATATGGCTTCTTCGCTTTCTATTTATATTCAACATACTTTGAGTTTCACAAAAAATTCAGGTTTAGTAAAAGACTAGTTGTTTTTAGCATTGTTGGTGCCGGGGTATTTCTATCATACATAATTCTTGTGACTACAAGCATTGCCGATTTATCCTCAAACAGAGGTATTGCCATGTTTATCGTAGTGATTACATATCCTGTTCTGGATTCCATACTTATCATACCGGCAATTGTAATCTTGTTAAGCTTTAGAAATGAGCCAGTGTGGTTCACTCCATGGCTATTTGAATCAGCCGGGATATTTCTAATGGCTATTTCAGACAGCTGGTTTGCACTAATTGTAGTCACTTCGTTATTGAACCAGTTCTGGTTATCTTCATTATTTTTTGCCTCGCATTATATCATTATTTCAGCCGGTTTACTCTGGTATATCACCTACTTGATAAGAGAAAAAAAGAGCACTAATGAAGTGTCAACTAAAGATTACGTTATTGCCGATGGCGGTGAGACTACACCATCTGACAAGTTCAATTTTAATAAGAACAAAAATACTAAAAAAACAAACCGATCGGAAAACGAAAAAAAGAGAAACATATCTGGCCTTAAATCCAAGTTCGCACCTGTGATCATTATTGTCATTATTTCTTGGTCAATCTATGTTTTTATCAGTTTAATTGCGTATCACGACCAATCCACAACAAAGTTACCAGGTTGGATATCCTCATTTTTGACATTTCTACCCTCTGTTTTTAGTGGGAATTCTGAAACAATAATACATCCGAGCTTTAAACATTTGGCTAATGCAGAATCAGATGTTAATACAACTATGCTGGGCGCACTTCTTCCAATTAGTGGCGCTTCCGCTTCGTTAGGCGAATCAGAACAAGCTGCCCTTAAAATTGCAATTAACGATATCAACAAATACTTTTCTGAACACCAGTCGAATACAAGGTTTGGACTTGTAATTGAAGACACAGGAAGTGATCCTCAAATCGGCCTCGAAAAAGTTAAGCGTTTGTCAGATAGGGGAATAAAGATAATAATTGGTCCTTCCACTAGTGCAAACGTAAATCAGATTCGAAATTATGCGAATTCTCATGGTATATTGCTTGTTAGTCCATCAAGTACTGCTCCTTCCTTATCTCTCCCCGGAGATAATATTTTTAGATTTGTTCCGGATGACACACATCAGGCACAGGCAGTATCGTCATTAATGTGGAAAGATGGGATAAGAATCATTGTACCATTCTGGAGAACTGATATTTATGGAAATGACCTAGTAAGTGAAGTCAAAAATAGTTTTGAAAAGATCGGGGGAAGATTTGTAGATGGTGTTGGATATACTCCACATACAGGTGACCTATCTGCTAGTCTCAACAGGATAAACTTCATAATTTGGGATCAAGATTTGAAGACTCTCGAGGCGAAACTGAAGAAGGCCATATCAAATTATGGCGTAAGTAAAGTAGGGATTTATTTTGTAGCCTATGACGAAGTTGCGCCCATTTTCATTCAAGCGCAAGGTCATGACATCTTGTCTGATGTAAAATGGTTTGGTAGCGATGGATCGGCACTTAATAACAAGGTCGTAAGAAATACAGACGCTGCTATCTTTGCTACTAAAACGGGTTTTGCTAATCCGATTTTCGGAGTTGAAAACGAGAGTAACACCAAGTTTAAACGTGTCGAAGCTTTAATTGAAAAGGATATCGAGAGAATACCAAGGTCATATGCAAGTACTGCATATGACGCTCTTTGGGTTGCTGCATTAGCTGAAAACCAGACAAAGCAAACAAATAACATTAGCATAGAACAGCTCAAAGATGCATTTACAGGAATTGCGAATTCATATAGTGGAATTACCGGCAATACCAGTCTTGATCAGAACGGAGATAGAAAATACGGTGATTACGAATATTGGGTAGTAACAGAAGATAAGAATAACTCAGGATCATACATATGGAAGCCAGAAGGTAAATTTGTATTTGAAAAAACTCCAAACGGTCACAGATAGATAGATGGGTAGATGGGTAGGTGGGTAGATGGATAGATAGTCACAATAGCCCCTTACCAGATATAGCTGTGTTTGAAGATGATGATGCTGCATCTTGTTAGATTTCGAACTAGTTGCAATCTGGGCATTCTGTTAGCAAGGCCTACAATGATCTAAAGAGCAATAATTGTGATAGCATTATCAGTAAAGCATTTTTGATAATTGTTGTGGTAGATAGGAAACTTCCAATAATTGGACCTAATTGTAACCATAACCTAATGGTAATTTGAGTAATTCAAGAGCTTGTTATATTATGTAGCTTTGCTCTAACGAAAAAAGAAAAAAAGGCCGTGACCTCCCGGGTTAATTCACAGGACACTTGGAGAAACCAAATTCCTCATTTCATTAAAAACATAGAGAAAATGTAGTCCTTTATCTGTTGTCCTGCAAGTCCTTTCGTTTAAGAAATATTCTATCAATCCATTTCGAATCAATAGCAGTAGATATTGCTTAAACGGAATATGACTCAGAGAGGCCTTTGAAAGAATATCTGTGTGCCGTACCTTTTGACTTATTGCTGCCTCCAAAATTAAAGCTATTATTTCAACTCGACTTCTATACTGTTTTACACATGTTCGCGCTATATCCCTTCACAGCTTACTATTAAATTTACTAGTATATAATATAGATATCTGGATACAAACATTTACTTGTCCCTTTTTTGGGACATTTCTATCAGAAGTATTATCTATAGATGTTGTAATACTAGATGTTGTACTTAAAGAGATAGGTGGTAATATAGCTTACAGACATGGGATTACACTTCTGTGACAAAGTGTATCCATATAGAAATTTGACTAGGTATCATCTAATGCATGAAAAAGTATGGACTTGTGAGAGAATATCCGCATTTAACCAAAAGATTCGTAAGTAACGGGATAAATTTTCGACTAAAAAGAAGTATTGAACTCTCGTTGAACACACGAACTGTATACAGTAGACTAAAGAGGCATGATCTTAACATCCTGAAGTGTCAAACAAAGAAAAGAGGGTATAAACGGTTTGCAGCCAAATAGTCTGAAAGAAAGAAGTCAGATTATGTTCTTAACGCAATAGAGAATTGGGTAAAGAACAAAAATGGCAAGGCCAAGATAGCGATGCACGATAACTAAAAACAGTTCACATCCAGGATATTCAGACTCTTCCTTGCACCAATCAGATATAGGATAAACAGATACCATATTCCTATCCACAGTTACAGGGCAAAGTGGAGGCATATAACAGATAGTACAGGAGGAGTTTCTGACAATTGAGGTATGCCCAATAAGGATGACTGAAAAACTATGATATGATATGTTTGTTAAAACAAACAATAGACTAGAGAACATTGATGGATCAATGGTCTTACTCCATCAGAGGTATTACAAAGGTTAATTTCATCCATAGTACGTACGTGCAAGAACAAGCGGCAAAGTGTAACCCCGTCTATAATCAAAATGTAACCTATCTGGGTAGGTACAGCAAGTAGAAAAAAGTCGTTATGCGTAAATAGTCTGTTCTGGAAAGTGAAGATCATTGTTTACGATTCCTAGTATATTTACTCTTGTATCTTCAACTGAGGTACCTGAATAGATGGATGATTAATATTCAACTGGAACTATCAATCATTATATCTTTGGATTTACTTATGTTGGGTCAATTTTGAACTAATATTGGCTCGTACAACTAGATGAAAAATCCCTTTTATTTGGTAAACAAAATAAAGAAAAGAGTGCCAGAACTTTAGTAGTTATTCAGCCTTTGTCTTGGCCTGTAGTCTGCTTGTGATGATCAGTTGTTAGATGCTAATTCTGGTTAGACTTTATTGCGTCTAGATGCGCCAATGGGTTGATTATTGCATTATCCCAGTTTGGTCTGGACATTACATAACTAATGGGTACGTTTGAAGGAATCACTATATCTGGGTCTACAAGTACACAGATCGTTCTTGCAATGCCTGCCCTTCCATTAGTTCCATCTTCAGCTGACCTCGCATGACCGTTACTGCCATCGTGCCCGCTGTTTCCGCTATTTCCACCGTTTCCGTCATCTCCATTATTTGGCCCAAATCTTGCCATCCAGCCAAAGTCAGATAGACCTCTATCCGTTCGTGGACTGGTTCCACTATAATCTCCCCTTCCAACAGGACCCTTTCCTTGAATGCTCTTGCAGTCTTGCTGTCCATTGCTTTGTCTCTCGTCAAATGCATATGAAGTCTGAATAAATAAGCTAGCACTTGATGCTACTACTATTGTTGCTACTGCTCCTATGAGCAGGAATCTAATTGAATGCCAGTCGTTCATATTTTCTCTGAAATTTGTTTTGGGACAATGGTTTATTTGCATTA
>Ga0207693_10000664_pt1 | contig 30925 bp, 30 predicted proteins | sample LARL81metaG_FD_184347 | JGI IMG/M metagenome (GOLD analysis project Ga0207693, IMG submission 184347) | Corn, switchgrass and miscanthus rhizosphere microbial communities from Kellogg Biological Station, Michigan, USA - LAR L8-1 metaG... | ecosystem: Host-associated > Plants > Roots >... | reverse complement strand
GCGATCCGGAGGCCGACGTACGCAAACGTCGCGTACGCGGCGATCAGCGCCGTGGCGCCGACGAGCCCGAGCTCCTCGCCGATGATCGCGAAGATCATGTCCGTGTGGGCTTCCGGCAGAAAGTTCGCCTTCTCGATGCTCTGGCCGAGACCGCGGCCGAAGATGCCCCCCGAGCCGAGGCCGATCATCGCCTGGACGATCTGGAAGCCTGCTCCTTGCGCATCGTGCCAGGGGTTGATGAAGCTGAAGATCCGCGCCCGCCGGTAGGGCTCGAACCAGATCGCCGCCACCCCGAGCGCAGTTGCGATCGAAAGCCCCGCCCCGAGGACGCGGACCGGCGTTCCGGCCACGAGCAGCATCCCGGCGAGCATCACGAAGATCGCGATCGTGGTACCAAGGTCCGGCTCCAGCATCAGCAGCCCGGCAAACACGCAGGCCAGTGCTCCGATCGGGCGCCAAAGCTCCTTCAGCGTCGCCGGCGGGCGGCGCCTCGCGAGGTAAGCGGCCGCCCAGACCGCGAGCGCGAGCTTCGCCAGCTCGGACGGCTGAAAGACCGCGGGACCGAAAGTGAGCCAGCGGCGGGCGCCGTTGACCGTCGAGCCGAGCACGAGCACCGCCGCGAGCAGGACGAGGCTGGTCGTCACCAGAACGGGAGCGAGCTTGCGCAGCGCCTGGAAGCGGAAGCGCGCGAACACGAACATCAGAGCCAGGCCCAGCACGGCGTAGATCGCCTGGCGCTTGACGTAGTAGGCGGGGTCGCCGTTCTCGAGCGCGGCCGAGGCCGAGGTCGCGCTGTAGACCATGACCAGGCCGAACGCGACCAGCCCAAAGCTGACCAGCAGCAGGAGCCTGGCCTCGAACTGCCCTTTCGTCACATGGGCAGGTTCGCCACCAGCCGCTTGAACTCCTCGCCCCGCTGCTCGAAGTCGCGGAACTGGTCGTAGCTCGCGCACGCCGGTGAGAGCAGGACGACCTCACCGGGCTGAGCGGCTGCTGCCGCCCGGTCGACGGCGGTGACGAGGTCACCGGAGTGGATCGTGTCCGGGATCGCGCGGGCCAGTTCGACGGCGGTCTCCCCGATCACGTAGACGGCGCGGATGTTGGGCCCGAGGGCAGCCGCGAGCGGCGCGAAGTCCTCGCCCTTGCGTGACCCGCCGAGGATCAGGCGGACCGGCGTGTCCTCGTAGGCGGCGAGCGCCCGCAGCGTCGCGGCGACGTTCGTCGCCTTCGAGTCGTTGACATAGCCGACGCCGTTGCGCTCGCCGACAAGCTCGAGCCGGTGCGGCACACCGTTGAACTCGCGCAGCCCGCGCGCGATCTGCTCGTTCGTCGCACCGGCGGCTCGGGCGGCGGCGGTCGCCGCGGCCGCGTTCTCGCGGTTGTGCCGTCCGCGGAGCGCCGGCTCCGCCGGCAGCGGGTCGTCCGCCGCGAACTCGACCCTGCGCGCCCGAACCTTGTGATCTAGATCCCGCGGGACGACCGCCGTGTCGGATTCAGTCTGGTTCTCGAAGATCCGCAGCTTCGCGGCCCGGTAAGCCTCGAACGAGCCGTGTCGGTCGAGGTGGTCGGGCTCGAGATTCAGCAGCACCGCGATCTGCGGCCGGAACCGAACGATGTCCTCGAGCTGAAACGAGGACAGCTCCACGACGACGAGCTGGTCGGGCCCGAGCTCGCCGTCGAGCTCCGACAGCGCCCGGCCGACGTTCCCGGCTACCGGTGCGCCGAGAATGAAGCCCAGCCATTCAGCGGTGGTCGTCTTCCCGTTCGTGCCGGTGACGCCGAGGATGGGATTCGGCAGCAGCCGTGAGGCGAGCTCGATCTCGCTCCAGACCGGAATCCCGCGCTCTCGGGCTGCGGACACGAGCGGTGCCTCCCCCGGCACGCCGGGGCTCTTGACCACCAGCCCAACGCGCTCGAGCAACGAGAGATCCGAGTCGTTTCCGAGCTCTCGGTCCGCGCGCACGACCTCCAGCCCACGCCGCTCGAGCGCCGCGGTCGAAGCGCGCCCGGAGCGCGCGAGCCCGAGCACGAGCGCGCTTTCCGGCAGCCCGTTCAGCGGAACCCACGGAAGTAGCGGTAGTACAAGGCGAAGGCGGCCGCGCAGAGCAGGCCGGTGACGATCCAGAAGCGGACCATGATCTTCGTCTCGGACCAGGCCTTCATCTCGAAGTGGTGGTGGATCGGAGTCATCAGGAAGATCCGCCGCCCCCAGTAGCGGAACGAGAAGACCTGCAGGATCACCGAGACCGCCTCGATCGCGAAGATGCCGCCGATCAGGAGCAGCAGGAAGATCGTCTTCGTCATGATCGCGAAGGCCGCCAGCCCGCCGCCGATCGCCATCGAGCCGGTATCGCCCATGAAGACCTCGGCCGGAAAGGCGTTGTACCAGAGGAATCCGATCAGCCCTCCGATCAGCGCGGCGCCGACGATCGCGAGGTCGAGCTTCGTCTCGAAGCGATGGCCTGGGGGGCCCGACCGGATCCAGGCGATCACGTTGATCGCGGCGTAGGTGAAGAGCGCGATGATGCCGGTGCCGGCGGCGAGGCCGTCGAGACCGTCGGTGAGATTCACCCCGTTGGCGGCGCCGGCGATGACGAGGAAGAGCAGCCCGTACCACGCCCACGAGAGCTCGATGTGCCCCAGCCCCGGAACGTAGACGTTGGTCGGCAGATGCTGGTGCCGGGCGGCGATGCCCACGCCGACGGTGATCGCCCCCAGCAGAAGCAGCTTCCACCGGGCGTTGAGGCCGAGTGACCGGCGATGGGTCAGCTTGATGAAGTCGTCGAGGAAACCGATCGCGCCGCAGGCGAGCGTCACGAAGAGCACGGTCAGCGCGGGCACCGTGTAGCGCGCGACGGCGAGGTACGCGGCCGTCGCGGCGCCCAGCGTCAGCAGGCCGCCCATGATCGGCGTGCCCTGCTTGGTCACGTGGTGCTCGGGACCTTCCTCGCGGATCGTCTGCCCGTACTCCTTGCGGCGCAGGAAGGCGATGAAGCGCGGGCCGACGAGGATTGAGATCAGCATCGCGGCGAGGCCCGCGATCAGGACGCGGACCAAGTTAGGCCTTCACCGCCGCCAACGCTTCCGCGACCGCCTCGAGCCCCATCGCCCGAGAGCCTTTCACCAGAACGGCGTCGCCGGGCCGGACGAGCTCGTCGAGCTCGCGCAGCGCCTCGTGGACGTTTGGCGTCCAGCGTGACGGAATCCCCGCGGCTCCATCGATGTAGCCCCTTGCAAGCTCTCCGACGGCGAGAAGCTCGTCGACCTCGAGCTCTTTTGCAGCCTCGCCGACCTCGCGGTGGTACGCGGGAGCCGTCCGGCCGAGCTCGGCCATGTCGCCGAGGATCGCGACGCGGCGCCTGTCTCCGGCGCGGGCGGTGAGATAGCCGAGTGCCGCTCGCATGGAGACCGGATTCGCGTTGTACGCGTCGTTGATCAGTAGGCCGCCTCCGGGGAGTTCACGCTCCTCGCCGCGCCAGCGCGAGAACTCGACGTCGACACGTTCGGGCCGCGGCAACCCCAGCGCATCCAGCGCGGCGAGCGCGGCCGCCGCGTTCTGCGCCTGATGCTCCGCGACGAAGTTGAAGCTGACGCCGCCGACCGAAGTGCGGCCGTCGCTCACCACGGCTTCCGGGTCACCGAGTCTGATCACGCGGATGTCTTCGCGCTCGACCGGGAAATCCTCGGGCACGATCGCGGCGCCGCCAGGCGGCAGCGCGGCGACGAGCTCGCTTTTTGCCTGGATCACGCCTGCAAGCGACTCCACGAGCTCGAGGTGTACAGGCCCGACGTTGGTGATCACCCCAATCTCCGGCAGCGCGATCTCGCAGAGCTCGGCGATCTGACCCAGCCCGCGCATCGCGAGCTCGAGGATGCAGACCTCGCTGTCGGGCTCGAGGCGGCAGAGCGTCAGCGGGACGCCGATCTCGTTGTTGAAGTTCCCCTCGTTGGCGATCGTCCTCGCCGAGGGCGAGCAGAGAGCGGCAAGCAGGTCCTTGGTCGAGGTCTTCCCCATCGACCCCGTGATCCCGACCACACGCGCCGGGGAGCGCTCGCGGACTGCACGGCCGATCGCTCCCAGCGCGGCAAACGCGTCCTCAGGGACGAGCGTCGCCGCCGCCCCACGCGCGAAGGCATGCTTCCGGAAGTCGATCCCACCCCCGACCGCCACGAACAGGTCGCCCTCTTCAATCCGACGCGAGTCGACCTGGACGCCGGTCACCTCTCCGGCCCAGCCCGCCCGGTCGAGCCGACCAGGCGCGAGAGCCGCGATCTGGTCGAGCGAGAGCGGGATCACAGCGCGGCTCCCAGCCCCCGCAGCGCCTCTCGGACGACCTCCCGGTCGTCGAACGGCACGACCCGGCCGGCGAACTCCTGCCCCTGCTCGTGCCCCTTGCCTGCGATGACGACGACGTCGCCATCTCCTGCGAGCGCAAGCGCGCGCCCGATCGCAACCGCTCGGTCCGGCTCCACCTCCAGGCCCGCTCCGGCTCCGGCGAGCACCTCGTCAATGATTGCCGCGGGGTCTTCGCTGCGTGGATTGTCCGAAGTGACGATCGCGACGTCCGCGAGCTCGTTTGCGATCCGTCCCATGAGCGGACGTTTGGCGCGGTCCCGATCACCGCCGCAGCCGAAGACGCAGATGACCCGGTTGCGGGCGAGCTCGCGAGCGGTGCGGAGGACGTTCTCGAGCGCGTCCGGCTTGTGCGAGTAGTCGACGACGACCGCGAACGGCTGGCCCACGTCGACCGCCTCGAACCGGCCGGGAACACCCTCGAGGGCCTCGACGCCCGCCGCGATCGCATCGTTCTCGATCCCGAGTAACCGGGAGACGGCAACGGCGGCAAGGATGTTCTCGACGTTGAAGCGGCCGCGCAGCTTCGTCCGCAAATCGATTCCGCCGGCCTGCAGGCGGGCGCCGCTGCCGTCGAGCTCCAGCTGCTCGGGGCGAATGTCGGCGTCGCCGACGGCGCCGAAGGTCAGGAGCGGCTCGTGGCCGAGAGCTCGTAGCTCCTCCGCCAAGCGGCGGCCGTATTCGTCGCCGACGTTGACCGCGGCGGGCGGCCGCTCACCCTCGAGGAAGAGCCGGCGCTTCGCGGCGAAGTAGCGCTCGAAGGTCCGGTGGAAGTCGAGGTGGTCCTGGCCGAGGTTGGTGAAGGCGAGCGCGCTGAAGCGAACTCCGTCGAGCCGCCCGAGCTCGGAGCCGTGGGAGGTCGCCTCGAGCGCACAGCTTCCGTCGCCCGCGTCGAGCATCTCTCGGAACGCCCGCTGAAGGTCGATAGCCTCCGGCGTCGTGCGAATCGCAGCCCGGCGCTCGCCGCCGATGCGGCTTTCGATCGTGCCGAGCAGACCCGGCCGGCGCCCCGCCGCCGCGAGAATCGAATGCAGGAGGAACGTCGTCGTCGTCTTGCCGTTCGTTCCCGTCACGCCTGCGATCTCGAGCGTCCTGGTGGGATCGTCGAAGAAGACAACGGCGGCCTGGGCCATCCCCCGCCGGGCATCGGGAACGACTAGCTGCGGAACGTCGAGTTCGAGCACCCGCTCGACGACGAGCGCAACCGCGCCACGCTCTACGGCCTCGCGGGCGAACGTGTGGCCGTCGTGCCGCTCTCCGGGGACACAGAAGAAAAGCGCTCCGGGCCCGACGGCGCGCGTGTCGTAGGCGAGGTCGGAGATCTCGACCGGAGCGCGCTGCACGACGTCCGTTGGGGCGAGCGCTGCGATGACGCGCTCCAGGTTCATCTGCGCGGCGAGTCTACCAACGAGCCCAGCCGTCACCGCAGTCGCCGATTCCCCAAAAGACGCGGATTTGCAGCCCCTTCGTCAGAAAGAACACATAGCGGCGTCACACGGCGCGCAGGTTGCTTTCGATCACCTGGCGACGCATTTCGGAAGCGGGCATCCTTAGCACGGAAGTGAGCGACTTCGTCTCTCAGCCGGGCCGCGGCCGCCGCAGCGTCCGCATTCCGCGGCGTCTCGGCGTGCGCCCGGTTTCGGTCGCCGCTGCGGACTTTCACGGCAGCGCCGGCTTCTTCCTTCGCGTCGGAATCATCGGGGCCGCCACCATCTGCCTCTTCGGGCTGCTGGCGTTACGCCTCTGGTCGCTCCAGGTCGTCCGCGGGCCGCATTTCGCGCTCGCGGCCCAACGCCAGACCTTCCGCCTGATCGACCTCCCCGCCCCGCGCGGCCAGATCGTCGACGCGCGAGGCAACGTCCTCGCAGGAACGACCGGTGGCCTCGCCGTCTCGGTCGATTCGTCGGTTCTCGGACTGATCGACCAGCACGGCCGCTGGTGGCCTACCCACCAGGGCCGGTTGCTCCTCCGTCGGCTGAGCGACTTCTCCGGGGTCCCGACGGCCCGCTTCATCCAGCGCATCCGTCACAGCGAGTTCAAGTCGCCGTACTCCTCCGCGGTTGTCCTGCCGCGGATCACCAGCGACCTGGGCTACTTCCTCGACGAGCACGCGCGCGAGTTCCCGGGAATCCGGGTCGTCGCGCTGCCCGAGCGGAGCTACCCGAGCGGCTCGATCGGCGGTGAGTTCTTGGGCCTGCTCGGTGAGATCAGCCCGACGCAGCTCTCCGCCCATACGTATCCAGGCCTTCGCGCCGGCGCGATCGTCGGCCAGTCCGGCGCCGAGGCCGCCTACGACCGTCTGCTGAACGGCGGGCTCGACAAGGCCCGAGTCGTCGTCGACGCCCAGGGCCGACCGATCGGTCCGGCCCGGGTCGTCCGCGTCGCACGCCCCGCCAGCGGCCTGCAGCTGACGATCGATCTGCGACTGCAGCGCGTCGCGGAAAAAGCGGTTCAGGACGGAATCGCGCTGGCGCACGCCAACGGCCACTACGACGCCCACGCCGGCGCCGCCGTCGTCATGAACCCCCGCGACGGCTCCGTGTACGCGCTCGCCAGCTATCCACGCTTCGACCAGGCGCGCGCGGCGACCGACCCGGAGTATCTCCGCTCGCTGCTCAACCCGAACGATCCCCGCCACTTGCTCGTCAACCGCGCGACGCAGGGCGTCTATCCGACCGGCTCGACCTTCAAGCCGATCGTCGCCGAGGCCGGTCTGGCATCCGGCCTGATCAGTCCGTACTCGACGATTCCCTGCACGAGCACCTTCACGCTCGGCAACCACGTCTTCCACAACGTCGAGGCAGGGGTCAACGCGAGCCTGACGCTGCCGCAGGCGCTCTCGATCTCCTGCGACACCTGGTTCTACCGACTCGGTGCGATGTTCTACGCCGAGCAGCAACAGGGGCACCTCTACATGCAGGACTGGGCGAAGCGCCTGGGCGTCGGACACCCCACCGGCTTCGACGTCCCCGGTGAGGCTCCCGGCCTCGTTCCGACTCCCGCGTGGCTGAAGCGAACCTTCAAGCAGCCCTGGCAACGGATCTGGTACGAGGGCTACTCCGTCAACCTCGCCGTCGGCCAGGGCCAGCTCGCGATCACGCCGCTGCAGCTCGCCGTCGCGTACTCGACGCTTGCGAACGGCGGCACGGTCGTCCGTCCGCACATCGGCCAGGCCGTGCTCAATTCGAACGGACAGATCGTCCGCGAGCTTCGTTTTCCGGCACAGCGTCACGTCCACCTCACCGACGCCTACGCGATCAGGGACGGCCTGATCGCCGGCGCGCATTCGGGGACCTCTGGCGCCGTGTTCGGCACCTTCCCGGTCCAGGTCGCGGGCAAGACCGGCACTGCCGAGGCGCCGCCGGGTAGCGACCACTCCTGGTACGCGTCCTGGGCACCGGCCTACAACCCGAGGCTCGTCGTCGTCGTCATGATCGAGCACGGTGGCTTCGGCGCCGAGGCGGCGGCTCCGGCCGCGAAGGAAATCTACTCCGCGTTCTTCAACGTCAAGGCGTCGAAGCCGTAGCGACTTGCCCCGGGGCGTCCGGAGGCGCCGAAAGGTACTGCAACGTCTGCTGCGCGATCTCCTTGAAGGCCGGCGCAGCGACGACTCCGCCCCAGATCGCGCCCTGGGGCTCGTCGACCGCCACCAACACGACGATCCGCGGCCGCGTCGCCGGCGCGAAGCCGACGAATGAGGCGACGTATTTCGAGTTGGAGTACCCGCCCTGGCGGTCCGGCTTCGCTGCGGTGCCGGTCTTACCGGCGACGTGGTAGCCGGGAATTTGCGCGAGCGTCCCGGTGCCGTCGAGGACGACGTTCTGGAGCATCGAGGTCAGCTCGCCCGCGATCCAGCGCGTGACGATCCGGTGGCGCGCAACGGGCTTCGGCAGTCCGTCCCCGACCCGCTCGACGAGGTGCGGCCGCGTCCAGACCCCTCCATTGGCGATCGCGGCGTACGCGGAGGCCATCTGCATCGGCGTGACGGCGATGCCCTGGCCGATCGGCACGTTTCCGATCGTCGACCCCGACCACTTGTCGGCCGGGAGCACGATGCCTTGGCTCTCGCCCGGGAAGTCGATCCCCGTCGTCCGCCCGAAGCCGAAGCGCGAGATCCAGGACGTGAGCCGCTGTTTGCCGAGCAGCTCCGCGAGCGTGATCGCCCCGACGTTGGAGGACTTCGCGAGAATCTGAGCGACCGACATCGTCTCGGTCCCCCGTGGCTCCGCGTCGTGGATCCGGCGGTCGGCGACCTGGATCTCGTAGGGCAGGGTGAACTTCTCCTGCGGCGTGACGAGACCCGACGAGAGCGCGCCGGCGACCGTGACGAGCTTGAACGTGGACCCGGGCTCGTACGTGTCGGTGACCGCACGGTTGCGCTGGGCGTCCCTCGAGACGCCGGGGAAGTTGTTGGCGTCGTAGCCCGGAGCCACTGCCATCGCGAGCACGCCGCCGGTGTGCGGATCGAGCACGATTGCCGTGCCGTCCTTCGCGTGCCATTTCTCGACTGTCTGCCGGAGGACCTGATCCGCGGCCCCCTGGATGTTGTGGTCGATCGTGAGAGTGACGTCACTGCCGTTGAGAGCGGGCCGCGAGACGATCGAGTCGAGAACGTGGCCGAGCGGGTCGCGGACAAGCGTCTCGCGTCCGGGTCGTCCGGCGAGCGGCTTGTCGAGCGCCAGCTCGAGCCCCGAAAGGCCGTGGTTGTCGACGCCCGCGTAGCCGAGGACTTGCGCGGCGATCCCGTGCTGCGGGTAGAAGCGGCGCTCCTCCGGATAGAACCCGAGTCCCGGGATGTGCAGGCGCTCGAGGCGCTGGGCGCGAGCGGCATCCGCCTTCCGCTCGATGTAGACGAACCCGTGCGCCCGGTCGGCGAGCTTCTCGTAGACCTGTTTCGGAGGCAGCCTCAGGACACGCGCAACCACCGGGGCCGCCTTCGTCGCGTCCTGAATCTGCAATGGATCGGCATAGACGGTGATCGCCTGCTCGCCGACAGCGAGCTGGACGCCGGTGCTGTCGAAGATCGTGCCCCGGTTGGCTGCAAGGTCGACCGTCGTGCGGTGCTGGCTCGCGGCCATCCTGCCCAGCGACTGCGCGCGTACCCCCTGGAGCCAGACCGCGCGCGCCAGAGTGGCGCCGAAGACGATCGCGAAGACGGCGAGGAGAAGCCGGATCCGGCGGTTCGCGAGCCGGCCGCTCAACGCCTGCGGCGCGGCGCGATGTTGACGTAGCCGATCGTCGTCGGATCCGCCGGAACGAATCCGCGGGCCTTGGCGAGCGCCTGGATTCGCGGCGACGAGACGGCGCCTGACAGCTTCGCGCCGAGCGCCGCATTCTCGGCTTGCAGCTGCTGGCTCTGGTTGTTCATGTGGTCGAGGCGGATGTTCAGCCGGAGGACGGCGACGTTGAGCGCCACGATCCCGGCAAGCAGAACCCCGGCGACGATGATCCAGGCGAGCCCGCCGGCGACCCCGCCCCTGGTCTTGGCCCGGCGTCTGGGCGCGGGCCGGGCCGGCTTGTGATCTAGATCACGCGCTCTGGGACGCTTCCGGGCCGGCGCGCGCGCCGGAGCCGTTGCCGCTGCTGCGTGCCAGGAGGCCATCAGACTTTGACTGCCGCCCTCAACCGCGCCGAGGCGGCCCGTGGATTGCTCGCGGTCTCGCGCGCGCTGGGGCGGATCGCCCGGCGTGGGGTCGCGCGCAGCACGGGCTCCTGGCCGCACACGCAGATCGGGAAGTCCGGCGGGCACGTACAGCCGCGCTCCTGGTCGCGAAGGAACTGCTTGACGATCCGGTCTTCGAGCGAATGGAAGCTGATCACGGCCAGCCTGCCTCCCGGCTTCAAGAGGTCGACCGCCGCGGGGAGCGCGTCCTCGAGCGCAGTGAGTTCGTCGTTGACTGCGATGCGGAGTGCCTGGAAGACACGCTTGGCAGGATGTCCGTCGCCGAAACGGGCGGGGGCCGGGATCGCGTTCTTGATCGTCTCGACGAGCTCACCCGTCCGTTCGAACGGCTGCTCGCGTCGCCGCCGAGCGATCGCACGGGCGATCTGCTTGGCGTACCGCTCCTCGCCGTACTGGCGAAAAATGTGCGCGAGCTCGCGCTCGGAAGCCTCGTTGACGAGCTCGCGGGCGGAGTAGTCGGCCGAGGGATCCATGCGCATGTCCAGTGGCGCATCGGCCGCGTACGAAAAGCCGCGCTCGGGCCGGTCGATCTGCATCGACGAGACGCCGAGGTCGAAGAGGATCGCGTCGGCGCCCGAACCGTTGTCGGCGAGCTGATCGAGCACGACCGAGAAGTCGCCGCGGAGGAAACGGCCCTGGACGCCGGTCTGCTTGCGAAAACGGTCGAAGTACGCGCGCGCGGTCGGATCGCGGTCGATGGCGATCAGCCGGCCCTCGCCGCGCAGGTCGGCTGCCAGCAGCGCCGCATGTCCACCCGCTCCGAAGGTCGCGTCGACCACGGTCTCGCCGGGCTCGATCGCGAGCAGCTGCCGAACCTCGTCGGCGAGGACGGGAACGTGATCAGTCGCGCTTGGTTGCAAGACGCTCGGCAACATCCTCGGCACTCCCTTCGATCTCGTCCAGGTGTGCGCGCCAGGAGGCGCGGTCCCAGATCTCGAGGTGGTCGCGGATCCCCACCACGACGACCTCCTTCCCCAGCCCGGCGTAGTCACCAAGCGGCGCCGGCACCATCACTCTGCCTTGCTTGTCCAGCTCCGCCTCGGACGCTCCGGAGAAGAAGTAGCGGTGCATCAGGCGGCCTTCCTTGCTGAGCGGGTCGAGCTCGCGCAGCCGCGACTCGACCGTCTCCGTCCAGTTGCTGCGCGGGTACGCGGAAAGACACCGCTCGATTCCCCGGGTGAGGACCAGGCCTTGGTCAAACGCCTGTCGGAACTTCGCCGGGAGAGTGAGGCGGTTCTTGTCATCGATCGTATGCTCGTACTCACCTAGGAGCATGGTCCACTTCGCACCACTTTAAACCACTTACCCCCACTTCGCAACCCCACGACACCACCTGTCGAGCGGCGTTACGCGAAGGACGAGGGCGGCGAAAGCGCTAGCGCAGGAGGCTCGAGACCGTGTTGATCGCGACCGCCAGGATCACGGCGCCGAAGAGATACGACAGCAGCGCATGCCGGGTCGCAGCTCTGCGGATCTGCTTCGTCTTCAGATTCGTGTCGGAAACCTGGTAGGTCATCCCGATCGTGAAGGCGAGGTACCCGAAGTCGTGGTAGTCGGGTTCGCCTCCCTCAAAGTCGATCCCACCGACCGTGCCGCGGTAGTAGAGGTCTCCGTAGCGCAATGCGTAGACGGTGTGCACCGTTGCCCACGAAAGGGCGACGGACACGACAGCGAGCCCGACCAGCAGCGCCTTCTCGACCCCGTGGTTGTCGCCGGCACGGATCAGGATGTACCCGACCGCGACCAGGCTCGCGGTGCTCGCGCTCAAGACGATCAAGTCGGCCGTCCCGCGCGAAAAGTCCTCGGCCTGGGCCCGCTTCGCAGTCTCGGCTGGGTTCAGGCCGGCGACGCTGGCCCAGATCTGGGCGAGAACGAGAATCGCCGTGGCCGCCCAGCCGGCCGTAACGCCAACGACCCAACTGGCTCCCGTGACGAGTGCGACGACGCAAACCGCCGCGCCGACTCCCAGCGCGACGGTCAAGCGCATGATCGCGAGCCCCCGCCGCTTGAACGGCTTGGCCATCGGGTCCAAGGTTGCCGCCACGGTCAGACGGCGTCGGTCGCCGCCCCGGGGGATCTCACAATTCGACGCCGGGTTGCGTTTCAGCTTCAAGATGGAGCCGATGCACATCCCGCCCTTCGAGACCTTCTACGCCGAACAGAAGGACCCCGTCTTCGCCCACCTGCGGCGGCTGCTCGGGCCGGCCGCCGAGGACGCCTTTCAGGAGACCTTCCTCCGCGCGCTGCGCGCCTACCCGGAGCTGCGAAACGGACGGCACCTGCGCGCCTGGGTGTTCACGATCGCAACGCGGATCGCGATCGACGAGGCGCGCCGGACCCGGCCTCGCGGCGAACTGCCTGAGCTCGCTGTGGAAGACGGACTCCCTCCCCAGGCCGAGCTCGGCCCGCTGACCGACGGCCTGCCGCCCAAGGAACGGGCCGCAGTCGTCCTGCGCTACGGCTTCGATCTGCCCTACGACGAGATTGCCGCCGCCCTCGGCTCTTCCGAGGATGCGGCCCGCCAGGCCGCATCTTCGGGTGTGCGCCGGCTGAGAGAAAGGAGCAAGAAGTCATGACCAATGTCTCCCATGAGCTCGACACCCGCTTCCGGGCGGCCGCCGCCGATCAGGGCCTCCTCGACGTCGCCTACGACGTGATCGAATCGCCGCTGGGCGACCTCTTCGTCGGCGTCTCCGACCGCGGGCTTTGCGTGATCTCCTACGAGGCCGATCCCGACGCCCAGGTCGAGCGGCTCGCACGCGGCTTCGGCTCGCGCGTTCTCCGCTCCCCGCGGCCGATCGATCCGGCTCGGCGCCAGCTCGACGAGTACTTCGAAGGGAAGCGCAGGCGGTTCGATCTCGAGGTCGACCTGCGGCTCACCCGCGACTTCGGCCGGACGGTCCTCGAAGAGCTCGGCCGCGTTCCGTTCGGCGAGGTCACGACCTACGGCGCCCTTGCCGCGAAGGCGGGCAAGCCGAGGGCTGCGCGCGCCGTCGGGACGATCATGAACCGCAACCCGCTTCCGATCGTGCTGCCCTGCCACCGAGTCGTCGGAGCCAACGGTTCCCTGGTCGGTTACGCCGGCGGGCTCGAGCGCAAGCAGACACTGCTCCGGCTGGAGGGTGCGCTGCTCGCTTGACCCCCACTGCGGCGTGGGATATACGAACCTCACATGGGGTCAACGAACGAGGAGGAATCTCAATGAGGCGGGCACTCCCAGCCCTTTTTGCAGTCGCACTCGCGCTGGCGCTCGCGGTTCCCGCGACGGCGGCGACGCCGAGTCCACGCAAAATGGCCGCTCAAATCCGAACGCTGCAAGTCCAGGTCAAGGCTCTCCAGAAATCGCTCAAGAAGACGAACACGACCCTGTTGCAGACAGAGGCGGTCGCGGTCGTCGCTCTGCTCTATGGAGGCTGCAACTCGGCCGTGACCGCGGACGCGCTCGCAGGCGCCGGGATCGCCGGCTACACGGCGGCACCGAATCCGGTCGCCGACTTCAACTCCTGCAGCCAGTTGCAGCAGATCACCGCGGTGTCGCCGACGATCGTGCGCCAGCCGAACACGGCCACGGTCAACGTCTTTCAGGAGTTGCTGAACATCTTCAAGGCTTAACCCGAAAGTCCAGCGTCGAGTTCGATTCGAGCAGCCGGCGTCGCTTGCGATGCCGGCTTAGAGGCCGCGGTGGCTTTGCCGCGGCGTTACTCGCCAAGTAGCCGGTAGCCGACGCCCCAGATGTTGACCATGCAGGGGCCGGCTCCGGCCTGTCGCAGCTTCCGCCGCAGGCGCGAGGCATGCGAATCGAGCGTGCGCGTCCGCCCCAGCGAGAGATAGCCCCAGACCTCACGCAACAGCTGCTCCTTCGTGAACACGCGCTCGGGCTCGGTCGCGAGCTTCGCGAGCAGGTCGTACTCCTTCGCCGGCAGCGCGATCGTCCGTCCGTGCACCGTCGTGCGCCGGGTCACCAAATCGACGGCGATCGGCCCCGCCTCGAGCCGGTCGCGCAGGGACGGCGAGGTGCGCCGGAGCACCGCGCGGATCCGGGCCAGCAGTTCGTCGTAGTGGAACGGCCGCGGGACGTAGTCGTCGCAGCCGCGGTCGAATGCCCGAACGCGGTCGACGGTGTCGGCCTCCGTGCCGCCGAGCACGATCACCGGCACCTCGCGGTCCCACGAACGCCCGGGCTCGCCCTCACGTAGGCGCCGGCACAGCTCCGGTGAGGAGAGGACGAGCGACGGCTTCAGGCGTTCGGCGAGCTCGAGCGCCTCCCGCTCAGCCTCGGCGCCGAGCACGTCGAAGCCGTCGTCTGCGAGGTGGCGCTGGAGGAACTCCCTGGTCGACGGCTCCGGCTCGGCGAGCAGCACGGCGGCGTTCATGCACCCGAAGCTAGCGCCGCCTTTACCTGTCCGCCAGATGTCCTTTGGGGCGAAATTGCAACGAACGATCTACAACCGTCCGGAACGGATCACTCCCCAGAGCAGCCAGATCCCGAGTGCCCCCGACAGCAGGAAGCCGATGAAAGACAGGAAGTTGACCCCGAAGACGAACGGCCCGTGCTTGGCGAAGATCCCGATCAGGCTCGAGCCGATCAGGCCCCCGACCACGATCAGCGCGACCACGAGCCGGTTGAAGGCGACATCGACCTTGTGCATGAACTCGTCAAGGCCCTTGTGCACGAAGCCGACATCGACCTGACCGTCGCGCAACTCCTCGAGCACATCGTGCAGCTGATACGGCAGGCTTGTCGCGACCCGGAAGAGCTCACGGGACTCCTTTTCCGCCCGGGCGAGCATCCGCTCCGGCGAGAAGCGTTCGAGCATCAGGTTCCGCGCGTACGGCTTCGCGATCTCGAAGACGTTGAAGTCGGGATAGAGCTCGATCCCCACCGAGGCGAGCGTGGCGATCGCCTTGTCGAGCAGGACGAAACGGGTCGGCAGCCGGAGGTTCATCCGGTAGATGACGTCGAAGGCCTCGCGGATCACCTGCAGCGGGTCGATCTCGGCGAGGCTGACCCCGTAGTAGCGGTAGTAGACGTCGCGCAGCTCGTCCGTGAACTCCTCCTCGCGCTCTCGTGGATAGCGAACGCCGAGCTCGGCCAACCGGCGCGGTAACGCATCGACGCGCTCGTTCGCCGCGTCGATGAAGAGCCCGGTCAGCCGCGACATGTCGTCGTCGGTGAGCTTGCCGACCTGGCCAAAGTCCACGAGCCCGATCGCGGCGCCGCCGTCGAGGACGAAGACGTTCGCCGGATGTGGGTCGCCGTGGAAGAAGCCGTGGCGGAAGATCATCGTCATCCACGTCTGCGCGATCCGATAGGCAAGGTCGCGCCGCTCGGCCTGGCTCAGCGCGGCGACGTCGAGGTCGGCCAGCTGCGTCCCCTCGAGGAGCTCGAGCACGAGCACGCGCCGGCGGCTGTACGTCCAGTAGACGCGGGGGATGATGACATCGGGCTCGCCGGCGAAGTTGCGACGAAAGATCTCGGCATTCCGTGCCTCCGCGCGGTAGTCGAGCTCGCTGCGAATCGAGCGCGCGAACTCGTCGACCACCTGCTCCGCGTCGATGAAATCGAGCGCCCGAACCCGTTCCTTCGCGAGACGGGCGGCCTGGAAGAGCAGCGAGATGTCCGACTCGATCTGGCGGGGCGCATTCGGACGCTGCACCTTGACCGCGACCCGTTCCCCGTTCGGGAGCAGCGCGTGATGGACCTGCCCGATCGATGCCGCAGCGGTCGGTTGCTCGTCGAACTCGAGGAAGGCCTGCTCGATCGTCAGTCCGAGTTCCTCGTGGATCACCCTGCGGACATCTTCGAACGGAATCGGCCTGACGTCGTCCTGCAACTTCTGGAGCTCGACGACGATGTCAGGCGGGACGATGTCGGGACGGGTCGAGAGCAGCTGCCCGAACTTGACGAAGGTCGGGCCGAGCTCGTCCAGCATCTCCCGCAGGCGCCGGCCGCGGTCCGAGGGCATCTCCGCGCCGTCGCGGCCGATCCAGGGAAAGAGGTCGGTCAGGCGGTGGCGCTCGAAGAAGTAGCCGAAGCCGTGCTTGACCGCGACCTGGGCGATCTCGGAGAGTCGGCCGATGTTGCGCGTGGCCGGACGGGTCGCCATGCGGCTCAGTCTAAGAGCTCCTTTCATGATGAGGCCTCGTTGCCGGGGTGCGCTGGGCGGTTCCTGGCAAGGACGCAGGGAGCGTTCGTATCGAATAGATACGGGCGCGACTGAGGACACCGCCAGGGGCCGTCCAGCGCGGCCCGGCGGCTCAGTGCTTCATCGTGAAAGGGCTCTCAAACGGGGTGATTGCGGGGCGTCCCGTCCGGCAGCTCGGGCGGCAGCCCTGCGGCCGCGGCCTCCGCGGCCTGCCGCCAGAGCCGTACGATCTCGGCGCGAACGAGCTCGCCGGCCTCCTCATAGCCGGTGCGATTCCGCGGCAGGTGGTCGAGCTCGATCGGCTCGCCGAAGACGAGCGCGCAAAGGCGCCGGTTCGTCGGCGACCAGCCGAAAGTGTCGAGGCCGAGCGGAACGACCGGGGCACCCTCCTGCATCGCGATCATCAGGCCCCCGGGGTGGATCGGCCCCGGGTAGCCGAGCCGCTGCCGCGTTCCCTCGATGTGGACGCAGACGACGTCGCCCTCGCGCACATGCCGCCGAGCGACCCGAAGCGCATCGCGGTCGCTCTCTCCCCGGCGGATCGAGATCACGCCCATCCAGGCGAGGGCCTCCCCGAGCACCGGGATCTCGAATAGCTCCGACTTGGCGAGGAAATACGTGATGCCGGGGACGAACGCACCGATCAGCGGATGGTCGATCCCGGAGAAGTGATTCGCCGCCAGGACGCAGCCGCGTTCACGCGGGATCCGCTCGACCCCGTAGGCGGCGGTCGGCGCGAGCCGCAGCGTCACCGGCACAACGGTCTGCCGCGCGAAGCGCCAGAGGCGTGTCCGGTCTTCGTGCCAGAGTTTCGGCAGACCAAGCCGCGTTAGCGGCTCCCTCACGGAACGGGTGGCGAGAGAGGCGGCCGCTTGTCCTCGAGCAGCCGGAGCCGGTGTTCGAGCTGTGCGATCTTGAGCTCGGCCTCGTCGAGCTCATCGCGGGTCACCAACCCGACCTCGCGAAAGATGCGCCCCAGCCTGGCCGCCAGGCGGTCGCCGACGCTTGGATCGCCGCGCCAGAGCGCCAGCAACTCGTCGGCGAGGGCCTTGGCCTCCTCGCGCCGGAGCCGCTGAACCGCGTCTGCGACTCGCCTAGCGGGCTCTGCCATGCGGACGCGCGCGACGCCGCTGGCGACGGCGCTCGCGCTTCGCTTCGGCGGCCACACGCTCGATCGCGTCGACCGGCGACAGGTCCGGTGCCGGTTCCGCAGCCGCCGCTTCCTCCGCTTGCTCGAGAACCGCCTCGGCGGCTCGACCGTCGCCGTCGACGCTGACGTCCTTGCGGCGGGCGAACTCCGGCTCGCGCTCCTTCAGCATCGTCAGCAGCGGCGCAGCGATGAAGATCGACGAGTAGGCGCCGGAGACGATGCCCACCATCAGCGCGAACGCGAAGTCCTTCAGCGTCGCGCCGCCGAAAATGAGTAGCGCCCCAATGGGCAGCAGCGTGATGAACGTCGTCGCCAACGAGCGGCGGATCGTCTCCCACAGCGAGACGTTCGCAATCGTCGCGAACGAAGAGCGCCGCATCAACGGGATGTTCTCCCGGATCCGGTCGAAGATGATGATCGTGTCGTAGATCGAATAGCCGAGCACCGTTAAGACGGCGGCCACCGTCGAGTTGGAAACCTCGCGGCCGGTCAGCGAGTAGACGCCGACCGTGATCACGATGTCGTGCAGCAGCGCCACGATCACTGGTAACGCGAACTTGAGGTCGAACCGGACCGCGATGTAGAGCACGATCAATAACAGCGAGACGATGATCGCGACGATCGCCGAACGCGCGATCTGTCTACCGAAGCTCGAGGACACGTTCTGGATCTCCGAGTTCTTCGCTTGGAAGCGCGAGACCAGATCCTGTCCGAGCTTGTTCTGATTGGCCCGCGACAGTGACTTCATCCGCATCTGGAAGTTCTCGTAGCTGTCGCTGCCGAACGTCTTGCCGCGGCCCTGGATGACCGCGTCGTTCTGGCCGATGTCCTTCGCCTGGGCGCGGACGTCCGTGAGCGAGACCGGCTTCGGCGTCTTGAACGTCACCTGGGTGCCGCCCTTGAAGTCGATCCCGAGGTTGAGCCCCTTCGTGGCGAGCGAGGCTGCGCCGATGACGATGATCACGCCTGAGATCGCGAACCAGAGATAGCGGCGGCGCATGAAGTCGATCTGCAGCCACTTCGCCGACTGCTGGCCCGCGGCGCCCATGAAGCGTGGGTTGTCGAACCAGGCGAAGCCGGAGAGTAGGCCGAGCATCGCGCGGGTCGCCGCGACCGCGGTCACGAGCGAGATGACCGTGCCGATGATCAGCATCAGCGCGAAGCCCTTGACGCCTGCGGTCGCGACGGCGAACAGGACGAACGCCGTGATCAAGGTGACCACGTTCGCGTCGATGATCGTGTGGAAGCCCTTGGCGTAGCCGGCGGAGACCGCCGCGCGCACGGACTTCCCGGCGCGCACTTCTTCCTTTATGCGTTCGAAGACGACGACATTTGCGTCGGCGGCGACTCCGATCGTCAGGATCAAGCCCGCGAAGCCCGGCAGGGTCAGCGTGACGTTGAAGAGCAGGATCGCGGCATAGAGGAAAGCGGCGTAGATCCCCAGGCCGATGACCGCGACGACACCGAGGAATCGGTAGACGACGAGCAGGAAGATCGCGACGAGGAGCAGGCCGATCAGCGCCGCCTTCTTCGCCTCGTTCAGAGAGTCCTTACCGAGCGTCGCGGAGACGTCGGTGCGCTCGATCTGCTGGAAGTTGACCGGCAGGGCGCCGGTCTGGAGCACGAGCGCGAGGTCCTTCGCCTCACCGATCGAGCCGATGCCCGAGATCTCGGCGTTGCCGCTGATCCCGCCCGCGAGGTCCGACTTCGTTGGATCGATCTGCGGGAAGGACCTGATCTCGCGGTCGAGCACGATCGCGAAGTGCTGGGGGATGCCGTTCCGGTTGCGGCCTCGGTTGTACTCCTCCGAGGTCACCGCCTGGAACTTGTGCGAGCCGGAGCCCGTGAACTGCATCAGGACAACCGGCTCGTTTGTCGTCGGGTCGAAGTCCTGGCGCGTCCCCGACAGCTTGAGATCGGAGCCGGTCAGCTCCGGGACGCCCTTGACGTCGCCGACCTTGGTCAGATCGGGATTGTGGGTGAAGAGGTAGTAGTAGTTCTTGCCCGCGGGGGGCGGGGGGATCGAGTTCCCCTGCTGAGGCGCGTTCCCGGGACAGACGACCTCTGACGAATCACACGTGACGACAACGGTGTCGTGCGGCACCGCGAGGACTTTGAATGGGGTCTTGAGGCCGGCCTCTTTCGCCTGTTTCAGGGCTGCAGCGCGGGTGCTCGCGGGCCCAACGGACTTCACCTTGTTCTTGCCGAAGGCGTAGTAACCCTCGGGTTGTCCGTTCTTCGCCAACGACTGGGCCTGCGTCAGCATCGCGTAGAGGCTGGTCGACTCCTGCGGGTTTCCGGAGGCGGTCAGCGAGGGTCCGGTGACCGAGGTCTCGAGGTCGTAGAGCTCGAGCTGGGCGGTCTTGCCGATGATCGAGGCCGCCTTGGCTGGATCGTGGACGCCGGCGAGCTCGATCACGATCTGGTTCGAGCCCTGCTTGCGGATCTCGGGCTCGGAGACGCCGAGCTTGTCGACTCGCTGGCGCATGATCGAGACGGAACGGTCGAGCGCCGAGGGGTCGAGCGTCTGGCCCTTCGCCGGCTGAGCCTTCAACACGACCTCGAGTCCCCCCTGGAGATCGAGGCCGAGGGTCACCTTCTTGTGCACGGGCGAGCCCGGAATGCCAAGCGCAGCCACTCCCGCCAGAGCGGCGAGAATGAGGCCAACGAGTATTAGGTGCGAACGGCGGTTCGTCATCCGCGCAGGGCTGGAAGCTTAGCTTTCACCACTCTGGGTTCGGGTTAGCGCATCCGGGTCATCCTCCTCTTCCGGAACGAGCGCTGCGACGGCGCGCCGGTCGAGCCGCACGACGACGTCCGGCGCGATCTCGACGTTCAGCACCTCCTCGTCGAGCTGCCGCACGTATCCACGGATTCCGCCCGCCGTGATCACCTCGTCGCCGACCCGAAGGGAGTCCTGCATCCGCAGCTGCTCACTCGAGCGACGGCGCTGTGGGCGCAGTATGAACAGCCACAGCAAGGCAAAAAACGCCACGATCACGATCAGATAACCCGTGTTTCCTCCACTTCCGAGGGCGCGCCCAGTCGAGCGAGCGCCTCGCGCTTGTAGCTGTCGAACTCGCCCCGCTCGATCGCCGCTCTCGCGCCTGCCGTCAGGTCGAGCAGGAATCGTAGATTGTGCAGGCTCAGCAGGCGGTGGCCGAGCAGCTCCTGTTGGTTGACGAGATGGCGTAGGTACGCACGCGAGAAGCGCACGCAGGCCGGGCAGCCACAGCCGTCTTGCAGCGGCGCCGGGTCGCGCGCATAGCGTGCGTTCTTCAGGTTCAGGCGGCCCGACCAGGTCAGTGCCGAGCCGGTCCGGCCAAGCCGCGTTGGTAGCACGCAGTCGAACATGTCGATCCCGCGCTCGATCACCTCGAGCACGCCCTGAGGGTCGCCGATTCCCATGAAGTAACGGGCGCGGTCGCCCGGCAGCAGCGGCGCGGCCCAGCCGACGGTCTCGAACATCAGCTCACGGTCCTCGCCGATCGCGAGCCCACCGAGCGCGTAGCCGTCGAAACCGAGCGCCGTGAGCTCTTCGATCGAGCGCCTGCGCAACTCAGGGTCGGTACCGCCCTGGGCGATTCCGAAGACGAGCTGGCCCGGCGTCCGTTCGGCCGAGCGCTGTCGCGCGGCCCAGAGCGTCGTCAGCCGGACCGCTTCCTCGAGCGCCTCGAGGGAAGCGTCCGCGGGCGGAACGGCGTCCAGGCACATCGCGATGTCGGAGCCCAGCTGGGCCTGGATCCGCGCCACCGACTCGGGGGTGAAGCTCTCGGCCTCGCCGTCATAGACGGAGCGGAAGGTGACGCCCTCGTCGTCGGCGCGGAGGATCGTGTGTCGCAGTGAAAACACCTGGAAGCCGCCCGAGTCGGTCAGGATCGGGCCGTCCCAGGCCATGAACCGGTGCAGGCCCCCGAGCTCGGCGATCAGGTCAGCGCCCGGCCGAAAGTGCAGGTGGTAGCTGTTGCCGAGGACGATCGTCGCGCCCAGCTCGCGCAGCTCCTGGGGGTCGACGCTCTTGACCGACGCCTTGGTGCCGACCGGCATGAAAGCGGGCGTCGGCACGTCGCCGTGGGCGGTCGTGAGCACCCCGGCACGAGCCGGGCCGTCGGTCGCGGTCACGCGGAACGTCACTGGCGGGCTCCATCGTGGACTGTCCACTCGAAGTGGCGCAAACGGTCATGGCCACTGCAACAAAGGTGTGACTTCTCGTCCACAGACACGGCCTCAGCGGATAAGCATCGCGTCGCCGAACGAGTAGAAGCGGTAGCGCTCTTCGACGGCGAGCCGGTAGAGGCGGCGCGTCTCCTCGGCGCCGCAGAACGCCATCACCAGCGCGAGCAGCGTCGACCGCGGCAGGTGGAAGTTCGTCAGCAGCGAGTCGGCGCGCCGAAACTCGAAGCCCGGCCTAATGAAGAGGTCGGTGCGGCCCTGAAGCGGCGCTCCGCGTGCGAGCGACTCGAGCACCCGCGCTGTGGTCGTGCCGACGGCGAGGACCCGTCGCGCGGCGCGGATCCGCGCCCATGCCGCCTCTGCGACCTCGTAGCGTTCGCTATGCAGCTCGTGCTGTTCGAGCACCTCGACGGTCACCGGCCGAAACGTGTCGAGGCCGACGTGGAGCGTCACCCGCTCCACGTTCAGCCGTTCGAGCAGCTCGGGGGTGAAGTGGAGACCGGCGGTCGGAGCGGCGGCGGAGCCTTCCTCCTGGGCGTAGACGGTCTGGTAGCGCTCTGGCTCGGCGAGCGACTCGGTGATGTACGGCGGCAGGGGCATCTCGCCTGAGGGCTCTCCTTCGAGTCGAAGTAGCCAGCGGCCCTCGCCGAGATGCTCGACCAGCTCGACAGGGCCGTAGCGCCGACCTGCCCGCAGCCGTTTCGTCGGCCGCGCGAGCCCTTCCCACAGGCCATCCTCACCCGATCGCTCCAGCAGCAGGACCTCGCCGCGTGGATGTTCGATCCGGATCCGCGCCGGAATCACCCGCGTGTCGTTGATGACGACAAGCTCGTCCGCGGCGAGCTCGTCGGGCAGCTCGCCGAACCGGCGGTGGCGGACTTCCCCGCTCGCACGGTCGTACACGAGCAGCCGCGAATCGTCCCGGCGCTCCAGCGGCCGCTGAGCGATCAGTTCCGGCGGCAGCGCGTAATCGAGCTCGGAGAGCTTCATCCGATGCGAACGCTAGCGTTGCGATCCATGAATCCACTGGCAATCGAGCGCGCGAACGAGCGCTTGCGGCAGGCCGCCGAAGGGCGAACCGAGCCCGCAGTCGTCGAGGCGACGCTCGAGCGTGCCCGCCACCAGGTCGAGTCCTTCGCCGAGACCGCCGCGCAGCTCGAAGCGACGCTGCCGGACCGCGTCGGCGAGGCCGTCCAGGACGGCCTCCGCAAAGAGGTGCTGCCGGTCGCGAAGCATCTGGCGGAGGTGCGCGGCCTGTCCGCGAACACCGTCCGAAGACTCGAGCGGCTCGACGCGGACCTGCTTGCCGAGCGGCATGCACGCGTGGACGACCTTGCCCTCCTCGTCGACCTGATTGCCTCGGGCTGGCAAGGGGTCGACGAGCGGTTGGCCCGCCTGGAGCGAGCGCTCGGCGCCGACGAAGGCGCCGTCGTCTACCGGATCGAAGACCGCCGCTCCGGCACCTAGACCGGTCGGTTAGCCGGCAGCACCAACTCGAACCGACTGCCCTTGCCGGCCTCCGTCTGCAGCTCGATCTCGCCGCCGAGCGCCGCCGCCAGCTCGCTCGCGATCGCGAGCCCGAGGCCGGTGCCATGTCCATCCCGTGACCAAAACGGCCGGAAGATCCGCTCCTGTTCCTCCTGCGGAATGCCCGGCCCGCTGTCATCGACCGCGATCCGAATCGTTCCGTCGACCTGAGCGAGCGCCAGTCCGACGTGACCGCCGTCAGGCGTCCAGCGAAATGCGTTCGCGAGCAGGTTCGAGATCACCTGCAGGACACGGTCGCCGTCGGTCTCGAGCACGGGCGTCGCCGTGACCGAGCGGCTGTAGTCGATCCCGCGGCGGCGAGCCTCCTCGCCGAAGGCCGAGTAGGCACGGTCGACCAGCCGCTCGAGGTCGACCTCCTCCCGCAGCAGTGCAAACCGGTGCGTGTCGAGCTTCGCCAGATCGAGGACGTCTCCCACGAGCCGCTCGAGACGCCCGGCCTCGAGTCTGATCACCTCGAGCGAGTACGAGCGGGCCTCCTCGTCCTCGACGACGCCTTCGAGAAGGGCCTCGACGTGACCGCGGATGGCCGTCAGCGGCGTCCGCAGCTCGTGGGAGACCGTCATCAGGAAGTTTCGCTCGAGCGCGTCCGCCGCCTGCAGCTCCGCGGCCATCTCGTTGAACCGCTCGGAGAGGTGGCTGATCTCATCGCGGCCCGGCACCGCTGGCACGGCGACGCCGTAGTGCCCGGCCGCGACCTCGTCCGCTGCATCCGAGAGCGCGAGCACGGGCTTCGTGATCCGCCGCGAGAGGTACCAGCCCAACGCGCCTGCAACGAGGATTCCGGCGAAGAAGGCCGGTAGCAGTCGCCACGCGTACGGAAGCCAGCTCTGGTTCAGACGCGTCCTCGGGCGCGCGAGGATGACCGCTCCAAACGTCTGAGAGCTGAGCTTGACGGGCCTTGCCACACCCAGCAGCCGAACTGTCCCGCCCGGCGGTGTGAACTGGAACTCGACCGTGCGCCCCGCCAGGATCTTGTTGAAGTCGAGAACGTTGCGCGGGAGGACCGTGTAGGCAGGAGTCGCGCAGGGGAAGACGTCGATTCCCTTCGCTCGCGGAATGTAGAAGACCTGGTCCCCCGACGCCCGCTCGAGTTCGCGTGAGGGCGGCGGACACGACAACCTGTTCGAGCGGTCAGCGTAGATCTGGGTGATTCCCTTGGCCTCGCGCCCGAGCTGGTTGAAGGTCTGCTTCCGGAGGGTGCTTTGGGCGTAACTCCTCGAGACGCTGACCGCGACCGCGGTTGAGACGAACCCCGCAAGAACGATCGCTGCGAGAAAAAGCGCCGGTAACCGGAACCGAAGCGAGCGGAACATGTTCGCCTCTTCGCTAGGCGTTCACCGAATCCCGCGCCGGAGCGACCTTGTAGCCCACTCCCCAGACCGTCACGATCGGCGAGGCGTCGCCGAGCTTGCGGCGGAGCTGGCGAACGTGGACGTCGACCGTGCGGGTGTCTCCGGCGAAGGTGTAACCCCAGACACGCTCGAGCAGCTGATCGCGGGTGAGCACGAGACCGCGGTGATCCAGCAGCTCCCAAAGAAGATCGAACTCCTTCGGCGCAAGCTGGATCTCCTCGTCGCCGACGCGCGCCTCGCGGCGGCCGGAATCGACGTGGAGATCTCCGTGGCTGATCTGTGCGGATTCCGATGCGCGGCGAGCAGGAGTCGACCGCCGGAGGATCGATTTCACGCGCGCGACGAGCTCTCGCGGGTTGAACGGCTTGGTCATGTAGTCGTCCGCGCCGACCTCGAGCCCGATGATCTTGTCCACGTCCTCGTCGCGCGCGGTCAGCATCAGGATCGGAATGTCCTTGTTCTGCCGGATCCGTCGGCAGACGTCGATGCCGTCCATGTCCGGGAGCATCAGATCGAGGACGATCAGCGCCGGCTGCTCGACCGCCACCTGAGCGAGCGCGTCGCCGCCCGAACTGACCGCCTTGACCCGGTACCCGGCGTTCTTCAGATACAGCGAGATGAACGAGGCGATCGAGGCCTCATCCTCGACCACCAGGACGGTCTGGGCCTGTGACGCTGCCACAGCCTCAGTATCTCACCGGACTACTGGCCCGACGGCGCGGCGAGGGTGAACGACGTCAGGAGGTTGGGCAACGACTTGTAAGGCCCGTCGTTGAGTGAGTACGTCCCGTCGGGCCCGAAGACATTTGGGTCGTCGCCCGCGCCGTTCAAGCTTGTCGTCCCGTGTCCGACCGCTGAAAGGTTGATGCCGGCCCCGGAGATCGCGATTTTGTAATTGCCGCCGATCGCACGGAAGCGGATGTTGTCGCCGCGGCAGACCTTGATCGTGTCGTTCTTGCTGATGGTCGTGTCGCTCTGGTCTCTGACGACGTTGCAGTTCGAGAACTCGAACCCGAGCCCGTCGGCCGCCACGAGATCGTTCACCCGGATCGAGCCGTCGTGGACCCTCCCGACAGCGGAGCCGTTGAAGTTGAGGTACACCTTCCCGACGCCTGCCTTGACCGAGAGGGTGCCATCGTCTTGACCGGATCCAACGACCGCGAAAGCCATCGCCGGAGCGGCGAGAGCAAGCACGAGCGCGGTGAGCCAGACGAGACGCCTCATCGACGCGCGAAGTATCAATGCCGCAGGTGAGCCGAGGATGAGGGGATTGTAAGGGGTCCGTTAGCGTCGTTATGCGGGGTTATGCAGGGACAATTTGCCCGGTGGCAACTCGGGCGGCATTCGCCGGCCTGATTGCGCTCTCGGTCGCGGCGGCGGCGGCGCCTGCGACCCGGGTTCGGCCCGCTCCAAGGCTGTTCGATCTCCGTGTGAGCAACGGCTCGACTCCATTCGCCGGCGACCGCCCGCTCCTGACGACGGTGAGCCCGAACGGCGACGGTTTTCGCGACCGTGCGATCGTCCGCTTCCGGCTGACGGTGAGCGCAACCGTCGAGCTCGACGTCGTCCGCACGGTGAACGTCAAGCGCGGTAAGAACACCGTGCAGACGATCGTCTCCGAGCGGCGCGCGTTTTCTCCCGGCCGGCACCACCTGGTCTGGACGCCTGCCGGCTCAGTCCCGAACGGCAGCTACGTGCTCGAGCTAACCGTTACCGACGCCGAAGGACGACGGCGTATCTACAACGACCTCCCCCTCGCCGGCCGCGTCCGTGTCCAGGCTCCCGTGGTCCGGATTCAGAGAATCGACGTTTCGGTCGGGGCCAGATACATGCCCGGCCAGACGGCGGTTGCCACAGTCGCGACCGACGCTCACCGGCTCGACGTCGACGTCCTTTCCTACCGGAACGGGCGAGGCTCCCCGGATCCGAAGACCGGCGCGAGCCCGATCGCGCCGCCGGCGACACTGTCCTGGAGAGGACACCGGAACGCTCCCGGTCCCGTCCGCATCCGAATCGGCGCCTGGCCGAGTGGCCTCTACTTCGTTCGGGTTAGTGCTCCAGACGGTCGGACCGGGTACGCACCCTTTGTCGTTCGTCCGAGCGTGCTCGGCACGAACAGGATCGCGGTCGTCCTGCCGACGAACACCTGGCAGGCGTACAACTTCACCGACGCCAACGGTGACGGCTGGGGCGACAGCTGGTACGTGAACGGAGCCTTTCGCACGGTCGACATCAGCCGGCCGTACCTCGACTCCGGGATCCCGTACCGCTTCGGCGACTTCGACCAGGCGATCGAAGCCTGGCTCAGCGGGCGGGGGAACCTGGACTTCCTCACAGACCTCGATCTCGCCCACGTCCCCAGTGGCGACCTGCTCGCGCACGATTACGACCTGATCGTTTTTCCCGGTCACGAGGAGTACACGACCAAGCGTGAGTACGACCTGATCAAGCGCTATCGCGATCTCGGTGGCAACCTGATGTTCCTCTCGGCGAACAACCTGTTCTGGAAGGTCGTCTTTCACGGGCCCGTGATGCGAAGGGTTGGAGAGTGGCGGAACCTCGGCAGGCCGGAGGCGAGTGTCGTCGGCGTCCAGTACGTGTCCAGTAACTACGGCGGCCGACTCGGCGCGTACATCGCGGACACGACGGGCGCACCATGGGTCTTTGCCGGGACCGGGCTCTCGAACGGCGACACCTTCGGACAGTACGGGTACGAAATCGACATCCGCTCACCGGCCACCCCGCCCGGCACGGTCCTGCTGGCGTCGATCCCCGACCTGATGGGCCCCGGACGGACGGCCGAGATGACCTACTACGAAAACCCTGCAGGTGCGAAGGTGTTCGCCGCAGGCGCGCTCAACTTCGCCTCCTCGGTCAACGACCCGGTCGTCGCACGGCTGCTCGACAACGTCTGGGCGCGATTGAGCCGACCCTAGATCGGCTCCTCTCGCTGGGCTTTCCAACCCGGATCAGACGGACGCCCCGGCAAAGCCGGGACGTCCTCTTAGCCGGCATCGCAAGCGACGCCTCGTCAGCCGTCCCTCAGCAGCTCGCGGAGGCGCTCGTCCTCCCTCGTATAGTCGAACGAGTCGCGGAGGTACCCGGCCATGCGCGGCATCACGTCTTGCCACGGCCGCTCCTTCGTCGCCTCGACGAGCCACGCGCACGTCGCCGGGACCGCACGCTGATAGGTCGTGACCGGGCGGTAACCGACCTCGAAGGCGGCCTCGGTCATGTCGAGCACCACCGGCCGCGGGCACGACCAAGGGGTCTCACAGGGTTCCCCGAGCGTCGCAAGCAGAACCTCTGTCCATTCGTGACCGAGCGCAGTGGCGATTGCGCGCGAGATCTCGAGCAGCGTCGGCGGCCCCGGATCGCCGGCGTTCAAGACCCGTCGCCCCGGATGCTCGGCCGCGAGCCAGATCAGCTCAGCCAGGTTGTCGGTCGAGATTGGATGGAACCGGCTCTGACCACGGTCGCCGAGCATGACGTAGCGCCGCTCGTCCAGCACCCGCTTGACGAAGTACCACTCCCGCACGCTTCCGCCCGGGCCGTAGATGGCGCCGGCCCGAATCAAGGTCGCCTGCAGGGAGTCCTGTCCGAGTAGGGCCTGCTCGATCGCGGCTTTCTTGGTCGAGTAGCTCGCGTCTCCGGGTGCAACCGTCGGCTGGTCGCGTTCACTGATCGGGATCGGAAACCGGGGGAACTGCTCGGGCGTCTCTGCCTCGTCGAACGTTCGCCCCTCCTGGTCGGCGTAGACAGAGGCGGTCGAGATGACCACGAGCGCGCCGACCAGCTCCTTCAGGGCGACCAGCTGCTCTGCGTGTTCCCGCTCGAAGGCCACGAAGTCGACGAGAACGTCCGCACCCGTGCCGAGTGCCTGCCTCAGGGCGTTCGTGTCGGCACGGTCGACCTGGACGTGCTCGACGCCGGCCGGGAGCTCGTGCTCGCCGCGGCTGCCGACAACAACATCCCAGCCGCGTTCCTGGAGTCGCGGGATCAGTGCTCGTCCGGTCTGGCCGCTGCCGCCGAGGAGAAATGCGCGCCGCGCCACCGGCGCGACGATAGCAGCTTGATATTCTGATATCAGGATGGGAAGCGAGCCCACCTCGCCGCTGTTCGTTCGCCTCCCGACGGCGTCGGCGGAGAAGCTGAGTCGCGCGGCGTTCGAGCTGAAGACGCCAAAGCGCGAGCTCGTCGCCGACCTCGTCGACCGCTATCTCGGCGCGGAGGACGTCGCAGTCGGCCGCGCGTCACAGCTCCGCGTTCCGGACGTGCTCACGATCGAGCAGCTAGCCGAGCTGCTGCAGGTCGACCAGAAAACGGTGCGCTCGCTCGCGACGAACGGCGACCTACCAGGCCGTAAGCTCGGCCGGCACTGGCGTTTCTCGCGGCAGGCCGTGCTCGACTGGCTCGCAACGCCGGAGCGGAAGCGCCACGCGGCCGGCTTCGAAGGCTAGGCCTTACTCGTACTCGAAAAAGCCCCGGCCGGTCTTGCGGCCCAGGCGCCCCTCGCTGCGCAACCGGAGCAGACGTTCGGGCGGGGCCATCCGCTCCTCGCCGAGCTTGTCGTACAACGCCTCGGAGGCGTGAATGTGGACGTCGATCCCGACGAGATCGACGAGCGCGCACGGCCCAAGCGGCCACCCGGCGCCGTTCGTCATCGCCTTGTCGAGGTCTTCGGGCGAGACGCCGGCTTCGTCGAGGACACGCACGCAGTCATTCAGCAGCGGGATCAGGATCCGGTTGACGATGAAGCCCGGCGTGTCGTTGCAGTTCACGGGCTGCTTGCCCGCACTTTCCGCCCACTCGTAGGCGGCGCTCACCGCCTCGTCCGAGCTCTTCGGCGCGCGCACGATCTCGACCAGCGGCAGCACCGGAGCCGGATTGAAGAAGTGCATGCCGACGACGCGCTCGGGACGCTCGACCGCCTCGGCGATCTCGGCGACCGAGAGGGCGGAGGTATTCGTCGCGAGGATCGCCGTCGGTCGTGTCACCCGGTCGAGCTCGGCGAACACCTCACGCTTGAGCGGCAGCTCCTCGAGCACGGCCTCGATCACGAGGTCGCAATTTGCGAGGCGTCCGAGCTCGGTGGTCAGCGTCAGCCGGCCGATCGCAGCATCCTTTTGCTCCTGCGTCAGGCGCCCCTTCTCGACGCCGCGCGTGAGATACCGGTCGATCGTTGCCTTTCCTCGTTCGCCGAGCTCCTCGCTGACCTCGCGGCCAACCGTCTCGTAGCCGGCGTGCACGCTCACCTGAGCAATTCCTGCACCCATCGTCCCGAGCCCGACGACACCGACTTTCCGAATCTCCACGGCGCGCGATCCTACTTTGCCGCAGCCTCGATCAGTTTCCGCGCGGATTCGAACTGCTCTTCGGTGAGCCGGATGTGGGAGTGCCGCCAGAGGCTCTGCGGGAAGACGCCGGCCGCCTCAACCGGCGGCGCATCGTTCAGGTCGGCGACGATCGTTACCGGCCGAATCGCGTACCCCCAGGCCCAGCGGCTTCCCGTCGGGTCCTGCTCCGGATCGCCGACGACGTCCACGACGCCGAAGATCGCCTGCCAGACGGACGCGTAGAGGATCGCACGGTCCCCGGCCCGGACGGACGGCCGCTTCGAAGACCGCTGCGTCCGAATCTGCTCTGCGTCGACACGGCGGTCGAGCGGCTTCTCGCCTCGGCCGCGGACGAGCAGCCAGTAGCTCACGCCGATCTACACTAATCCTCATGGCCGTGACGGCCCAAGAGCGGAAGCTGCTGATCGGCGGCGAGTGGATCGAGACGGGTGACTGGATCGACGTCGCCTCGCCGTACTCGGGCGAGACCGTGGGCCGCGTGGCGAAGGCGGGGGCTGACGAGACGCGGCGGGCGATCGACGCCGCCGAGGCGGCGATGCGCGAGCCGCTGCCGGCACACAAGCGCGCCGAGATCCTCGTCCGTGTCGCGGGCTACCTCGGCCGCCGCCACGACGAGGTGGCGCGCACGATCTCCGACGAAGCCGGCAAGCCGATGAAGGCCGCGCGTGTCGAGGCGACCCGGGCGATGTCGACCTACACCTTCGCGGCCGTCGAGGCCCGCAAGCTCGCCGGCGAAATGGTGCCGATGGATGCCTCGCAGGCCGGCGAGGGGAAGCTCGGCTTCACGCTGAGACGGCCGATCGGCGTGGTCGGGGCGATCTCGCCGTTCAACTTTCCGCTCAACCTGGTCGCGCACAAGCTCGCGCCCGCGCTCGCGGCCGGCTGCGCAGTCGTGCTCAAGCCCGCGAGCCAGACTCCCCTCTCCGCGCTTCTTCTCGCCGAGCTCGAGACCGAGGCTGGACTGCCGCCCGGCTGGCTGAACGTCCTCGTCGGGCCGGCCTCGGAGATCGGCGACGTCCTGATCGAGGACGAGCGCGTCAAGGCGCTCACGTTCACAGGCTCGGGCCCCGTCGGTTGGAAGCTGGCCGAGCGCGCACCCAAGAAGCGGGTGAACCTCGAGCTCGGCAACGCGACTCCGGTGATCGTCGCGGCCGACGCCGAC
>Ga0207693_10000662_pt1 | contig 30935 bp, 33 predicted proteins | sample LARL81metaG_FD_184347 | JGI IMG/M metagenome (GOLD analysis project Ga0207693, IMG submission 184347) | Corn, switchgrass and miscanthus rhizosphere microbial communities from Kellogg Biological Station, Michigan, USA - LAR L8-1 metaG... | ecosystem: Host-associated > Plants > Roots >... | reverse complement strand
TTCCTCGACGGCGCCTCGCAGCCGGAGGAGCTCGCGGCGCAGGCGGCGGAGCTCGGTTACGAGACACTCGCGCTCACCGACCACGACGGGGTCTACGGCTCGCTCGAGTTCGCGCACGCGGCGAAGCACTTCGGCGTGCGGCCGATCACCGGCGCCGAGGTAACCCTCGCGGATGGCTCGCACGTCACGTTGCTCGTCGAGTCGCAGAGCGGCTACGCGAACCTCTGCCGGCTGCTGACCCTCGCGCACGCGCGCACGCGCGACACGACGAATCGCGATCCGCTGCCGCCGCGACTCGAGCTGGCCCTGCTCGAGGAGCTGAATGAGGGGCTCGTCTGCCTCTCCGGCTGCGCGCGCGACGGGCTCGCCGTCCGCGACCCGAACGCCGCGGCGCGGCTCGCGAGCGCCTTCGGGCGCGATCGCTTCTACGTCGAGCTGCAGCGCCCGTACGAGCGCGGCGACGTCCGCCGGAACTCGCGGTTGCGGGAGCTTGCGGAGACGCTCGGCATCCAGACGGTCGCGACCGGCGACGTCCACGCGCACGACCGCCGCCGGGCCGTGCTCCAGGACGTGCTCGTCGCCGTCCGCTGCCACACCTCGCTCGAGGGCTGCGAAAGGGAACGACGCGGCAACCACGAGTCCGTCCTTTTGTCCCCTGGGGAAGCCCTCGATCGCTTTGCGGATCATCCGGAAGCTGTCAGGAAGACCACCGAGCTGGCAGCGCGGCTCGAGTTCGACCTGACGGAGGAGCTCGGCTACCGCTACCCGGACTTCTCCGACGGCGAGAAGCCCGCGATCGTCAAGCTCCGCCGTGTCTGCGAGCGCGCGTTCGCCGAGCGCTACGGGGGCCTCAACGGCCACAAGCGGCGGGTGCGCAAGCGGCTCGAGGAGGAGCTCGCGCTCATCGACGAGCTCGGCCTCGCCGGCTTCTTCCTTCTCCACTGGGAGGTGCTGGAGCTTGCGCGCGAGGTCGCGCTCGAGGTGCGCGGCCCCGGCTCGATGCGGCACGTCCTGCCGCCGGGGCGCGGCCGCGGCTCGTCCGTCGGGTCGCTGGTCTGCTACCTGACCGGCCTCTCGCACGTCGACCCGGTGGAGAACAAGCTCTCGCTCGGCCGCTTCCTCAACCGCGAGCTCGCGTCGGTGCCCGATATCGACCTCGACTTCCCGCGCGACATCCGCGAGAAGCTCATCGTCCGCGTCGTCGAGCGCTACGGATCCGAGCACGCCGCGCTCGTCGCGAGCTTCGCGACGTACCGTTCGCGCGGCGCGATCCGGGACGTCGGCAAGGCGCTTGGCCTCCCGTACGCCGACCTCGAGCGGCTCGCGCGGCTGACCGACGGCTGGAACGCGGAGCGCGTCGCCGACGAGATCGCGGCCCTGCCGGACGCCGCGACGAAGCTCCGCTCGCCGCGCTGGCGGGCCTTCGGCGCCCTCTGCGGCGAGATCGCCGGACTCCCGCGCAACATCGCCCAGCACCCGGGCGGCATGGTCATCTCGTCCCGGCCGCTCGTCGAGCTCGTGCCCGTCCAGCCGGCGGCGATGGAGGGACGGCAGATGTGCCAGTGGGACAAGGACTCCTGCGCCGACGCCGGCTTCCTCAAGATCGACCTGCTCGGGCTCGGGATGCTGTCGGCGGTCGAGGAGTGCGTCGACCTGATCGCACGCAACCGGGGCGAGCGGATCGACCTCTCACGCGTGAAGCTCGACGACCCGGACGTGTTCGAGGAGATCCAGCGAGCCGACACGATCGGCTGCTTCCAGATCGAAAGCCGCGCCCAGATGCAGGTCATCCTCCGCACGCGTCCGGAGACGCTCGACGACATCACGGTGCAGGTCGCGCTCGTGCGGCCGGGGCCGATTCAGGGAAAGGCCGTGCACCCGTACGTCGAGCGGCGGCAGCTGCTGCGCGACGACCCGACCTACCGGGCGCCGGCCGACCATCCGCTGCTCGAGGAGCCGCTGCGCGAAACGCTTGGCGTCGTCGTCTTCCAGGACCAGGTGCTCGACGTCGCCGTCCACCTGGCGGGGTTCTCCGTCGGTGAGGCGGAAGGCCTGCGGCGGGCGATGAGCCGCAAGCGCTCGCACGCCGCGCTCGAGGCGTGGCGGGAGCGGTTCGTCGCCGGCGCGCTCGAGCAGGGAGTGGACGAGCCGAAGGCACACGAGCTCTACGACAAGCTCGTCGCGTTCTCGGGCTTCGGCTTCCCGAAGTCGCACGCGGCAGCGTTCGGGCTGCTCGCGTACCAGTCGGCGTGGCTGCGACACCACTACGCGCCGGAGTTCCTCGCCTCCCTCCTCAACGCGCAGCCGATGGGCTTCTACCCGCCGGCGACGCTGGTGCGAGACGGCCAGAAGCGCGGGGTCGAGACGCGGCCGCCTGACATCAACCGCAGCGAGGCCGGGTGCGTGATCGAGGACGGCGCTGTTCGCGTCGGGCTGAAGTACGTGACGGGACTGGGGGAGGACGACGCGGAGGCCGTCGCCGCGAACCGTCCCTACGCCTCGATCCGGGAGCTTGCGCAGCGGACCGGTCTCTCGGGGGACGAGTTGCACGCACTTGCCGAGTCGGGCGCGTGCGACTCCTTCGGCCTGCGCCGCCGAGAGCTCCTCTGGCAGCTCGGGCTCGTGCCGCGCCCGGCGAGCGTGCCCGGCACGGGCGGGGAGGCGAAGCAGCTCGCGCTGCCGCTCGAGCCGACCGTCGAGACGCCGGAGCTGCCCGAGCCGACGGTGTGGGAGCGGATGCTCAGCGACTACCGGACGACGAGCCTGTCTGTCGGCATCCACCCGCTCGAGCTCCTGCGGCCGCACCTGCCGAGCGGGACGCTTTCCAGCACGCAGCTACGTGGTCTTCAACACGGAGCGAATGCGCAGTTCGCCGGGCTCGTCGTGGCGCGGCAGCGGCCGTCGACCGCGAACGGCGTCGTCTTCATGCTCCTCGAGGACGAGCACGCGCAGGTGAACCTCGTGATCGCGCCGCAGGTGTACGAGCGCTTCCGTGCGATGGTCCGCGGCGAGCCGCTCCTGCTCGTCCGCGGACGCTACGAGCACTCGGACCGCAATCGGAACGTCCTCGTCCGCGAGCTCGTGTCGCTTGCGCCGCTCGCCAAGTCGCTGACCGATGGAGCGGACGTGCACCAGGCTCTTCCGCGTGCCCACCATTTCGGTCACCGGTAGGCCCTTGGCGGGCGCGACGCGGGATGAGTCAGGGCTATTCGGGGCTCTGCCGGCGCGCCATTCGCAGGTGCATCGGCGAAGGCAGGTGTGGAGCGACGTTGAACGCCGTGCCGACGAGAGTGAGGTGGGTGAACGCCTGCGGGAAGTTGCCGAGGAAGCGCTTCGCCTCCGGGTCGTACTCCTCCGACAGCAGGCCGAGGTCGTTCGCAAGGCCGGCGAGCCGCTCGAAGAGCGCCAGCGCCTCCTCGTGCCGCCCCAGCAGCTCGTAACAGTTGGCGAGCCAGAACGAGCACGGGAGGAACACGCCCTCCCCCGGCGGCAAGCCGTCGACACCGGCCTCTTGCGTCCGGTAGCGGAGCACGAGGCCGTCCTGCAGCAGCTCGCGCTCGATCGCTTCGATCGTGCCGCCGATGCGCGGGTCGGTGGCCGGTAGAAAGCCGACGAGGGGCAGCAGAAGCAGGCTCGCGTCGAGCTCCTTGGAGCCGTACGACTGAGTGAAGGAGCCGAGCTCCTCGTCGAAGCCGCGCTCGCAGACCTCGGCAAAGATCTCATCGCGTAGCTCACGCCAACGGTCCTCGGGGCCATCGAGCCCCTGCTGCTCGACGGTCCGCACCGCGCGGTCGAAGGCGACCCAGGTCATCACCTTCGAGTGCGTGAAGTGGCGGCGCTCGCCGCGGATCTCCCAGATCCCCTCGTCGGGGTCGCGCCAGGCCTCCGCGAGGTGGTCGAGCATCGCGAGCTGGATCCGCCACGCCTGCGGGTCGACGCCGATCCCTCGCACGCGCGCCTGGTAGAGCGCGTCGATGACTTCTCCGTACACGTCTAGCTGGAGCTGCTCGCTCGCCGCGTTTCCGATCCGCACGGGACGCGATCCCTCGTAGCCGTCGAGCCAGGGAAGCTCGAGCTCCGTAAGGCGCCGTTCTCCGCCGACGCCGTACATGATCTGGATGTCTGCCGGGTCGCCGGCGATCGCCCGCAGCAGCCAGCGACGCCATGCCGCCGCCTCCTCCACGTGGTTGCCCTGGAGCAGGGCAAGCAGCGTGAGGGTGGCGTCGCGGAGCCAGCAGTAGCGGTAGTCCCAGTTGCGGACCGAGCCGATCCACTCCGGCAGCGACGTCGTGGCCGCCGCCACGATGCCGCCCGTGGGCTCGTAGGTGAGGGCCTTGAGGACGATGAGCGAGCGGCGGACGATCGTCGCCCACTCCGGCGGCAGCTCGCAGTCGCACATGTCGCTCCACTCGCGCCAGAAACTCTCCGTCTCGCCCAGCGCCTGCTCCGGATCGATCGTCTCGGGCACGTCCTCGTTTGAGGGGAACCAGGTGAGGACGAAGGGGATGCGCTCGCCCTCGTCGACGGCGAACTCCGAGATCGTGCGGTAGTCCTCGCCGCGGGTCTGTGCGGGAGTGCGGAAGCAGAGCGCGTTCGGTCCTGCGAGAGCGACGCGGGTGTTCTCCTCGTGCGTCCGCTTGCGCACCCACGGGACGACCAGCCCATAGTCGAAGCGGACCGTCAATTCGGAGCGCATGTGGACGCTGCCCTTGACCCCCTCGACGATGCGCACGATGTCCGGGGCCTTGCCACGCGGCGGCATGAAGTCGAGGACGCGTGCGACGGAGCCGTCCTCGGCGTGCCAGGTCGTCTCGAGGACGAGCGTGTCGTGCAGATAGCGGCGCGTGCACGTGGCGGGCGAGGTCGCCGGCGCCAGGAGCCAGCGGCCGTTGTCGGGCGTCCCGAGCAGTGCGGCGAAGCAGGCGTCGGAGTCGAACCGCGGGAAGCAGAGCCAGTCGATCGAGCCGCTCCGGTCCACGAGGGCCGCTGTCTGGAGGTCGCCCAGCAGGGCGTAGTCCTCGATGCGCGCCATCAGCGGTTCTCGATCTCCAGTCCGAGCTCCGGCCAGCGCTTCCGGACGGCGCGGTTGAAGGCGTCCTCGTACGCCTCGGCGGCGTCCTCGTCGAGCGTGCGTGCAAAGCGGTCGCGCATGTCGGCGAGCGCCTCGGTCGCCGTCTCGATCACGTCCGCGTAGTCGCCGTACGCGTCCTCGGTGTCCTCCCGCGCCGCCTGCTCGTAGGTGCGGAACTTCTCGCGGCACTCCTCGAGCAGATCCTCCTCGTCCTCGACGAAGAGATCGAGCTGGCGCGAGATCACCTCGGCGAATGGCCCGCGGCGCAGCCTCACGCGATCTCCTCGTACAGCGCAAGATGGGCCCGCGCCGCCGCGTCCCACGTCAGCTCCTCGCGTGCGCGACGCGCGCCCTCGCGCGCACGCGTCAGCGCGTCGGAGTCGGCGAGAAGCTCGTGCACCGCGCGCGCGAGAGCAGCGACGTCGCCGGCCGGCACGACGCGGCCGGCACCGAAGTGGCGCACCGGCTCGGCGATTCCGCCGACGTCGTACGCGACGGCGGGGACCCCGGCCCCGAGCGCCCGGAGCAGCGCGCCGCTCTGGTCGAGCTCCGGCCGGTACGGGAACACCGCGACGGTTGCGTCGCCGAAGGCGCGGTCGACCTCCGTCCCCTCGAGGTAGCCGAGTCGCCACTCCACCTCGAGCCCGTTCGCCGCGGCGCGATACGGCTCGATCGGCTCCAGCGGGTCGCCGACGACCAAGAGCCGGGCGTCGCCCGCTTCCCGCACCGCCTCGATCGCGTCGCCGAGCCCCTTGTACGGCCGGATCATCCCGAACGCGAGCACGGTGCGGCCGTCGTCCCGCCGCTCGGGCTCGCTTGGGAAGACGGGGTGGGGGATCACCCTCAGCTGCTCGGGATCGACTCCCAACTCGGCGAGCGCGTCGCGGCCGTTCTCGCTGTGGACCACGATCCGCCCGAAGCGCTCGAAGAGCCTGAGCCACAGGTCGGTCTTGTGCGCGGTGCGGCGGGGGAGAAGGTCGTGCGCCGTGAAGACGGAGGGCAGGTGCGGGTGAAAGAGGAACGCGTCGAGCTCCGGAACCGGCAGCCACTCCATGTGGAGGACGTCGGCCTGCAGGCGGCGAAGGGCGGCGAGCCCGACCGGGTGCTCGGCCACCTTGAGCGGCAGGCGCAGCCGCGAGCGGCCGAAGAGCCGCGACGAGAGGGGGTAGAAGAGCTCCCGGCGGCGATATCCGTCCGGCTCCGGGACGGTCCCGAAGCGGAAGCGGGAGGTCACGAGCTCGACGTCCGCGCCCTCGCGGGCGAGCGCCGCGGCGAGCTCGTGGTCGTACGGCGGGGTGAAGGCCGGGGGATCGGCGAGCAGCACGCGCACGGCTCCGTACGCTACGCCGTGGCCATGCTCGTGCGGACTTGGAACCTTTTCCACGGGAATGCTTCCCCGCCGGAGCGCCGGGCGTTTCTCCGCCGGATGATCGAGCTCGTGACCCGCGACCGCCCCGACGTCGTCTGCCTGCAGGAGCTGCCGGTCTGGGCGCTCGGGCACCTCGAGGACTGGAGCGGAATGCATGCGACCACGGCCGTCGCGCGCAGGCCGCTGCTCCCCGTCGGCGCGCGGGCCGTCACGGCGCTGAACCACGGGCTGCTCCGCTCGGCGGTGACCGGGGAGGGAGACGCGATCCTGACGACGCGCCCCGCGCACGACCTCGGCGCGACAGTCGTCGGCCAGGCGAAGCTGCGGCGGATCGCCCACGCAGTCGACCTCGACGGCCTGCAGGTCGTCAACTTCCACATCGATGGCGATCGCACGCAGCTCGACCGCGTGCTCGGCCTCGCCGGTGAGCGTTCGGTCGTCGCGGGCGACACGAATCTCGTCTCGCCTGCCGCCGACGGATTCTCGGCGCCGCTGGCGGGAAGCATCGACCAGATCTTCGTGCGCGGGCTCGCTCTGGTCGACGGGCCGTCGGCCTGGCCGCTCGAGCGGAGGACGCTCGACGGTCGGGTCCTCTCCGACCACGCGCCGGTCGAGGCGGTCGTCGAGTGACCTTCGAGGAGGCGCGGGCACAGTTCCCCGTGCTCGAGCGGATCGCGCATCTCAACGCCGGATCGATCGGTCCCCTGCCGCGAGCGGCCGCGGAGGCCCTCGAGGCACGGCTCGAGCGCGACCTAGCTGAGGGCCGAAGCGGGCTCAGGTACGTCGAGGAGCTTGTCGAGGCGCGCGAGCGAGTCCGCAGCGCGATCGCGGCGGTACTTGGGACCAGTCCGGAGCTCGTCGCCCTCACCGGCTCGACGTCGCGTGGCTGCCAGATCGTGATCGCCGGGCTAGGGCTGGCCGTGGGCGACGAGGTGGTGACGACCGACCAGGAGCACTTTGGTCTCATCGGTCCGCTCCACGCGAGTGGCGCGCGCGTCGTCGTGGTCGAGGCCGACGAGGACGCGGTCGCCGCCGCCGTGACGTCTCGGACACGGCTGATCGCGCTCTCGCACGTTCTGTGGACCACTGGGAGCAGACTCGATATCGCCCGGCTGCGGCGACCGGACGGGCCGCCCCTTCTCGTGGACGGTGCGCAGTCGGCGGGAGCGATCGAGGTCGACCTCACGGGCGCCGACTTCTACACCGTCTCGGCGCAGAAGTGGCTGTGTGCGCCCGATCCGGCTGGAGCGCTCTTCGTGCGCGACCCCGAGCGGCTGCGCCTGATGCTGCCAAGCATGTTCTCGCAGCTGAGCTACGAGGTCGACGGCTCGTTCGTCCCGAAGGAGGGCGCGAGGCGGTTCGACACCGGCTGGATCGGAGCACCTGCGCTCGCAGGCATCGCCGCGGCGCTCGGAGTTCATCCTGAGTGGCGCTACGAAGGCGGCTCCGCTGCGGCCGACCGCTGCCGCGAGTTGCTCTCACCGCTCGTGGACGTCGTAACGCCGCGAGGCGACTCGACGCTCGTCTCGTTCCGCCCCGACCGCGATCCGCCGGAGCTCGTTGCGTCGCTCACCGAGCAGGGCGTGCTCGTCAGGGAGCTCCCGGGACGCAACCTTGTACGCGTCTCGTGCGGCTGGTGGACAAGCGACGACGACCTGCGCCGCCTCGCAGACGGCCTACGCGGGTAGGCCGAGCTCGGTCGAAATGGGCTGCATCGCCGCGACGACAGTGCGGATGTGGTCGTCGAGCTCGACGCCGAGCTCCTCCGCTCCCTTGTAGACGTCCTCGCGGTGGACGCCGGCCGCGAAGGACGGCTGCTTGAGCTTCTTCTTGACCGACTTCGGCTCGAGCCCGTCGAGCCCGGTCGGGCGTACGAGCGCGCAGGCGTGCACAAAGCCGCTCAGCTCATCGCAGGCGAAGAGCGCCTTCTTCAACGGCGTGTCCCGCGGCAGCCCGAGGTGCTCCGCGTGCGAGAGCACGGTCTCGATGACCTCCTCGGGATACCCCTCCTCGCGCAGGATCGGGGCCCCGTCCTGCGGATGCTTGTCGAGCGTCGGGTGCATCTCGTAGTCGAAGTCGTGCAGCAACGCTGCGACCCGCCAGAGCTCCTCGTCCTCGCCGAACTTCCGCGCGTAGGCGGCCGTCGAGGCCTCGACCGCGAGCGCGTGACGCAGCAGCGGCTCGCTGTTCGTGTAGCGCGTCAGGGTCTCCCAGGCTTGTTCGCGCGTTGGCTCCATCGCAGCGATCCTACCGGGGGTTGTCCACGGTGACGACAGTGCAAAAAATGTGCGGCAAGTCGCCGGAACGCCTTGCGGGCCGGGCCCGCGGGACGTACACCGATCGGGTCGTTCAATCACCACGTCCAAAGGAGCCGGCAATGCGCATCGCCCGCCATCTCGTCGTCTCGACGCTCGTCTTGCTCGTCATGTTCGTGTCGGCCGGGGCCGCGCACGCCGACGACACCGCGTGGAAGGCGGCTCACGACACCGATCCCCACCTCGCGCTCACAGCGGAGCAGACGGAGATGACGGCTCAGAAGCGAGCAGCTGAAGGGCTCGCCGTCTCTGGACTTGCACCTGCACCAATCGGGGCCCCGGGCTCCATGTGCGGGAACGCCTGTGGCGGAGGTGGTAGCTATCCGAGCTCGGCGTCGCTTGCCGCAAACCAGACGCCCCAGGCGACCAGTTACTACTGCGGCCCGGCTGCCGTCCACGAGGCGCTTGGCGCGCTCGGCGTCGCTCTCTCGCAGTCGGCCGCCGCGAATGCCTTGCATACGACCACCAACGGCACGGCCTGGTCAGGCGGTGGGACCTCGCCTTCCGGCTATCCGGTCCCGGACGTCATGAACAGGTACCAGAGCAGGAACTACTACGCTCCGCAGCCGGTCTCGTCCGCGACTTCGAGCGCAATCAACACATACGAGAACGACCTGGAGATGGACGTTTCTGCGATCCGGGCGCCGCTGATCGGCGACGCCTGGGAGGTCCCGAACGGCTACCACCTCGTCGGCCATCCCGGAAATGCGCAGATCCTCCACTGGTTCGAGATTCGCGGCTATTACGGATCGGGCGCCAATACGCTCTACGAGGATTCCGTGCATGGCGCGGCCTCGATCAGCTGGTCCGGAGGCGTTCCCGCGTATTCGAATCTGCCGAGCAACCAGATCGTGTCGATCCTCGGTGGACGCGGCTACGTCTGGTAGGAGCTGGCGGCGCGCGGTCGGCGCCCTGGCCGTGGCAGCGGTGCTCGCACTCGCGAGCGCCAGCGCTCCGGCGGCAACGACTTACACGCACGGAGGCTGGTGCAAGGCGGGCTCGAGCGCGGCGTGGCGCCGCACGCTATCGCATCACGTGACAGCCGTCTCGAAAACGACGGCCATGGTGCCTCTTGCCTTGGCGCACGACGGCCGCTCGTTCTTCGCGGAGGTGTACTCGCCGCGTTTCTCGGGCGTCGCGCGGGTCGAGTCCAGGACGAGTGCCGTGATGAGGATCAAGGCGTTCCCCGACCCGAAGTTCGACCAGGCGTGGGGCGCTTTCGACGGACGCTGGCTCGTCTGGAACGAGTACCACGGCTTCGACAGCTTCGACGACTTCACGACCTGGGCGTGGGACAGTCGGACGCGGAAGCTCACCCAGATCGGCGCTGCGACGCGGGGGCCGAACGGTCAGTTCTGGGAGAGCCCCTGGCGTGGCGCCGACGTTCGCCGTGGGATTGCGACGTGGGTACAGGGCGTGGGGCCCGACGAGCTGGGCGAGGTCCATTCCTACAACCTGCAGAGCGGTCGCGATCTCGTCGTCCGGCATGGTCATCCGGGTGGTGGATTCCTGCTCGATCATCACCTCGTCGTATGGACCGAGGCGTCGGCTCGCGGAGTGCCGACGAGAATGCACGCGGCGTCTGCGCTGACCGGCCGACCCGTGAGTCTGCCGCGAGCTCTCCGAGGTCTGCGCAACGTCACGGGACTGCAGACCGACGGGCGCCGGATCGGCTACCCGGACGCCCGGTACAAGTCGCTGTGGTGGGCACCGGCGCTGGGGGCGCAGCCTCACGAGGTCGTGGGCACGAGGCACCTCGACCATGTCGACAACTCCGTTTCCGTCGGGGGCCGCTACGTCGGATTCGGCGTCTTCCCGGATGTCTATGTGGCGGACACGAAGACGCGCCGCTACATCGAGGTCAGTACGAACGGAGGATCGGCGTTCGTGGACTCGAGGACGCTTCTCGTGGTCCACGGGCCGCGCCGGAAGGTACTTCACGCGATCCTGCGGATGGCCCTCGTGCCGCTGCGCGATTTGCCGCCGATCCCCGCCTGCCGCTAGGTCCCGTAGCCAGGCGGGGACCGCCCGAAGCCCCGGCTATCCTGCCGGGCTAATGTCCGTCACGACGGTGCCGCAGGCTCTCGTCATCGAGGGCGGGAACCCGCTCAACGGCCGCATCCGGGCCTCCGGGAACAAGAACGGCGCGCTGCCGATCCTCGCCGCCTGCCTGCTGACGGACGAGCCAGTGACTCTGTCGAACATGCCCCGGATCCGCGACGTCGAGACGATGATCGAACTGCTGTGCGCGACCGGCGCGAGCGCAGAGTGGACGGGACCGAACGAGGTGCGCGTCGAGCCTCAGGGGCTCTCCTCTTACGAGGTCGACCCGGTGCTGGCGGAGCGGATCAGGGCGTCCTTCCTCCTGGCCGGCCCGCTCCTCGCGCGGCTCGGCCGCGCCGTTGTGCCGCCGCCCGGCGGCGACGTGATCGGCCGGCGCCGTCTCGACCCGCACATCCACGCGCTCCAGCGGCTCGGCGCGCGAATCGAGATCGAGAGCACCTTCGAGATGGAGACAGACGGCCTGCGCGGCACGACGATCTTCCTCGACGAGGCGAGCGTGATGGCGACCGAGAACACGGTCATGGCGGCCGTCCTCACGCCGGGCGAGACCACGATCGGCAACGCCGCCTGCGAGCCGCACGTACAAGATCTGTGCCGGTTCCTCGTCTCGCTCGGCGCCGAGATCGAAGGGATCGAGTCGAACGTCCTCCGGATTCACGGCGTCGAGAGCCTGCGCGGGGGCGAGTGGTCGATCGCGCCCGAGCACATCGAGGTCGGAAGCTTCATCGGCCTCGCCGCCGTCACGAACAGCGACCTGACGATCGACGGGGTCGAGACCAAGGACCTCGCGTCGATCCTCACCGCGTTCACCCGGCTCGGGATCGAGGTGGAGCCGGGAGACGGCTGGGTGCGCGTGCCGCCGCACCAGGAGCTCGTGATCCAGAACGACCTCGGCGACCAGGTACCGAAGATCGAAGACGGCCCGTGGCCGGCCTTCCCGGCCGACCTGACGTCGATCGCGGTCGCGGTGGCTACGCAGGCTTGGGGGACGATCCTCGTCTTCGAGAAGATGTTCGAGAACCGGCTGTTCTTCGTCGACAAGCTCGTCTCGATGGGCGCGCGAATCATCGTCTGCGACCCGCATCGCGTCGTCGTGAGCGGGCCGTCGCGCCTCTACGGGCAGCGGCTGACGAGCCCGGACATCCGCGCAGGCATGGCGATGCTCATCGCTGCGCTCTGCGCCGATGGCCAGTCGGTGATCGGCAACGTCGCGGAGATCGACCGCGGCTACGAGCGGATCGACGACCGCCTGCGCGGCGTCGGCGCGCAGATCGAGCGCGTCGACGCGTAGCCTTCGCTGGAGGCATCGTCGGCCAAGCCGCCGATGCCCGGCGGAACACCGCGACGCCTGCGGCGTCGCCGGGTACGCTCCGCAGCGATGAGCGAGCAGGCTGCGGCGGGCGTCCGAGTGAACGTGTACGGGCGCGGCGAGGCGACGGTCGAGACGGGCCTGCCCGTACTGAACCGGCTGCTGACGCGACTCGCCGAGACGGCGCGGTTCGACGTCGTCCTCGACATCGAGCCGGGCGACACCGAGGCCGAGGTGGAAGCCGCCGCGGCCGCGCTCGGCCACGCGCTCGCCGGGCCCTTGCGGGCGGACGGCGCGCGCGGCTACGGCTCGGGCTCGATGACGTCCGCCGAGGCGCTTGCCTACGTCGTGCTCGAAACGAGCAACGAGCCGCTCTTCGTAACGAACGTCGACCTGACCCAGGCCCGCATCGGCGGGCTCGGCACCGACGTCACACGGCGCTTCCTCGAGCTGCTCGCAGAGAACGCCGGGCTCGTCCTCCACGTCCGGCTCCTGAACGGGACGGACAGCGCACACGTGCTCGACGCGATCTTCAAGGGGCTCGGCGCCGCACTCGCCGAGGCATGCGAGAGGCAGGAGCGCCGGTGAGCGAGAAGCGCGTCGTGCGCACCGAGGCGGCGCCGGCGCCGTTCCAGGGGGCCCCGTACTCGCAGGCGATCGCGGCAGGCGGCTTCGTCTTCGTCTCGGGTCAGCTCGGCCTGAAGCCGGGGGACACGGAGATCTCCGGCGGCATCGAGGAGCAGACGGAGCAGGTCTTCGCGAACCTGGAGGCGATCCTCGAGGAGGCGGGGAGCGGGCTCGACCGCCTCGTCAAGACGACCGTCTACCTCCAGCGGCTCGACGAGTTCCAGGCGATGAACGCCGTCTACGCGAAGCACGTCGGCGAGCAGCCTCCGGCACGCGCGACAGTCGAGGTGGCGAAGCTCCCCTCCGGCGCGCTGGTCGAGATCGAGGCAGTGGCGCTCCTGTAGTCGCGCCAGAATGGCGCAGTGCTGCAGCAGATAGAGAAATACGTCCGCTCGCTCGGGCTCGACGCCTACCTCGTCGGCGGGGCCGTTCGCGACGAGCTGCTCGGACTCGAGTCCAAGGACGCAGACTTCCTCGTGCCCGGTCTCGAGACGGAGGGGTTGCGGGCCGCGCTTGCGCCGCACGGGCGGGTCGAGGATCTCGTCGTCGCCGATCGGCTCGTGGGCGTCCGCTTCTACCCGCGTGACCGCGAGATCCGTGGTCTGACGCCGGCCGGGATCGAGTTCGCCCCGCCTCGTAAGGAAGTCTCCACTGGGCCCGGCAGGCACGACTTCGAGATCGTCGCCGACGCCACGCTCTCGGTCGAGGACGACATGCGGCGCCGCGACTTCACCGTGAACGCGATGGCCCGCCGGCTCGAGACCGGCGACCTCGTCGATCCGCTCGGCGGCCAGGCCGACCTCGCGGCCCGCCGCCTACGCACCGTCTCGACGCTGAGCTTCCGCGAGGACCCGCTGCGGCTCGTCCGCGCTCTCCGCTTCGTCTCGCAGCTCGGCTTCGAGCCCGACGAGGAGCTGCTCGCGCAGATGCGCGAGGAGGCGCCCGCCGTCAAGCTCGTTTCGGGCGAGCGCATCGGCGGCGGCCTCGCGGCCGACGGGATGGGCGAGCTCTCGAAGCTCCTGCTCGGCGCAGAGCCGGCCCGCGCGCTGCGGCTCGCACGCGACACCGGCGTGCTCGTCGAGCTGCTGCCGGAGTTCGGCCCGGCGATCGGCTTCGACCAGGAGAGCCGCTACCACGACCTGACCGTCGATGAGCACACGTTCGCGGTCGTTCAGGCAGCCGCGGACGCCGACTACCCGCTGGCTGTGCGGCTGGCCGCCCTCTTCCACGACCTCGGCAAGCCGCTCACCGCCTGGCGCGGCAACGACGGACGGCTCCACTACTACGCGAAGCCCGGCTTCGCCGAGCGGGGACACGACCAGGTCGGCGCCGATCTCGCGGCCGGCGCGCTCTCGCGGCTGAGGTACCCGAACGCACTCCGGCAGCGTGTCGTCCGGATCGTCCGCCGTCACATGTTCAGCCCCGGGAAGGGCGACGCCCTGCGTGCGCGGCGCTTTCTCCGTCGCAACGGCGACGAGCTCGCGTTCGACCTGCTCGACCACAAGCATGCCGACCTGCTCGGCAAGCGCGGCAGCGGCGGCGAGCCCCCGCCGCGGGACGAGATCGACGCGCTCGCGCGCTTCCGTGAGGTGGTGGCGGAGGAGCGATCGAACCCGCACCGCCTGAGCGATCTCGCGGTGGACGGGAACGACCTGATCAGGCTCGGCTTCGAGCCGGGGCCGCAGCTCGGACGCATCCTCAACGAGCTGCTCGACGCCGTGGTCGACGAGCCCGCGCTCAACACCCGCGAAGTGCTGCTCGCGCGGGCGAAGGAGCGGCTGTGATCCGGTGGTGGGCACCCGGTTACCAGGTCGTGTTCACGACACGCGCCGGCGGCGTGAGCGAGGGGCCGTACTCCTCGCTCAACCTCGGCCGCAAGAGCGGCGACGAGGTCGAGCGCGTCGACGAGAACCGACGCATCGCCTGCGACGCCGTCGGCGCCGACCTGGCCAAGCTCACCCTCAACTACCAGGTGCACTCGGACCGCGTCATTCGGGCGGCACCCGGGGTGCGCGGCGAGCACGCGGACGGGCTGTGGACCGACGAGCCCGGCCAACCGATCCTCGCCATGTCCGCGGACTGCCTGCCCATTGCGGTCGCGCGGGTCATGACAGACGACCGTGCGGTGGCGGTTCTCCACGCTGGGTGGAAGGGCCTCCTGGCCGGCATCGTCGAAGCTGGAGCGGAGGCGCTCGGGGGCGAGACCCTCGCGGCGATGATCGGGCCCGGCATCGGGCCGTGTTGCTACGAGGTGGGGGAGGAGGTGGCGGCTCCGTTTCGCGAGCGCTTCGGCGACGATGTTGTTCGCGACGGGCGTCTCGACCTCTGGACGAGCGCCGAGCGGGCTCTTCGCGCCGCGGGCGTCGACCACGTTGAGCGGCTCGACCTCTGCACCGCCTGCGAGCCGGAGACGTTCTTCTCCCACCGGCGCGACCGCGGCGTCACGGGCAGGCAGGGAGTGATCGCCTACGTCGCCGGCTGAGATCCGCGAGCGCTACGAGCGAATCCGCGAGGAGGTCGGCCCGGCAGTCACCGTCGTGGCCGCGACGAAGTACGTGTCGCTCGAGGACCTGGCGGCCCTCGCCGAGGCCGGCGTCGAGGTGGTGGGCGAGAACCGCGCCCAGGACCTGGGCGCCAAGCACGACGCCTACGGCGACGCCTTCCGCTGGCACTTCATCGGCCACCTCCAGAGCCGGAAGGCGCCGCTCGTCAGCGAGCTCTGCGAGCTCTGCCACTCGCTCGCCTCCGAGTCGGCGGCGCGCAAGCTCACCATCCCCGCGCTCGTCGAGGTCAACCTCTCGGGCGAGCCGACGAAGTCCGGCGTGTCCCCCGATGACCTGCCCACCCTGCTCGAGGCGTACGACGACGTCTGCGGGCTGATGACGATGCCGCCCGCAACGGGCGATCCGGAGGGTTCGCGGCCGTATTTCCGGCGCCTGCGCGAGCTCGCCGAGAGCCACGGCCTGCGCGAGCTCTCGATGGGGACTAGCCAGGACTACCGGGTCGCCGCCGAGGAGGGAGCGACCTACGTCCGCGTCGGCGCAGTCCTGTGGCAGCGCTAACATCGGCGGCGCGATGGGTCTCTCAGACGTCTGGGCCCGCACCCTCGTCTACTTCGGCATCGCCGAGGAGGAGGACTGGGACGAGGACGGCTACCTCACCGAGGACGAGCTCGCCGACCCATATGAGCGGCAGAACGTGCGACAGCTCCCGGCGCGGCGGTCGCGGCGGGCCTACGACGACGACTGGACCGATCCGGAGCCCGAGGCGGACTCCCGGCGGACGAGCATCCTGCGCCCGCAGGCCTCGTCGCGGCGCGTCCGCAACCTCGAGCCCGTGCGCGGGCCGGCCACGTCGCGTGTCCACCTCATCCTCCCGCGCAGCTTCAACGACGCGCAGCAGCTCGCCGACCGCTTCAAGGACGGCGTCCCCGTGATCCTGAACCTCCAGTCCGCCGACTCGGAGCTCTCCAAGCGGCTGATCGACTTCGCCAGCGGGCTCACGTACGCGCTCGACGGCGGGATGCAGCGGATCGCCGACAAGGTCTTCCTCCTGACGCCGCCCGACGTCGAGCTCTCGGCCGAGGACCGGGCGCGGATGCTCGAGCGCGGCTTCTTCAACCAGGCATAGGAGAACGCCAATGCAGGCCGAACGACCCGTGATGGGCTTTTTGGCCACGTTCGGGCTGCTTGCCGACGCCATTACGAGCGTCGAGACGTTCGTCAACGTCTTCATCACGCTCTACGGGCTCGTGATCCTCGCGTACATCCTCACGGGCTGGCTGCGGCTTCCCTATTCGCCGACCCTCAACCGGATCCAGCGCTTTCTCTACGACGTCTGCGAGCCGTATCTCCGCCTGTTCCGCCGCCTGCTGCCCGCCACGGGAGCAATCGACTTCTCGCCGATCCTCGCCTTCATCGCGCTCGGTGTGATCGACCGCCTCCTGATCTGGATCCTCGACCACTTCCACTAGAGGAGGAACCCATGGCACTCACACCTGTCGAGATCAGACACATGACGCCGCCGCGCACCACGTTCGGCGGCTACCGCAGAGGCCCGACGGAGAAACTGCTCGAGGACGTCGCGGCAAGCTTCGAGGATGTCTGGCGCGAGCGTGCCGACCTGGCGGACAAGGTCGAGCAGCTCGAGACCGACCTCGTCCGCTTCCGTGAGCTCGAGAGCCTGCTGCGCACGACGCTCGTCTCTGCCGAACAGGCTTCCGCCCAGATGCGCGACCAGGCGCGGCGAGAGGCGAAGCTGATTCTCACCGAGGCGCACGCCGAGGCACGGGAGATCCAGCGGCGCGCCGTGGCCGAGAACGAGCGGCTCTCGCTCGAGGCGCGCCGGGTGCGGGCGCAGCTGATCGACGCGCTCTCCACGCTCGACGACCCCGAGCCGGATGCCAAGGCGACCCCCGAGCCCGAGCAAGAGGCGGACACCGCCGAAGAGCGCAGCTGGTACGGCTTCCCGACCGGCGCGACGCTGCCCGACGCGGACGCTGCATAGGGGTGGGTGCCCCGACGTAAACTGAGCGCATGACGGCGGAATCGACGCGATTGCGCGTGCGCGTCAGCCCCGGCGCCGGCCGGACGGCGCTCGTGGGACGGCACGGCGACGCGTGGAAGGTCCGCGTCACCGAGGCGCCCGAGCGCGGTCGAGCGAACGAGGCCGTTCTCCGCCTCCTTGCCGAGACCCTTGCGCTGCCGCGCACGGCGCTGACTCTCGTCTCGGGCCACGGCGGCCGCGAGAAGGTCGTCGAGCTCACGGGGATGGGGCCGGCGCTGATCGAGCGACGCCTCGCGTCCGCAGCTTCCGCGGACCGAGGTAGGAGGGAGCGGCGGTGACGAGCATCGACACCTATCGGTTCCGCGAGGCACTCCTCGAGGAGCGCAAGCGGGTCGAGCACGCCCTCGCGACGCTCCGCGACCAGCATCCCGGCTCGCCCGACGAAGAGGTGGAGGAGCTGCCCGCGACGAGCGACAACCATCTCGCGGAGACCGCAGCCGCGACCCTCGGCCGAGAGATCGACTACACGCTCGGCGAGAACTCCGGCCACGTGCTCGTGGACATCGACGCCGCGCTCAAGCGCATCGACGACGGCACGTACGGCACCTGCGTCAGCTGCGGCAACGAGATCCCGCTGGGACGGCTGGAGGCGCACCCCGCCGCATCCCTCTGCATCGACTGCAAGCGGCGAGCCGAGGGAGGATGAACGAGCCTCTGCGGCAGCTCGAGGTGCGGGTCGGCTCTGCGACGGACGCGTTGACGCCGCTCTCCCGGGCGACTCGCTCCTTCGCGGCGACGCCGGTGCAATGGCTTTCGCTCGGTGCGATTGCGATCGCGGCAATCGTCGCCGACCAGGTGACAAAGCACATCGTGGCCGCCAATCTCGCTCTCGGCGACCGGGTCCACGTCGTCGGCCCGTTCGCGATCAGGCACGTCAGGAACTCCGGCATCGCGTTCGGCCTCTTCGCCCACGCTACCGCCGGTGTGATCGCGCTCACCGCGATCGCGATCGCCTGGATGCTCGCCTATTTCGCCCGCTCCGGAGCGCGCCATCCGGTGCTGCCCATCGCGCTCGGGCTCGTCATCGGCGGCAGCATCTCCAACCTCGCCGACCGGGTCCGGCTCGGCTTCGTCACCGACTTCCTCGACTTCCGCTACTGGCCGGCGTTCAACCTCGCCGACAGCTTCATCGTGATCGGGGTCGCGATCCTCGTCGGCGCGCTCGCCCTCGCCGAGCGGAGCCCCCGCCCGGGCGCGGCGTCCAAGCGCTGAAGCGGCACGTCGTTCCGCCGGAGGCCGCGGGAGAGCGGATCGACCGCTACCTCGCGACGCTGCCGGAGATCGAGTCGCGCGCCGCGGCCGAGCGGCTGCTCGCCGCGGGGGCCGTGCTGGTCGACGGGCGAGCCCTCGGCAAGAGCCACAAGCTCGCGGGTGGGGAGGAGATCGAGATCGAGCCGCCGGAGCCGACCGCCGCGGAGCCGGCGGTCGCGCCGCCCGAGCTCACGGTCGCCTACGCAGACGATCACCTCCTCGTAGTGGACAAGGCGGCGGGGGTCGTCGTCCATCCCGCGCGCGGCCACGCGAGCGGGACGCTCGCGGACGCACTTGCGGCCGCGGGCGCGGCGGGCGGGGAGGAGGACCGGCCCGGCATCGTCCACCGGCTCGACCGGGACACGTCGGGCCTGCTCGTCGTGGCGCGGACACAGGAGACGTACGAAGGGCTGCAGCGTCTCGTACGGCGCCGTGAGCTGACGCGCGAGTACCTCGCGCTCGTCGCCGGCAGGCCGCGGTCGCGGCGAGGGACGATCGAGGCGCCGGTCGGCCGCGACCGGCGCGACCGGCTCCGCCACTCGCTCGACACCGCCACCCCGCGCGCCGCCGTGACCCACTTCGAGGTCGAGGAGCTGCTGCCGAAGCACGCACTCCTCCGCGTCCGGCTCGAGACCGGCAGGACACATCAGATCCGGGTCCACCTCGAGGCGATCGACCTCCCCGTCGCCGGTGACCCGGTCTACGGCGTACCCGGAGACTTGGGTCTCCAGCGGCAGTTTCTCCATGCGGCGCGGCTCGCCTTCACGCACCCGGTCACGGGCGCGGAGGTGGACGTGTCGTCTCCTCTGCCACCGGATCTCGCCGCCGCGCTCGCTGCGGCGGGCGCCAGCTAACCTTCCCGGGTTCCTGTCCCTACTCCCCGGCGGCCCAGCCGTGGCGCGCGTGCCTCTCCTTGCGGGAGGTGCGCCTCGACTCCCACCGGCGCACGAGCACCAAAAACCAATCTGGAAGGAGCTTCCATGTCAGTTTCGACTGAGCCGGCCTCGACGGGCGCCGCGGTCTCGATGCGCGAGCTGCTCGAGGCCGGAGTTCACTTCGGCCACCAGACGCGGCGCTGGAACCCGAAGATGCGCCGCTTCATCTTCGCCGAGCGCGGCGGCATCTACATCATCGACCTCACCCAGACCGCGGAGCGGCTCGACGAGGCGCAGCAGTTCCTGCGCAACGTGGCCGAGCGCGGCGGCACCGTCCTCTTCGTCGGCACGAAGAAGCAGGCGCAGGACGCCGTCGAGAACGAGGCGAAGCGCATCGACATGCCGTACGTCAACCACCGCTGGCTCGGCGGCCTGCTCACGAACTGGCGCACGATGGCCGACCGCATCGACCGGCTGCACGAGATGCGCCGCCTGCGGGACGAGGGCCAGCTCGAGCTACTCCCCGCGAAGGAGCGCATCTCGATGGGCCAGGAGCTCGAGAAGCTCGAGGCGAACCTCGGTGGCGTCGCCGATATGCGCCGCCAGCCCGACGCCGTCGTGATCGTCGACCTGAAGAAGGAGGCGCTCGCCGTCCGCGAGGCGCGCCGGCTCGGTGTCCCGGTCGTCGCGCTCGTAGACACGAACTGCGACCCCGACGAGGCCGACTACGTCATTCCCGGCAACGACGACGCGATCCGCTCGTGCCTCCTCATCGTGCACGCGCTCGCCGAGGCGGTCTCGAACGGGAAGCAGAAGGTCTCGGCGCAGGAGCTGCAGCAGCAGCCCGAGGCCGCCGAGCCGCCGGCAGACGCCGCGCCGGCAGACGACGTCGAGGATGCGGAGGCCGGCGAGACCATTCAACCCGAGACCGAGGGCGAGTCCGTGCCGGTCTTTACCGGGGAGGATCCGGCGAAGGAAGGCGCGGAGGAGACGAAGCGGTCGGCTGCGGCTCTCGGCGACCCGACGCTTGACAACGAGCGGAAGGAGGAGGCCCAGAATGGCGGTTGAGATCTCGGCACAGCTCGTCCGTGAGCTCCGCGAGCGCACCGGCGCGGGAATCATGGACTCGAAGCGCGCGCTGCAAGAGACGAACGGCGACATCGAGGAGGCGCTGGTCCTCCTCCGTGAGAGGAACCTGGCTGGCGCCGCGAAGCGCGCCGATCGCGCCACGACCGAGGGGCTCGTGGGCTACCACCTCGCCGACGACCGCTCCCGCGGGACGATGGTCGCCGTCGGCTGCGAGACCGAGCCGGTCTCGAAGAACGACGACTTCCAGGCGTTCGGCCAGAAGGCGCTCGACGTCGTCGAGGCCGACGGGATCGACGCCGTGTCGAACCTCGAGCAGGAGCGGGTGGAGCTGTCCGGGAAGCTCGGCGAGAACATCGCCATCGCCGGCGCCGCGCGTTTCGAAGCCGTGGACGGCGGTCGCATCGGCGCATACGTCCATCCGCCCGCGAACAAGCTCGGCGTCCTCCTCCACCTGCGCGGCGGCGACGACGAGCTCGCGCGCAATCTCGCGATGCACGTCTCGTGGTCGGATCCGCGCTGGATCGCCCGCGAGGACGTCCCCGAGGACCTGCTCGCCGCGGAACGCGAGATCTACCTCAACTCCGACGAGGTGCAGTCGAAGCCCGAGCAGGCGCGTGAGAAGATCGTCACGGGAATGCTCGACAAGCGATTCTTCGCAGAGCGGGGAGGGGTCCTCACGGACCAGCCGTGGATCCACGACGGCTCGGTCACCGTTGGCAAGGTGCTCGCCGACGCGGACGCGGAGGTGCTCGAGCTCGAGCGCTTCTCCCTCGCGGGATGACGGTCCAACCCGAGACCGAAACCGGCACCGATACCAGCCGGAGGGGACACGCGCCCGTCTTCCGGCGGATCCTGCTCAAGCTCTCCGGCGAGGCGCTCATGGGCGAGCGCGACTACGGGATCGACCCCGATGTGACGCGGGCGCTTGCGCGCGAGGTCGCCGGTATCCGCGGCGAAGGCGTCGACGTCGCGGTGGTCGTGGGCGGCGGCAACTTCTACCGCGGCCTGGCCGCGGCGGCAGAGGGCGGGATGGACCGCGCGACGGCCGACTATGCAGGAATGCTCGCGACACTCCTCAACGCCCTCGCGCTGCAGGACGCGCTCGAGCGGGAGGGAGCCGACACGCGCGTGATGTCGGCGCTCTCGGTGTCCGAGGTGGCGGAGCCGTACATCCGGCGCCGCGCAATGCGGCACCTCGAGAAGGGCCGCGTCGTGATCTTCGCCGCCGGCACGGGCAACCCGTTCTTCACCACCGACACCGCCGCCGCCTTGCGGGCGCTCGAGATGGGCGCCGACGCGATCCTGATGGCGAAGCACGGCGTGAAGGGCGTGTACGACGGCGACCCGAGAAGCAACTCGGACGCCGAGTTCCTGCCGCGGCTCACGCACCTGCAGGCGATCGAGCGGGGGCTGAAGGTGATGGACACGACGGCCCTCTCCCTCTGCATGGACAACCGCCTCTCGATCCACGTCTTCGAGCTAGCCGAGGGCAATGTCGCGCGCGTCGTGGCGGGCGAAGAGGTGGGGACGATCATCGCGACTGCTGTAAGCGTCGACGGCGAAGCCGCCGACGCACGGCCAGTAGACCGCGCCGCCGACGGCGGCGCCAGGGAGGAGGACTGAAGAATGGCGACGGCTGACGAGATGATCAACGGTGCGCGGGAGAAGATGGTGAAGTCGGTCGAGCACGCGCGGTCGGAGTTCTCGACTGTGCGCACCGGCCGCGCCTCGGCCTCGCTGCTCGACCGGATCGAGGTCGACTACTACGGCACGCAGACGCCGCTGCGGCAGCTCTCGACGATCAACGTCCCCGAGCCGCGCATGCTCACGGTGCAGCCCTTCGACCCGAGCTCGATCAAGGCGATCGAGAAGTCGATCCAGGAGTCGGACCTCGGTCTGACGCCGTCGAACGACGGCAAGCTGATCCGGCTGCCGATCCCCCAGCTCACGGAGGAGCGCCGCAAGGAGCTCGTCAAGGTCGTCCGCAACATGGCCGAGGAGCACCGGGTCGCCGTGCGCGAGATCCGCAGAGACGCGATGCGGCACCTCAAGGAGCTCGTCGACAACGGCGACGTGGGCGCCGACGAGGAGCACCGCGCCGAGGGTCGCGTCCAGGAGCTGACGGACGAGCACACGAAGCAGATCGACGAGCTGCTGAAGCACAAGGAAGCCGAAGTCATGGAGGTGTAGCCGGGTTGGCTTCCATCCCCGGCACTGACGTCACTCCCGAGGAGCACCTCCCCGAGGTCGCGCACGCGGTCGCGATCATCATGGACGGCAACGGGCGCTGGGCCGTCGAGCACGGTGTCTCGGTCGCCGAGGGGCACCGCGCAGGCTCGCGCGCCCTGCGACCGGTCGTGGAGTCGGCGATCGACCTCGGTATCGAGTCGCTCGCGGTCTACGCGTTCTCGACCGAGAACTGGAGCCGCTCGCCCGACGAGGTGGCCGCGCTGATGGAGATCTTCGGAGAGACGATCGACCGCGAGCTCGAGGACCTGGCGGCGCAGGGAGTCCGCTGTCGCTTCCTCGGACGCCGCGAGCGTGCCCCCGACTGGCTCCGCGCGAAGATGGACGAGCTCGAGGCGGCGACGGCCGACAAGACGAAGCTGCAGCTCTGGATCGCCTTCGACTACGGGGGCCGCGCCGAGCTCGTGGACGCCGCCCGCCGGCTCCTCGAGAGCGGCATCGATCCCGACGACGTGGATGACGAGGCGCTCTCCTCCCGCCTCTACGAGCCGGAGATGCCCGACCCGGATCTCGTGATCCGCACCTCGGGGGAGCAGCGCATCTCGAACTTCCTGCTCTGGCAGTCGGCGTACGCCGAGTACCTCTTCACCGACACCCTCTGGCCGGACTTCGGCCCTGAGGAGCTGCGGGGTGCGATCGAGGAGTACGCACTCCGGCGCCGTAGATTCGGCGGAAGGTGACGAATCTCGCCTCGCGTCTCGTGGTCGCGGCGGTCGGCCTGCCGCTCGTGCTCGGCATGCTCTGGCTCGGCGGCTGGTGGCTGTTCGTGCTCGTCGCCGTCGCCGCGTTCGTCGCGGTGCACGAGTTCGTCACGACCGCGCGGCCCCTGCGGCCGCTCGCACCGGCCGTGTACGGATCCGTGATCCTGGCGCTGCTGGGGGCCAAGATGGGAGGCATCACCTGGCTGCTCGGCGGCTTCCTGACGGTGTTCGTGCTCGGCTTCGTCCTTTACGCCCTCTCCAGCACGCGGGCGCCGACGACGGCTGCGCTCGGCTCCACCGTCCTCGGGTCCGCGTGGATCGGGCTCGGTCTGGGCTTCGTGCTCCTGCTGCGCCTGATGCACACGGAAGGGCGGCTGATCGCGTTCACCGTGGTGCTGACGGTGTTCGCGGCGGATACGCTCGCGTACTTCGTCGGACGCTTCGCCGGTCGACACCGCCTCGCGCCCCGCCTGTCTCCGAAGAAGACGTGGGAAGGCCTGGCCGGAGGCGCGGCTGCCGGCATCTTCGTCTCGTTCATCGCCCTCTACGACACGCGCGATCGCTACCTGAGCGTCTGGGAGGCAATCGTCCTCGGGCTGGTCGTCGTCACGGCCGCGGTGCTCGGCGACCTGTTCGAGTCGGCCCTGAAGCGAGATCTCGAGGTGAAGGACACCGGCAGCCTGCTCGGCGGCCACGGTGGGGTGCTCGACCGGGTGGACGCGCTTCTGTTCGCCGCGCCCGCCGCCTACTTCGTCGTCGTCTCGTTCGGGTACCACTGACTCCCTACACTTGGCGGGTGAAGCGCGTCGCGCTGCTCGGGGCAACGGGGTCGATCGGGCGCCAGGCGATCGAGATCGTCGAGGCACATCCGCAGTTGGAGCTGTGCGCAGTCGCCTCCGGCTCGACGCCGCTCGACGACGTCGACGCGCCTCTGAAGGCCGTCGGCGGCGACCTGACCGAGCTCCTCGAGCGCGCACAGCCGGACGTCGTCCTCAACGCGGTCGTGGGCTTCGCGGGCGTCCACGCCACGCTCTGGGCGCTCGAGCGGGGCGTCGACCTCGCGCTCGCAAACAAGGAAAGCCTCGTCGCGGCAGGCGAGCTCGCCCTCCTCGCTCGCGAGCGGGGGCGCGGCCGGATCCTCCCCGTCGACAGCGAGCACTCCGCGCTCTTCCAGTGCCTCGAGGGGCGCGAGCCGGAGCAGGTCGACACGCTCGTGCTCACGGGCTCGGGAGGCCCGTTCCGCGGCCACACTGCTGCGGATCTCGAGGACGTCACTCCCGAGCAGGCTCTCGCACATCCGACCTGGCGCATGGGCCCGAAGATCACCGTGGACTCGGCAACGCTCGCGAACAAGGGGCTCGAGGTGATCGAGGCGCACTATCTGTTCGGCTTTCCGTACGACCGCATCGAGGTCGCGATCCAGCCGACGTCGATCGTCCACGCGCTCGTGCGCTTCCGGGACGGCGCGGCGCTCGCGCATCTCGGCTATCCGGACATGCGCGTGCCGATCTCCTACGCGCTCACCTATCCCGAGCGTGCGCCGACGCCGCTGCGGCCGCTCGACCTCACCTCGCTCACCCTCGAGTTCTCGCCGCCGGACACCGAGACGTTCCCGATGCTCTCGCTCGCGCGCGCGGCGGGGGAGAAGGGCGGCAGCGCGCCCTGCGTCTACAACGCCGCCAACGAGGTTGCCGTCGCCGCCTTCCTGGCGGGCCGCCTTTCCTTCCTCGGCATCCCGGGAGTCGTAGGGGAGACGCTCGCAGCCGCGGAGAGCGATCCCGTGCGGGATCTCGACGACCTGGTCGAGGCGGACCGGGCGGCGCGGGCGCTCGCGGACGGAGCGCTGGCTGCCGCATGACGTGGCTGGTCGTCATCGGTGGCCTGGTCCTGCTCGTCTTCCTCCACGAGCTCGGCCATTTCTCGGTCGCGCTTGCGGTGAAGATGCGGCCGCGGAGCTTCTACATCGGCTTCCCGCCGGCTCTGGCCAAGGTCCGGCGAAACGGGATCGAGTACGGAATCGGGGTGATCCCCCTCGGCGGGATGGTTCGGATCCCCGGCATGCACCGTCCCGCGGCCCGCGACCTGCAGCTCTCCATCGAGCCGGCCGTACGCGAGCAACCGAGCCTCGCCGCACCGGTCGGTGCAGTTCGGCGGGCGCTCGAGTCCGAGGACTACGTCGCCGCGCGGACGGCGCTCCCCGAACTCGAGCGCGAGGTCGCTGCGGCGGAACTGTCGCCCGGTGCGAGAAGATCGGCCGGCCGCGGGTTGCGCGACGTGGAGGAGGGCACCGCCCCGGACGCGTACTGGCGTGCCGCGACCTGGAAGCGCGTATCGGTGATCGCGGCAGGCCCGCTCGCGAACATCCTGATCGCGTTCCTGATCCTCTTCATCGTCTTCGCCGTCAGCGGCGGTCCGTCCCAGCAGCCGACGCTCACCGTCGGCGCGCTGGAGAAAGGATTGCCTGCCGCAGCTGCCGGTCTTCGAATCGACGATCGGATCGTCGCCGTCGACGGCCGGCCCACCCGCACCTTCGATGCGCTCTCGCGCGGAATCCAGTCCAGCCGGGGTGGCCCTGTGACCCTCACCGTGGTCCGCGATGGGAGACGCGTGACGGTTGGCCCCAGCCGAACGGTCCGCAGCAACGGTCGTTGGATCCTCGGCTTCGAGCCGACCGTGCGGCTGATCAAGTACACGCCCGGCGGCGCCGCGCGGAGGGCGGGATCCGACCTGTGGGGCGTGGTCACCGGCACAGGCGCGGGGCTTGCGTCCCTGTTCTCGAGCCACGGACGCAGCAACCTGTCCGGACCGGTCGGGATCGCCAAGGTCGCACACTCGGAGCTCCAGGTCGGCGTTACGTACTACCTCGAGATCCTCGCCTTCGTGAGCATGTCGCTCGCGCTGCTCAACCTGCTGCCTCTGCTGCCGCTGGACGGCGGGCACATCCTCTTCTCGCTGATCGAGGGCGTCCGCCGCCGGGCGCTCGCGCGCGAGGTCTACGAGCGGGTCTCCGTCGTCGGGATCGCCTTCATCCTGCTCGTGTTCGTGATCGCCTTCTCGAACGACGTCTCCGGTACACCGCACTAGCTTCAGCGTCCGCTGAGGCCCGCGGAGGGGCCGGAAGCGGCCTGGCTAGACTCACCTCCGGATGGCCAGCAAGCGGCAGATCTCGGTCGGCGGGGTCAAGATCGGCGGCGACGCGCCCGTCGTGGTCCAGTCGATGACGACGACGAAGACACACGACGTCGAGGCGACGACCGCGCAGATCGCAGAGCTTGCGAGCGCCGGCTGCGAGATCGTCCGTGTCGCGGTTCCGAAGACGGAGGACGCGGAGGCGCTCTCGAAGATCGTCCGCTTCTCGCCCGTCCCTGTCATCGCCGACATCCACTTCAATGCGAGCCTTGCGCTGAAGGCGATCGACCAGGGCGTCGCGGCCGTCCGCATCAACCCCGGCAACATCGGCGGCTCCGACAAGGTCGCCGAGGTCGTGCGCGCCGCGAAGGCGAAGGGAACGCCGATGCGGATCGGCGCCAACTCCGGGTCGCTGCCGAAGCATCTCGAGGAGCTGGCGCAGAAGGACCAGGCAGAGGCGCTCGTCGAGGCCGCGCTCGAGGAGGTGCGGCTGCTCGAGAGCCTCGACTTCTACGACTTCAAGATCTCCGTCAAGTCGAGCCACGTGCCGACGATGATCCGTGCCTACCGGATGCTCTCGGAGAAGGTCGGCTATCCGCTCCACCTCGGCGTCACCGAGGCCGGGACGGTCTTCGCCGGCTCGATCAAGAGTGCCGTCGGGATCGGCACTCTGCTCGCCGAGGGAATTGGCGACACGATCCGCGTCTCGCTCTCCTCCGATCCGGTCGAAGAGCCCAAGACCGCGTACGAGATCCTCAAGGCGCTCGGGCTTCGCGAGCGCGGGCCGGTGATGATCGCCTGCCCGAGCTGCGGCCGGGACAACGTCGGTGTGCACACGCTGGCCGAGGAGGTCGAGTTGCGCCTGCAGGACTACCCGCAGCACTTCGAGGTAGCGGTGCTCGGCTGCGCTGTCAACGGCCCTGGCGAGTCCGGCGACGCCGACTTCGGTATCGCGGGGGGTCGCGACGTCGGCTTCATCTACGCCCACGGCCGCGTCCTGAAGAAGGTGGGCTCGGACATCCTGATCGACGAGCTCTTCCACGAGATCGACAAGTGGATCGCCGACGGAATGCACCGGCCGAAGCGGCTCAAGATGGCGAAGCCGGCGGCCCTCGCCATGGCCGAAGCCTCGCTGATCCCACTGGAATAGGGTCTGGCGAGACCCATGATCGCCCGAGCCTCACAGCTCTTCCTGCCGACCCTGCGCGAGGCGCCCGCCGACGCGGATGCGGCCTCGCACAAGCTCCTCATGCGTGGCGGCTTCATCCGCCAGATGGGCGCCGGGCTCTGGAGCTTCATGCCGCTCGGCTGGCGCGTCCACCAGCGGATCGAGCAGATTATCCGCGAGGAGATCAATGCGATCGGCGGTCAGGAGATGCGCTGCCCGACGCTCACCCCGGCGGAGCTTTGGGAGACGACCGGCCGGATCGACGTCCCGATCCTGTTCCACCTGAAAGACAGCGCCGGCCGTCCGTTCGTGCTCTCGTGGACGCACGAGGAGTCGATGACGTTCCTCGGCGAGGAAATCCAGTCCTACAAGCAGCTACCGCAGGTCTGGTACCACTTCTCGACGAAGGACCGCGACGAGCCGCGTCCGCGCGGAGGACTGCTCCGCCTCCGCGAGTTCATCATGAAGGACTCGTACACGTTCGACGCCGACGAGGCCGGGCTCGACGCCGCCTTCGAGCGCCACCAGGGGGCGTACGCGCGGATCTTCGAGCGGTGCGGGCTCGAGGCCTATCTCACGGAGGCGGAGTCCGGAGTGATGGGCGGAAAAGCCTCGCTCGGCTTCCTCGCTCCCACCGGCTCCGGCGAGAACGAGCTCATGCGCTGCGAGAACGGCGACTACTTCGCGGACGCCGAGGCTGCGCGCGGGATACCGCAGCCACCGGAGCTTCCTCCGCCTCTCGCTGCGCCAGAGCTCGTGGAGACGCCGGACGTCGGCACGATCGAGGAGCTGGCCGCGTTCCTGGGGATCGCGGAGTCGGCGACCTCCAAGGCGCTTCCCGTGATCACGGGCGACCGGCTCGTACTCGCGCTCGTCCGCGGCGACGACCGGCTCAGCCCCGAGAAGCTCGAGACGTTGTTCGAGGCGGCCTTCCGCCCTGCGACCGACGAGGAGATCCGGGCTGCCTTCGGAGCCGGCGGCGGATCGCTCGGACCGGTCGGCGTCGACGTCGAGGTGATCGCCGACGAGGCGCTCCGCGAGGGCCAGTACGTCGCAGGGGCGAACGCGGACGGGAAGCATCTCCGGGGCGTCCAGGCCGGCCGCGACTACGAGCCGTCGTTCGCCGACATCCGGCAAGCCAAGGCAGGCGACGCCTGCGTGGAGTGCGGGGGCACGCTCCACGTCGAGACCGCGATCGAGGTTGGACACATCTTCAAGCTCGGCACGTTCCACTCGAAGGCGTTCGGCGCGACGTTCCTCGACGAGGACGGGAAAGAGAAGCTGCTCGTGATGGGCAGCTACGGCATCGGCCTCGCTCGCACGATGGCCGCGATCGTGGAGCAATGCCACGACGAGGACGGGATCGTCTGGCCGAAGTCCGTCGCTCCGTACGACGCGCACGTCGTCGCGCTACCGGGCGCGGAGGAGATCGCAGCGCAAGCCGCCGAGGCGCTCTCGGCCGCCGGGATGGACGTCCTTCTCGACGACCGCGACCAGCGGGCGGGGGAGAAGTTCGCCGACGCGGACCTGATCGGCTGCCCGATCCGCATCACAGCCGGGAAGAAAAGCCTCGAGGACGGGAAGGTCGACGTCCGTGACCGCGCATCCGGCGACGAGAAGCGGTTGAATGTCGCTGATCTGGCAACAGAGGGGTAGACAATGGCCAAGCGTCGCCGATTCAGTGAGGAAGGATTCGGCCAGACCGTCCAGCGGCTCATGGACGAGCAGGGCGTCACGTACCGCCAGCTCGCCGCGAGCACGGGGCTATCGGCCGGCTATCTCAATCACCTGGTGCACGGGAACCGCCCCGTGCCGTCGAACGACGTCGTGCAGACGCTCTCGCAGGCGCTCGAGGTCGAGCCCGAGCACTTCCGCGAGTACAGGCTCCGCGTGATCACCGAGCGGCTCGAGGCGATGCCGAAGGTGATCGATCGCCTCTACAGACAGCTTGGGACTTAGCTGAGGCCGTAGCGGAGGAAGAGGTGCGAGCCGTGCGTCCGCGCCGAGCGCAGGCGTCCGGCGATCCGGGTATCCGGGAGCAGCTCGACTCCCTCGACCAGACCCAGGCGCGTGGTCGGGCCGCGCCCCGCGAGGACCGGCGCCACGGTGAGGAAGAGCTCGTCCACCAGGTCGGACGCGAGGAGCTCCCCGAAGAGGGTCGGACCTCCTTCCGAGACGATGACGGCGCAGCCGCGCCCACGCAGCACCTCGACCGCAGCCGCTAGGTCGACCGTCTCCCCGGCGTTCACCGCGACGACCTCGGTCGCGTCCGGCACCGCTGCACGCAGGCGAGACGCGGCCCCATCCGTCGTGAGCACGAGCGTGCCGGTCTCGTGGACCGGGTGGCCCGGATCGAACGAGCCACCGGCAGTGATCACCGCGACAAGGGGCTGCTCGGGTCGGCCGCGCCGGGCGCGGAGCTCGGCCAGCGCACTTGCCGCCGGCGGATACGCGCGGTCGATTCGCCACGTCCCCTTCGGCGAGGAGAGCAGCGTGCCCGACCCGACCAGGACGGCATCGGCGCAGGCGCGCAGCAGGGCGAGCATGAAGCGGTCGGCAGCGGCCTCGTCGCCGAGGATCGCATGAGAGCGTGCCAGGCTCGGTACCGCCACGATGCCGTCGAGTGACTGGACGAAGTTCGCGACGACGCACGGCTCCTCGAGCCCGATCGCGGTGCCGTAGAGCTCCGCGAGCTCGTCCGGCACGTCCCACCGGGGCAGATCGTCGTCCTCGGCGAGGACGGTGAACGGGTCAATCACCGGGTCAGCGTAAGGAACTCCGTGCGCAGCGTCGGATCCTCGTCGTAGAGGCCGCGCCAGACGGTCGTGACCGTGACCGAACCGTCCTCCTCGACGCCGCGCATGGCGGTGCACATGTGGGCCGCCTCTAGCTTGACCGCGATGCCGCGGGCGCCGGCGAGCTCCTGCAATCCGTCGGCGATCTCCTCCGCCAGCCGCTCCTGCACCGTGAAGCGCCGCGCATACAGCCGGACGAGCCTCGTGAGTTTCGAGATGCCGAGGATCTCGTCGCCGGCGACGTAGGCGATGTGCGCGCGTCCGTGGAACGGCAGCGCGTGATGCTCGCAGAGCGCGTAGAAGCCGATCGGACCCTCGACGATCTGCGCGTGCCGGCCCTCGACGCCATCGGGCCGCTC
>Ga0207693_10000661_pt1 | contig 30947 bp, 29 predicted proteins | sample LARL81metaG_FD_184347 | JGI IMG/M metagenome (GOLD analysis project Ga0207693, IMG submission 184347) | Corn, switchgrass and miscanthus rhizosphere microbial communities from Kellogg Biological Station, Michigan, USA - LAR L8-1 metaG... | ecosystem: Host-associated > Plants > Roots >... | reverse complement strand
AGGCCAACTACGGAAATACCAATCATGCCTATGAAAAGGGCATCGAGCCATCTGTAACGATCTTCGGGGCCTAATCCATGGGTTTCCTTTCCGTCCATTGAGTTCACCTTCCTGTCCAAAACTGGTCAAGGAACCTTGCATGATCTTTTTACATCGAGAGGCATTTGTCAGTCTGTGACCCTGGTCACGGTGTGGATGTACTCACAAAACAGTGCAGCGCCCAACCCAGCAACTGGCGTAACATCCCCATATCCCATATCACTCAGTGCCGAATTGGCCAAGGGCTTTGAAGCGATTGTCCCTGTTTAGGTCAAGCATCCTGCCCGATGACATTACTCGATATGACACCACGCGACGCATCAGGAACCGAGCGTATAATCCTCGGACACTTGCAACAGTTTGTGATGGAGGAAGACAGGCATGCGATCAGTTCTGATCACGGGTACGAGCAAAGGGATAGGATTCGAGACCGCGCTTGCATTCGCCCGGGCTGGATATCGCGTGCATGCGACGATGCGCAACCCATTACAGTCGCCCGCACTGGACAAAGTGGCCGGTGAAGAGAGTCTAGCCATCACCGTAAGCGGCATCGACGTGGACCCAGATATTTGCATTTCGCGCCACCGAAGTGATCTCGGCTAGCGGATCGATGGATCCAAAATCGGTTGTGCCGGCAGTTGCGACTACTGCCATCGGCAGTAATCCCTGCTTCCTCAGATTCTCCAATGCATCTCGCAGGGATGCCGGGCGCATCCGAAAGTCGTTGTCAACGGCAATGCGCAACACCGAGTCCATTCCAAGTCCCAGTTGCGCAGCGGATTTCTCCACTGTGAAATGCGCGAACTCGGAGCAGAGGATGCGCAAGCCACGAGCTTCGGGTGGAAGCCCTGCTTTCTGAGCCGACCAATTCCAATGCTTGTGTAGGAACGTATCGCGTGCGAGCAGTAGTCCCATGTAGTTCGATTGAGAGCCTCCAGCTGTAAAGGTGCCATCCGCCGCGGAAGAAAATCCGAATTCTGAGCACAGCCAGCGGATCATTTTCTGTTCGATGATCGTTGCGATGGGGGCTTGATCAAACGAGTCCATTGACTGATTGAGCGCGCTGATTACCACTTCGGAGGCCAGGGAGGTGATCAAGGGTGGGCAGTGCAGATGGGCCGCTGCGCGGGGGTTGCTGATATTGATCGAATTGGCGATCACGGTGCGAAGGGTCTCCGCGATCTGCTCTGATGGAGCAGCCTGTGAGGACAGAAAATCTGGCGGAAGAACTGTCGCTAGTGCGTTTGGTTTCTTGCCGGAATAGGGCTCGCTCGGTAGTGATTCGCAGACGATCTGCGCAATTTGCGCGATCCGGCGCTGGTACTCGGATTTGCTTTCGGCGGAAGAAGTCAGAAACTCGGAGTCAAACAAGAAGACCTCGGGAGGACTCGGATGCGGAGTTAAGATTTACGCAATCCGACGATCAAGGAAACGACTCCACCGGCAATAAGAACAACGCCGACAGCTGGCGGTAACCTTTCGCTGCTTTCAGTCTGGACGCTGAATTTGGCGTCGCCGATCTTGACGCCATGCTTTTCCTGATGCGGAACCGGAACAATGAACGAGAGTACGCCCAAAATCAGCAGCAACGCGCCGACAATAGTGAGACCCTTCATCGAGAACTCCTTGTTCAACAAAACGACTACTGATAATACATAAAAGCACGGCTCGGGAGTGTTTTGCGGCCTGTTTGGGAAGCGCTGGAAACAACAGGCTGAACCGCCGAGAGCGTAGAGGACTTCCGCTGAGGGCGCAGAGAGGAGTCTCAAGTATCTGAGTGCAGTCCTGGCAATTTTCTAGGAAATTGCTATCGTTGGGGTGGATTTGTGACCAAGGAGCGCACTGATGAAGACTGGCAAGCTTGCCCACACGTTTCGGGTTGAGAGCGGGAAGCATTTTCGGCTGAAAGATTTCGATCCGGCTGATACGGGCCACTTGAAATCGAAGGAGCATGCGGAGGAGGCCTTGCAGAAGGAAGTCCTTCGAACCGCGGAACTGCAGGACAAGCTCTACGCGCAGGATAACTGGGCGCTGTTGCTTATTTTTCAGGCTATGGACGCGGCAGGCAAAGATGGCGCTATAAAGCATGTGATGTCGGGCGTGAATCCCCAAGGTTGTCAGGTGTATTCATTCAAGGCTCCATCCGACCGCGAACTACAGCACGATTTTCTCTGGCGTACGACGTGTGATCTGCCTGAGAGAGGACACATCGGAATCTTCAACCGTTCTTATTACGAAGAGGTTCTGGTGGTGCGGGTGCACCCGGAAATTCTGAAGAGCCAGAAAACACCCCCATCTTTAGTGGGCAAGAAGATTTGGGATGAGCGATTTGAGGATATCCGATGTTTCGAGCGGCACATGACGAGGAACGGGACTGTCATCCGCAAATTCTTTCTGCATGTATCAAAAAAAGAACAGAAGAAACGGTTTCTCGAGCGGCTGGACGAACCGGAAAAGAACTGGAAGTTTTCGGCGAGCGATGTGCGGGAGCGCGCATGCTGGGACGATTATCAGGATGCGTATGAAGAAATGATCCGCAACACGGCGACCGAACATGCACCATGGTATGTCGTGCCTGCCGATAACAAGTGGTTCACACGGCTAGTGATTTCGACCGTCGTGGTAGATACGTTAGAGTCGCTTGATCTTGCATATCCGAAAGTGTCCGATGAAAAAAGGAAGGAGTTGCAGGCAGCAAAAACCTCACTGTTGAAGAAGTGAGAACGCGGTGCTGACAGAGTTGCCCTAGATTCTTTTTCGAGTGTAGTCGATCTGGGCCGTTCGTGGCCTTGCACAGCTATTTTCGGCATGGACGATGAGGCTTATAGAAACGCGGCCGAGATCCGCGAAGAATACGGGATGTTTCCCGATGCGGTGTTTCGTAAGGGAAGAATGGAGTTCCTTGACAAGCTTCTGCGTACTGCGGAAAAGCGCGGTTTTTTCTTTTACAAACTGGACCCCATCTTTGAGGACAATGCGCAGCGGAACCTGACATCGGAGTTCTCGGCCCTCGAGGAATAGTGATCGTGCATATGTCCTGCCCCTCTTGGACTTTCCAGGATTGCTTACCAGGATTACCATAGTTGAACGTCAATTCCCTCCGGAGAAACCTTAGAATGGGCCGATCAGGCATTCCTCATAGTCTGTTGCGTTTAGTGTGCGCGTTTCTGTTCACCGGGTTGCTGGCCGTCACTGCGATGACGCAGACCAAACCCGAGCGGCAGTCGAAGGCCGCGAAAGCCGCACAGGCTCAACCTGCTTCGCCGAGTCCGTCAGCAACCGCGAACTCCAGTGACAAGGATAAGGAAAACGAAGACACCAAGCCCGAGGAAAAGGTGTTCAAAGGCATGAAGTACCGACTGATCGGCCCGTTCCGTGGAGGCCGATCGCTGACTGCCTCTGGCATTCCCGGCGATCCGACCACGTACTACTTTGGCGCAACCGGTGGAGGCGTCTGGAAGTCGACCGATGCAGCCATGACGTGGTCTCCGGTCTTCGATAAGGAAGGAACCTCCGCGATTGGCAGCATCGCCGTCGCCAACTCGAATCACAACGTGGTGTATGTAGGGACAGGCGAGGCTTGTATTCGTGGCAACATCTCGCACGGAGACGGCGTATATAAGACGCTCGACGGAGGTAAGACGTGGAAGAACGTAGGCCTGCGCGACTCGCGCGCCATTGGGAAAGTCATCGTCAATCCTTCGAATCCGGACATCGCGTTTGTAGCGGCATTGGGACATCCCTATGGGCCGAATACCGAGCGCGGAATTTTCCGTACCACCGACGGCGGCAAGACGTGGGAGAAGGTCTTATATAAAGACGAAAATACCGGCGGCATCGACGTTTCCTTCGATCCCCACAATCCCAACATTATTTTTGCGGCGCTGTGGCAGGCGCGACGGACGTCATGGAGCATGGCGAGCGGCGGTCCGGGGAGTGGACTGTATCGCTCAACCGATGGCGGAACGACCTGGAAGCATCTCGAAGAACATGGATTTCCAAAGGGTCCCTACGGCAAGATCGGCGTCGCTGTGGCGGCGAATTCGGACCGAGTTTATGCGCTGATCGAGGCACACAACGCTGATGGAGGCCTCTATCGTTCGGATGATGGCGGCGAGTCGTGGCAGTTGGTGAACCCGAACCACAGCCTATGGCAGCGTCCCTGGTACTACATGCACGTGATCGCCGACCCGCGCGATGAAAACGTGCTCTACATCATGGATGTAGATGCCTACAAATCGACTGACGGCGGACATCTGTTTAACAAGGTCCACGTGCCCCATGGCGACAATCATGGGTTGTGGATTGATCCTGCGAACACCAACCGCATGATCGCGTCCAACGACGGCGGTGTTACCGTGACGCTTGACGGCGGCAAGAACTGGACTCCTCAGGATAATCAACCGACGGCGCAGTTCTATCACGTTACAACCGATACCGCGACACCATATCGTGTGTACGGGGCGCAGCAGGATTCCGGTACGGTGGCGATCACCAGCCGCAGCGACGATGGCTCAATCAGCCGCACGGATTGGTACGACGTAGGCGGAGGCGAGGCAGGATATATCGCTCCGTATCCTCCGGATCCGAACATTGTTTATGCCGCGGATTACCAGGGCAATATTACGCGCTATGACCGGCACATCGGCCAGGTGAAGTCCATTACCGAACAACCGGAATTGTCGGACGCGCATGGCGCGGCCAATCTCGAACACCGATTCCAATGGACTGCCCCGGTCATGATTTCTCCGCACGATCCAGAGACGCTATATCACGCGGGGGAGCAGTTGTTTAAAACGACGGACGGCGGAGTTCATTGGCAGACGATCAGCCCTGATCTCACCCGAAACGATAAGAGCAAGCAGAAGGTATCCGGTGGCGATATCACGCTGGATGACTCTGGAACGGAATATTACGATACGATTTTCGCGCTTGCCGAGTCCACGCTGAAGAAGGGTTTGCTGTGGGTGGGTACGGACGACGGATTGATCCAGCTCTCGCAGGATGAAGGCAAGACTTGGATGAACGTCACTCCGAAGGATATGCCGGAGTGGAGCCGGGTCAGTCAGATCGATGCCTCGGTTTTTGAAGCAGGCACAGCCTACGTTGCGGTGGATCGTCATCAGTTTGATGATCTGAAGCCGTATATCTTCAAGACCAGCGATTACGGCAAGACGTGGACGAAACTAGGGAACGGAATTCCCGACACGACTTTTGTGCGTGTGGTCCGCGAGGATCCGAAGAAACGGGGCCTTCTTTACGCGGGTACCGAAACGGGTGTTTTCGTGTCGTTTGACGACGGGGCGAATTGGCGCGCTCTTAAGCTGAATCTGCCGACCACGCCAATTCACGATCTAGTCGTAAAAAACAGCGATCTGGTGGTAGCCACTCATGGCCGCGCGTTCTGGATTCTCGACGACCTAGCCCCTTTGCGGCAGTACAGCGACGAGACTGCCAAGAAAGACATATTCCTCTACAAGCCATCAACGGCGTACCGCATTCAAGCGGGAGCAGGGGGAGAGAGGCGTCCTTCGAAGCGAAACGGACAAAATCCCCCAGCGGGGGCGGTGATTTACTACTACCTGAAAGATGCACCCAAAAAGGATACAGAAGCAAAGGTCGAAATTCTGGATGCTTCCGGGAAGGTCATCCGCGAATATTCCAGTATGGAATATGACTCTTTGGAAGAGCCTCTCGACCCCGATGATAAGAAGCCCGAGAAACAGCTTAAGCCGGATGCAGGTTTGAACCGTTTTGTGTGGGATTTGCGCTATGAAGAAGCGCGGCATGTTCCCGGGTACTACCTCTGGGAATATGGCTCCGGCGCGCGAGGGCCTGTGGCTGTGCCTGGACACTATCAGGTGCGGCTGACCATTGGCGGACAAAGCCAGACAACCGACTTCGATTTAAAACTCGATCCTCGAGTGAACATCAGCCAGGCGGACCTCGAGGCGCAGTTCAACCTGCTCATCCAGACGCGGGATGAACTAAATCGCGTCTATGACGCAGTTAACCAGATTCAAGATGTGCGCTCCCAGCTGGCGGGCTTGAAGAGGAGGCTGCCGGAGAATGCCAGCGCGAAGAACATCGTTACAGCCGCCGATGGCCTTGAGAGGAAGCTGGTGGCAGTGCGAGACGACATCATCAATTTGGATATCAGCGCCAATGAGGACTCGCTGGCGTATCCTCCTCAGTTGGATGCCAAACTCGCGTTCCTGGCAATGGATGCAGGTTCAGCTGATGCCGCGCCGACCGAGGCCGAGCAGCGGCAACTGGAAAGGCTGAAGCGGCAGAGCGGGGAACTCCTTTCCAAGTGGGATGAACTGCAACGCCGGGAATTGGCGGCTTTCCAAAAGCTAACGGCGGAAGGAAGCCTGTCGACCGTGATGGTGCCCCCGGCGGGCCGGTCGACCGAGGAGTCGGTAGCAGCTCATTGAGGGATAAGGGGATAGGGGCATGGGCAGCGTTGGGTATCGCGCCCATGCCTGAACCTCTGGCCTATTACGTCCGTGCATAAAAATGGCACTGTTGTGCCCTGTCCTTTCTCCACAGTCGCTGCTATTGTGCCGATAGTGTTGGTGAAGTTCCTCCCCTGAAGGTGAACGAATCGATCCGACTGGGGGGCGTCTATGAAAATGATGCATCTGTGCTATGCGGCGATCGGATTTGCGGTGGCCCGCTGGATATTTCGGCGGCAGGCATTGCCGGTAGTCGACCCGGTTACACGGTTCCGTTCACAGGGCCTTTTGTAGGAACGGTTTGAGTGTTCGGGCGCGCGCACCCGTTGCGCCTTCCATTTCGTCAACGCGCGCCCTCCGTTTCCCTTCCTCCTGAAGTACTGTTACTAAGGTTTGCCCGTCTTCTCTGCGTTTGTACCTACCCTTCATACAATGAATTCAGAGACCTCTCGTGGGACTTTGCGGGAGCGGTCTGTCTGAACGGGTTTCATGCGATCGGCAAGCATAATTCGTGTGGTTTTTTATCTCGCCATTCTGGCGTACATTGTGCCGGCGAAGATTGCTGCGCAAGATGATCCGAACGACGTCCCTCTCGGAGACGTCGCCCGCCAGATGCGCAAGAAGACGCCTTCCAATGCGAAGCCGGTAATCGATGACGACAACCTTCCGCAAGTGATGGAGCAAGCGAACCGTCCGCATGAGTTCGGATCAGGATTGCGATTCCTCATGTCGGGAGAGATCCAGGGTTTTCAAGTCCAGACGCCCGACGTGACCTGTAGCCTCTCGTTCACGGCGAATGTGAAAACGCTTCTTTCGCCGCAATACAACCAGATGGACCTTCCCGCCTCAGAACTTCCGAAAATAGATGCGAAGGCGGTAATCGAAGGGGATGCTTTAACAGTGCCTCTTTTCAATGGTACGCAATGGCACCTGAGTGAACTCGTAGTTGCTATAACCGTCCTGAAGAGGGCAGGATCGGTTATCGGAACGCTCGGCGCAAGTGCCGACCCCTTCGAGCAGGTGCGTCCTGAAAAGAAGCCGGACCAGACACTTGTTTACCGTATGCGTGCGGCGGGAGGACCTTGGCAGAGATCGGTCTTTAGCGCGCCATTGAATCTTGATCTTGGGCCCGATGACGAGTGGCATTGGGCGATTGTTCAGGCCAAGGGATACCCACCGGACATACCGAGTGAAAAAAGTCTAGACGCTCATGCGTCCAAACAGCCCCAGACTCAGATCTTGCCAGTCTCATTGGACGTTCCACAAACCGATGGGGCCGCTTCTGTCCTCAAAACTCCAGAGTAGGTTCGCTCTTACCTGCGTCAATCTTCCCGATCCTTCAGGTGCCACAATCGTCACAATTCTGGATTTCCTCGCATGCTAGACTAACCTCAATCCCTGTAAATTGAGGCAAAACATGAAATTTGGCGTCATCATCTTTCCCGGTTCCAATTGCGATCACGATGCCTATTGGACGATTCAGCACGTCGGCAAGCAACCGGTGACATTCCTCTGGCACGAGTCGCATGATCTCCAGAATTGTGACGCCATTATTGTTCCTGGTGGATTTGCTTTCGGAGACTATTTGCGGACCGGCGCCATCGCAAAATTCTCACCCGTCATGGAGTCTGTGCGAAACTTCGCCAAGGGTGGAGGATTGGTGCTAGGCATCTGCAATGGATTCCAGATCCTCTGCGAGTCAGGGTTGCTTCCGGGCGCCTTAATGCGGAACATCGGCCTGAAATACGTTTGCAAGCCGGTCTACGTTCGTGTCGAGAATGCCGAAACCCCATTCACCAATTCCTGCTCCCCAGGCGAAATTCTGACCATTCCCATCGGGCATATGGAAGGGAACTACTTCTGCGATCCGGCCACTTTGGAAGAACTGAAACGCGACAATCGTATTGTGTTTCGTTACTGTGCTCGGTCCGGCGAGACCACAGTGGCCGCGAACCCGAACGGATCACTCGACAACATCGCCGGGATCTGCAGTCCGGGCCGTAACGTTGTCGGAATGATGCCGCATCCCGAACGCGCCGCCGAACCCGAACTTGGCTGCATCGACGGAGTAAAAGTCTTCCAGTCGATGGTTGGTTCGCTCGTTCCGCGCTGACAAAAAATTCTTCTTGTTGATCAACAGGCTTTCGGTATATCGTCATCGCTTCTTCCCCTGTAGTCGGCCCCCAAATCTTGATTTCGCAATCGTGCACGCAGGGAGGCGTGTCTCCAATGACACCGAAGCAGATTCTCGATTCCTTTTCCGAAACCTTAATGCGGGATGAGCGTATTCTGAGCCCGCAAGAGCGGGCGCTGCTTGTCAGCTTGTTGCAGCACGCGAAAACGGCGGCAGGGGCAAACCCTGAAACGCATGAGGCAGTCCGAAACGTGATTGCTTCGGCGATCGGCGAGACCGTTGCCCAGCGCGCGTTTTCAGTGCTAGGCGGCAGTATTGTCGAACGAATCATTGAAAGCAGTTCCGCGACGGTGGGAGAGGCGCTCGCCGGGCGCACGGAATTCATGGGGACTCCGACGCCACCGGGTCCGCAACCACAACATCCAGGCGTGAAAGCTCCACCCAGGGAACCGCAACCGCCGACTCAGGCACCGACTCAGCCACAGCCGCCAGGCCACGCGCCGCATAAGGCGCCCAAACAACCCCAGCCACCAGGAAAGCCGATGCGGGATGCTCCGCCACCTTCTCCCGCGCAGCCGCAACATCCGGGTGGCTCGATCACTCGCGAGGTGGTTAAAGCCAGTAGCGTCGCATTCGCGGAACACCCGGAGTTTTTGAGGGCGAACTGTGTTGTTCTTGACGAATTCCTCGCGCCGCAAGAGTTGAAAGAACTGACGCGCTTCACTCTCGACCATGAGGCAGACTTTCTCTCGAGCGAGGTTTACTCACCGACGGCTCAGATGGGCGTAATCAACGATGATTACCGGCGCTCTCGAGTCCTGATGGACTTACCTGAGCAGCAGGAGATGATTCTGTCTCGGATCAAGTCTGTACTGCCGCAGGTACTCGAAAGACTTGGGATGGAAGAATTCGCGATCGCGGATACAGAAGTGCAGATCACCGCGAGCAACGATGGCGACTTCTTCCTTTGTCATGACGACAACGGAAGCGACGGTGTAGCCTCGCGGCATCTCACATTCGTGTATTTCTTCCATCGGGAGCCGCGTCCGTTTGAGGGCGGGGAACTCCGCATCCACGATTCACATCTGCAGAACGGTTTGTACGTCAGCGATGGGAGTTATCAAACGATCCTCCCTCAACAGAACCAGATCGTCTTCTTCCCATGCGAACTGATGCATGAGATCACACCGGTGAAGTGTTCGTCGCAGGACTTCGCCGATAGCCGCTTTACGCTTAACGGATGGCTTCGTCGATAAACAACTCGGCCTGGCTCGACTGGATGGCGGGACTCATGGGGGAAGTGTCGCGGCAGACCTGCTCGGCGGCATTTCCTCCGGAGCTCTATTACTGCCTCCTGGATGAGTTGCCTTTGCATTTGCTTCCGCGGTTGCTTCCCGGATCCGGAACGGAGGCCAGCCGCGACCTCGTCTTGAATCCGGACTGCAAGCTTTGCGCGGCAAACGAACTGCCACAAGAGCTTGCAGAACAACAGGAATTCCTTTCGGCCTTTGCCTTGCAATATCCGATTGCCTGGGTTCGAAATGAGTATGCAGTTTTTTTTAATCCCTTCTGGGTTGGCCCGAAGCTCGAGTTGCTGATTCGTGAGTTGCGATCGGACCAGCCGATTCCAGAGTCATTGTCCGCTTCTGCACGATCTATTCTGGAGGCCGCAGGAATCTTCATTTCCGTACCTTCAATCGAGCAACGCCGAATGGAGAGAGAACTGGCTCTGCGCAAGGCTTCCGAGTTGTTCCATACGCGAGGATACGCTCCACTTCACGGATTGATTCACCCGTTCCACATTGCCGCATTGCGCCGATATTATCGTCATCGGATCCGTAGTGGGATGATTCCACTTGGAGATGGCCAGAGTCCGCGCCGGTACGTTGCCTACAACGACCCGGTAGCACGGTTCTTCCATAGTCAAATCGCAACTACTCTCAGCGAGGTTGTGGGCGAGCCCATAAAGCCTTCCTACGTATATCTGGCTTCTTATCTCAGCGGAGCGGAGTTGAAGAAACACGTCGACCGAGAACAATGTGAGTTCAGCATAACTCTGTGCCTGGATTTCTCGCCTGAGCCGGAATTTGCAACGCCATGGCCGATCTGCCTGAATACGCCTCGCGGCAAAGTGACCGTTTACCAGACGCTAGGTGATGGCCTGGCCTACCGAGGAACGAAACTACCGCATTACCGCTCTAAACTAGGCGAAGGACAGACGTCCACTTCCATCTTCTTCCATTATGTAGCGGCGAATTTCATGGGATCGTTGGATTAGGCCGTTTTCGGTTAGCGCAATCCAGAAATCAAGTACAAAACTGAAAGCGTCTGATTGTAGCTGTATGCGAAGCTCTTACCATCGCGGCTTACAACGACGGGTGCAACCATGACGACTCCCGCTGGGGCTCCCGGTTTCAGTTCTTGTAGCACCGTTTCCTTTCCAGTTGCCACATTCATCGCATACACGCTGCTGGGAAAATCCCCCGAGTGATATCCGTAGAGGAGAGTGCCGTCCTCAGACCATTGCACCGGAGCAAAGTTGGTGTCGTGGTCAACGAGTTTCTTGGGCTCACCGCCTTTCATCGGGTAAGCAGATATGGGGCCGCTGTATCCTTTTCCCACGATGAAGTTCCCGTCTGGGGAAACGGGCCCGCAGAAAATACCGTCCGGCGTGACCGCTGTTGAATGCCCATCGGACAGATCAACGACGTAGCACTTGGCCGCACCCCCGGTTTCGTCCGCCGTGACGACCAGTTTTTGACCATCAGGCAGAAAGCGGGCCCATCCGCTATGCACATGCCGGACCCCCGCGACTTGAATCGTGCGTGGCTGGCCTGCGCCAACTGGAAGCAGAGTAATCTTCGTTGGTTCGCCAATCGATATCGATACTGCCCATTTTCCATCGGGTGACAGGCCACCAGAACTGCCCTCTCCGAGACGTACCGGCAGTCCCCCATCCACGCGCCGCATAACTACCGCATAGTTCGGTCCGGCAGCATCGCTGGCGTCTTCGAACAGAACCGACTTTCCGTCGGCGGAGATTTCTCGCGCCGAGTTCCAATCGTGCCACGAGAGGTCCACATCTTCCTTGCCAGCGCGAGTGAAACCCATCTCGAGGCGGCTGGATGTGAGCGCCACTAGAACCCGCCCGTCAGAGGAGATATCGTGCAGCACAATGCCCATGGGAACATCGAGCAATTGCCGAACTTTTCCTGATAGATCTACCGCCATCAAGTTGAGGGCATTGCCCTTCGCAATCGCGGTAAACCAGATTTCCTTTCCGTCGTGTCGCCATGCCAGACCGCTCTCCGCTTCCCAGCCCGAGCACAGCGTTCGAACATGTCCCGATAAATCCGCTACCGAGACGACTCCCTGAGTGTCCCAGAGTGTGGGGTGATCCATAAAAGCGATCTGATCTCCGCGAGGAGAGAACCGGATATTGCTGATCCATCCAGCGCTCTGGTAGAGGACGTGGCCCATCGGATATTCGAGACGGCTGTGGCCTTCGAAATCGTGAACTACGGCCAAGTCGCCTTTTGCGTCCCAGTCGGCCCAGCGAACGTCAGAAAGCAGTTCCTTGGGACCTCCTCCCGCCAACGGAGCGCTCGCAAGCATGCCATTGGCTACCTCCAATTGCCCGGTGTGAGAGCCCCCTACAACCAATGCCAGATCATTGTTTGGCGATATACCAAGCAGGACTGCGTTGCTAAATTCCAACGGCTGCGAGAGAAGGGAATTGCCGACAGTCGAGAAAAGCTGCACCGGCTTGTTGTTCCATGCCGCTCCGTAAATGATTGACTGTCCGTCAGGAGTGAACCGCGCGGAGTAAATAGTTCCGGATTCGAACGTAAGGCGGCGATAAGTCGGACTCGAAGTTGGCGTACGCAGCAACTGGCTGATAACCAGCAGCCCAGTCGCAATCGCAAGTACTGCCGCCACGACCCAAGGAAGGGCGATGCTCGATCTTTCCTTATTCTCGGGCAGCGGCTTTACTTTCACGGACGTCGAGCCAGAAATTGTCTGTAAGGCGAAGACTAGGTCTCTGGCTGACTGAAAACGATTCTCAGCTTCCTTCTCCAGACAATGCCGCAAGACTTCCTGATAAGTATCGGGAATCGCTGCCTGTTCCAGGTTCGCATTGGGCGGCTCTTCGCGCAGTACAGCGGTCATGGTGTCAACTTCTGTTTCACCCCTGAACGCGCGTTTGCCAGACATCATTTCGTAAAGAATTGCTCCGAAACTGAAGATATCGCTGCGATGGTCGACGGTCTTGCCCCGTAACTGCTCGGGAGACATATACGCGACCGTCCCTACGACCGCGCCGTGTTTCGTCACGGTGGTCATGCTTTCGATGGAGCGGTCTTGATCCGGAGTGGGCTGCAGCTTCGCTACCCCGAAATCAAGAATCTTGATTCGGTCGTCCTGGGTAAGGAAAAGATTCTCAGGCTTTAAGTCGCGATGAACGATGTGACGCTCGTGTGCCGCGCTGAGTCCTTGCGCAATCTGGATGGCATAAATTGTCGCGGCTTTTACCGGGACTGGACCTTCGCCGAGCCTTGTGCGCAGAGTTTTCCCTTCGAGCAGTTCGGAAACGATATAGGGATTTGTGCCCTCAAAGCCGACATCGTAAATAGCGAGAATATTCGGATGATTGAGAGCCGCGGCCGCGCGCGCTTCCTGCTCGAATCGGCGGAGATGCTCCGGGTTCTGGCTTGAAGCCGGCCGTATCAGTTTCAGGGCAACATCGCGTCCAAGACGTTCGTCGCGAGCCCGGAATACTTCTCCCATGCCTCCCGCGCCAATCTTCTCGAGGACTCGATAGTGACCAACCAACTGACCGATCATGCGAACGCCTGAAAAGGGGTAGCTAGGCATGTTAGGGTGCTGCGCCAAGCACGTCAATAGCTTCGAAAACGCGCAGAAACAACCACGCAAGGTGCTAAACTGATCGCCGCCGTGGGTCACCTTTCGACACTACCGCCTCCACCTCCTTCTTGCTCGGATTGCTCCACGAAAACGCAACCGGCGGGAGGAGGAACGCCTACACAGTCGGCCTCCAGAATGTGGAAGTCGAGCGATGGAAAGTTTCGGCTGGATACCCCGACTTCGAGCGTCATCTCCGATCCGGCCCAGCAAAAGACGATCCTGCTGGATCACATCAAGAAAGAAGCAACCATCCTGCCAACTCCCCCCGCCAGTGCTGGGAGCCCAGCGGGAACTCCTCCGCAACCACCGGCAGCTTTGGGTCAGGCTACGCCCATGAAGGTGGAAGATCTGGGCAAGTCGATGATCGAGGGACACGAGGTCGAGGGCAAGCGCTTCACCTTGCCAGCGTTTACCCCACCCCAGATGCCGGGAATGCCGAAAATGCCGCGTGCTCCGAAGGCGCCAGGCGCTTCAGCTGGGGCCGTCGCACCGGGCGCTCCCGAGCCGCCGCAAATGCCGAAATTGCCTCAAGTGCCGAGCGTTACTGAGGTGTGGACAAGTGTAAAGCTGAAGACTCCCGTTCTTACTAAAGTGACCACGGCGGCTGGCGAGCAAACGACTTACTGTAAGCCGGTGTCGATGGACGAGCCCCATCCTTCGATCTTTCAAATTCCGCAGGGATACAAGATCAAACCCCCGAAAGTTTAGGAGCGGCTGATCCTCGTGCTATAATTTGAGTTCGCCTGCATTCATATCGAGGCTATCCAGTGATCTCCTCCAAGGGCGAATCCTGCGCCATCCAAGATCTTTAAACGCGAGGTCGAACCATGTCCGGCCATTCAAAATGGGCCACAATTAAGCATAAAAAGGGCGCGCTCGACGCCAAGCGCGGCAAGATTTTTACCCGCCTCATCAAAGAAATCAGCATAGCCGCCAAAAACGGCGGAGGCGATCCTGATTCCAATCCGCGGCTGCGCACCGCCATTCTGGCGGCCAAGTCGGAGAATATGCCTGCTGACAACATCAAGCGTGCAATCCAGCGCGGCACCGGCGAACTCCCCGGCGCCGTCTATGAAGAGTTCTCGCTTGAAGGGTACGGGCCGGGCGGCGTCGCGGTTCTGCTCGACATTAATACCGACAATCGCAACCGCACGGTGAGCGAAATCCGTCACGTCTTCGGCAAGAACGGCGGCAACATGGCCTCGGCCGGCGCCGTTGCGTATCTGTTCCACAAAAAGGGTGACATCATCATCCCAAAGTCTGCCGCGAAAGAAGACGATTTGATGAACATTGTCCTCGAATCCGGCGGCGAAGACTTGCATGATGACGGGGACAACTGGGAGATTCTCACCGAACCCTCCGCCTACGAAGCCGTACTCGAAGCCGTGAAGCACGCTGGTATCACTCCCGCATCCGCCAGCGTCGCATACATACCGCAAAACTACATCAAGCTCGAAGGCCAGCAGGCTGGAACGATGATTCGCTTGATGGAAGCACTCGAAGAACACGATGATGTGCAGAACGTTCACGCGAACTTCGACATCGATCAGAAACTCTTGGAAGAGGTTGCTGGTTAACTTTTTTGCGCGCGCAACTAAAGCCGCCCACATGCGGGCGGCTTTTGTTTTGCGGTCGTGCACTTTGCGAACCGAAGTTTTCAACACTTTCGTGGAAAATGCTGTGCAAAACGGGCAAAGTAGTAACGTAAGTGACTCGTAGACTGTTGCTTCAGCATTTTGCACCGTAGTAAGTGCTGGCACTTTCGTGCTGCAACCAGCGAGCAATCATCATTGAAAGTGAGACTCGACAAGATCCTGGTCGATCGCGGATTGGCAGCATCGCGCGAACGTGCGCAAGCACTCATCCTGGCCGGAAAGGTTCTAGTTGACGAGCAGAAGGTCGATAAATCCGGCGCACAAGTGGAAGACTCCTGTACGCTTCGTCTTCTTGGCGCAGATCTGAAGTACGTGAGCCGAGGCGGATTGAAACTCGAATGCGCCCTGAATCACTGGAGCATCTCGGTAGCCGGGCGCATTTGTCTTGATGTCGGAGCATCAACCGGCGGGTTCACCGACTGCTTGCTGCAGCATGGAGCGTCGCACGTGATCGCCATCGACACTGGCTATGGCCAATTCGATTTCAAGTTGCGCCAAGATCCGCGTGTGCGTTTGCAGGAAAAGACGAATGCCCGGTACCTGACCGCGGATGCGTTAGGTGAGATCGTGGACTTTATCGCGATGGATGTCTCGTTCATCTCCGCGACTTTGGTACTGCCAGCCGTAGTAAACGCGAGTCTCCCGCCAGCGCGGTCGGGTCGGCAGATAGTGGTCCTGGTGAAACCTCAGTTCGAGGCCGGTCGAGAGTATGTCGGCAAGGGCGGAATTGTGCGCGATCCACAGGTACAACAAGCAGCTATCGACAAGGTTCGAGGAACACTTGTGGGACTCGGGGCTCAAAAAACCGATGCCATTGACTCCCCGATTCTCGGAGCCGAAGGCAATCACGAATTCCTGCTGTACGGTCTTTTCTGAAAACCGCTCAGCCGCTGTACGAAGTGGCGAAAGGCCCCGCTTTCGGTACAATCACTGTTTCACCATGGCACAGGCCAATCCCCAGGCATCTCCTCAGAAAACGGCAGCGATAATCTCGCGTCCGGATCGTCCCGAAGTCGGCAAACTAGTCCCAGGTTTGCTTTCGTGGCTGGTCGAGCACGGATACAAGGTAGTGACTGATCTGGAAACGTCGCAATACGCCCCGGGACAGGAAGTCGTGGCTCGGTCCGAACTGGGAGCAAGGCCCCTTGATCTGGTCGTGGTGCTCGGTGGCGATGGCACGCTGCTCTCCGCAGCACGTGCAACCGCTGCCATCGATGTACCACTGCTGGGTATCAATCTCGGATCTCTGGGATTCTTGACCGAAGTTCCTCCTCAATCGATGTACAAGATGCTCGATGCCATCGCACTGGGCCATGCCGCCGTCGAACATCGAGCGCTGATGCATTGCGAATTGCGCCGCGGCGACCATGTTCGAGGCAGTTATCTCGTGTTTAACGACGCCGTTGTTAACAAAACCGCGCTGGCACGTTTGAACACTTATGACCTTTACATTGATAAGGTTTTTGTATCCAGCTATCGCGCGGACGGAATGATCGTGGCTACGCCAACCGGTTCGACTGCATATTCACTTTCCGCCGGTGGACCGGTGCTGATGCCAACCGTGAAGGCTCTTGTGGTCACACCCGTAGCTCCGCATGCTCTAACCCACCGGCCCTTGGTAGTGCCCGACTCTTCAGAGATCGAGATTCTACTCCGCAGCGAGGAAGAGGTTGCTTACCTCAGCCTGGATGGCCAACCCGGTCTCGATTTGTGCGATGGCGACCGCGTCATTTGCCGGCGCTCGCAACACGAGGTGAACTTATTTCGAACTGGAACCGAGTTCTTCCAGGTCTTGCGCAGCAAGTTGAAGTGGGGAGAACGCCAAGCTTAACGTTCAAGGCGGAGCAGGTCGGCGGCCGTTTCTCGTCGTCGGACGATTTTAGCCGATTTCCCGCGCACCAATATTTCTGCCGGGCGAGGCCGCGTGTTGTAATTAGAAGACAAGACCATCCCATAAGCGCCGGCGTCGAGAATGGCTAACAGATCGCCTTCACTCACAACAGGCAATTCACGGTCCCGGGCGAAGAAGTCACCAGTTTCGCAGACCGGACCCACAATATCTGCGGTCTCGTTTCTCTCGAAATCATCCGGCTGCCGCGTGACCGGAACTATCTGGTGAAATGCGTTGTACAGCGCGGGTCGAATCAGATCATTCATCGCCGCGTCGACAATCAGAAACCGCTTGCCGTTGTTCGTCTTCTTATAGATGACGGATGTGAGCAAGATACCCGCGGGACCGATAATCGATCGTCCCGGCTCCAGCAAAAGGTGAACGCGCAGAGACCGTAGAGGGGACGAAAGCGCCCGTGCATATGCAGCAACCTGATCCGAAAAATCGGCGGGCTGCGATTTGTCAGCATAGGTAATCCCGAGGCCGCCACCTCCGTCGACGTAATCGATCCTGTGACCATCGCGGCGAAGTTCGCGAACTAGTTCTGCGACCCGCGACATCGCGTCTCCGAAGGGGGCGGCATCGGTGATCTGCGAGCCGATGTGGGAGCTCACTCCACGCACTTTTAAATAGCGTGTCCCGGCTGCCTTGGCATACAACGCACGCGCATCTCCAATTGGTACACCGAACTTGTGTTTGTGAAGACCGGTAGAAATGTAGGAATGAGTTTCGGCCGCAACGTCGGGATTCACGCGCAAGGCGATCGGCGCGGTAGTATGAAGGCGCCCCGCACACTCAGCGAGCGTCCAGAGTTCCGATTCACTTTCAACGTTGAAGAGAAGAATTCCTGCTTTCAGGGCGGCTGTCAGTTCTTCGCGCGTCTTGCCAACCCCTGAAAATACGATACCTTTGGCCGCATTCTTATCGGCTACCAAGACTCGCTCTAATTCGCCGCCCGAAACCACATCAAACCCGCAAGCTTTTCTGGCGAGCAGTCGCAAGATCGTCAAATTGGAATTGGCTTTGACCGAATAGCAGACCGTATGAGGAATGCCCCGGAAAGCATGATCAAATACGGAATACCTCTCCTCGATCGTGTCATGCGAATACACATAGAGTGGGGTGCCGTATTTCTCGGCTAATCTCGGCAGGGGAACGCCTTCACATCGCAATACGAGCGGGCCCCTGCTGCGCAAAAGACCACGTCGTGTCTGGCGATAAAAGAAACCGGGCGGGCGCCCTGAAACGGAATTCTGACTTCGGTCGGTCATTTCTTCTTGGAGGAAGACGCTCCTTGCACTCGAATGGCGACCACGGTCTGATCATCGAATGTTTCCACGCCAGCTGAGTGCTCGGCCACGGCTTTGAAAAGCGACTCCACCACGCAGGCCGCTGAATCTCCGGAGCACTCCCCGACAATCTTCTCCACCCGTCCCCGCCCGAATAGTTCACCTTTGCGGTTTCGGGCATCGAGAATGCCATCGCTGAAGAACACGAACATATCACCGGGTTTCATGCGGAATTGAAACTCATCATATTCCGCTTCGTCGAAGAGCCCTAAAGGCAATCCGGTGGCTTCAATCACTTCATTTTTTCCACCATGAACATAAATCGGGCGTGGCAATCCCGAGTTCGAAACTGTGAGCGTGCGATGCGCATCATCCCACACTGCATAAATGATCGATACGAACTGCGCCTCGATTCGGCGTTCCGCCAGGGACAGGTTCACTGCCGAAAGCATTTCCGCTGGTGCGGGTTCGATGGGAGCGTGTGAACGGATAATGCCACTTACCAGCGCCGCATAGATCGCCGCGGGCGCGCCCTTGCCACTCACGTCGCCAATCACGATGCCGAGCCGCGACATTGAATACGGAATGAAATCGTACAAATCGCCGCCGATGGTGCGCGCCGGAACGAACTTGGCGGCAACATCAAGATGCGCCATCTTCGGATTCGCCTGTGGCAGCAAGCGCCCTTGCAGTTCGCGTGCGAGGGATAGATCCCGTTCTAGGCGGCGTTCCTGGCGTTCAATCTCTTCATATAGCCGCGCATTCTCGAGCGCGATGGCAATTTGCGCAGCTAGCGTCGTCATGGTGCGCTGATGCTCTTCCGTAAAGAACCCCCGTCGCGTGTGTTCCAGGTCCAGCACTCCGACGACCTTGCTCTTATAGATCAGCGGGACGGCTAACTCTGACTTGGTTTCCGGGTTGGCCAGCACATAACGCGGATCCTTGCTTACGTCCGGGACAAGAACGGCCTGCTTGTTCTGCGCGGCGATTCCCACGATGCCGCGTCCTAGCGGGATTTCGTGCTTGAGATGAATATTCTCGTTAAATCGCAGCGAAAAGCGGTGCTGCAGCTTTTCTCCGGATGAGTCCAGCAAAAGGATGCTGAACATCTGGTAATCGATCAGTCGGCGTACCAATTCTGCCACGCGGCCGAGTAACTCATCGAGATTCAGAATAGATGTCAATTCACGCGCGATTTCATTCAGGAGCAGCAGAATGCGCGCCTGCTTGGTCGTGCGCGTGTAAAGTTGGGCGTTTTCGATGCCCGCGGCCATGCGGGAAGCGACCAGGGTCAGAATCCGTTGGTGTTCTTCGGTGAAAGCGCGCGGTTCTCGAGCTTCAATATCGATAACCCCAATCACCCGATTTTTGGTGATTAGCGGAATGGCCAATTCCGAACAGACATTTGGAACGCCCTCGATGTAACGGGAATCTGTGCGCACATCTTCGATCAATACAGGCTGGCGCGATTGCGCAGCTATTCCGGTTACGCCTTCTCCAACTTTGATTCGGCTGCGTTCGGCGAACTCTGGCGGATATCCGACCTGGAAGCGGAAACGCAACTCCTGAGTCTTCTCGTTGAGCAGGAGAATCGCAAAGATCTCGTAATCAATGACCTTGCGGACGACCTCGGCGACCCTACGCAAGGTAGTGTCAAGGTCGAGTGATGTCGCCAACACGTCTGCGACATCGAGCAGCAGCGACTCGACCGGCAATCGATCCGGTTTGGATAGGAGTGAACCCACGTTCTCGTATGATAGCAGCCGCGTTTGCGGACTCGCCCTTAGCTCAAAGATGTTTGAGGCTTGCGCACTGCGGGATCGCTGCACAGGCGATCCCTACCGCCTAATCCCTGGGTACTACGCATATGTCCGCGAGATTGCGGTATTTTTCGGCGTAGTCCAGGCCATATCCCACGACAAACTCATCTGGAATCTTAAATCCAATGTAGTCGCCTTCCAATGGAAGCTTGCGTCTCGACGGCTTGTCGAGCAGGGCCGCCACCTTCAAGGCGCGAGGTTGCCGCGCATTGAGCATCCGCTTCAAATACGTCATCGTCAACCCGGTATCGAGGATGTCTTCAACGAGAATGATGTTCTTGTCCTTGACGGTCTGGTCAATATCTTTCGTAAGCTTTACCTCACCAGTCGAGTCCCAGCCACTTTGGAGTTCCTGGCTCGGTGTAGGGCGGTTGCCGTAGCTGGAGACTCCGATGAAGTCGAATGTTGCATCCAGATCGACCACTCGGGCGAGATCGGACAGGAAAATCGTCGCGCCCTTCAGTACTCCGACAAGAATCACCGATTGCCCGGCAAAATCTTTCGTGATTTGCGCGCCGAGTTCGCTGACACGCTTGGAAATGTCCTGCCGCGGAATCAGCACCTTAAGTTCTGACATGGCGTTTCATATTAAACTAAAACGGCCGTCGGCCCCTCACATTCAGTCAGGGGGCGTTCACCAATTTCGAGCTGATTATTGGGTGCGGACCAAGCAGGAGCTGCAATGATGAACTTGAAGGGCGTCAAACTGACGTGGCTTGGTCACGCCACTTTCCGCGTTGAAACCCCGGCCGGAAAGACCGTCATCATCGATCCCTGGATCATGGGTAATCCGATGTGTCCAGAAGGAGAGAAATCGGTCAAGAAAGTCGATTTCCTGCTTTGCACGCACGGGCACGGAGATCACATCGGTGACGCGGTGGAAATCTGCAAGAAGCACAACCCGACCGTGGTGGGAATTCCTGAACTGGCCCGCTGGCTTGGAAAAAAGGGCGCCAGTCATATTGCTGAAATGAACAAAGGCGGTACTCAGGCCTTGGCAGATATGAAAGTCACCATGGTGCACGCCGATCACTCATGCGGAATCCAGGATGGAGACGAGTTGGTTTACGGCGGAGAAGCCGTTGGGTACGTGATCGAGTTTTCCTCAGGGTTGAAGGTGTATCACGCGGGAGACACCAATGTGTTCGGCGACATGGCCATCATTCGGGAACTGTATGAGCCCGAGATTGTAATGTTGCCGATTGGAGACCACTACACGATGGGGCCACGCGAAGCCGCGTATGCCTGTAATCTCCTGAAGCCGAAGGCAGTCATCCCGATGCACTTCGGCACTTTCCCGGTATTGACCGGACGACCGAACGAACTGCAAAAATTAGTGCCGGGTGTTGAAGTGGTTGAAATGAAGCCAGGTCAGACCATCGGCGGATAACATCTCGCAAGCTTTTAAGGAGTAGAAAGGAAGGCGCGTGACCTCAGGTAAGAAAAATTCGCGGCCCAGTTGGCGTCACTACAACTTCACCACGACCGGACCAGTGGACGACTATCTCTATTCGATGCTGCCGAAAAGGGATGCCGTGCTAGCAGAGATGGAAGAGTATGCGACGCAGCATGACATTCCGATCGTTGGTCCTGCGGTAGCGAGGGTCCTGCAACAACTTGCGTTGATGATCAACGCACGCACGGTGTTCGAGCTGGGCTCAGCGATTGGTTATTCTACGATCTGGTGGGCGCAAGCCGTCGGGGAAAGCGGGCGCGTGATCTACACAGATGGAGACTCGAAAAATGTCGAGAAGGCTCGCGGGTACTTTGCTCGCGCCGGTCTCGCCAAACGCATCACGCTGCACACCGGAGATGCTCTCGAATATCTGTCTGAACAGAAACAGGAGTTCGACATCATCTTTAACGACGTCGATAAAGACGACTATCCGCGCGTTCTTCGCCTCGTCGCTCCTCGCTTGCGCAAAGGTGGATTGTTCATAACCGATAACGTACTGTGGAGTGGCCGTGTTGCCGAAAAGAATCCTACCGCCTCCTCGACAAAGGCCATCCTCGAGTTCAATCGGAAACTGGTTGACTCGAAGGAGTTTTACACTACGCTCATTCCAATTCGCGACGGCTTGGCTGTTGCCTTGAAGAAATGAGAAAGCTAGTTCCCCAATAGTCCGTAGACGTCGACCTCTGTCCGTGTGCCGACATAGACCTTTCCATTTGCGATTGTCGGCGGGACGAACTTGACGGCATTTCCCGCCCGGTCGCGGTTATTTGCTGCCTGTGTGCTGTTCCAGTATTCCTGCGCCAGGTTCGTCGCGTTATACGCGTGCAAAATCGCTGGGCCAGAACACGCCGCGACCAACGGGAGAGTCGAGCAATTCACACCTGCATTCGGACTCGCATATCCATAGAGGCTGGAATCGATCGCCCAGACGATTCCGTGATTGGATGTCGAGGCCGAGACGGAAGGCGTGGTTCCCGGATAACCATAACTGCCTGTCGAATGCGAGGCAACGGTGGCATTGAACTGCACGGTGGTCGCGTTGTATACGAACTGTCGGACGGTATCATGCTGCCCACCAACATAGAGATTGTTGTGCCACAGCGCCGGTGTGCCCCACATTCCGTGCACCGGTCCAGTGAACGTTTGCAGGATTTGATTGTTGTTCCCAGAACTAAACTGCCCCATGTTGTTCCGGTCGATCAGATAAACTGTTCCCTCTTTCCCAACCTGTGTCAGCAAGTATTTGGGCGTCCCCGCCTGGTTGGGAAACAAAACCACTCCCCCGGAGCCGAGGTCGGCGTCGCTTTGCGACAGGGCGAGTTGATCGTACGGAGTGAAATAGCCGACCAGGCTCAGGTTAAGCCCGTTGAGAGTGCTCCCATTGATGTAGTGCAGGCGTAGGATGCTGTCGCCATAATCGTTATTCGGTGGCGGAGGAAGTTCATCGAAGACACCATTTCCGGTCGAAACATAGACATCGCCGCCGTTATCAACTGCCGGGGCACCACCTCCGGCCCAGATGCCCCCATCGGCGCCGTTCACACCGTTCGGCGTCGTATTGAAGACGGCCATCTGCTGCTGCACGTTGGTGGCTTTGTAGGCGATCACCCATCCGTGATATGGCGTGGCGTCCTCGTGCGCGGAAAATGTCACGTAGATCTTTCCGCCAGCCTCCGCCAGACCGGAGCGGTTATGGTGGAGCTGTGAGCGGAAAGAGACCATTCCATTGACCGATCCGTCTCCCGTTCCGGGCACGGATGCGGCAATGGTCACCGGCGCATTGTACTTTTCGCTTCCGGTGGCGACATCCAAAGCATGCAATCGGTGATAGAAGCTTCCCTTGGCGCCAATGCAGCTTCCGGAGTTCTGAGCATTACTCTCGGACGCGCTCACTACGTAGATCGTATTAGTGGTGGCATCGATAACCGGGGTTCCCGTAACTCCAATTTCAGGGTAGATATCTCCGTAGCAGTAGCCGACATCATTCCAAGTCACAGGCCGCTCGCCTACTGTTCCTCCGTGCAAAGTATCGAGCAGGTTTGCATGCCAGTACATCACGCACGGCTTCGCATCGGCATCGAACACATATACGCTGTCGTGCTGCGTAGCCACGACGATCACATTGTGAACTCCAGCGGCAATCGTGATGCCTCGCATCCAAAGTGGCTGGGCGTAAACTGCCCCGTCCACCGCACAGGAGAACAGCTTGCCAAATGTTGTCGGCGTTACAGTCGTTGCCGACAGTGCGAACTCCCGCGGGTTTGCGCCATCTCGCAGGTTGTCGTTGTGGTAAGTCAAAACGCCCTTCAGATCGCTCACATAAACGGTTGCCGTGCCCGAGCTGCCCCCGCTAATCGCCGTGATGGTGTGGGTTCCCGCCTTCGCCGGTGGTGTGTAGAGTCCGGTCGAGTTGATCGTGCCGACGGTCGAATTCCCACCGATCGTTTTGTCGACACTCCAAGTGACGCCGCCTACCGAAGCAGTAAATTGCTGAGTTTGCGTGGTGGTGACGACCGCCGCGCGCGCGGGGGAGACGGTGATCCCACCTTGTGCGGCAGCAAAAGAAGAACTCAAGACCAAGCCGAAAACTACGAGGAAAGGAGTTGCCTTGTACGGGACCTTCATAGCCGCCTCCCCACAAAGGACGGTATTAGGAACACCTGAAGCTTCAGCGCGGTAAAGTCTAATCCAGTTTCTGTGGGGCGAAAAGAATCAGTTGGCCCGAGGATGATGTGTACTGAGGTTCAGTCACAATTCGCGCAATGGGACGGTTCAGGGTTGAAGTTCGGACAAGAGCAGGGCAGGGCAGCGTACGTCGCCCCGCCCCTCTTAACTATTTAGCCTGCGGCTGGATTAGTTCCACGTCAATCGTGATATTGATATCATCCCCCACCACTCCTGGAGCGCCGTTCACTCCAAAGTCTTTCCGGTTAATCTTCGTGGATGCCGATGCGCCGATCCGCTGGTTGCCCCACGGATCTTTGATTGGAGCCGATGGTCCCTCTACATCTAAGGTGACTTCTTTGGTTACGCCGTGAATCGTCAAATCCCCAGCAATCTGCAGCCTTCCGCTTCCTACAGATTTCACCTGCTTGGATTGGAAGGTGATGGTGGGAAATTTCTGGGCGTCAAGGAAATTTGGGCTGCGCAAATCGTTGTCGCGCATTTCCACACGTGTATCTACCGAGGCCGCCTGAATGGTGGCGTTGAGAGAATTCTTTGTCGGATCGGAAGGATCGTATTGGGCCGAACCGCTCACCTTGGTGAACGCTCCGCGAACCGTCGACACACCGAGGTGACGCGCCGAGAACTGTGCCGACGAATGATTCGGATCGATCTGCCAGGTTCCGGCCTGTGCAACTGCAGCACCGATCATCGCGAACGCGCTAAGGACAACCAGAGCCATACGAGACATAGGGGGTTATTCTCCTTGCTGCGGATTGAATCCTGACATGCTAAATGGATTTCACTGGAATCGCCAAGAGGTCATCGACTAAGCCGACTTCCTTTTGATGGAATGGCTCGCCGTAGGTGACGCCCCCCAGCATGCCGTAGAAACGCGCCATGGACTCGACGCGGGCCCGAATCTCCTGCTCGGCAGGGAAGATGCCTTTCCCGGCTTCCTGATCTCCGAATTGAGATTTGTAGGCAAGGATGGATGCGAATTTTTCTTCAAACTGATTGCTTATATCAACCACAAACGTAGGCCGAATGTCGTAGTAAAGCGTCGCATAAACGATCTTGAACGGCCGGTGCGGCGCTAGTGTTGAGATGTCGTTGCCGTCCCTGACCCCTGATCCCGGGCTCCCGACCCCTAACTTCGCCAGTCCTGCCAGAAAGCATGCCTCATAGCCAAGGGTCGAACACGTGTAGTGATCCGGATGCCGCCCCTTCCAATAGGGCAGAATCACCACCCGCGGCCGTGTCTCGCGGATGACTCTTGCGACTTTAAGCCGATTCTCCCAAGTATTTTCGACGCGACCGTCCGGGATGTCGAGCGCTCTCCGCCAGTGCACTCCGAGAATCTTGGCCGCGTCGTTCGCTTCATGCTCGCGGTCTTCTGCCGTCCCGCGTGTGCCCGCCTCACCTCGTGTTAGGTCGAGTATGCCGGTACGCTGCCCGTGCTGCGATGCCTTTAGCAAAGCACCGCCACACGTCTGCTCTACGTCATCGCGGTGTGCAGCAATAGCCAGAATGTCGAGGGAGTCCTTTTGATCGGAGAGCGTCATCTCAGTCCAGGTTCCCCTGTTCCAGCACCACGTTCTCCCTCACGATCAGCCTATGTGTCGCCATTTCCTTCAGGGTGGGCAAGACGCGGCTCACGTGCTCGTCGGTGTCCACGAAGATGATGATCACCGGTAGCTTGCCTCCTGCTTCAACCAGATGCGCGCTCTCTACCTTGTGGCGCCCTAGAAAACCAGCAACACAATGAATCGCCGTCGCCGCGTACACATTTTCCTTTCGCAGGTAGCTGAGAATCTCCATGTGCAACGGCCGATGATGCCACTGGTCGCCTTCGTTCAAATAGATCGTGACTTGCACCGCCATGGCATCTGGCATTCTACTCGCGTGCCTCCCATTCTCGCCGCAACAAGCCGTACAACTCTGAATCCACGAACTCCTCCCACTTGCGCAGATGTTCGCGCTGACAGCCCTCGTGCTTCATGCCAATTTTCTTCAGAATCCGTCCAGATGCATGATTTTGTGCGAAATGCGATGCAAAAATTCGGTGCATCTCAAGTTCTTCAAATCCGTACCTCAGTAGTTCCCGCGCGGCCTCGGTGGCATAACCTTTACTCCAGTACGGAACGCCAAGCCAGTAGCCCAACTCCGCATGCTGATGGTCTTGATCGATACGCAGCCCGATCCCGCCAATCTGCCGCCCATCAGCCTTAATGGTAATGGCCAGCCAGAGCTTATCCGGTTCGTTGGCAAGTTCTAAGAACGTGCGTGCGTCCTGTTCGGTATATGGATGCGAGATGCGCAGCGTCGTTGCCGCGACTTCTCGCACGCCAACCAGGGGCAGCAGCTCCGGAATATCAGCTTCGGTGTACGGCCGGATTCTCAGCCGCCCAGTTTCCAGTATTGGAGGGTGAGTCATAATCAGAGCGCCCGTGCCAGCGCTATCCCGGCGAGCGCGCCGGCAAGACACAATAGATTGTTGCTGAAAATGTTGATCAGCATCAGCCCCCACTGGCCGTGCTCGAAGAAGGACATGGTTTCAAACGCGTAGCTGGAAAATGTAGTGAACGATCCACAAAATCCAACCACAACCAGTAAACGCCAACGCGGATCCATGAGCACGCGTTCAGTCGTCCAGATCACGAACAGCCCCACGATAAAGCTTCCAACAATATTGATCACCAGCGTGCCGTACGGGAAGACGGGACCGAATTCCCGTACCGCCACGCGGCTCAGCACGTACCGCAGATTTGCGCCCAGGATGGCGGCTACGGATATGGCGAGAAAGTCTTTCAAGCGGGGTCTCCTACAAAAAGGGATTTCAATTCTGTAGGAGTTATCAGCCGTTCAGGCGGTTATGGCGAACTCCATCGCCGTCAAGAATTATTAAACCACAAAGGGCGCGAAGCTAGAAAAACCCGTTTCAGTGCTGCCCTTCGTGGACCTCAATGACCTTCGTGGTTAGACGCTCTTGGGCGACCTATTTCTTTCGCTCCACCAAAAAACGTGCCAACTCCTTCAGTGTTTCCGCACGCTCGCCGAAACTTGCGAGTTCCGAGAATGCATCATTGACCAACGTATCCGCCTTGCGCACGGACGCGTCAATCCCGAACAACGCCGGGTAAGTAGCCTTCTCCGAAGCGGTGTCTTTGCCCGCGGTTTTCCCCAACTGCTCGGACGACTGCGTAACGTCTAGGATGTCGTCCACAATCTGAAACGCCAACCCGATTCCCATGCCGAATTTGCGAAGTCTAGCGACTTCACTGTCCTTTGCGTTGGCATAAAGTCCGCCGCTGACCAGGCTAGCGGTAATCAGAGCCGCGGTCTTGGAGCGGTGGATATATTCCAGCATCTCAGCGGTCGGGCGTGTATGTTCCGCTTCGAGGTCCACTACCTGACCGCCAATCATCCCGTCAACTGTCCCTGTTCCGCGAGCAATCTCTTCGATAATGCGGACGCGGGACTCAGGCGGACACTTCAATCTCGACAGCACCTCATAGGCTTGAGTTTGCAGCGCGTCTCCCGCGAGAATGGCGATCGCCTCTCCGAATGCCTTGTGGCATGTCGGCCGTCCCCTGCGCAGATCGTCATTGTCGAGTGCCGGAAGATCGTCATGGATCAGCGAATATGTATGCAACATCTCCAACGCAGCGCCTACATCCTCGATTCCCACAGGAAGCAATCCTGCGATCATCCTGCCAGCTTCCATACACAGAATCGGGCGAAGCCGTTTTCCGCCGGCAAACACGCTATGCCGCATCGCCTTGTGAATCGAAACTGGTTGCTGGGTTTCCAGCGGAATCAGCCGATCAAGGGCGGCATCGGCGAGTTGCTGCCCTTGTTGCAGAGTGTCCTTGAGCATGACGTGGCAGTATAACAAGGGCTCGATGAGAACGAATGTGAGCCGAGGAGTCAGACGGAAAAGCGAAGAGGACGCCCGCAGGCGTCCTCTTCGCAAATAAGGATCCTCAAGCAGCCGCAGTTCGCGACAAGGCGGTGCTCCGCAGCACCGATGTCAGCACATTGCCTACATCGTCTGCGGGGCACACGTCGCTGGCCCCCGCTTCGAGTGCCTTCATCCACATTTCCTCATCGGGAATGCGGTGTGTGCACACAATGGGCAGTTCGGGAAAGTCCCTGTGTAAGCTCTCCACATCCGTGAGCCGCCAGTACTCGATATTCAGAACCACTGCTTCAGGATGGTTGTGGATGACAGTTTCCTGCAGTTCTTCGCGGGAGCGGGTTAGATGCACAGAAAAGTGAGGGCGGAGTCCACCCGCCAGGGAATGCGCCACTCTCGGGTCTCTTTCCAAAACGACAATACTTTGAGCCATATGACCCCCGATCTTCAACCTTCGTCAACGGCGAACGTCAACGCGAGACAATGGCTGCGGGGTGGCTGGAAAACCACAACTCCACAGACGGCTTTCGGATTCTCGAGTCGCGGCAGCTTACCGGCGAGTGGACGCCTTTTCTGCCACTGGCTCGAAGGGTTCGGCTTGGAGCTTTCCGTTCTTCTTCAGCAGAACCTCAACTTTTCCTTCCGCTTGTTCCAGTTCTTTCCGACAGGCGGAAGAAAGCTGAATGCCCTCTTCAAAGAGGGTGAGAGACTTCTCCAGCTGGATCTCACCTTTCTCCAGCTCCTCGACTATCTTTTCCAGGCGCTGAAGACACTCTTCAAATTTGGCCAACGGGGTTTCGCTCCGTGTCTCTATTTTAATGCAACGAACTCGGGATCATGTCCAGTCTTTTTTGTTCGGATGATTAAAAAAATTGCATGTGAAGCGTTCCGAAACGGAACGGAAGCGCACGAAGTTAGTTTTGTAACCATCGTGTAAAGCCCGCGTCAGAAGCGGCGTTTCGAGCGCAAGATCGATTTTCTAAAACGTATAACCTCGTTGCGCGGAAGATTAGACAGAGGCTGCCGGTTGGGTCCCGAGCGCTTCCAGCACATCGACTGCCGACGCGTATCGTCCCATGGGTGCGCTGATCTGCGCTCCCTGGACCATCTGCCGCGCCGCGATCAACATCTCGCGTGCAATGGCCACTCCTTCGGATCGTGCCGCCTCCGGAGTCTGCGCCCGCGCCATGCGTTCCAGAATGGAATCCGGAACAGAAACTCGCAACTCATTCTTCATGAACTCCGCGTTGCGTACGCTGACCAGCGGCCAAATTCCCGCGACAACTGGAATTCGACAATGTTCAATTCGCTTGAGAAAATTCTCCAACAAGCGCAAATCGAACACCGGTTGCGTGACTGCGTATTCCGCTCCCGCCTCGACCTTATATTCAAAGCGGCGAATCTCCTCATCAAGATCCGTAAGCCCGGGGTTTGCGCCGATTCCGATCACAAATCCAGTTCCCGTCCCAATGGGATTCGATCCAAGATCAAGCCCATGATTCAGGTTTCGAACGATGTTTACGAGTCCAATAGCATCGACATCGAACACAGCCGTCGCATCAGGATAGTTGCCCATCTTTGGTGGATCGCCGGTAATGCATATCAGGTTTCTGATTCCGACCGCTGCCGCTCCCAGCAAATCGCTCTGGATGCATAACACATTCCGGTCGCGGCACGTGTAATGCAAGATGGTGTCGATCCCGACCTCCCGCTGGATTAGTAATGACAATGCCTGATTGCTCATGCGAGCCGACGCCCGCGGGCTGTCCGGGATATTGACCGCATCCACTCCCACCGACTTCAAAAATCGTGCGCCCTCAACTTCCTTGCTGATATCGATTCCCTTCGGTGGCACGATCTCCACCATCGTCAGGAACTCGCCATGAGCTAGCTTGGCTCCCAGCGTTGATCTCTTGTCCAACGGAATCGCAGGAACAGCCTTCGGTATAGGACCACTACTGACGTGAGTCGATGCCGTCTTTCGGGCTTCGCCGACGCGAAGGGCGGACTTCATCGTGCGGATGTGGTCCGGCGTGGTTCCGCAGCATCCGCCAACAACCCGAACTCCGGCGGCGACAAACTTCCGCGCGTAACTGGCCATATATTCCGGGGAGCAAAGATAGATATTTCTCCCTTCGACTGACCGCGGAATTCCTGCATTGGGCTGTGCGGCCAGGGGAAGGGAAGTCGCAGCACGAACGCGTTCGATCGCATCGAGCATCGCCACCGGGCCCACGCTGCAGTTACAGCCGATCACATCGGCTCCCCACTCCGCCAGCTTCGGCGTAAATGTTTCTGGATCGGAGCCATCGAGGCAGTTGCCGTCCTCATCTATCGTCACCTGGGCTACTAGAGGAACAGCAGGTGCTACTGCGCGTGCCGCCTGAATTGCCTGATGAATTTCTTCCACATAACCGAACGTTTCCAGGATCAGAAGATCAACTCCGCCCTCAACCAGCGTTTCGATCTGCTCCCGAAACGCTTCCTGCGCCTCCTGAAACGATGTCTTACCTAAAGGTTCGATCCTGGTTCCCAGCGGGCCAACCGATCCTGCGACCCATACATCGAAGCTTTTGGCGGCCTCTCGAGCAAGCCGGGCGCCGGCGCGGTTAATGTCCCTTACTTTGTCAGCCAGACTGTGTCGGGCCAGTCGGAACGAATTTGCACCGAACGTATTGGTTTCAATGATCTCAGCC